>Ga0302305_1000258_pt1 | contig 35095 bp, 24 predicted proteins | sample III_Palsa_E2_3_FD_198764 | JGI IMG/M metagenome (GOLD analysis project Ga0302305, IMG submission 198764) | Peat permafrost microbial communities from Stordalen Mire near Abisko, Sweden - III_Palsa_E2_3 | ecosystem: Environmental > Terrestrial > Soil > Palsa > Peat permafrost | place: Sweden... | reverse complement strand
CAGATCCGTTCCAATGCGTATAGGAAGCGGTCGTTGACTTACCCATAGGCCAGGAAAATGTGGCGAAAGGTATCAACCCTATTGCAAAACCCGACAACAGTACGGACCAGAAGTTGACCTTACCAAGCCATGAGAGAAGAAAAAATAACGGTAGTGCAAGAACGAGGACGTGCAGGAGCACAACAACAACAACGAAATAAATTCCTGCAGATGATCTGGAAAAAACCTCCTCAATAAAAATTGGCGTGATCGACGCACAAATGAATGCCGTAAATGTCGCAAGAAACTTTTTCATGGTTTTGGCCTGGCTGTTCATTTACTGACATTATTGATTAGATTTTGCGTCTGTTGAATCCAGACATTGTTTATATCATTTGCAAAAGGGCTACTCGGAGATTGCAACGAACTCGTGCCCTCGCCGAAGTTATGAACAACGCCACCACAAACCTCCCGAGCTACGTATCCAGGAAACAGAGGGTGACCTGGAAGGGTGACGTTCACAACTACAGTATTTCCTGTCGCAGGATCTACGGTAACGTAAGACATCACTGGGCTAGAAGAAGTTGCGCGGGCTGTCCTGCACGACCTCCGGAAGCACTTGGACATTGCCGACATCACCGGGCCGGGCAACAGCGGCACGACCTGGCGTGTAGAAGGTACAGCCACTAAAACGGATGATGGTGGCCTCCTCATCATTGAGTGCCGGCGACATACAACACAGGGGCTAAGCCAAGAATCGCTCGGTGGTCTTGCCTTCCGCATCACCGACACAAACGGCGTAGGTGGCATCATTGTCACGCCACTTGCCCTACAGAGTGGCGCTGCGCTCGTTGCAAAATCGCAAAGCATCGTGTACGTAAAGCTCGAACCGTGGAGCACGTCGGAGAACTATCTTGCTGAGTTCATGGGAACTCACTTTCACCACATTACACAGCACGTTGGCATTGGGTTCTCCGAAGAACTTAAAGTGCACGTCATACGAGATGGCAAGATCATCGATGAGCGCACCTAGCAATTCGTTCAAGGCGGATGCCTCCGGCGCCGCTTAACTCCAGCGTTAGGGCCCACGACGAACTATTAGGGACGGTGGAATGCGAAGACTTCTTTTAACTGCCGCCGCGGCTTTAACAATGGCTAGCTGCCATGTCCAAACGGTAGATGTCGCACAACCAATCGCGGCTGCCGCTAAGTTCTACAGCGCGCTTCGGGCCGGTGACAGCAGAACAGCCTTGACACAGTTCGCCCCTGAATTCACAAGCCAAGACGATAACTGGCCGCGGTTACTTGACGGACTGCAACAGAGATATGGACCTGTCACTGCTGTAGAACTTCAGGGTTCCAGTCTTGCGGCAAGCAAAAGCGGTCCGTGCTATTCACTCACCTATGCCGTGAAGCGTGGCACGTTGGCTTCGACCGAGATTTTGTTTCTGTGCTCAAAGGGTGCCAACTCTCCTTGGCTTATTCGTGGCCAGGAACTAACCCGCCTCGATAGCCAGCAATCCATTACTGGTGGAGTGTTCCCCAAAGAAATAGGGGTGCATGTCCCCTAGAGTGGGTCCTAACCACTCATCCAAGGCGAACGCCTCCGGCGCCGCTTAACTCAAGCGTCAGAGCCTTATGTCGCGAGCCCGAATCCCAACTTGGCTTTTCGTCGTCTGCTCCGTGTTGCTTGGCGTTGTCGGTTCGCTCATGGTGGTGACGGCGTTTAGTACGGCGTCGCTGCACTTTGGTCATTGCGGCCCGAGTAGCCTTTCGTCACCTGAGCAGTATTGTCGCGGAGCGTCCCAACTTCTCATTGTTGGGTATGGCGTTCTGCTCGCTTCTGCGGTGCTTGCAGGTGTTGCCATCTGGCTTCGGGTGCGCTCACCGGGCTCTCGGCACTTAGACTAGGGACTGTTCGAGACATAAGCGTTAGGCCTCAATAGATGCACATCGAAAATGAACAATCGCGCCAGGTGAGGGAGATTTGCACTCTATGGCGCGAGTGGGATCCAATTGGGGTCTATACCGGTCCCGACTCAGGCTGTCCACCAGACGAGTACGACAATTACCTTGCTCCATGCCTACGGCTATTGGAGCAGCACGCCTCCACAGAAGATTTGGCCAAGTATCTTTCGTACATTGTTGGCGAGTACATGAGCCTTGGCACGACAGAACTTGTTTGTTCGCAATCAGTTGAGTTCGCTGGCAAGCTTCAACAATGGTATGCGTCTGCTTGGCAACGCACGCAGGTCTAGGCAGGCTAACAATTCGTTCAAGACGGACGGCTTCTAACGAAGTGCTTTGCACTTCTACGCGAAAGACGCTCGATCAAAAGAGACCCGAGGCACGAATGGGGCCGTTTAAGGTATGCATGCTTTGCATGCCCGAATGGCGGGACGGAAACACATCAAAGCTGGTTTTGCGGGAAAAGGGGCAGGTGTCCGCTGATTGCCCAGGTGGGGAAAGGGACACGCACCGATCACCACCAGATCAAGGGCACGGCTCCCGCCGTATTATACGCGGGGCTACGTCCCACACCCCGCATCGGCCAGTTAGGCAATTGTCGGATGGCCAAACGCAAGAACGAAGAACGCCCGCGCAAGGCGGGCGTTCAATGAGCAGCCAACAAAATCGGCCTGGCTTAAGCGCTATGGAAGATGCTGTAAAGGAAAACGATCAGCATCACGATAGGAATCAGAATCAGAAAAATTGACCGCACGCTCCAAGGGCCTCCTCCTTCCTCAGGCTTTGGAATGATTGGGAGTTGCCCCCACTTGTCCATCTTGTAGCGCTTCATGGATTTGGGTCTCCGAATACGTTGCCTTGGTAGCTGTTTACCATCATTGGACTAACGGTGAATCCACCTGCGCCAACACCAAGATTGAATCCCTGTCCCGACGGGTTGACAGAGTACCCTCCACCCGCCCCAAGGTAGCCACTGAAACCGCCGGAATAACCGTTGAGGAAGCCATTCAACTGTTTTCGCGTCGGTTGACCGTCGTGGCATGGGTTGATCATCCATCCAGCCGATATGCTTACACCGCGCGAAAACGGATTGGGATAGGGGCGGCCTGTTCCTTTACCGATGAAAATGTCTCCGTTTTCAGTATACGTTGCCGAAATCGAGAAGACGTAGGCATCCAGTTGAAACGTGGCGTAGTCAGGCAACCTTGGCGGCGGCCCACCTGGAAGAACCGAATCAAGTCCACAAGCAGATGGGTTATACATGCATTGAGTATCATCCAATCCCAACGGATCGACGTAGCTGAGCGGGTTGTTATCGACAGCGGCATACGTGCTGATGCCGCCTGCCAGCCCTTTAGGATCACTCTGCCCGAAGCGCCATATATAGGGGTTACGCGTTCGATAGCCGTTGCTATTCAGCCCGGTCTCAGCGTCGTTGTACTCACCGGCAGACCGCAGATTAAGCACATAGTCCGTTGTTGACGTGGGTTGCAACTCCTCGAACGCATTGCCCTGATAGGGCAGCTGCCAGATCACCGTGCCCGCACTGTTGGTCACCGCCCTCGGCGTATTTAGCTGATCGGCGATCACATAGTTGACCGTGCTGGTGGTTACACTGCCATTGATGGTGTTGTCTACCACGGCCACCGGAAGGTCGCCCAACCAGATGTAGTCCCTGTTGGTCGTGCCGTATTCGCCGATCAGCTGGCCAGACTCGTTGTAGGCGTAACGCTCACTCACGTTCTGCGGAAAGTTCGCCACCTTGCCGATACGCTCTCCTAAGGCGTTGTACGTGTAGCTGGCGACCGTCTGGCCATTGAGTTGCACCAACGTCAGGCGGTTTCGCCCGTTGTACGCGAAACCGTACGTGTTGCCGCCCATCACGCTACCGGTGGTGTTGCCGTTAGCGTCATTGGCTTGGGCCGCATTGCCGATACTGGCCAGCTGATGAGTGCCTGTGGTGTAGAGGTAGGCACCCGTGGCCAGACCGGGCGCCGTCTTACTCAGCCGGTCGCCGGTTTGATTGTAGGTGACGGTTTCCAGCGCGGTGCCGTTGTCGGTAATACCGGTGAGCCGATATAGCGGATCGTAGCTGTACGTCTCCGTGGCCGGGTTAGCGCCCGGGGCATTGCCCAAGGCGACGATATCGCCCATCGCATCCCGCGCGAAGTGCAGGTTCAACGCCGGGCTGGTCAGGTCGGTCAGCCGGTAGTTGGCGTCGTACGTGCGGGTGATCGTCTGGCCATTACCTAGCGTGTAACTTTTGATCGGCCCGAACGGCAGGTAGCTGATGGCGCTGACCACGGTGGGTGGTGCCGACGTGGCGCCGCTGGGCGTGACTTGTACGCCGCTGATGTGCCCGTCGCTGTCGTAGGCGTAGCTAATCGCGGCTTGATCGGGACGCGTTTCGCCGCTTAACCGATTGGCTGCCGTGTAGCTGTAGTGGGTGATGTCGTTATTCGCCGACGTTTGCTGCATCTTTTCGATGAGGTTGCCTCGACCGTCGTAGCAGAACACCGTGGTGACAGCACTCTCCACCACCCTGGTGAGGCGGCCGATCGGGCTCGAGGCACTGCAGCCCGTTACCGTGTTGGCTTCGTCGTAGGCATAGCTGACGTTTTGCGTCGTGTCGGTATAGCTGGTGCTCAACAAACGATTGTTGGCGTCGTAAGTCGACGTGCTGACGATCCCGTTTGCATCGGTGTGCGTGAGGCGGTTGCCTGCGGCATCAAAGGTGTCGGCGCTCGTACCGGTGTCCGGGCTTTGCAGCTGGATGCGGTTGCTGAGCCCGTCGTAGATATAGTGGGTGGTGAGGGCTGACGGATCGGTGACGCCTGCAACACGATCCAGCGCATCCTGACTGACGGTCGTGGTGGTATTCGTGGTGGCTGGATCAGTGCCGTTGTAGTTGGCGATCGTGCTGGTAAGGCGATTCAGCGCATCGAAACTTTGCTGGTGTTGATAGCCCAGTGCGTCAGCACTTTGCACGAGGTTGCCGTTGGCATCGTAGTTGCCGCTTGCGCTGGCATTGAAGACGGTATGACTCAGGCCGTCGACGATCGCCGTCAACTGACCCAGAGCGTTGTACGTCCGCGACAAACTGCGCACCACCGTGCCGGATGCCGTGCGGGTCTGTTCAGCGGTCTTGTTGCCGGCAGCGTCCAACGTGTAGTGGATGTCGTTGCCTTGTGCATCGGTGACGTCGGTCAGACGATGGGCGGTGTCGTAGGTAAAGGTGGTGATCACGCCATCGGGATCGGTAATCGAGGCGATGGCACCGTACGGCGTGTAGCCCAACGTCGTGGTCGCGCCGCCGACAGTGCGCGAGGCGAGCCAGCCACGTGGCGTATAGGTGAGGTCGGTGTTGATGCCGTTGGCATCGATAGTCCGCGTGACGCGACCGGCGCCATCGTACGAAGCAATCGTCGTGACGTGACCCATCGCATCAGTGACTTGATGAAGATCACCTGCTTGGTGGCAGGCAGCTCCGGGGGTGCCACAGCCGGAGGCGCTGCTGCTGGTGTAGTAGCTGTAGGTAGTGGTCTGCGCCAGGTCCGTCCGCGGGCCATTGACACTGAGCAGCAATCCCACCAGCGGGCACTGCGAGCCGACGGAAGTGCAGTAGGTATAGGTCCAGCGGCGCACACCCGTTGGGGGCGTGCCGGTGGTGGCGCAGGTGTAACTGCCGGCCAATGCCGGATCGATCTCACAACGCGCCAGCGGCTGGCCTATGGTGTTGTAGACCCATGAGGTTTCGGCGACCGCGGTGCCACTCGCATTGAGCACGGTGCGCGTGAGCGGTACGCGCAGTGTGGAGTTCCACGTTGTGTTTGTAGTGCGCTGAGTGCCCTGCCCCTGCGCATCGATCTGCTCGGTCAGCAAACCCGCGCTGTCGTACGTCGTCGCGATGACGTTCCCCTTAAAATCGGTGAAGGACGAGGGATTGCTGTTGGCATCATAAGTAATCGTCTGCCAAGGTTGATCGCAGTCCGCTCCGCACGACTGACTCAGGCTAGAGGTCTGAATTAAACCGGTCGCACTCGTCGTATATCCCATCGTGACGCTGGTACCCAATGGGTACTGCACGTTGGACGTTCCGTTGCTGTTGTAGGTGATCTGCGTAGCGTAGACGTTGCCTCACCCGTGAGCGAGGATTCGTTGTAGACATACTGGCGCGTCTTGCCATCGGGATACTGCACAGACAGCAAATTGCCGGTGCTCGCATCGTAGGCATATGTTAATTTGCCGCCGTCAGGTTGGGTGACCTGATTGATCTGCCCCAGACTGGTATAGGTAAAGTTGAGTTGACGACCTTCCGGATCCGTCACAGTCAGAAGCAGTCCCACAGCAGGAGCTACGGTGGACGGGGTGGAAGACGTGCTGTAACTCAGCGTGATGCCCTGACCGGTTTCATCGGTGACCGTCTGCAATCGGCCGGTGGTGGCATAGTTCTCATACTGGCGCGACGCAGCGATAAAGACCGTGTAACTGGTCGCGACGCCTTGTGCGTTGTCGGTCTCAATCAGGACATCATTAATGTCCGGATCGGTCGCCCAGACACCATTTTTCTTGGTAAACGTTTCATATTTACCATCGGGGCGAAATGCGGTGATTGACGTCACGGGACTAACTGATATCGCCAGCGCACGATCGAAGCTGTGGCGCCACTGATTGCCCACCGCCGTCGAGTTAGTGGCAAGCGAGCTGTTATAGAAGCGACTAAAACTCAGCCACTGGTCACCAAGATAGTCGCTTTCCTCCGAGTACTTGTTGCCCGTCGAGCTGTTGATAGGGTCACCGACTAACGGCCCAGCCTTCCCGTTGTTCTTCCCAGGATTGTAGGGAAAAGCTTGAAGCGTACCGACGACATACGCAGTTCCGCCGCAAGCACCATTCACCGTTATGGTCGCAAAGATGTTCGTCGACGTACCGTCACCGGTGTAGCTTGGCTCTTGACCACATTGCGCCGCGGTCATACCCCAAGCCCTCAGATATAGTGGAAAAAACGCGTTCACAGCTGCGCTAACAGTGGAGTAGGCCGCATACTGGTTACGGTACGGCGGCCCATAAACACTGTAAGTCGGAGGAGTGGTCGCACACAACGAAGCTACGCCACTCAAGCTGATGCCAAGCATCAACAAGACGCGCCGAACAAAATCCATGAAGTTCCCCTAGATAGCGCGTTTCCACATTATGACTTGGCTCGCTCGGAAGCGATGAGTCGTCGGACGAAGCTGCTTTATAGCAAACTCACCAACACAAGAAACTGCATCCTGTCAGAAGTTACAGGTGTCGATCGTGCTGCACGAATGCCTACCTGTATTTTGCTCAACCTCGCGGTTCAGGCACGCAAGTTCTTGATCAACATAAACACCGCAACAGCCACGATGGCGCACGCGAAGACCACATTCAGCGTGCCACGCGTTTGCGCTAGCCGATGTGCGCCCTTTGCACCGAGCCAGCCGCCGATGATGCCGCCCGCAATGAACTCCACGGCGACACGCCAGTCGATCAGACCTGAGGCTGCATAGTTGAGGGCGGTGGTGGTGGCGAATGCGCCGACGGAGAACAGTGAGGTGCCGATGGCGGCGATGATTTCCATGCCGCTGGCGAGCATCAGGCCGGGCACGATGAGGAAGCCGCCGCCGATGCCGAAGAAGCCGGAGAGGCTGCCGGCAGCGAAGCCCACGGCGCCCAGTCGCGGAAACATGTGCGGCAATGGGTAGCGATCGACGGCGCCGCCGCGGCGTCCGCGAAGCATCAGTGCGGCGACTAGCAGCATCAGCAGCGCAAACAACACGAGCAGGCGTTGGCCATCGACGAGTTTGCCGATGGTCGAGCCTACGTAGGCGCCGATGACGCCGGTGGCGGCGAACATGAAGGCGGCTTTCCAGCGTACGTGGCCGGCACGCGCGTGCGGGATGAGGTTCGCGAACGCGTTCATCGCTACCGCCAATGCGCTGGTGCCGATCGCCAGGTGGGGATCGTGCACGCCCACTACGTATAGCAGCAAGGGTGTTGCGAGAATGGAGCCGCCGCCGCCGATCAGCGCCAGCGAAAAGCCCACCAGCGACCCGCACAGCACGGCCAATAGATCAGGCAAAGCAAGCATGCGTGAAATCCTTGACGAGAGTGCAGAGAAGTCGACGCGCTTTATTGAGCCGCTCCGCTGTTAGCTCCAACGCATGACCTTCGACTTCGCTACGCTCAGAGCCTGCCCCGGACTCGATCCGGGGGTGAACGGTTCGTACGTGGTGTTTGCGGATTGAATCAATAGCGGGATATGGATCAAGTAGGCAGCGCTGACAGATCGTAGCCGGCCGTGGCTGCACAAGCGATCACCACATCGCGATCGGCACCGCCAGCGTAGGCACCCAATGCCCATACCGTGCAAGAGCGGGTGCCGCTGCGGCAGAACGCGAGAATTGGTATAGGCATGGTGTGCAGCGCGTCGGCGAATGCATCCACCACGTGCTCTTGCCGCTGCCCGGGAGTTACTGGCAGGTGTAGATATGCCATGCCGTGGCGCGCCGCGGCAGCGGCAAGGGCGGCGCTTTCTGGCTGGCCGGCGACTTCACCGTCAGGTCGGTTGTTGATGAGGCTGCGAAAGCCCTGTTCGGCGAGCGCGGCGATATCGGCTTCATCGATTTGTGCGCTGACGCTTAGAGTATCGGTGAGCTGCCTGGGTTGCATCGGAGTGATCCTGTGCGATCTGCGCTGTCGATGCGGATGGTAATGCTGTTGTGGGGTGGGCGGGTCATTGTTCGGGTGCCCCACTAGCCCGCGAAGACCGGACCCTCACCCCAACCCTCTCCCAAAGGGAGAGGGGGCAAAGGCGCGGCGGGTTACAGGCTCAGGCTGGCGGTTAGTTTGCCTTGCCATTGCGGAACGAGCTGGTTGCCGTTGACGTGCTGGAAGACGGGCTTTTCCACGTCTGCATAGAGACGCACGTGATGGATGCGCAGTTCGAGTGCAGGCGCCAACAGCAGCCTTTGATAGCCGCTGTTTGGTGCGTCCGACTCGGCGCCCGAATCGCGTGCGCGCAATGACACCAGCGCCTGCATGATCGGCGTGAGCCGCATGCCGTTACCCATGTTCCAGCCGATGGGGTAAACACCGAATGCGCTGTCCAGTTCGGTACCCGGACGGTAGCCTGCGCGACTGTTCAGCGGCTGGTCGAGCTGGGTCTGCAGGTAGCCGCTCCAGTTGCTCTGGCCGAAATACATCTGGTGATAGCCGCCGAGCAGAAGATCCGTGGTGCCGGTACCAATCGATGTATCGCGATCGAAGCCGGTGTATCGCCAATCGCCGGTGGCGAGCTTCAAACCAAACGTCACACCGGTGGACATGTCCTCGGAGAAGCCGGTGTACATGCCACTGATGCGGATGTCGCCGATCGAACCATGGTTGAAGTCGTTGACGTTGGGACTGTCGTCGTCGAGCGTCGCGAAATGTCGCTGCGTGTACGGCAGTTCGAGCATGACGCCCCAGTCACGATTGAACATGTCCTGGATGCCGACGTCGTAGAACTCGCTGCGGATGTGCTTGTCGTCGTTGTTCGCCTTCGGCGCGGACGAGCTACCCGACCAGTTGGTGTCCTGATCGAGATAGCTGGCCTGCATGAACATCGTGACGTTCGAACCACTCGGCAACAACGCACTGGTGCCGACGTCGAACACGCCGCAACCGCAAGCACAGGCCTGGGCAGCAGACGACCATGCGAAAGTGAGGCCAAGCAATAGCGCACCGAGTGCGGCACGCGCGGGAAGATGGGAAGAAGACATGGAAATCCTTTTGGGATGAAACATCCCGCGTACATGAAGAGCTTCTGACGGAGGGCCGCAGGCAACGTACGCAATCCGCAACAGCGAGCGCAGTCGCAGGCACGGAGGCGTAGACCATCGGCAATGACGCCGCGCGGAACGCATCGCGCGCAGCTATCCGGAGTTATTCCGGTGGACGATCAGGCGTGTGAAAAAACCGGCGGACCGCGGGGCGCGGCAGCAAGTAGGACGCGCGCGGTATGCGCGTTGCGGGTCGGCAGGATCGTTAGCGCACAGGCACCCTGCCAGACCACTGATGGTGGCTGCCAGGACGTACCGGCAAGGGATGGACTGTGACCGAGCAAGCCGCAGTAACCGCACTTGTCCGACGATGGCGCATGCGGGTCCGTCTGATGCGGTACTGAATGAACAACCAGACCGGCGTGACCTTCGCACCAACCACCGAGATCGGGCGACCACGACGTGGCGGCGACGGTCTGTGAGACCACCGGCGCGACGATGGTGAGCCACATGGCGAACATCGCCAGCCATGCGACCCACTTTCGATGTCCTGGTTTACCGATCAAAACCTGCCCCATCAATCGCTTGTTCGGCGAGGGTCGTCGCGGACTGTACCGCGCATCGGGGGATTGTCCCACGCGATTGCTTCAAATGGGCTGCGACACGGGGTCGCGTTGGGGTGATGTGGGGGGCGTGAGGTGGAGTGCGGACTCTTCGACTTCGCTGCGCTACGCTCAGAGCCTGCCCCGGACTCGATCCGGAGGCGAACGGAGTTTTTGCTGCGGGGGTTTCTGCTCAGGGCGAACGGGGTTGTATTGGTTCATTTCGCCGGCTGTGAACCGAGCAAGTGACCGTTGACTTCGAGGCCGTAGAGCGAGTTTGGCTCGTCGTGGTATTTCGCCCGGGTTTCAGCGAGGTTGCCCGTGTAGCGCGGATCCTGCGGGCGTTCATGGGCATCCATGAACATCGCCACGTCCCACGCGTCCTGATCGGACAGGGTGCCGCCGCGGCTCAGCGGCATGTTCGCCTTGATGAACGCTGCGGCGTTATCCAGTTCATGCATGCCGGCGCCCCAGTTGAACGATTGCGGCCCCCACAGGGGTGGAAACACGTTGCGGCCGGCGACTTGTTGACCTTGCCCGTCGGCACCATGGCATAGCGCGCAGTTGGTCGCGTAGACCTTCTCGCCGCGCGTGTAATCGGCAGGTTGTGGCGGCTTGAAATCCTGCTTGGGATAACCCGCCCCGCTCAACTTGACGCCGACTGGCGAGTCCTTGGCCATCCACCATGAATAGGTTTCCAGGGCGACTATCTCCGCACTGTCCAGCGGCGGCGCCTTGCCATTCATGCTGAAACGGAAGCAGCCCTGCAAGCGTTCGGCATAAGTGTTCACGTGCCCGTTCTTTTTTCGGTACTGCGGATACATGCCGTAGGCACCCCACAGCGGTGCCGAGTTCGCCAGCCGACCGGCATCCAGATGGCAGTTGCTGCAGCTCAGCGTGTTGCCGACGTAGGCGCCAGCGCGCGTTGGCGTGTCGATGAAGATATCGCGGCCCTGGCGGATCACGTCGCCGAGGGGGCCATCGGGAATCTGTGTTTCCAATGGCGGCGTAAATGTGCGGCTCACATCACCAAGAGTTGCCGACTTGCTCGCCACGGGAAGAGCAATGTTGACCAAGTGCTGCCTGCTGGTGGAAGTTATGAATAAAGACAGCGCGACAACGATACACAAGACAACGAACCAACCTCTCATGGCACGGCTCCCTGTGTCGCCAACGGCTGCGCGGCAAACCACGCCGCTACGTCGCGCATGTCCTGCTCGCTCAGTGCGCCGGACAGATGCTGCATCAGCTGCAACGGATCGTTATGCCGCGAGCCCGATTTCCACGCCTTGAGTTGCGCCTCGATATACATGGCTGGCTGCCCCGCCAGTGGCGGGAAATGTTCGCCTACACCGACGCCACCGGGCCCATGGCACGCCACGCACGCTGGCACTTGCTGGCTCCAACGACCCCGCGTGGCAAGCACAGCGCCGACACTATCGGCCGCTGGCATCGGTGAAACCGGTGCGGGAGCTATCGGCAGCTTGCTGTAGTAGGTCGCCAAAGCCTGTCGCTCACTCTCGCTTAGTGCGGTCGCGGTCGACTGCATCACCGGACTCGCGCGTGTGCCACTGGCAAAATCATCGAGCTGCTTCTGCAGATATGCCGCGTTGAGTCCGGCCAGTCGTGGATTGCCCGCGCTCGCCAGGCCTCCACCCTCCGCGCCATGGCATGCGATGCAGGGTGCGGCACCTTTGCCGTTACCCTGCGTCGCAATCGTTTGCGCATCGGTGGCGCCGCTCAGCCGAGGTAGCGCTGCCAGCCAAAGGCAACAGGCGGCGAACGCGGCATCCCGGATCCATCGGCTTCGATCAAGGCGTGCCATCACGACGTCCTCAGTGCGGCGGCATGAAGCCATATTTGCGATACACCGCCTGCGCGGCAGGACTCTGCATGAAGGTGAGAAAATCCTTCGCGGCCTGCGCGTGCGGAGCATCCTTCATGCGTGCGGCGGTATACGTGGAGACGACATTCTGCGCTGGCGGAATGGTCACCGTCTCCACCGGAAAATGCATGACCTGCTGCTGGAAGTAAGCCTCGGTCGACCACACCGGCGCCGCATCCGACTCACCCTGCAATATGCGCAGCGGCGATTGGCGATGATGGATGCGGGTGAGGAAGGTGCTGCCGTCCTTCACCTTGCTGTCCATGATGGCCTGGTCGAGTGCGTCGCCACCGGCTTTGCGATAGCTCGCCTCGATCTGCTTGGCGATACCTTCCCACGCGGGGTTGGGCATGCTGACGCGTACATCGGCGCGACCGAGATCGGCCAATCCCTGGATATGTTTCGGGTTGCCCTTGGCGACCAGAATCGCCAGTGGGTTGCGCGCGTAGTCATAACTGTCAGAGAACCAGTCGTGCTGTTTTTGCTGTTCGGCAATGGCATCCTTGCCAGCCGTATAGACGTCCGGTTTCAAGGTGATGCGCAGGTTGCCCATCACCAGCGAACCGCTCTCGATCTGCTTGACCAGAATGCCCGGCGGCAGCGTCTCGGCGTAGATCCGCTGGTATTGCGGATGCATCTGCTTGAACGCTTCCAGCAGGTCGTGCACCACCATGAACTGGTTGCCGGCAAAGAACAGCACCAGTTGCGGATCAACGATGTCGCCATGCAGGTCGGCAATGGCATCCACCGGCGGCACGCTGAACTGCAGGCCTGCCGGCGGCGTGTTCCACGGCGGCAGGTAGTCGGTCTTGTCAGCCGCACTGGCGCCGAACGTGGCCGCCAGCAGCAAACCCAGGATGAAAGGGCGCATGGTTACAGCGGCATCAGGGCATAACCCTGCTGCTGCAGCGACGTGATGGTGACCAGCGCGGACAACGACAGCGTGACGTGCGAATCCACCCAGTCGTATTGGAAGTTGCTTTCTGCGACAGCCTGTCCGCACACCGTGACGTCGACGCCAGCCTTGCGCAGCTGCTCGATCAGCGGCAGGTTGGGATTGGCCACGCCGTAAATCTTCTTGTACTGCTCGTCATTCAGCACGATGGGCGTGGCGCCGCCGGAAGCAACCGCCACGAATTTCAACTGCTTGAGCGGAACGCCGGCGCTGACGTACAGGTTCACCGCGCGCGCCACGTGATCCAGCGACGGGCTCACGTCGCCCGGCTTTGCGCCGGCCTTGCTCAGGCTGAACACTACTTTATAGGTCGCGCTGCGATCCGGTTGATAGGCCGCTTGCGGCAGTGCGTGGATCTTGCCGGCTCCGTTGATGGTCGGCGTCGTCCAGAAACCGTCGGCGGCTGCGGCAGCCGCGGGTAACAGGCAGAGCGCAAGCAGCATGGGCATGAATGGGCGGAGCATGATGACCTCGCAGGTTATGGGCAACGCGGGAATCGCGTCGCGCCCATGCTATGTCCACATCGTCCGATAAGCCAATGCGCCGTTGTGATCGTGCCTATAAAAGGGGCTTATGCCGCTTGAGGCTTCGCCGAGGCGAGGATGGAACCATCGAGTCCTGCTGCCTGCCGGATCATGACATGGCGGCAGGACTCGATCACGCAACTACCTGTGGGCTCCCGGTGCGCCGATCGGTAACACCATGCGCTGATGGCTTTCGTTGATCACCTCGGCGGCCGACAGATAGAACGCCAGTATCGCGGTGATCAGGCCGACGTAACCCCCAGCGACATGCAGTATGCCCATGCCGGTCCATTCCCCCGCCGCCAGCAGGAAGAAAGTGATCCACAGCGCAAGGAAGATAAGTTGCAGCGCGCGCGCGGAGCGAAGCGACGCTAACCACATATAGAAAGTGAAAACGCCCCACAAAAACAGATACCAGCCGACGAAGGCCGCCGGTACCTTGTCGTGCAGAAACAGCACGAACAAGGCGAATGACCACCAGAATGCCCCGTAGCTGACGAAGGCCGTAGCGCCGAACGTGTTTCCGCGTGGCAGTTCCATCACGCCGGCAATGATCTGCGCGGTACCGCCATAAGCAAGGGCAACCGCGAGTACAAGGTTCATCCCATCAGCACTGAACCAGCCGGCATTGATCATGCTCAGCAGCCAGGTTGTCAGCGCAAAACCCGCCAGTCCGAGCGGCGCGGGGTTTGAAAATTTCAGCGGTGCCAGTTCATTGGTCATTGCACGAACCTCCCAGGAAATACGTAAGAGTGAATACTCAGTCGTACCCGCAGCCATTGCAGCTTGCCTTGGTTCTGTCCCCATGCTTTAAGTGCGATGCACATTCGCACTCGCCCTGCAGCATAACCCCTGACGGCCGTGCTCATGCTCAGATGACATAGCGGCGAACGGCCCCGTAGCGACGCAGGCTGAGGTAGCTGGGTTGCGGCTTGGTGACGTAGGCAAGATTGACCCTAACGTCTACTGGCGCGACTCTTGGCGGAACCCACTGATGGACCCGCCATGCACAACGCAGCAAGCAAGCCCAGTCCGGCGGCCAGAATCCTCTGGGTAGCGATCGCGATTGTCGGCGCATGGTGCCTGGGTGTGGTGGCGCTGCGCCGCGGCGAGCCCATCAATGCGATCTGGGTGGTGGCCGCATCGATTGCGATATTCGCCATCGGCTATCGCTTCTACGGCAAATTCATCGAGCACAGCGTGCTGCGGATGGACCCTGGTCGCGCGCCGCCATCGGTATTGCGCAATGACGGCCTTGATTACGTACCGACGGACAAATGGGTGGTCTTCGGCCATCACTTCGCAGCGATCGCAGGTGCCGGGCCACTGGTCGGCCCCGTGCTGGCCGCCCAGATGGGCTACCTGCCCGGGACCTTGTGGATACTGTTTGGCGTGGTCTTCGCCGGCGCGGTGCAGGACTTTATGATCCTGGCCTTTTCACTGCGCCGCGACGGACGCTCGCTCGGCCACATGCTGCGCGAAGAGCTTGGCCCCGTACCCGGCGTCATCGCGATGTTTGGCGTGTTGGTCTTGATGATGATCGTGCTTGCGGTGCTGGCGCTGGTGGTGGTGAAGGCGCTCACGCATAGTCCGTGGGGTACGTTCACCGTGGCCTGCACGATTCCGATCGCGCTGTTGATGGGCGTATACCTGCGCTGGTTTCGACCAGGACGGATTCTGGAAGGATCGTTACTGGGCCTGGTGTTGTTGCTCGCCTCGATCGGTTACGGCGCCCACGTCGCCGCTTCGCCGCTGCTGGCACCGATCTTCGACTTCGATGCGAAGGCGCTGGCGTGGCTGCTGATCGCTTATGGCTTTTGCGCGTCGGTATTGCCGGTATGGCTGCTGCTGGCGCCGCGCGATTATCTGTCCACCTTTCTCAAGATCGGCACTATCGCGCTGCTGGCGCTGGCGATCTTCCTCTCCGCACCGACACTGCAGATGCCGGCGGTGACGACATTTGTCGACGGCAGTGGACCCGTATTCCAGGGCCATCTGTTTCCGTTCCTGTTTATCACCATCGCTTGCGGCGCGGTGTCGGGCTGGCATTCGATCATTGCCTCGGGCACCACGCCCAAGCTGCTCGCCAATGAAGGCCAGGCACGACTGGTGGCCTACGGCGGCATGCTGATGGAGGCGTTCGTGGCGATCATGGCGTTGATTGCCGCTGCATCGCTGCACCCCGGCGTGTACTTCGCGATGAACGCGCCCGGCGCGCTGATCGGCACTACCGTGGAGCAAGCCGCCAGCACGATCAGCCAGTGGGGTTTCGTGGTGACTCCGGCCGAACTGCTGCAGACGGCGCAGAACATCGGTGAGCACAGCATCCTCGGCCGCGCCGGTGGTGCGCCCACGCTGGCCGTGGGTATGGCGCAGTTGCTGCACCATCTGATTCCCGGTACGCAGCTGATGGCGTTCTGGTACCACTACGCGATCCTGTTCGAAGCCTTGTTCATCCTCACCACGGTCGACGCCGGCACGCGTGTGGGTCGCTTCATGATTCAGGAGATCGCCGGCCTGATTCACAAGCCATTGCAGGCGACCGATTCGTGGACCGGCAACCTTCTTGCCACCGCGATCTGCGTGGGACTGTGGGGTTACTTTCTGTATCAGGGCGCGGTCGATCCGTTAGGCGGCATCAACACGCTATGGCCGTTGTTCGGCATCGCCAACCAGATGCTGGCCGCGATCGCACTGATGCTGGCCACCGTGGTCATCGTGAAACTGAAGCGCGAACGCTATGTGTGGGTGCCAGGGATTCCCGCGATCTGGCTGATCGTGTGCACGATTACCGCCGGTTGCGAGAAGCTCGTCGGCCCGATCAGTTTCACCGCTGCGGCGCAGAAATACGCTGCCTCGCTGCGAAGTGACCAATTGCTTGCGCCAGCCAAAAGCGCCGATGACATGCAGCGAATCATCACCAACAATGAAGTGGACATGGCGCTTACCGCCATCTTCGTCTTGCTTATCGTGACGATGTTCAGCTTCTCGCTGCGCGCGCTGATCCTGGCGTGGCGCAGCAACCATCCGACGGCCCACGAAGAACCTTACGTAGCGCTGGCGAGCGTGACCCACTAAGTGATGACGATGAAGACGCGCTGGCATATCTTTCGAAAATGGGCGGTTCAGACGGCCCGCCTGTGCTGTGGCGTGCCGGACTACGACGTCTACGTGAAACATCTGCGTGAGCACCACCCCGAACGCAAGGTTCCCACTTACCCGGAATTTTTCAGGGAGCGGCAGGTTGCACGCTACAAAGGTACCGGGGGACGGTGCTGCTGATCGCTTTCATGGTGAAGCCAGGGGGCCATAGCTGGAAGATTCGGATTCGTTAAAGACGCCTGAGTGGTCTTCCAGTCGCTGTGGCAGCACCCATCTCGTCAGCGGCCCTCGTCATTCCTTCCTTAATTCCTCGTGGTCCCCGGTCCCTCGTCATCCCTGCGAAGGCAGGGATCCAGCCGCGTCGACCTCAAACCCGAGCAAAGGCAATAGGTTCCTGCCTTCGCAGGAATGACGAAAGTGAATGTGTGACGAAATGGGTGCCGGTGGGTATCGGAAGCCAGAGCAGTCATCTTGCTTAAACAAAGGTAAACGGACATATATTTGCCTTGACAAATATATTTTCGGCAATAGAATGCCGCCCATGACGCAAAAACTTTCTCCTCTGGAAACCCTGGCCGGCAGCCCTCCGCCCTTTGCCAACAGCCTCAGCTCGCTGCTGGCGATGGTGCGCTCCGAGCTGGTGCGCGCGCTCGAGGCGGAATTCGCCAGTCAGAATGTGGACCTCACTTTCACCCAGTACCTGATTCTGAAAAAGGCGCAGCAGCTGGGACCGGTGTCGGCCACTGAACTGGCACGCTCGGTGGAACTGGACGGTGGTGCGATGACCCGCCAGCTGGACCAGCTGGAGCGCAAGGGCTACCTGCTGCGCACTCCGCACGCACAGGATCGACGCGCATTGCGCATCGAACTGACAAACGCCGGGCGTACCCTGTGGCAGGACAATGCCTTTGTGTGCAGCAACCGCGTGATGGCAGCGGCGCAACGTTCACTGGACAAGACCGAAAGTGCGCAATTGCATGACTACCTGGAGCGCGTCCTGCTGGCGCTCCGCGACAAGAACTGACCTCTTACTTTTCTGGATTTTCCCCATGCGCCTGCATCTTCTTGCGGCAGCTACTGCTCTGACTCTCGCACTGGCCGGTTGCGCCAGCAGCGGCGGCCTGCATCCCGACGGCACGCCCGTCGATCCCGCTTCGCTCAAGTCCGAGCGCAGCCTGGCGAAGTTGCAGGTTTCCCCTGCGGCTTGGCCGCAGGAAGACTGGTGGACCGGCCTGGGTGATCCTCAGCTCAGCGCGCTGATCGCCGAAGCACTGCGCGACAACCCCAGCCTGGCGGTAGCTGATGCGCGTGCGCGTCAGGCGCAGGCCGAAGCGGGTGTCGCCAATGCAGCGCGCAGCCCCACGCTGAACGTCGGCGCGGCCGTCGATGCGACGCGTTTGCCGGGCACGGCGTTCCCGCCGAGTTTCGGTGCGGGCCACTACGCGCCGGCGGACTATTTGTATGCCAGCTTCAAATGGGATCTGGATCTGTGGGGCGGCAAGCGTGCCGCCTGGGAGGCGTCGGTGGGCCAGGCCCGCGCCGCCGAGATCGAAGCGCGTGCTGCGCGCATCGAGTTGTCCGGCAATGTCGCGCGTGCTTACGTGCAACTGGGCTATGCCTACGCGCAGCAGGACGTCGCGAAAGCCGAGCTGTCGCGTTCGCAGGAAGCGCGCAGCCTGACTCATCAGCGCGTTGACGCCGGCATCGACAACCAGCTTCAGCTCAAGCAGACCGACTCCGAAGTAGCCAGCGCCGAAGGACAGCAGGCCGGTGCCGATCGTGCCGTCGACGCGGCACGTTCCAGCTTGTCGATGTTGCTCGGCAAGGGCCCGGATCGCGGACTCGATATCGCACGTCCGCAATTGCTGCAGCCGTCCACGTTGGCCGTGCCGGCGAACCTGCCGGTTGATCTGCTCGGTCACCGTGCCGATCTGGTGGCAGCGCGCTGGCGCGTCGAAGCGGCCAATAAAAACATCAAGGCCGCAAAGACCGAATTTCTGCCGAACATCAGCCTCAGCGCGCTCACCGGTTTCCTCGCCGTTGGCAAGAACGTGAATCCACTACAGATGCCGGCGCGCTTCTATAGCGTCGGGCCTTCGGTCAGCTTGCCGATTTTCGACGGCGGTCGGTTGCGCGCGAACCTCAATGGCTCGGACGCGCAGTACGACCTGGCCGTGGCGCAGTACAACCAGACCCTGGTCGGCGCACTCAACGAAGTGTCTGACGACTACGACGCGGTGAATTCCATACAGCTGCAAGTGGATGCCGAACAGCGCGCGGTGGATGCAGCCAACGATGCCTGGAAGCTCGCCGAGCTACGTTACAAGGCTGGCATTGGCAGTTTTCTGGAAGCGCTGAGCGCGCGCCAGGAGCTGCTGGTCGCCGAGCAGCGCATGGCCGCCTTGCGCGCCCAGCAGACCGATCTTTCGGTGCAACTGATTCAGGCACTCGGCGGCGGCTATCGTCCGCAAGCCGAGGCCGAACTTCCTCCCCCTACATCTAATCGTTCCTGAGGCAGCCCCATGTCCAGCCAGAATCCCGTACCGGCCGAGAGCGCGTCGGCTCAGAGCACGCCGAGTCAGGGCGCGCCGGCGCAAAGCCCGCCGAATCCGAACGCGGCCACTACGCCACCCGCTAAAAATTCCCGTGGCATGCTGCTGCGTGTGCTCGTCATCGTGGTGGTGCTTGGCATCATCGGCTGGGCGCTGTGGTATTTCCTCGAGGGTCGCTGGTATGAAGGTACCGACGATGCCTATGTCAACGGCAACGTCGTGCAGATCACTCCGCAGATCGCCGGCACCGTGGTCAGCATTGGCGCCGATGATGGTGACCGGGTACGCAGTGGCGAAGTGCTGGTGCAGTTCGATCCCAGCGACGCCGATGTAGCGCTGGCCGAAGCGAAGGCCAATCTCGCCAACACCGTGCGCAAGGTGCGCGGCCTGTACAGCAGCGTGAATGGTGCGCAAGCCGACGTGGCCGCACGCAAGGTTGCCGTTGACAAGGCGCGCGCCGACTACAACCGCCGCCGCGACCTGGCGAAGTCCGGTGCTATTTCGGCCGAAGAGCTGTCGCACGCCAGCGATGCACTGACGACCGCCGAAAGTGGCCTTATCACGTCGCAGCAGCAATTTGAGACCAGCAAGGTGCTGGTCGACGATACTGTGGTTGCCTCTCACCCCGACGTACAGGCCTCAGCGGCCAAGTTGCGCGCTGCGTTCCTTGACGACGTGCGTACGACCCTGGTGGCGCCGGTGGACGGCTATGTGGCCAAACGTTCGGTGCAGGTCGGCCAGCGTGTGCAGCCCGGTGCGCCGTTGATGGCGGTCGTTCCGCTGCATGGCGTGTGGATTGATGCGAACTTCAAGGAAACCCAGCTGGCCAAGATGCGTCTGGGGCAGCCGGTGGAAATCGATTCCGATGTTTACGGCGGCTCGGTGAAGTACAAGGGCAAGGTCGAGAGCCTCGGCGTCGGCACCGGCAGTGCGTTCTCGCTGCTGCCTGCGCAGAACGCCACCGGCAACTGGATCAAGATCGTGCAGCGCATTCCGGTACGCGTGGTGTTCACCGATCCGCAGCAGCTGGATCAGCATCCGCTGCGCCTGGGCATGTCTCTGAAAGTGGACGTGAACCTGCATGACCAGAGCGGCCCGACGCTGGCTCAGCAATCACCGACCCAACCGGCATTCAGCACCGACATCTACAAGCAGCAACTGGCCAAGGCCGACGTGGCGATCGCGCAGATCATCCACGACAACATGGCTGGCCAGAAATAATGGCAAGTCTTCCTCCCCTGCTCGCAGGGGAGGGTTGGGGAGGGGTGCTCTTGATCTTTCGATCTCGCGCAAGCCCGGGCATCCCCCTCCCAACCTCCCCCTGCACGCAGGGGGAGGAGCCATCACCAAGTAGCACAAACCTCCTCACAGACCAGCCCTCATGACCGCTCAATTTCGTCCACCCAATTTGGTACTGGCCACGATCGGTCTGTCGCTGGCTACCTTCATGCAGGTGCTGGATACGACGATCGCGAACGTGTCGTTGCCGACCATTGCCGGCAACCTCGGCGTCAGCAACGACCAGAGCACCTGGGTGATTACCTCGTTCGCGGTGAGCATGGCGATTTCGCTGCCGTTGACTGGGTTTCTCACCCGGCGCTTCGGCGAGGTGAAGTTGTTCGTGTGGTCTACTTTGCTGTTCGCATTGACGTCGTTCCTTTGCGGCATTTCGCAAAGCATGGGCATGCTGATCGTGTTCCGCGCGATCCAGGGCGCGGTCGCCGGCCCGATGTATCCGATCACCCAGAGCATGCTGATCGGCATCTATCCACCGGCCAAGCGCGGCATGGCACTGGCGCTGCTGGCGATGGTCACGGTGGTGGCGCCGATCGCCGGCCCGATTCTCGGCGGCTTGATCACCGACAATTATTCGTGGCCCTGGATCTTCTTCATCAACGTGCCGATCGGCATCTTCGCCAGCATGGTGGTGGCGAACCAGATGAAGGGCCGGGTGGAGACGACCACGCGCCCGAAGATCGACTACGTCGGCCTGGTGACTCTGATCATCGGCGTGGGTGCGTTGCAGATCGTGCTGGACAAGGGCAATGACGAGGACTGGTTCAACTCGACCTTCATCATCATCACCAGCATCGTGTCGGCGATCAGCATCGCGATCTTCCTGATCTGGGAGTTGACCGACAAGGATCCGATCGTCGACCTCAGGCTGTTCCGTCATCGCAATTTCAGCGCCGGTACGCTGGCCCTGGTGCTCGCTTACGCGGCCTTCTTTGCGATCGGTCTGCTGGTGCCACTGTGGTTGCAGCGCAACCTTGGTTACACCTCGACCTGGGCCGGTTACGCGACCGCGCCCTTGGGAATCATCCCCGTACTGCTGACCTTTGTGGTCGGTAAATACGCGACCCGAATGGACCTGCGCCTGGTGGCGTCGGCGGCCTTCGCTGTGATGGGTACGACGTGCTTCTTGCGCTCGAGCTTTTATCTGGATATCGATTTCTACCATGTAGCGATGGTGCAATTGCTACAGGGTCTGGGTGTGGCGTTGTTCTTCATGCCGATCCTGACGATCCTGCTGTCCGACTTGAAGCAGAACGAGATCGCTTCCGGCTCCGGCCTCGCCACCTTCCTGCGTACGTTGGGCGGTAGTTTCGCAGCCTCGCTCACCACGTTGCTGTGGGATCGTCGCGCGGTGCTGCATCACGCGCAGCTGGCGCAGAACATCACCCCCTATAGCCCTACTTCGCAGGCAGCGATGAGCCAGCTCGGCCAAGGCAATACGCAACTTGGCGGCAGCATCATCGACGGCATGATTACCCAGCAGGGCTATCAGATCTCGTTCAACGAGGTGTTCCATCTGCTGGGTTGGGTCTTCTTCGTGCTGGTGTTCGTGATCTGGCTGGCCAAGCCGCCGTTCCTCGCGAAGGCCGCCGCTGCTGCTGGCGGCCATTGAGCGAGCGTGTCGGCGTCGACGCTACAGGTCGAAGCCGACACCGATCAGTGCCATGGTTTCACCGCGGTTGGGCAGGTGCAGATCGCCATTGGAAATATGGCGAATCTGGAAGCTGAAATGTTGTCCCTGCCAGCCGAGCGTGCTGACGAATTCGTAAGCACTGCTCAAGGCCTGCGTGCGGGCGGTCTGCACGGCCGGTTGAAAGCTGAAGAACAAGTGGCGATACCAGTCGCCCGCATCGCCATATTGAAGGCGCGCACCGCCGGCCAGGATATAGGCGTCATCCGTGGTGGAGGGGTGGCTTTCACGATAATGAGCGATATCGCGGCCGTTGATCCAGCCCAGCGAAACGTCGGGTGACCAGCTGAAGCGGCTGTTGCCGATGGTGTGGTCGCCGAACGTGCTTTCGATAAACAGCGTGTTGGCGCCGTAGCTGTCGGTGTAGCTGCGTCCACCTTCGATTTGCAGGTGAACATCGTCGGCAGAGGCAGGTAGTGAGATGAGGGACGCCACGCAGAGAACACTGGCCATGGCGACATGAGATAGCTTGGTAGGCAAAGGCATGGGGAACCTATCGAGTCAGGGGTCATGTATGATTTGTGTACCCAATGGTTCAATAACAAGTGTCGCCTGAAAGTGAATCCGTACAGGCCAATCGGCACCGTCAGAATGAGGCGGGATCTCGATCACGCCCTCGCGAAATCACCGCTTGCCAAGCCGCGTTCTTCATGCCGGGTCGTCGCCGCATTGGCGCTCAGCGGCTCCCTTCCGCACTGCAACATGCACATCCGGACCTAAACGCATGCCCCGTTCTGCCAGCAAACCGTCACTGACCGAAGGGCCGATCGCCCGCACGCTGCTGCTGTTCTCGCTACCGATACTTGGCGCGAACGTGCTGCAGTCGCTGAACGCGTCGGTCAACATGGTTTGGATCGGTCACTACCTCGGCGAGGCGGCGCTGACCGCCAGCGCGAACGCGAACCTGGTGCTGTTCTTCCTGCTCGGGCTGGTGTTCGGCATCAGCATGGCCAACACGTTGCTGGTCGGGCAGGCGATCGGTGCGAAGAACATCGATCAGGCCAAACGCGTCGTGGGCACCAGCGTCGGTTTCTTCATCGCGCTGTCGCTGGCAGTGGCGGTATGCGGTTATCTCTTCACCCCGCAAATTCTCGCCGCGATGGGCACGCCGGTCGATGCGCAGCCGTTCGCGATCGCGTACATGCGGATCATCTTTCTTGCGCTGCCCTCGATGTATTTCTACAGCTTCCTGATGATGACGCTGCGCGGCGCCGGCGATTCGCGCACGCCGTTCCTGTTCATGCTGATTTCGGTGGGACTCGACATCGCCCTGAACCCGCTGCTGATCTTCGGCGTCGGTCCGTTTCCGAAACTGGGCATCGCCGGTTCCGCCACGGCCACCTTGATCGCGCAAACCATCGCGCTGGTGGCACTGATCGCCTGGATGTATCGGCGCAAACATTTTCTCTGCCTGCATCGCGGCGAACTGCACTATCTGAAGCCGGACCTCGCGATCTTGCGCGCACTGGTGCTGAAAGGCCTGCCGATGGGCTTGCAGATGGTGGTGATCTCGTCAGCCGCGCTGGTGATGATCAGCCTGGTCAACGGCTACGGTTCGCAAACCACGGCCGCTTACGGCGCTGCTCAACAGTTGTGGACGTACATCCAGATGCCGTCGTTGGCGATCGGCGTAGCAGTGTCGGCGATGGCGGCGCAAAACGTCGGCGCGAAACGCTGGGATCGAATCTCGCGAATCGCGGTCGTCGGTCTCGCCTACAACGTGTTGCTGACGGGCACCCTGGTCGCCATCGTCTATCTGTTCAATCACGGCGCGCTGGGTTTGTTTCTGCCCAACGATGGCGACGCGATCACCATCGCGCAGCATCTCAATGCGATCGCGGTGTGGTCATTTATTTTCTTCGGCCTCAGCTTCGTGCTGTTCGGCGTTGTGCGCTCCACCGGCGCGGTGATACCGCCGCTGGTGATCCTCATCATCGCGCTGCTGGGCGTGCGGCTTCCGTTCGCATGGGTCCTGCGCAGTCACATCGGCGCGGACGCCGTGTGGTGGAGTTTTCCACTGGGCTCTCTGGTGACGTTGATCCTGACCGTGTCCTATTACCGCTGGGGCGGCTGGCGCAAGGCACACTTGCTGAGCACCGATACTGCGCAAGTGGAATCGATCCCGGCGGCCTAAGTTTCCAGCGCGACCCCGAGTTATACCCGGGTGTTATTGACAGATGATTTGATCCGGGTAGAATCGCCCCTGTTTCTACCCTGATAATTCCATGCACCCTCGCGACCCCACCACTTGCGCGGCATTTGACCATCACCGGCTGATCGCCAGCGGCGATCTGGTCGAGGTTGTGCGTGCAGCCAAGCTGGCTCTGGATGCCGGCGCACGTGGGCCCGTGCTGATTTTTGACGAGCACACTGGCCGCCAGATCGAAGTCGACTTTCGTGGCAGCATGGACAGCGTGCTGGAACAACTGCGGCGCAACGACTCCGCACCGCAAACCGCGGCGCGAGGTCCGGGACGGCCGAAATTGGGTGTCGTTCCACGCGAAGTTACCTTGCTGCCGCGTCACTGGGACTGGCTGGCGCAGCAACCGGGTGGTGCCTCGGCGGTATTGCGGCGGCTGGTTGAGCATGCCTCCCGGGAGAGCGGCCCCAAGGAACGCTCGCGACTTGCCACGGAAGCCGTCGATCGTTTCATGCTGGCGATGACGGGTGACTTCGTAGACCATGAAGAGGCGTCACGAGCGTTCTATCGCGGGGAGCGTGAACGCTTCGCCACGCTAACCGAACATTGGCCGCTCGACGTTCGCGACCACTTGCGTCATCTGGCGGCAGCCGTTTGGCATGAGAACTCCGCGGGCTGATCGCGGCAGGTTCGGGACCGCTCGAATGCGATGGGTATTTCGCTCGAGCGGTGGGGGGGAAGCAACAAAATTCAACCGCCGCTGCGGCGGCCTGCTTCGAAAGCAACGCGGGTTCTTGAAGTTTCCATTCGACCAAGGCGTCAGGACACTGCCTGACGCAAGAGGATTTGCACATGCAGAAGAAGCCGGGCGGCTCGTTGTTTGCCAATCATAATTTCAGCTTGCTGTTTGCTGGCAGCACGATCTCGACGATCGGCGATCAGTTCACCCTGGTGGCGTTGCCGTGGCTGGTGCTTAAGCTCACTGGCGACCCCGCCGCGCTAGGCCTGGTGCTTGCCACGATGGCATTTCCGCGAGCCGTGTTCATGCTGATCGGCGGCGCAGTGGTGGACCGCATGTCGCCGCGACGGGTGTTGCTCGGGAGCCGCGCGGTCAATGCACTGCTGGTCAGCCTGCTCGCGGTGCTGGTGCTGGCCGGGGCCATCCAGATGTGGATGATCTATGCGATTGCGCTGGGGATTGGCCTGTCCACCGCGTTCTCGTATCCGGCGGGCTCGGCGATCCTGCCGCAGTTGATGCAGCCGCAGCAGCTGCAGTCGGCGAACGCGATGTTCATGGCCATGCGTCAGCTGAGCTTGATCATCGGTCCGGTGATTGCCGGCCTGCTGATTACGGTCGGTGCGCACAATGGCCACGACAAGGGTGTTGCCGATGCCTCCGGACTCGGACTCGCGTTCAGCATCGACGCCGTGAGCTTTCTGTTCTCGCTCGGTTCGCTGATGCTGGTGCGCATCCATAGCGACTTTCATCCGAAGGTACCGGTCGGTAGCGTGCTGGCCAATGTGGCGAGCGGCATCCGCTACATTTGGGCCGATCTTCCGCTGCGTGCTTTCATTCTGTATGCCGCGGTGGTTTCGGTGTTTGTCGGCGGCCCGATCCAGGTCGGCCTGCCCGTACTCGCCGAAACACGCATGGATCTGGGCGCCGCGTCGCTGGGCATCCTGATGACCGCCAACGGCGTTGGCATGTTGCTGGGCAGCGCGCTGTCCGGCATGGCGGGCAAGCTCGTGCGTGGCCGGCTTGGCTTGATGGTGCTGAGTGTCGACAGCGTCGTCGGGCTTGCGCTGATCGCATTGGGAGTGGTTCATTCCACCTTGGGTGGCGCCGTGCTGCTGGCTTGCACGGGCATGCTCGGTGGCATCGCGCAGATCGCCATCATCAGCTGGATCCAGCGCCGAGTCGCACCGGAAATGATGGGCCGAACCATGAGCGTGCTGATGTTTACGTTCATGGGATTGGGACCGCTGTCCGCGGCGATTGCCGGCAGCCTGTTGCAAGTCATCTCGCTGAGCACATTATTCACGGGCGCTGGCTTGACCCTATCGGTCATCGCACTCAGCTGCATGACTAGCCCGGCGCTGCGCAGTATCGGCGCAGCGCAAATGGAGACGGTCGCTGGCTGAAATGTAGGTTGGAGTGAGCGTTAGCGAACCCCAACACTCCCGCAAAATGATGTTGGGCATCGATGACGCTCACCCAACCTACACCGCTGAGGTTACTCGAGGCAGCTGGCTGGCTGTGCTCCTCCCCTGCTTGCCCCACAGAAGGGGAGGCAACACAGCGCACCGGCAGTTGCTACTTCGGCAGCGCCGGGATCTGTTGCTGAAGCGCCTGTTGGCGCTTGATCTCGGCGCGCAACTGTTTGCGGGCGGCCTTCCTTTCGCGGCGATCGTGTTGCCATAGGTAGATCGCCGGGGTGCTCAGCAAGGTCAGCAGCTGGGACACCAGCAAACCGCCGAAGATCGCGATACCCAACGGCTGGCGTGTTTCCGCGCCCACGCCAAAGCCGATCGCCAGGGGTAGCGCGGCACCCATCGCCACCAGCGTGGTCATGGTGATCGGACGGAAGCGCACCAGCGCCGCCTGGCGGATCGCATCCGGTGCGGACATCCCGCGTTGACGCTCCGCGACCAGCGCGAAATCCACCATCAGGATCGCGTTTTTCTTCACGATGCCGATCAACATGAGGATCGCGATGATCGACATCATCGTGAGCTGGGTCTGCATGATCAGCATCGCGAGATAGGCACCCATGCCTGCGGCCGGCAACGTGGAAAGAATCGTCAGCGGATGGATCAGGCTCTCGTAAAGAATGCCAAGCACGATATACATCACAAGAATCACCGCGATGAGCATCAAGCCGGCATTGGTCGCCGCCTCCACCAGTTGCTGGTTGTTGCCGGTGTAATCCTTCTGCATGCCGGCAGGCAGTTGCGCGGCAGCAATCGCCTGGTCGACCAGCTTCATGCCCTGAATCTGCGTGACGCCCTTGGCCAGGTTGTAATTGATCGTGGCCGATTCAAGCTGGTTGAAATGGCGGATGCCGACCGGCGCGATGCTGGGCGCGATATGCGCCAGCGCGGACAGGGGAATCATCTCTCCCTGCGTATTGCGCACATACGTGTTCAGCAGCGTCTGCGGACTCAACGACCGTTCGCCGGACGCGGTCAGCACGACACGGTACTGGTTGATATCCGAATAGATGATCGACACCTGGGCCTGACCGAACGCGTTGTACAACGCGGTATCGACCATCCCCATGGTGACCTTCAGACGCCCCGCCGCCTCGCGATCCACCGATAGCATCTGCTGCTTGCCGATGCTGTCGAAACTGGTGCTGATGTCCTTGAAGTCCTTCATGCGGCGCATCAACTGGGCCAGCTTGAGGGTGGGTTCCTGCAGGCTGGTGCCGGCGCTGCTGCTCAGCTGAAACTGATACTGGCCCTGCCCCGCTTTCCCACTGTTACCGCCATTGAAGAACTGAATGGGAGTCAGCGATACGTCCAGGTCGGACAGCGGTTTGTATTGCTTGTCGAGCCGCTCGATGACTTTCTTGACCGGATCATGGCGATCCGTCGGTCCGTGGCCATACGGCTTGAGGTCGATGAACATGGTGGCGCTGTTGCCCACCGCGCCGTTGCCACTGTTGCTACCCAGGATGGTAGTGACGTCCTGCACGGCCGGATCGGCCTGCATGACCTGCGCTACCTTCTGCGCACGCTCGGCAAGCAGGATCGGCGAGATATTCGCTTCAGCCGTGATATCCGCCTGCATCATGCCGATGTCTTCTTCGGGCATGATGCCGCCACCCGCGGTCTTTGCCACGGCCACGGCCAGCACGGCGGTCAGCACCAGCAGGATCGGCGGCTGCCAGCGCATGAGCCGACGGTGACGCATCGCCCAGTCCAGTGCGCGCTCATATCGCCGCAGCAGGCCGCGATCGAAATTCTCCAGCGCGCGTTGCAGGCGATTTTGCCGGGGTTTCCCCGTACCTTCCCCAACGGGATGTTCAAGCGTGAGAAAGCGCCCGCACAATGCCGGCGTCAGGGTCAGTGAAACCACGGCGGAAATCACCACCGCGGCCGTCAGCGTCACCGACAGCTCGCGCATCAAAGCGGTAAACGCGTTGTTACCGAACAGCATGGGGGCAAACACGGCCACCAGCGACAACGTGATCGAGATCACCGTGAAGCCGATTTCGTCCACACCGATCAACGCGGCCGGCAGTGCCGGGGTTCCCTCTTCCATGTGGCGAACGATGTTCTCGATCACCACGATGGCGTCGTCCACCACAAAACCGATGCTCAGCACCAACGCAATCAGCGACAACGTGTTGAGCGAGAAGCCCAGTACCCACATCACCACAAACGCGCCAGCCAGCGACAGCGGCACGCTGAGCATCGCGATCAGCATCGGCCGCCAGCGACGCAGAAACACCAGCATCACCAGCGCCACCATCGCGATGCTCAACAGCAACGCCACTTCCACTTCATGCAGCGCGGACTTGGCGGTCAACGTGAGGTCGAAGATCGGCGTGACCTGTACGTCCGCCGGCAGCAAGTTGCGCAGCTCCGGCAGCTTGGCGCGCACAGCCTCGGCGGTGGCCACTGCATTCGCCTCGGGCCGTTTGCTGATCTGCATGGAGACGGTGCGGCTGCCATTGAACCAGGCGGCCTGGTATTCGTCCTGCTCGCCACCGGTGACGGTAGCTACGTCGGACAGCCTCACCGGCGCGCCATTCTTCACCGCGATCAGCAGACGCGCAAACTGCTCCGGGTCCTGCAACGCATCGTTCGCAGTAACGGTCATCTGCGTGCGACCGTTGCTCAAGGTGCCCTGCGGCGACGTGACGTTGGCGGCGATCAACGCGTTGCTTACGTCATTCGCGGTCAGTCCCTTGGCGGCCAGCGCGCTGCTGTTCATTTCGATGCGTACGGCGTGCGGCGTACCGCCGAACACCTGCACCTGAGCCACTCCGGGAATCCGAGCCACCGCCGGTTGCAGCAGGGTATCGGTGAGGTCGTACAGCCGGTCCGGTGCCAGGCTGGTCGAGGTCAGCGACACCAGCAGCACCGGAATTTGCGAGGTATCGAATTTGAAGTACTGCGGCGGGTTCGGCATCGCCGGAAGGTCCGGCGCTGCATCGTTGATGGCCGCTTCCACTTCGCGCGCCGCCGCATCGGTGTTGATGCCGAAATTGAACAACACCTGGATCTGCGCGCCGCCCTCGCTGGCGTTGCCCACCATCTGCTTGACGCCGGGGATGCGTCCGAGATGGCGTTCCAGCGGCGCCATCACGGTGCTGGCCATGGTCTGCGTATTCGCGCCCGGCACCTGCGCAAACACCACTACGCCGGGAAACTCCAGCGATGGCAACGCGGCGACGCCCAACAGCAGATACGCCCAGATCCCGCCCAGCAGCAGGCCGATGGCGAGCAGCGAGGTACCGGCTGGGCGGCGAATCAATGCAGCGAAAATATTCATGGCGCTTCCGTGGCCCTGGATTGTAAGACGCGCAAGCATACCGACGGGCAGCCAGTATCAGGCAGGCCCGCGATAGACGACAACGTGGCGACGATAAAATTCTCGGTCATGCGAACTTTATGCCTACCTCAGCGACCCCGTGTATGTGCCTGAAGTCCAGACCCTGTCGGAAGGCAGGGGTAGCCAAGAGGAACCGCGCTCACCACCACGGTCATGCCTGCTCTACCTGCGACGAGCCTGCTCCACTGCCGTCATTCCTGCGAAGGCAGGAACCCAGCGCCCTTGGCTCTGCACCGAACGCGAAACCCCTGGGTCCCTGCCTTCGCAGGGATGACGGGTTGGGGACCCTCGCAGGATTGCCTCAACGTAGGTTGGGGTGAGCGATAGCGAAGCCCAACATTCCAGCAGGTTGATTTTTGTGGCGAAGAGCGACCCACCCCAACCCTTCCCTGCGACCGAAGGCTGGGAAGAGCGTGACCGTGAAGCAGAAGTCCCTTCTTTGGGGCCAGCAGGAGAAGGAGCGAGGTGGGGTTCAGGCGGGACTACTCGGCGCCATGCCACCAGTTTTCAGCAGGCGCTTTTCGGCGCGGCGTGCGCGTCGAGCGGCCTTGCGGATCTTGCGGTCGTAATTCCACAGATAGATCGCCGGCGTGCTCAGCAGGGTCAGCAACTGCGATACCAGCAAGCCGCCCACGATGGCGATGCCGAGCGGCTGGCGCATCTCCGAGCCGACGCCAAAACCGATCGCCAGCGGCAGCGCGGCGCCCATCGCAACCAAGGTCGTCATGGTGATCGGGCGGAAGCGCACCAGTGCGGCCTCGCGGATGGCGTCGGGCGCGGACAACCCACGCTCGCGTTCGGCAACCAGAGCGAAGTCGACCATCAGAATCGCGTTCTTCTTGACGATGCCGATCAGCATCAGGATCGCAATGATCGCCATCAGCGAGAGCTGCGTCTGCGTCACCAGCATCGCGAGAAACGCACCGGCTCCAGCGGCGGGCAGCGTGGAAAGAATCGTCAGCGGATGACCGAGGCTCTCGTAGAGAATACCCAGCACGATGTACATCGCCACGATCGAGGCGATCAGCAGCACCATGCCGTTGGACTGCGCCTGCTGCAGACGTTGGTTTTCACCGGTGAAATCCACCCGCATGCCGTCGGGTAGGCCCACCGCCAGAGCCGTCTGCTCGACCAGTTTGATGCCAACGTCCTGCGCCACACCCTTGGCCAGGTTGTAGTTGATCGTGGCCGCTTCCATCTGGTTGTGATGGCGGATGCGCAGCGGGCTCATGCTGGGTTCGATGTGCGCCAGCGCGGACAGCGGAATCATGTGGCCGCTGTTGCTGCGTACGCGAATGTTGAGCAAGGCCTCCGGACTCAGCATCTCGTTCGGGCTGGCGTTGATCACCACCCAGTACTGGTTGAGGTCCGAGTAGATCTGCGACACCAGGCGCTGACCGAACGCGCTGTACAGCGCCGAATCGATGGTACCGACACCCACTTGCAGCTGGCCCGCTGCAGCACGATCGATGCGCAGCATCTGCTGCTTGCCGACCAGGTCGAAGTTGCTGGTGATGTCGCTGAACTCCTTCATGCTGCGCATCTTGCGCTCCATCTTCAGCGTCCACGGCTGCAGGTCGCCATCGTTGCTGTCAACCAACTGGAATTCATACTGGCCGGCGTTGTCGCCACTGCCACCACCGCCGATAAATTGCACCGGCGTCACTGACACTTTCACGTCGGGCAGCGTGTCGTATTTTTTCGTCAAACGCTCGATGACCGCCTTGATGCCTTCGTTTCGATCACCAGGGGCACGGCCCCGTGGCTTGAGGTCGACAAACATCTGCGCGCCGTTGCCGACGGCACCACCATCGCCGCCGTTGGAGCCGAGCATGGTCAGCACGTCCAGGGTGGCCGGATCGTCCATCATGACCTGTGCCACATGTTTTGCGCGCTCGGCCATCAAGCTCGGTGCAATGTTCGCATCGGCGCGAATCTGCACATCCAGCTGGCCGGTATCTTCTTCGGGCATGAAACTGCCACCGGCGGTCTTCACCGTGGCAAACGCGAGCACGCCGGTGAGCAGCAGCAACACCAACGGTTGCCAGCGCATGATCCGCCGATGGTGCATCGCCCAGTCCAGCGCCCGCTCGTAGGAGCGATGCAGGCCACGATCGAAACGTTCGACGGCTTGCTCAAGTCGTCCCGGCGGCGGTGGATTTTCGGGTTCGCGCGCGAGCAGTCGTCCACACAATGCCGGTGTCAGCGTCAGTGACACCAGCGCGGAAATTACAACGGCCGCTGTCAACGTCACCGAGAACTCGCGCAGCAACATGACCAGCATGTTGTTGCCGAACAGCAGCGGCGCGAATACCGCGACCAGTGACAGGGTGATCGAAACCACCGTAAAACCGATCTCACTTACGCCAGTCAGCGCGGCCTGCAAGGGTTGCTGGCCGTGTTCCATATGCCGCACGATGTTTTCAATCACCACGATCGCATCGTCGACCACGAAGCCGATGCAGAGTACGAGCGCCACCAGCGACAAAGTGTTGAGCGTATAGCCGAGCCCCCACATCACCACGAACGCGCCCGCCAGTGACAACGGTATGCTCAGCATGGCGATCAAGGTGGGCCGCAGCCGGCGCAGGAAGACCAGCATCACCAGCACCACCATCACGATCGAGATCAGTAGGGTCACCTCCACTTCATGCAAAGCGGATTTGGTGGTCTGGGTGAGGTCGAACGTCGGCGTGATGGTTACGCTCGATGGCATCGAGGCGCGCAGCTGCGGCAGCTTGGCGCGGATAGCCTCCACCGTGGCTACGGCGTTGGCTTCGGGCCGCCGGGTGATCTGCAGGCCGACCGTGCGATCCTTGTTGTACCAGGCGCCCTGGTATTGATCCTGTTGCCCGCCGTAGACCGTGGCAACATCGGACAGTCGTACGGGCGCACCGTTCTTCACCGCGATCACCAACTGCGCGAACTCGGCCGGCTCGTGCAGGGCGTCATTCGCGTCGACCGTCATCTGGGTCTGGCCGTCGCTCAAGGTGCCCTGGGGCGAGCTGACGTTGGCGGCACGCAACGCATTGCTGACGTCGTTGCCGGTCAACCCCTTGGCGGCCAGCGCATTGCTGTTGAGGTCGATGCGCACGGCATGCGGCGTGCCGCCGAACACCTGTACCTGGGCCACGCCCGGAAGCTGCGCAACCGCAGGCTTGAGCAGCGTGTCGGCGAGGTCATACAACTTGTCCTGCGGCAACCCCGTCGAGGTCAGCGTGATGAACAGGATCGGGATCTGCGAGGTATCGAACTTGAAATACTGCGGCGGACTGGGCAACGCCGGCAGGTCGACTGCGGCCGCGTTGATGGCCGCCTGCACATCGCGCGCCGCGCTGTCGGCCGTACGCGAATAACTGAAACGCACGCTTACCGAGGCAACACCTTCACTGGCGTTGCCGTACATGTCGTCGATACCGGGAATCTGGCCGAGGTGGCGTTCCAGTGGCGCCAGCACCGTGCTCGCCATGGTTTGCGCATTGGCGCCGGGCTGGCTGACGGTCACGTACACGCCGGGGAAATCCAGCGACGGCAGCGCGGCGACACCGAGTAGCAGATACGCGATCAAGCCGGCCAGGGTCAGGCCGACAGCCAGCAGTGACGTGCCAACAGGGCGACGGATCAAGGGCGCAAAAATGTTCACGGTGCTCCGCGGTGTGGCCGTTGGGCCGCATTCCGTTGCTGTGCGACGAACACGCGCGTCTCGCGACGGAAGTGTCGCGGCGCGATTCGCAGAATCAAGCGTGCTTTATGCCAGCTGGGCGTAATTTCCGAATGTGCCAAGAGTCGGCCCGTGCCGAAAGGCACGCGTCGGCGGCCTTACCGATGACCTATCGCCCGATTGCCCTTCGACTTTGCCGCTGCGCGGCTACGCTCAGGGCGAACGGGGTTGGGAGGGGAGAAGAGTTCGAAGAATGAAGGGAACGCTCTTCCCTTCTCCCCCTCGGGAGAAGGTGGCGCGCAGCGACGGATGAGGGTCCGCACGGGCATGAAACACCACGCTTCTACCGAACTCTTACCCCTCTCCCGAGAGAGACTTTCAATCGTTGGCAACGCCGGCGATCCAGCTCTGCTGGACGCGGTAGTCATCGTCCATCAAAACCAGATCGGCTTGATAACCCGCAGCAATGCGACCGTGACTGGCGCCGAGGCCGAGGAAATCGGCGGGGTACGTGCTGGCCATGCGCACCGCTTCACCCAGCGGCAAGCCGAGCATCTGTACCGCATTGCGCACCGCGCCGGCCATGTCCAACGCCGAACCGGCGAGCACACCTTGAGCCGTCTGGCAGATGCCGTCCTTGCCGGTGATGGTTTCACCGTTGAGCACGAAATGCGGATCATCGGCGCCGACCGGCGGCATCGCATCGGTCACCAGCAGCATCTTGCCGCGCGCCTTGGCAGCGATCGCCACACGCAAACTGGCGGGATGCACGTGATGACCGTCCACGATCACGCCACACCAGCTGTCGGCATCTTCCAGCGCCGCGCCAACGACACCGGGCTCGCGGCTGCCAAGTGGAGTCATCGCATTGAACAAATGGGTGAAGCCACGCACGCCGGCGGCCAGCGCCGCATGCGTCGTCGCGTAATCGGCCGCGGTGTGGCCGGCACAAACAACGACACCGGCGGCAGCGAGGGCACCGATGCTGGCCAGCGGCACACGCTCCGGGGCCAGCGTCAACAGACGCACGCCGCGATGTGGTGCGCTCAGCAAGGCCAGCTCGTCGCTGCCTGGCGCGTGAAAAAATTTCGGGTCATGCACGCCCTTGCGCGCCGGCGCGAGATACGGGCCCTCGAGGTGGATGCCCAGCACGCCAGGCACGCCTTCGGCCATGGCCTGATCCACTGCATCGAGCGCGGCATGCATGATCTGCACGTTGTCGCTGATCAGCGTCGGCAAGAAACCGGTGGTGCCGTAGCGCCGGTGCGCGGCACCGATCTTGCGAATGGTTTCCACGGTGGGCGCATCGTTGAACAGCACGCCACCACCACCATTGACCTGCACATCGATGAAGCCCGGCAGCAGCCGCGCGCCTTGCAAATCATGCTGCGGCG
>Ga0302305_1000249_pt1 | contig 35902 bp, 37 predicted proteins | sample III_Palsa_E2_3_FD_198764 | JGI IMG/M metagenome (GOLD analysis project Ga0302305, IMG submission 198764) | Peat permafrost microbial communities from Stordalen Mire near Abisko, Sweden - III_Palsa_E2_3 | ecosystem: Environmental > Terrestrial > Soil > Palsa > Peat permafrost | place: Sweden... | reverse complement strand
CGATCAGCACGGTATCCGGTCCCGGGCCCTGGCAGGCAGTGAGACCCCAGCAGTTCGGCCCATAGCCGGCGAATCCGAGTGGATTGGCAATGGCGTACTGGCGCTGGACATAGGTTGCGCGCCGACTGTTTTCGAAATAGTCGATGCCTTTGTCGCGCATGAAGGCATCCTGGATACCGCGAAAGTCGATCCAGATATGCGGGAACTGATGTGTAAATAGGGCTCCGGCATAGAGGTATTCCTGTCCATGGGTTTGCTTCCACTGATAGCCAGACATCCAGGCCCTATAGCTGCCTACGGGGATCGGGTGCGTTGGCGATCCAAGCGCAAGCAGATATAGCAACAGCGCCTCGTTGTAGCCTTTCCAGCGGTGCTCGAGGAACCCGCTCTCTGGCCTCCATCCCATGCTTGCCGTCGAAGCGCCATCCAGCGCCCAGTCCCACTCCACGCGACGATAGAGCGCATCGGCGATCGATCGAATCTCGACTTCGTCCGGGGTGCTTTCGTTGAAAAATCTTTCACAGGTGAGCATGCCAGCCAGCAAGAGCGAAGTATCGATAGTCGACAGCTCGCATTGCCAAGCGCGCCGACCGGTCTGCATATCGAGGAAGTGATAGTAAAAGCCCCGAAACCCGGTGGCATCCGGCTCAGACCCCTGAGAACTCCGGGAAAAGAACCGCAGCGTGGCCAGCGTCCGTTGGACTGCTTCAGCGCGCGAAAGAAACGCGCGGGCGACCGCCACCGGATAAGACGCCAATGCAAACCCCACCGCGGCGATGCTTGCCGGCCAACCCGATGTGCTGGTGCCATCTGGCGCGGTCTTGTCGAGGATCAGCCCATTGGCTGGATTGAACTCATGCTGAAAATAGCTGAAGGCCTTTTGCTGGATATTCTGGAGCTTCTCCTCAATGCCCTCGGGAGGTTGGTACATTGCGTCTCCAGGATCTAGCGCCATCAGGTCAGCAATCGTTCCGGGCACGACTCAATTCGCAATCACGTCGGGCAGAAGGCGATCGAATTCGCGCTTTACCACGCCATAGCACTCGCAACACACTTGCTCCAGTCCAGGTCGATCAAGCACAGTGATGTGCCCTCGTCGGTACGTGATCAAGCCTTGGGCTTGAAGTTTTCCAGCGGCCTGCGTGACGCCCTCGCGCCTTACGCCAAGCATGTTCGCAATGAGGTCTTGGGTCATGATGAGCTTGTTGGAGGGTAGCCGGTCCAGGCTCATCAGCAACCAGCGGCAGAGCTGCTGATCAACCGAATGATGGCGATTGCATACCGCGGTTTGCGCCATCTGTGTCAAAAGTGCCTGCGTGTAACGCAGCAGCATGTGTTGCAACGCTCCCGAGAGACTGAATTCCTCTTTTAGCAATTTCCCCCTGAGGCGGTATGCATAGCCACCGCTCTGCACCACCGCCCGATTCGGCGTGGTTTCCCCACCCATGAATAGCGCCACGCCAACCATGCCCTCGTTACCGACCACGGCGATCTCGGCCGATGCGCCATCTTCCATCACATACAGCAGTGAAATGATTGCGTCAGTGGGGAAATAGACGTGCTGCAGCGTGTTTCCGGACTCGTACAAGACATGGCCAAGCGGCATCTGTACTAGTTCAAGGTGGGGAAAGACGCGCTCGCGAGCTTCTGCCGGCAACGCAAGAAATAAGTGGTTTTGCTGGGGTTTGTGGCTATTCGGCATCAGCGCTCCCGAGCTTGATCAGGCCCGTAGTTGTCGTGAGAGGCGCAGCAACCGTTGCTCGCTTACAGTCCTTAGCATAGGCATACACCACGTTGAGACTATGTGTACGGCCTCGAACATGGCGGTCTGCGCTTTGGGCAACCAGGTCTGCCAACGCGGCTTTTCACGATCTTCTCAAGCAATGAACGATCATCCGTGGATAATTGTGCGTTGGAGCTGTCAAAGGATTACTGGGGGCGACAGCCCACAGACGCGAAACCATCCCGGGGCGCACTGTTTGACGGACGCTCCCACTTCACATGATCGACTTACTCCCTTTGACAGTCTCCATAGCTAACTAAGGAGCCCTCGATGAAGACATCCCACCCTGTGCATATCCTTCGAGCAAATCTTGAGACTGCACGTCTCAAAGCCGTCGAAGCTCTGGCTGCTGCAAAAGGTGCACTCACTTCTGACGCGTTGCAGGAACTCGCCATCCTTCAGGCAGCGTTGACTGCCGTACAACAGGAAATCGACACCCATGGCGTAAAGCTGGGATGGGGCGCCGGAGATGAGCTGAAGTAGTGGCGTGCTTCTTATTTGACGCATTGGCGCCGGGTGGTAGATAGCGAACCGATTTGGGTTCGAGTTTTCGCGCGGCACTGCTTTGATTTTTAACCTGCCGATCGAACCGTGCTTGTCCGGCTACCGAGTTCCCGGGGGCGAAGGTGCGACGTGCGGGAATATGGGCGCTTTCATCGTGGCCGGGTGGTTTGGACCGAGGCGCCTTCCGTAACTCCCTCGATGGCAAGTTATCCTTGGGATGTCTGCACTCTCACGGCAGCGATCGCGCTAGGTGAGCCCGAGGCGGCGAAATACCGGAACCTTCACCAAGTCCAGGAGGACAGCGAAAACGCACGCAGCGACGAGCGTGCCAACAACCATCGAGACGGGGAGGGGCTTCATGGCGATTCCACCGATGGCCAAGGTCGAGGCAATCAATACATCGCCGGCTGATGACGCAACGAGCCAGGAACTCGGCTGGGATGACCAGAGCCGCCGACGTTCACGATTGGTATAAGTCGTCGCCTGATTGCCGAACACGATCACGACAAAAGTGAGCGTCCTCAGTGCGTCAATGTCGAACTGCCTGGAATAGATGCCAAAGGCCAGCGCCGATACGCAAAAGACCAACTCACCGATACCCATGATGACGCCCGCAACCGTCAGATGGCCGATTTTCCAGACATTTGGCGTCGGTGACGGCCGCACATTGTCGGTTGTTAGTGACATGCCGAGGAAGTCGCCGGTGATCATGATGAGCACCATGAGCATGGGCGTCAGGATCGCATGCCCGGTCATCATCAGGCCAACAGCCAGGAACAGTACCTGTACCGTCTTCTTTGCAATGGAGTTCAGCGTGTAGGTCAGGATGCGCTGGAATATTACGCGGCCTTCCTTGACTGAGGCGACGATGCCGGCCAGGCCCGGTTCGGTTAGCACCATTCCGGCAGCGGATTTAGCAACATCGGTTGCGGTCGAAACAGCGATGCCGATCTGTGCCTGGCGCAGCGCGGGCGCATCGTTTGCGCCATCACCGCACATACCGACGATATGGCCACCCTTCTGGAATGCCTTGACGAGTTTGTACTTGTCCTCAGGCAGGACGCCGGCGAAGATCGAGAATTGCTCCGGATGGACGCTGTCCGGAATGGGTCCCAGTGGACAGATGCTGCCATCAAGTCCTACCGCGTGCGCCACGATGGCCGCTGTTGCCGGTGCGTCGCCCGTTACCATGACGGTGCGTACGCCTAACTCATGCAATTCGGTAACGAGAGCTGCCGAGTCCGAACGGGGAGGGTCGCTGAGGGCGATCAGCCCGATGAAGGCCATCGCGTTCGACGGTCCGATGGCGACTGCCAACACACGAAAGCCCTTTCCCTCAAGATCCTTCGCCGCTACCACGGCAGCGGGCGGTGGTTGTGCGAGCAGAACCACCGCGGCAAAGGCGCCTTTTACGACACGTTGTGCGGTTCCAACCGAATCGCCTACAGTCGCCTCGGACATCTTTGTCGCTGGATCAAAAGGCACAAACTTGATTATCTTCGGCGTATCGGAGGCGGAGTTATGCGCCGCGGCAGCGCGAATGGCACCATCGACTGGGTCCTGTCCGCCATCCGAGCTAGCTAGTGCGGCAAGCGTCAGAACGCGCGCCTCGTCATAGCCTGGCATCGGGTGAACGCTTGTCACCGTAAGCGAGTTCAGCGTCAATGTACCGGTCTTATCGGAGCACAAGACATCCATCGAGGCTGCCTCATCCACTGCGGAAAGACGGGTAGGCAGGACGCCAAGTTTTGCCAGGGCTCGTGCACCCAGGGCTGCCGCCAGAGTGAAGGTGGCCGGGAGTGCGACCGGTATTGAAGCGAGAACCGCTGTAAGCACCAGAGGAATAATCTCGGCCACCGGCATCTTGAGAAACCTGGCATAGATCACCAGCATTACGATGACCACGCCGTTGAATGCAGCGAGGTTGCGTACAACGCGCAGCACGGCATTCTGCTGCGAGCTCACGACATGTGCTGTGCGGATCAGCTCCGCGGTGCGGCCAAACTTGGTGCGGACGCCAGTAGCCGTGACCTCGGCGATCGCCTCACCGCGCCTCACCAATGCTCCCGCGTAGGCCTGCACACCCGTGCCAGCTTCAATGGGCATCGATTCGCCGGTAAGCATGGACTGATCGAGCAAGATTCCTCCGTCGATCAGACGTGCGTCCGCCGCGACCACGCCGCCAAGCGAAAGCTTTATCACGTCGCCCGGCACCAGATCGGCAGCTGGCAGGGTCATCCAGACGTTGCCACGCCTGACCGACGCGTTCAACGCGAGCCGCGATTTGAGTGCAGCGAGAGTTGCCTGGGCACGACTTTCCTGGAATAGCCCTAGCGCCGCATTGAAGACGAGGAGAGCAGCAATGATCCCGGCCTCGACATACTTGCCCAGTGCCAGCTCGAGCACGGTCGCGGCTTCCAGCATCCACGGGACAGGTGCCCAGAATTTCTCAAGCGCCATGCGCAACGGATGAAGCGCTGTGTCGGGCATCGTGTTTGGGCCGACTTTGTTCAACCGACGGCGTGCTTCTTCGCTCGTCAAGCCGGTTGTGGAGTCGGCTTGAGTATCAGTGGCCGACTTGGGGATTGGGGTAATCAGACTGGACATGCGGGCTCACTTTTGTTTTGGAGCGTGCGCGTGATGCTTAGCCCAATCTGTGCGCTACCGCGCATAGGATCCCACCGCAATCGCTGCCAGTATGGTTGCCATCATCGGAGCGTACGGGCTGATGTGCCTCTGTGCGTTGCCGTACCGACCCTGGCGCCGGTGCGCGTCAAGATGCGAGCTAGCGTTGGAAAGATGGGATAAAAACCTGCCGAAAGCCGGTGCTGAGTCTCGAAGGAGACTGACTGATGTTACGCAGCATGATTGATCTGGAAAATTACGCGATCCGTGCCACAGATGGCACCATTGGTCATGTCAGGGATTTCTATTTCGATGACGAAATGTGGGTCATCCGCTATCTGGTAGTAGAAACCGGAACATGGCTCTCCAGTCGAAAAGTGTTGATCTCACCTTTTGCGATCGGCCAACCGGACTGGATTGGCAAGGTATTGCCCGTATTGATCACCAAAGAACAAGTAAGGAACAGTCCTGACATCGATACCGACAAGCCCGTTTCCCGCCAACATGAAATGCGCTACCTCGGCTATTACGGCTATCCGTATTACTGGGGTGCCGGCGGCCTTTGGGGCGCGGGCGCGAATCCGAGCATGATGTTGCCACGCGCCGGCTATGCTGGCCTTGAGGCTGAGGAAGACGAACGGCGTTTGCTTGAAGTCGGCTCGAATCCGCATGACGACCCCGACTTGCGTAGCTGCAAGGCAGTGATGAACTATCATATCGACGCGAGCGATGGCGATATCGGCCACGTGCACGGCATGCTCGTTGATGAGGAAAGCTGGGCCATCCGATACATGATCGTGCAGACGAACAACTGGTGGACCGATCATCAAGTACTCATCGAGCCACGATCAATCCTGGAGGTGAGTTGGCTCGACCACACCGTCACGGTCGACCTGACCCGGCAGGCAGTGAAGGACGCCCCGCCGTACGACGAATAGCCAGCAGCAAAGTCATCACGCCCTCAGATAGTATCCGCGGTGGTGGAGCTACGCGAAAAGCTTCGCGTAATCCTCGATCAAGGCGTCGTAGCATTCGCATGCCGTAGCCTCAAGGCCCTTTCGGTCGAGGATATGTATCTCGCCACGGGTATAGCGGATGAGTTTTCTTCGCCTGAACACGCCAGCAGCGACACTAATGCCGCTTCGGCGTACCCCAAGCATGTTTGCGAGTTGCTCATGAGTGAGATGGAAATGATTAGCATGGGCACGGTCATGCGTCATCAGCAGCCAACGTGCCAATCGTGGCTCGATCTCGTGGAAATGGGTGCAGACGGCGAGTTGCGACAGTTGTGCCATCAACACGTAGAGGTATCGTTGAAGTGCGTGACGTAGCGCCGGACTGCGGCGCAATTGCTGTCGTAGCTGCACGGATGTCATCCGCAACAGGACGCCTGCGCCCTGTACCGCGGCGCGCAGGGGAATCGTGGGAATGCCCAGCACCAGTGTTCCACCGAGCATGCCCTCGTTGCCAATCAATCCCATCTCCAGTGGCTGATGATCCTGCAGTGTGGTCACCAGCGAAATGAACCCTGTGAGCGGAAAGTAGACGTATCGAAGAGGCTGATCGGATTCGCACAGAATGTCACCAGAATCCTGCTCCACTGGCTCGCAATGTTCCAGCATCCATTGGCGCTCGCCGCGCGGGAGGCCCTCGATCAGGCGATTGACGACACGCACTGGTGTTGTGGCTGACAAGGATTGATCCTGCGGCATAAGTAGCGCCGTGCATGGCTCACGAGAGGCGCGCGTTGTTCCCACGGTGACAGTGTGAGCGACATCTGCTCGATGGTCTGTTCGCTAAGACACGTATGCAGTCCCATCGCGATCATGGGACCAAGACGGCAGCGCCCTCAAACTTGCCGGCACGAAGATCGGCGAGCGCCTGATTTGCCTGCGTCAGCTGGTAGGTCGTTGTCATTGTCACAATGCGGATGTCCGGTGCCAAGCGCAAAAAATCGAGTCCATCCTGCCGCGTGAGATTTGCTACCGACATAAGTTGGCGCTCTTCCCACAGCAGTCCATAAGGGAAGCTCGGAATGTCGCTCATATGAATGCCGGCGCAGACGACGCGACCGCCTTTACGTACCGCTTTCAACGCGAGCGGCACGAGATTGCCGTCCGTCGCAAAGATGATTGCGGCGTCGAGTGGCTCGGGCGGCATCTCATCAGATCCACCGGCCCATGCCGCGCCGAGACTTCGGGCAAAGGCCTGCGTGGCCGCATCTCCTGGACGCGTGAAGGCAAATACCGAGCGCCCCTCCCATCGCGCGACCTGGGCCAGGATATGGGCCGCGGCGCCGAACCCGTAGAGCCCAAGCCTCTTTCCGTCTCCAGCGATCTTCAGCGACCGCCAGCCGATGAGGCCAGCGCAAAGCAGGGGGGCGAGCGACACGTCGCTTCCTGACTCGCCGAGCGGGAATGCGTAGCGCGCATCGGCGATCGTTCCGGTCGCGAACCCACCGTCGCGCGTATAACCCGTGAAGAGAGGCCGGTCACAGAGGTTTTCGCGGGCGTCCATGCAGTACGGACAGATCCCGCAAGTGTGCCCCAGCCAGGGGATGCCAACGCGCTCACCAACCCGAAGCCCTTCAACACCGGTTCCGATCATATCGATTCTACCGACGATTTCATGGCCTGGGATGATTGGAACCTGTGGATCGGGCAACTCGCCATCGAGTACGTGCAAGTCGGTCCGGCAGACGCCACAGGCAAGCACACGAACGCGGATTTCACCCCGTTCTGGCGATCGATCGGGAAGCTCAGTCCACTCCAGCGGCCCACCCAGCTTCTTAAGCACCATCGCGTGCATGGTTGTCCTCGTCATCTTGCTACATGCCGCCGCCGACACGTTGCTTCAGTCTCATCAACAGCGGCATGAGTGTCTGTTCGATACAGCACAGAGCACGCCTCACATATCGTACTAAGACCGGCGTCGATTTAGCGTCTGGATATTCGAAGACTGTACTGAGTGCGATAGCGCACAGACGTATGCTTCGCAACACGCGCAGTGTGCTGGTATGGCTGCGAGCACCGGGTTTTGTTCTGCGTGAGAACGACGCCGCCACCGCTCCGGCGCGACAAAAGACAAAAAGCTCGTCCCTATCTGTCTGATCACATAGCGCTTTGCGCCGGGTCAGATCGCATGCGCCGACGACGCTGTTGGCCGCGGCCAAGTCCTCAACCGTCACCACGTACTGCGCAGAAAATCACCAAACACTACGCAGAGGTTCACGAACCGGGTAGCGCGCAGTGATCAGTCCAATCGCGATCATAGCGATCGGCATAACCGCTTTGTGCTCACCTCACACTTTGCGCAGTCACTCAGAGCACTACCCATGAATAGCCGTGAATACGCGAGTCAAAATTCCCCCAGCGCGGCGCATCATAGTGAAGATCGAGATGCAGCGAAGGTCTATCTGATCGGCGGTGGCATCGCCTCGCTGGCAGCGGCGGCTTTCATGATCCGTGACGGCAACATGCTTGGTCAGAACATCACCATTCTTGAGGAGCTGGACAAACTGGGTGGCAGCCTTGATGGCGCGGGCTCGCCCGAGCAGGGCTATGTTTTGCGTGGTGGGCGAATGATCGAAAGCAAGTATCTATGCACCTACGATTTGTTTTCCTCGATTCCCACTCTGGACGCCAGCAAGACCGTCACCCAGGAGATCTTCGGCTGGAATGAGACGATGAAAACGTCCTCCAAGGCGCGGCTGGTGCGCGATGGTCGTAGACAGACCGCGCCGGAATTCGGTCTCAATGAGTCACACATCCTGACCATCGAGCGTCTGACCGTTGAACCTGAGGCGATGCTGGGAAATACCAGCATCGCCGACCAGTTCGATGCAAACTTCTTCAAAACGAATTTCTGGCTCATGTGGTGCACGACATTCGCCTTTCAGCCGTGGCACAGCGCGGTCGAGTTCAAGCGCTATCTAGTGCGCTTTTCTCACATGGTGGCTGGCTTCAACCAGTTGAAGGGCATCATGCGCACGGTTTTCAATCAGTACGACTCGATGGTCCGGCCGCTGCACAAATGGCTTGAGCAACGCGGCGTAAGATTCGAGCTCAACACCCGTGTCACTGAGCTTGGGCTACTGCAGGAAAATGGTGAGAAATTTGTATCCCAGATCGCCTATGTGAAGGCAGAGAAGACCGGCGAGATCGCAGTCGGCGTCAACGATTTTGTTCTCGTCACCTTGGGTTCGATGACTGAAGCATCCAGCCTTGGCAGCATGGATTCTGCCCCAAAGCTCAACGGCAAGGCCGACGGTGGCGCCTGGACACTTTGGGAAAATCTCGCCGAGAACGGTTCTGAATTCGGTCGCCCATCGGCATTTGCCGACCATATCGACGAGTCCAAGTGGGTTTCATTCACAACCACTCTGCGCGATCCCACTTTTTTGCGGATTGTGCGTGACCTGACCGGCAACGTGCCGGGGGAGGGGGGGCTGATTACCTTTCCCGATTCGAAATGGTTGGTATCGATCGTCATTCCGTACCAGCCGCACTTCATCGGTCAGCCTGAGGGAGTCAGCGTGTTCTGGGGCTACGGTCTGTCAGTTGACGCACCCGGCGATTTCGTCCTGAAGCCGATGTCAGCGTGCAGCGGTCGGGAAATCATGACGGAGCTACTAGGTCATCTTCATGCGGTGGCGGATACGCCTGGGATTCTGGAGAGCTGTATCTGCATACCCTGCATGATGCCGTTCATCACTAGCCAGTTCCTTCGCCGTGAGCGAGGTGATCGACCACAGGTTGTTCCTCAGGGCACGAGAAATTTCGCTGCCATCGGTCAGTTTTGCGAGTTGCCTGATGATGTCGTGTTCACTGTCGAATATTCGATCCGTTCTGCACAAACGGCGGCGTACGCGCTGCTCGAACTGAAGCGTGAGCCGCCCGGCGTCTACAAGGGTGAATTCGATCCGCGAGTCCTGGGAAACGCCATCATGGCGTTGCACGGACATCTTCCAAGGTCGCACTAAGTGCGCCACAGCGGGCCGACAAAACCCGCGACACATCGTTTCCTTGGAGCTTCTCGACCTCAGGGTAAGCAAGCGGCTCTACGGCGACAGCAAGGTGATCGCGCGCCTCTTCTACGAGCCGAGAAGCTCTTGTGCTGCGCGCACGACCCCTATGACAACTCGCCGGCAATTTTCTGCCCACGATCACGCTCATCGCAACCTTAAGAGCCCTACCGCACGGAAGACGCTGCTGCTTCTGGGTACGCTTTGCTCAATAGAAGCGACAAGACGCAGTGGGTGCGGATCGATTCGCGGTTGATGGTCCGGCCGATCGGCGGCTAGAAGTACATACGGCAGCGAGAGAGATCATGGCAGCACAGCAACAGGCATCACTGCTTCCTCCGACCTTTGGTCGGTACGCCGAAATCCCACCGGAACAATTCAGTCCGGAACAGAAGGAAGCCTATGACTACGTCGTGGGCGAGCGTGGCATGTGTCCAGGTCCTTACCGGATATGGCTTCAGAACCCCGAGCTGCTCAGGGCGCTGACGCCCATCGGCGTCTATTACCAGCAGAAGCTTAAGATCTCCAGGCAGGAGCATGAAATTGTTACGAACTGCATCAACGGCAAATGGGCGACAGCCGGCTATTCGAATAAGGAACATGAGGAGATTGCCGAGAAGGCGGGCTTGCCTGCAGAAAAAGTGCAGGCGTTGATCGCGGGGTTGCCCACGAGCTTCGAGGACCCCCGGCAGCAGGTCATTTATGAGATCACCCAGACTCTCATTGCATCCCGACACGTCCCACAAGGGCTCTATAAGCGAGCGTCCGATTTGCTTGGGGACGCAGGGCTGACAGACGTAACGGTTCTTATCGGGTACTTCACATCAGTTTCCATGACGCTTGCGCTTTATGACGTTCCCGCGGGGGCTCCTGACTACAGTCCCTACAAATGAGATCCAGGAGGTAGCCATGAAAGACCACACCCTTTCCGCGCGGCTCCCACTCGTCGACAATATCAGTAACACCTTTGACAAATTGCCACCGATCAACTTGTTTCGTGCGGCCGCTAACGCACGGACGCTGTATCCCGCGTTCATTCAGTACATGTATCTTCTGTTCAAGCCATTGGAGCTGGACGGTCGCATCGAGCGGCTGGTCGTTCTGTATGTCGGAAAACTCTCCGGCTGTATTTATATATGGCGGCAAAATGTAGTCGTGGCGAAGAGCTTGGGCATCACCCAGGAAGAAATCGATACGCTGGATAGAAACGATACGACGGCAGACTGCTTTAGCGACGCGCAGAAGGCTGCCTTCCGATTTACGCAAGAGGCTCTTGAGCTGATTGAGGTAAGCGATGACGTCTATACGAAGGCATCGAGCTTCTTCAGCGCCCAAGCCTTAACCGAACTACTTTATGTCATCGGCACCTACATGCTGCTCGCGCGAGTCGCACGAACCGGCCGAGTGCCGCTCGATGCGACACCGGCTGCGGCAATCCTCAATGTAGCCACCGGACCGTTGATTCAGCGTAATCACACAGGGGCAACTGGGCTCTAGGAGTATCCAATGGAAGCAAGCAAGCAGAGGACAACATTGAGCACGGCCGCCGTGTTTCCGAAGGGGTATTTTCTCGAAAATCTTGCCGTGCGTGCCGACAACTCTGTCCTTGTCACTTCCATAAAAACTCGTGAGCTGTGGTACGTCCCACCAGCAAATTCGGGTGAACAGGTCGAGCCGGCTCTAATGTTTACCTTCGACAAATCTCCGACAAGCTTGGTCGAGTTAGAGCCAGATGTGTTCTATTTATTTACGACTGACGGATACGTAACGCACGCTTCAGATCTGCAACGGATCGATCTTCGAGACTGGACGCCTGGGCAAGCCGTTCATCCAGAGCTTGTTCTCACTTTTCCTTCCCCGGTTCGTGCTCTCAATGGGAGCTGCCTGATAGGTCCGAGAACTATCCTTGTAGCCGATTCTTTCGCCAGTCTGATTTGGCGAGTGGAGCTCTCTGAGGATGGACGCGGCGCATCCGCATCGATCTGGCTGAAACACTACAGCATGCTCTTCCATCCGGGCGAGCTGAAGCCTGAGCAGCCGGGAGTGAACGGCCTGCGGTTCTCACAACAAATGTCCTATGTCTATTACACCGCAACCGTACTCAAGCTTTTCATGCGGGTGCGGGTGGACCGCCAGACTCTTGCGCCGCTCGGCATTCCTGAGTATCTGGGAGGGGACAAGATGATGGATGACTTCTGTCTTGACGAGGATGCAGGAGTCGCGTACGTGACGACTCACCGTGAGAACACCATCGATCGAATGTCTTTAGAGCCAGATCGCAGCGAAGAGAGAGAAATCGTAGCTGGCAACCCCTTCGACGAAGAGCTCGTTGGGCCCTCTAGCGGCGCCTGGGGGCGCGCACCGGGAGAAGCTGGCCGAGTGGCATTCTTTACGACCGATGGGGGAACGACTTCGTTGCCCCCCGACGGAATCCTTCGGGCTGCGAAGATTGTACGAGTTGAGTTCTTGTCGCGTGCTACGTGAGAGCGGTGATCTGATTTGCTCGTCTATCGAGCACTCTGGGTGCAGCCGAACCCTTGGCGAAAACTACTCTGGAGATATGCCATGACTTTCAAGAGCCGCATCGAAGTTCACCAGCACGTAGTGCCGCCCTTCTGGGCCAACACATTGCCCGCTCATGGCGGCGATCCGTCCGGGTGGAACACCCCGGTCTGGAGCCCAGAAGACGCATAGGGCCGAAGTGTCTGCAGGAGCCGGGTAAGTCCAACCACGACAACGCGTTAAACCTGTTCCCTCGGCTCGCAAAGTTGCGTCGTGAGCTCGATGGCTAGTGACCACTGCGATGTTTGGCGCGGTGCTGGGGCGGGGCGCACGCAGGCTATCGCGGGAATAGGAATGTGACGACGAAGCGGTATCCCCATCCATGAGGGCTAGCGTCGTTGTCAGCGAGCCAATAGCGCACGCCGCCTGTGAAGCTGACTGGCAACTTGCCGAATTTCATGAGCTTTCCCACCGATAGATTTATCGGCACACGGATTTCATGCGCGTGCCAATCGTAGGCTGACTCCAGATCGACGCCGTAGGTCCAGGCAGTGGGTGTCGTGTAGTGAAAAAAGGGTTGAAAGTACGTGCTGCTTACTGGCCCGCGATTGAGATCACTTTTTACGCTGGCGATTGACCAAATCTGGTTGATCAGAAACCCATACGTGAACCCGTGAGATTGTCTGAGCACCACCGCAGTCGGGCCGAGCCCCCATTTCCTTTCCCCCAACAGATCGTCAGTGGCAGTCGGCAGCAGGAAAGCTGGGCCCACGCCCCAGATGATGCCATTCGACGTGGGTTGCTTCGGAGAGAAGAACAAGCTCTGGGTTATGTCCCCAATGCCCGATTGACTCCCTGCACCAGGGAAGATATTGGACTGACTTGTCACCGGGAGGATGGTGCGCGAGATCATGTTCCAGTTCTCGCCGATCGAGATAGGCACGACCGGTTGCAGATTCATCGTCAGCCGGTGGCCGCGTTCGTCTGGTCCGATCTGACTGTCATAGTCAAATTGCAGAGGTACGCTGATCAGGGACGCGATCGGGTTCGATAACTTTTTCGCCAGGTCAGCAGTGCCGTCACCCGAGCCATTGTCAGGAGCCGTCTGTGCATGCAGCGCGACAGTAAATGTTGCCGCCAGCAGCGATAGCGCAACTGGTGCGAACTTCATCGATCTCTCTATTTTTCGTCCCGCATCCCTAACGGGTTGCGAGACCGTTCAAAAGGAAATCCGCATTACCCTACTGCGTCGATCGTCGATTCGTCGACATGTGTTCAGGTGGAAGCTTCGCGTAGGAACGGACGTGGCGCAGTGGCACAAGTACCAGCCAAGGCACGTAGTTTCCCTCACGCGCAAAACAATAAGACGATTGATCATAGCCGTCAGTGCGCTATCGCACTGAGAGAGCTGTTCGGTCGTCCTAGAGTCGGTGTCGATCGCAAGCCAACTGTTTAGGAGACTGTCATGACACTGCCGAACGTAACGAAGCACCGAGCCATCGTCGATACCCACCGGCACCCGTGGGGAACGAAAATGCTATCCAAAATTCAGGAGCGAGGCCTGCTCGACCCAAAACTAGGATTCCCGCAGACCAACGCTCTGGACTTGATGGCCTACCGCGAGGTTTTCGATCTGGACTACGCCATGCCCAAGCAGCGCGCGGGCGGAATCACCCTCAGCCTCATGACCAATGGCGGCGAGGTGGAGTGGCTTGCGCGGGATCTGCTCCAAGCCAGCACAGTTGATGGTCTCAAGTTCTTCAACGACGAATACGTGGAAATCATGAATCGCTATCCGGGCGAATTCGTACCGGCGGCTAACGCAAACGCACTCGAAGAGGCCTGTCGGCCCATTGTTGAGGAGATGATCCACCAGGGCGGCGCCAAGGCAATTGCGGTGGCGTCCAGCTACGGCGACGGCGCAGATCGCGTCTTCCTCGACAGCCCCAAGGCGGAATGGCTATGGGAGCTTGCGGAAGCCAATGACATCGTGGTGCACATCCATCCGCCGATGCAGTCGATCGGGCACGAGTCGCTCATGCAATATCGTCTCAACGAGGCGGTTGGCCGCCCCTTCGACTCGACCGTCAACGGTGCGCGGATGATCGCCTCTGGCGTGTTCGATCGCTACCCGAAGCTGCAGGTGCTGATCGTCCATATGGGCGGCGGACTCGCGTCGATCCTTGGACGCCTCGAATTCTGTTGGCACCTCAACTACAACGGGATCAAGAACCCGCCGGCCGGCAAGCCTTACACGAACAAGCGGTCGCCATCCGAATACTTCAAGACCAACATCCTGGTTGACTGCATGGGGTTCAGCTCCATTGGGCTGCGAGCTGCGATTGAGATGTGCGGTGTAGACCGAGTGGTGTTCGGCTCCGACTTTGGTCCGGTGCCTTACGGGATCGAAGAGCATGTTCGGATTGTCGAGGAAGTGCTTCCAAACCCGGCTGACCGCGAACTGGTGTTCTGGAAGACGAGCAACAAGCTATTCCGCCTGGGCTTAGTCGATGCCGATCTCACCGGCCCTTCGCCTTCCGTCGAAAAGTTGGTTGCTTAATGAGGCAATGAGTACGGCTACGCAGAGATTTCCTATGAGTCAGCGCGGTCCCTCGTCACGCCGCGGCACAGCGTGCATAACGAGGTAGCGCACACTTCTGATCGATGATCGAGAGCGGGCAACCACTTTGTCCGCTGATCCAGAACAGGTCGGGTTGGGCTCTGTGGTGCCGACCAAGGAGATGGACGTGACGGCGCCCCACGAGCGGCTGTCGGCATTCCGTACTGACGTCAACACCGGGCGGACTGGCAGAAGGACATCAACTACGCCCGCCCACGGCACTCTCCAACGATGGAACGGAGACACCGTGCTTAATGAAGTGCCACTCACCCTCGATGACCACGATCCGCGCGTACCCATCGGTGGACGAACTCTACCGGTGCTGGACATGGTCTTTCCGGGGAAGCAGCAGGGCACGCCGAAGGCCGAGAAACGCTTCCTGACGCGTTTGCGCACGCTCATCCCCACCACCGTGCGGCCCGTTCTGGTCACCGATGCGGGGTTTCGTCACCCGTGGTTCCAAGCCGTCTCGGCGATTGGCTGGGACTGGGTGGGTCGCTTGCGCTTGCCGTTCCCCAGAGAGCTTTCCCTGGGGAACGCGCAATGTGGCGTTCGCGTCAGTTAAAAACCGAGGCGGCGTAGATCTTCGGCCTCAAACGTCTGGCCACTGCGGTTCTTGACGCTTGGCAGTTCCGCCACCTCGGCTCGCCACGCCGCGAGGGCTGCAAGGTCGCCCGGAATCTTCAGACCGGCAGCGTCAGCAAACATCAGTCCGGCAAAGACCGTGATGTCCGCCATGGAGAATTTGTCGCCAGCGACAAACGACTGGTTTTTCAAAACCTCGTTGAAATAAATCATTCCCTGGATGGCTTTGGCTCCCGATCGTTCGCCCCAGTCTTTCCTGCCGGTCCATTCGGGGCTCTTGTAGACACGCAGGAGATCGCCCAGCCCAGGCGTCGCGTGGTGGAAATACAGACCCACCGGATCTAGAAGCTCCGACTCGGCCCGCTTCTGCATCATGTGGATAAGACCCTTTTCCAATGCGGTCTTACCGGTAAGCGTCGGATTGCCGTCAAGGTTGTCCAGGTACTCGGTGATCGCGGTGCTCTCTGACAAAAAGGTGCCGTCATCGAGCTGGAGTACAGGCAACGTACCTGCCGGGTTGATTGCAAGAAATGCTGCTTGCTTGTGCTCCGCGCCAATGAGATCGATGGGAACAAACTGGATCTGAGCGTCGATTCCCTTCTCGGCCAGAACAATGCGGATGCGAGCTGGGTTGGGAAAACCGGAGCGGTCGTAAATCTTCATCATGGATGCCTTTAGTGACTATCTATCGATAGATAGACGGAGGCACACAGTGGGCCTCTTGGGGCGCCCTGTCAAGAACTATCTATCGGTAGATAGAATTGCGCACTACAATGCGCCATGGCCACAGACACAAAAGAAATGATCATGACCGCCGCCAGGGCGATGGTGCAGGCACGCGGTTACAACGCCTTGAGCTTTCGAGAGCTCGCCAAGGACGTCGGTATCAAGAGCGCCAGCATTCACTACCACTTTCCCACGAAAGGCGATTTAGGCGCTGCACTGGCGCGTCGCTACACCGAAGAAGGTGTGGCTTATCTGGATGGGGTTCTTGCAGCGTCTCTGGATAGACGGTCATGTATCAACAGCTATACGAATATTTTTCGGGCGGCGCTGGAAAACGACAACAGGATGTGTCTGTGCGGAATCATGGCGGCGGAAAGGGAAGACCTGCCCGCTGAAGTGCGACTTGAGGTGGATCGCTTTACCGATGCCAATGTGCGTTGGCTCACCGAGGTTCTTGTACTAAACAATCCAGACCTCAAACAAAGCGAAGTCGAGCCGCGCGCTCTGGCAATTTTCGCAGCGATCGAAGGTGCACAACTGGTTGCGCGAGGTCGCGGTGACGTTGCGGTGTTCGATCAAACGATTAATTCATTCCAGGCAGCGGGCTTGTTTTCCTGATCCGACGCTCTTGAAATGATCCGGCCACGATGAGGTTGTCGCACATCATCAAAGCATTCCTGGAAGGCGCAGATGGTCGGCTTGTATCAGACCGAGGTCACCAGCAAGAGGAAGCTCAGCCGAGTGGGAGTGTTCGTGATGAAAGGTTGACGTTTGGTGGTCTACGGTGTTGCACCGATTGAACGTCTGTTTCCGATCCGGACCTTCCCGCGTGCAACAAGGGGAAGGCACCTCTTCTACATATCCACGCGCTAGCGTCTTCATCCGATCTCAAGCCGAGACTTTCGGCAATCATGATTGGCGCGCACTGTCGAACGATATCTCTTGTGGCAGCTGTTTCAGGAAGTGAAATATCGCGCTGACCAGGCGCGTAAGGCATCCAGAAATACGTACAGCCGTGACGGCATATATCGCCGCGTGGGATAGACCGCATGAATCAGGATCTCTGGCGAGGACCAATCGGGCAATAAGCGCACGAGATCGCCGTTGGCGATCTTTTCGTTGCAATACACTGATGGCATCAACCCCACGCCGTGACCGCGATAGACGAACGCGCTGACACTCTCGAAATCGCGGCCTGAAAATGGCCCGTGCACATGCACTTTGGCATGCCTGCGACCTTTGACCAGATGCCATTCAGCCTCATTGTTGCGCGCGTGCAGCATGACGCACTCGTGCTCGATGAGATCCTCGGGCTTTTCCAGTGGCGCACGATCCACCAGGTACGATGGCGTCGCCACGAGATAACGAACGCTCTTGCCGATGCGTTGGGCAACGAGTGTGGAGTCGCGCAATTCACCGAAGCGGATCGCCACATCGATGTTCTCGGTAATGAGGTCGAGAAACACATTGGTAATAAACAGATCCACTTTGATCAGCGGATAGGTTTTCATGAAGTCGGACAGAAAGTCGTGGAAGGCTCCCTTGCCGAACACCACGGGTACTGAAATTCGCAGGAGTCCCTCGGGCTGCTTTTGTGTCTGCGTCAAGACGCTCTCGGCAGCACATAACCGCGCGAGCGGCTCGCCGCATTGATCCAGATAAGCGCGACCCTGCTCTGTGAGACTCAGCTTGCGGGTGGTCCGCTGCAGCAACGTCACCCCAAGCTCGCCCTCCAGCACCCTGATCCGGCGGCTGACGGTGGATACCGGCATGCCAAGCGCGTGCGCGGCGCGACTGAAGCTTCCTAGCCGGGCTACCCGTACAAAGACGGCGATGTCGTTGAGATCAAGCACGCGGGCATGGTTTCCTGGCTGGAGTGCGATTTCACACTATCCCATCCAATGAGGTAACGGCAGCGGGCGCGAATTTCGCGTCAAGATTTGACGTGCGCCGCAACGGAGGAAGCGAAGAAGCCCCGTAGGGCTTCCTCCTTCTTGCACTTGCACGATAAGCAGGATGCGGCGGGGATCAGGACGGCAGCGCGAGTCCGTTGCCGGGTTCACCACCCGCGACGTCGGGCTTTGGCCAGATGACGTCCAGCCGTGTGCGACTGATCAGCCATTGACCATCGACCCGGCGGTACTCGTCGGCATAGATGCCCATCAGTACCAGTGGGTCTATCCCAGCGGATCGTTCGGTCAACAAAAACTGCATGTGGCAGCGACCCTCCGCCCGGTTTTCGTCCAGTAGTTCAACCCACTGGTTGGAAACCAGGTGAGCGAATGGGTAAGTGCCTCGCTGTTCGACGTCATACTCTGCGAAAGCTGCAGACAGGCCGGCGTGGATCTCTTCGCGACCTCTCCAGAGGCCTCGATCCACCTGGAAAACGCTATCTTCAGTGAAGAGTTTGGTAAGGGAGTCGATTCGGCCACTGTCTAAATGATGGCAGTAGAGGACACGCAGATTCCTGATGGCCTCGAGCGAAATCAGTTGCTCCACGCTCGTTACGTTTTGGGCACTCATCACCATTTCCCCAGATGGCCGCCACCGTCCACGCGCACCGTTTCACCAGTCACGCGCGGTGCTTCGGTGACGAAGACGACGGCGTCGACGATTTCATCGACGCTTGAGATACCCTGAATAGGCGACATCGTCGCAATGACATCTTTGGGGCTATCCCTGTGCATCGGCGTGTCGACGATGCCCGGAGCCACCATGTTCACGCGAATGCCTTGGGTCGCGTATTCCATCGCCAGGTTGCGCGAGCCGGCCTCGATGCCACCCTTGGTGATCATGGCAACGGTGGACATGGCTCCGGCGATCGGGCTCTGCGTAAGCGGCGACGTGATACTGACAATGCTTCCACCCGTGCCTTGGGCAAGCATCTGCCGCACCACGCGTTGCGTCATGAACAGAAAGCCGTCGACATTGATCGACTGCAGCTTGCGATAGTCCTCGATGGGAAAGTCGACAAACGGCTTGCCGATAAAGATGCCTGCATTGTTCACAAGGGCGTCGACAGAGCCGAAGGCTTTCACTACCGCTTCGACAACGGCGTTTGCCGTGGTGGGGTCGGCAACGTCACCGTCGACGCGAACAAGGTGGTCAGAAACGGGCAATTCCTTCGACTGGCTGACGTTTCGCGAGGTAGCTACAACGTTGTAGCCGCGATCGAGGAATCGGGAGACGAGGCCAGCGCCGATGCCTTGCGAGGCGCCAGTGATGATGATGGTGCGTGAGTTTTTCATGAAGCTCTCTATGGAAGTGGGAAAATCTGCGCCGAAGTGTGCGCCCGCAGCCATGACCTGATTAGCTGGAATAATCTGAAATCTCATTCCCAGTCATGGGAAAATGCACACTTGCTTAACTTCAATGGCACTGCTGTCTTTGTACGGGTGGCCAAGTAGGGCGGTTTCACTCGTGAAGAACATGCGCCGAGCGTGCCAGTCTCTACTAGTCAGCCGCCGCGCCAGCGCCCGCTGGAGGGCCATTCGCCGCGATGTTGCTTCGGGTCATGTCGCAGACCACTCAAGCGATGGGCCACACTACGGCGTGGAGACGTGCACTCGGCAGGGCCTATGCGACCCGACTTGCCACTTCATCAAGAGATGAGAACATTCGCGTGAGCGGAAAGATATTGCACGTTGGTACCGATGATTCGACACGTTGCAATAAGGCGCACGAATGGCATGCTCCGCAGAGCGCTATGATTGACGGGTAGCCGGTCCCAGAACCATCGCGGAGGAGACCTTCTTATGCGAGCCGACATGACTCCCGGGGCTACCTTCCCCGACTATAAGCTGTCCGACCACACTGGCAAACACCGAAAGCTCTCCGACCTGCAAGCACAGCAGCCGATGGTTCTGGTCCTGAGTCGCGGCGGATTCTGCCCCAAGGACCGTCGGCAGCACGAAGGGCTCGTTCAATTGCATCGCGAACTCGAGGTCGGCTATTGCCGACTGGTCACGATCAGTACCGATAGCATCAGCGAAACCAATGAATTTCGCAGCGGAGTGGGCGCCTATTGGCCCTTCTTGTCGGACCCGCGGCGTACCGTACAGAAGGACTTGGACATCGCCGAATACACCGACGCTGTCCACAATCCGATGATCCCCCACACGATCGTCCTCGAGCCAGGTCTTGTCATCTACAAGATCTACAACGGCTACTGGTTCTTCGGCCGCCCGACGGTGGAAGAGCTGCGCCTGGACATGCGCGCCGTGTCGAAGAAATGTCGGCTGGACTGGGACATCACGACGCCCGAACTCAAGGCGGCGTGGCAGGAAGGTCGGAAAGAACTCTTCCACCCTTACGGAAAGACATACGCCCAAACGATCGGCGAGCAGGACTAGCCGAGGGGCGGCGGGATGTTCTTCCTGGGAGGATTGGTCTGTTCGCTTTGGTGGAATGGAAGGGCGGGGCGTCGGGGCTGAGCTGGATTTCGATTGTCCGATTCCGACCGAGGCTGTGTAAAAACGCGAATGTGCGTTTGAGGCTCATCAAGAACTGCCCAAATCAGGGCGCGTGGATTCGATTCTGAAGCTCTGGCCTTTGGTAAGTCGTCCAGAACTCGCGTCGGATGAACGTGCTTGAAGACAGCTTCGCGCGCTCACACGGCCTCAACCCGAAGCCGACACTCCAGGTAGGTGCCGCGCCCGCCACGAGGGTTTGTGCAGCACACCTTGCAGACCGAGCCGCATTTGAATATGTTCAGCCACGGGAGATGGCATTCCTCCTGTCGTTCCAAACCGCCACTACGGCTAATGATGCCTACCGGACGCACCGAAGACTCGGGTGCTTGAGGTAGGCTCGCCGTTATCCCAGCGATCCCAATCCTCGTGTTGTGTCCGTTAGCGATGCGGCAGGAGAAGGTCATGTTCTTTTGGGCGTGGACAGGTATTGCAGCGGGCGCTGGCGTGGGTGCGCTCCTACGCTGGCAACTTGGCGTCGCTCTCAACCCCATCTTTCCTACCTTGCCACTTGGCACATTGGCGGCGAACCTGTTGGGTGGCCTGCTCATGGGGTTTGCCATGGAATATCTGGCCATCAACACTTCTGTTCCGTTCGCCGTGCGGTTGACGCTGACAACGGGATTTCTCGGAGGCCTGACAACCTTCTCAACCTTTTCAGCTGAGACCGTGACCCTGCTGCTGCGGGGTGAATCTCTGTGGGCCGTTGTCGCCATCAGTTCACATGTTGCGGGATCCCTTTTGATGACGATCGTCGGCATCTTCTGTGTTCGTTTGCTGCTGATACTCAAGGAGGCCTTATGAAAGCTGTCGTGCTTCGCTTTTATGTGCATGAGAACCGCAAGCACCGTCACATCCTTCTCTACGAATGGCTGCTCGAACAGGCGAAGAAGATGGGCATCCATGGTGGCTCATCGTTTCGTGCCATTGCTGGCTACGGCAGGCACGGGATTCTCCACGAACAGCACTTTTTCGAGTTGGCCGGCGATCTGGCGGTGGTAACGGAATTCATCGTCAGCTCTGAGGAGGCGAATGCCCTGGTTGGCTTGGTCAAGAAGGAAAAACTTCCTATCGCTTTCGCGAGATGGGAGGCGGAATTCGAAGTGCTTGAAGGGCAGTTCTGACGAGGGGACCGGCTATGCCGCGGCGATATCGGGAGGTGGTTCGATGACTGACGTATACGCACTGGCTGCGCTATGGCTGGGCCTGGCTTTACTCGCCACGCTGCTCTCGATTTGGTTTCGGGTAGCAACGGCCATGTCAGAGATCGTTGTTGGCACGGTTGCGCAGTTGATCATTGGGGTTGCCATCGGTGCCAGCGTACTTGGCACAGATCAGGGATGGATCAAGTTCCTGTCCAGTATCGGCGCCGTACTGCTAACGTTTCTGGCAGGTGTCGAGCTTGATCCGGACGTGCTCAAAAAGAATTGGAAAGAGGCTGGTGTGGTCGGCATGGTCGGCTTCATCGCTCCTTTTCTCGGATGTACCGCCGTGGCGTATTTCTTGTTGCACTGGAGCCGAAACGCCAGTTGGCTGACAGGTATCGCTCTATCGACGACTTCAGTCGCCGTGGTCTATGCCGTCATGCTGGAGCTGGGTCTGAACAAGACCAACTACGGGAAAGTGGTGCTTGCGGCATGCTTCGTAAATGACCTCGCCACTGTGCTTGCCCTTGGGCTGATGTTCGCCCCATTTACGTTCAAAACGCTGATTTTTGTAGCGGTCAGTGCACTGGCTTTCGTTGTCCTCCCTTGGGTGACACCAAGATTCTTCAGCCGCTTCGGTAACCGACCGTCCGAGCTGGAAACGAAGTTTTTGCTCCTGATTCTGTTTGGCCTGGGTGCGCTGGCTATGTGGGCCGATAGCGAAGCCGTGCTTCCCGCATACGTGGTCGGCATGATTCTCGCCAGTACGGTTGGAAAAGATCACGCCCTGGTTCGGCGCTTGCGGACACTCACGTTTGGTTTTCTCACGCCGTTCTATTTCATTCGCGCCGGCTCATTCGTATCAGTGCCGGCTTTGGTGGCAGGCTTTGGCTTCTTCGCTGTGCTGCTCGCTGCGAAGATGGTGACTAAAATCCTCGCTGTCTATCCGGCAACGCAGCTCTTCAGGCAACCACGCCGCGAAGGAGCGTATACCACCTTGTTGATGTCCACCGGCCTGACATTCGGCAGCATTTCGGCCTTGTTCGGGCTCACTCATGGCCTCATCACCCAAGCGCAGTATTCCTATCTCATCACCGCGGTCATCGGTAGTGCGGTGGTGCCAACGATGGTCGCGAATGCTTTCTTTCTGCCACGGCATTTGCTACCGAAGCTACCCACAAAGATGCCTGTACACACCGTTGACGCTCCAAGTTCATCAAGCATAAGCGAGCTGCCATGAAATAAAAGGAGAGCGCGATGTTCAAACACATATTGGTTGCCTACGATGGCTCGGCTCCTGCTGAAAAAGCTTTCGATGTCGCGCTTAGACTGGCGAGTGCGTTCAAGGGCACGGTTCGTGTGGTTTCCGTGGTCCAACCGCCCGAACCAGCTGCTGATGTGGAAACGGAGGCTCTCATTGAGGCAGGACGTGAACATTTCGAGACGCTACTGGCGCAGCTTGCAAAGCGGGCCGCTATGGCCGATGTTCCTATAGAGACCGAGATATTGTTCGGACATCCGGCTGAGCTTGTGCTTGCTGTGGCCGAACAACGGGGCGTCGATCACATTGTGGTTGGGCACAAGGGCAAAGGACTTCTACGACGATGGCTCGTGGGTTCCGTTTCACGCGTGGTGGTCGACCATGCTCGGATTTCCGTGACGGTTGTGCGCTGAACCAAATATGCGCTCAGCGTAAGCCCGTTTCTTGCCGCGAACAGCCCTTGGGCAGCTGACAGCAGGTCAGCAACCTCGCCGACCGAGGCTGTGTAGAAACGCAGGGTCACTCGCGCACATGGGCCACGTACGCGAATTCTAGGCTTCTCATCGAGCGCGAGTAGAACAGAAGTGCACCTGCGCGCCACGATTTGGGCAGGCACGAATGTACATTTGCGTTTTAACACGGCCGCGGCCGAAAGCTGACCAGGCAGCAGCCAGGTTCGTCGAGCCATGCCGGTTGGGGCCACAGCTCCTACTTGGTCTCAGCGCGCTCACTCGCCATACCCGCAATCAAAATATCGATAAGTCGATACGCGCGCGAAACCCACTCGGTTTGATCATTGGTTTTGGAAAATCCGAACACGGCATAGAGCAGATCGAGCGCGAGAACATCACTGTGAATGTCGCCGTTTTCGACAGCGCGAGCGACCAATTGATTTGCGGACTCGATGATTTGCGTTGACGAGCCGAGACCAAAAAAAGCCGCGTCTCGCCTTGCTTTATGAGTTCACCGACTGCGCCAGCCACATCTCCGATCGGTGCATGGCGATCGACGCGATGTTGGTAAAGCAGATCAACCGTGCGTGTTCGCTCGCGGCTTGGCGCGCATAACGAAGCGCGAACTTCGCGATAGCTCCGTCCAGGGCTTCGCTGTGCCTGCCATGGCCCGCGATGAGTGCGTGAAGCCGTAGATCGCCAGTTCACGCTGTGCCACGGCGGTGCCTTCCTGCAGGTCGCCTATTTGCTACAGACCTCCGAGATGCGGTTTGCCGCGAACCGGCACGTTTTTACGGTGTTTGGTGGCGCTTCCGATCTGCCTCCGACGCGCTGATCTTCTGGCTCCGCAGCCTGCCGGAGGCTGGCCTGATTCTGCGGAGGGTGGGTCACTTCCTCAGGGCTTTTCAAGTCACTTGCATAATGATAGTGACTTATATATGATGACCATCATTCAATGATCCGGCAGAGAGGAGCGTGACCATGCAGCGCACGAATTTCGAAAGCATGCGGTGCCCGATCGCTCGCAGCCTCGAGCGGGTGGGCGAGTGGTGGAGCATCCTGATCTTGCGCGATGCCTTCCAGGGCATCAGCCGCTTCGATGACTTCCAGAAGAGCCTGAACATCGCGCCGAACATGCTCACTCGGCGGCTTCGCGCGCTGGTCGATGATGGTCTGCTGGAGCGTCGTCGCTACAGCGACAAGCCGGCACGCCATGAATATGTGCTTACGCCGTGTGGTCGCGATTTCCGACCCGTGCTGCTGACGCTGATGGCTTGGGGTAACCGGCACTTTGCACCGGAGGGCATCAGCATGTTCCTCGCCGATGAGCGCACGGGGCAGGAAGTCGAGCCCGTGCTCATCGATGCGCATACCGGCGAACAGATCGACCGTGAGCATCACGCCCTGCGTGCGGGCCCGGCCGCCAACGAACGACTTCGTGCGCGCGTCGAGTTCAGCAGGCAACAACGATTGCAGGGCCGCGCGCCATCCCCTTCTTCATCCCCTTGAATCATTCCCCTTAGTTCCGGAGTTTTCTCATGAGCACCATCGAGGCCGTCGAGCGGACGGCCGTTTCCGACATCACCGAAACCGCGCCGCCCCGAAGCAAGCGCAAACGCATCCTTGGCGCTGCCATCGGTGCCGCGCTGGTGCTGGGTACCATTTATGGCGCTCATTGGTGGACGACCGGGCGCTTCATCGAAGACACCGAAGACGCGTATGTCGGCGGTGATGTGACAGTGATCGGTCCCAAAATTTCGGGCTACATCACGCAATTGGCCGTTAGCGACAATCAGCAGGTACATGCAGGCGACCTGTTGGTGAAGATCGATGACCGGGACTATCGCGCCGCGCTGGCGAAGGCTGACGGTGCGGTCGCGGCGCAGGAGGCGTTACTGGCGAACCTCGACGCAACCGCAAACTTGCAAGAGGCGATCATCGGGCAGGCCAGGGCGGGTATTGCCGTTGCCGAGGCCGAGGCAACCCGGGCCCGTGATGACGAGGTGCGCTATCGTGATCTGGCGGGCCGTTCGGCTGTTTCGGTCGAGAGCGCGCAGCGCGCCGATGCTACCTACAAGACAGCTCGGGCCAATGACGACAAGGCACTGGCGGTACTGACTGCCAACGAGCGCCAGCTAGACGTGATTGCCTCCCAGAAGCAGCAGGCGCAAGCGGCGCTGACAGAGGCCAGGGCCGAGCGTGACATCGCGAAATTGAACGTCGGCTACACCGAGCTGCGCGCGCCGATGGACGGGACCGTCGGCAACCGCCGCGCCCGGGTGGGCACGTTTGCTCCCGCCGGCTCCCAGTTGCTCGCGATCGTACCGGCTCACGGTTTGTGGGTCGACGCGAACTTCAAGGAAGACCAGCTGGCCCGCATGCATGCAGGAGAGCCGGTGGTCATCCATGCCGACGTGCTGCCGGGTCGGATCTTTCATGGCCGTCTGGCCAGCCTGGCGCCGGCCACCGGTGCCGAGTTCAGCGTGCTGCCGCCGGAAAACGCCACCGGCAATTTCACCAAGATCGTGCAGCGCGTTCCGGTGCGTATCGTGCTGGACAAGCAAGACGACGTGCTCGGGGCGCTGCGCCCTGGTCTGTCGGTCGTGGCTGAAGTGGACACTCGCGCAGCGGGCCGCGCAGGCGCGCCATGAACGCAAGATCTTCGACGCTTGCGTCGCCCTTCGATCCGGCCGGGATGAGCATGGCGACGAAGGTCTTCGCCTTTGCCAGCATGTGCGTGGGCATGTTCATCGCGTTGCTGGACATCCAGATCGTGTCCGCCTCGCTGCGCGACATCGGTGGCGGACTATCCGCCGGCACTGACGAGACCGCGTGGGTACAGACGAGCTATCTGATCGCCGAGATCGTGGTGATTCCGATGTCCGGGTGGCTGTCGAGGGTGTTCTCTACGCGCTGGCTGTTCGCTGTCTCGGCGGCCGGGTTCACCTTGGCGAGCCTGCTCTGTGGTGGGGCGTGGGACATCCAGAGCATGATCGTATTTCGCGCGCTGCAGGGATTTCTCGGCGGCTCGATGATCCCGATGGTGTTCACGACGGCTTTCGTCTTCTTCACTGGCAAACAGCGTGTCATTGCTGCGGCGACCATTGGCGCGCTGGCTTCGCTGGCGCCGACGCTCGGCCCGACGCTGGGCGGATGGATTACCGACCATTGGTCGTGGCATTGGCTGTTCTTCGTCAATCTGGTGCCCGGTATTTTCGTCGCCGTCGCGGTGCCGCTGCTGGTGAACATCGACTCGCCGAATCTCTCGCTGCTGCGTCGGGCGGACTACCTGGGCATGGCGCTGCTTACCACCTTCCTCGGTTGCCTGGAGTACACGCTGGAGGAGGGGCCACGCTGGAACTGGTTCACTGACAGCACCATCCTGACGACCGCCTGGATCTCGGGTTTGGCGGGTGTTGCGTTTATCGCGCGCAGCCTGACCTACGATCACGCGTTGGTGGATCTGCGCGCGCTGGGTGATCGCAATTTTGCCTTGGGCTGCCTGTTTTCTTTCGTCACCGGCATCGGCCTGTTCGCCACGATCTACCTCACGCCGCTCTTCCTGGCGCGAGTGGAAGGCTATAGCGCCCTGCAGATCGGCGAGGCGGTGTTTTCCACTGGCGTATTCCAGATCCTCACCATCCCGCTGTATGTCTTTCTTGCGCGACGCTTCGACCTGCGCTGGATCCTGATGGGTGGTCTTGCGCTGTTCGCACTATCCATGTGGGATTTCACGCCCATCACCCACGACTGGGGTGCGCACCAGCTGCTGCTGCCGCAGGCGCTGCGCGGCATGGCGCAGCAGTTGTCGGTGCCACCCGTGGTCACGCTGACGCTTGGCGGCCTGGCACCCGCGCGTCTGAAGCTGGCGTCCGGGCTGTTCAATCTGATGCGCAATCTCGGTGGCGCAATTGGCATTGCAGTGTGCGCGACGATCCTCAACGACCGCACCAATCTGCATTTTTATCGCATGGCCGAACATCTCAACACGACCAACGAGGCGATGAACCAGTGGCTCGATCAGGCTGGCGGACATCTCGCCAGCCTCGGCGACGCAGGCGCCGAGTTGCATCAGCTATGGCAACTCACGTTCCGCGAGGCGCAGACGCTCTCCTTCGCCGACGCGTTCCTGGCTATCGCAGTGTGCTTTGTCATCGCTACCGCCATGGTGCCCCTGATGCGCAAGGTGGCGGCCCCCGTCGCTCCCTCGGCCGACGCGCACTGAAATCGTTGGTCTGCATGCGTACGCCCAATCCTCGTCAAGCGAGCCGCATCGGCTCAGGACACCGTCATGAATTTCTTGCCCATCGCCGTTAACTCTGCGCCCCCGACGTCCATGCGCCTGGCGCGGCGCTTCGCCCTGCGCACCGCCACGCTGGCAGCAGCGGTCGCCGCGCTCGCCGGGTGCATGGTCGGCCCTGACTACACCAAGCCAGACTTCAAAGCGAACGCGCAGTACGTCAGTCAGGCATCGCTTGGTCAGCGCACTACGACGCAGCCGGCACCGGCACTGGACACCTGGTGGACAGGTTTCGACGACCCCGAACTCACACGCATCATTGGACGCGTGATGGCGCAGAACCTTGATCTGGCTGCCGCGATGGCGCGGGTGGACCAGGCCAGGGGAGCTGCGCGCGAAGCGGGGGCGCAGCTGATGCCGCAGGGTAGCCTGGACGGTCAGGTTCTCCATGAGCGCCAATCGGTCGACAGTCCGCTGGGTGAGATTGGCAGTGCGTTACCTGGCTATTCGCGCAGCCAGACATTGGAAACTGTCGGCGTTGGCGCTAGCTGGGAGCTCGACTTGGCAGGCGGACTGAAGCGTGGTGCCCAGGCTGCCACGGCGGAAGAGCAGGCGGCCGAGGCCACCGGTACTGGAGTGCGTGTCTCGCTCGCTGCAGAGGCAGCCGATGCCTACTTTCGTGTGCGCGGTGCGCAGGCGCGTATCGCGTTGGCGCAGCAGCAGGTCAATACGGAAACCGGGCTGCTGGAGCTGGTCCGCGTGCGCCTTTCCGGTGGACTGGCCACGCTTCGCGAACAGGCGCAGGCCCAGGCACTGGTGATGCAGGCGCAGGTCACCTTGCCGCCGCTGCAAATCGAACTGACCGAACAGCTCAACCGGCTGGATGTGCTTATGGGGTCAGCGCCCGGGACCTATAGGAGCGAAGTGCTGGACAGCTCGCAGCGCTTCGCGGTGCCCTCGCTCGACACCGACGGCGGACCGGCCATGCTGCTGCGTCGCAGGCCGGATGTGATTGCTGCCGAGCGTCGTCTTGCTTCATCCAGTGCGCGGATCGGCGTGGCCGTGGCTGAGTACTACCCCAAGGTGTCGCTGGGTGGGTTGCTCGGCTTCGATAGTCTGCATTCCGGTTCGCTGTTCTCGGCGGCTGCATTCGAGCCGCAGGCCTTACTCGGTTTGCACTGGCGCCTGTTCGATTTCGGCCGGGTCGATGCCGAAGTGGCGCGGGCCAAGGGTGGTGAAGCCGAAGCACTCGCAAACTATCGACAGTCGATGCTGCGCGCGACAGAGGACGTCGAGAACGCGATCGTTACGCTGACCGAACTGGAGACCCAGCACGACGAACTGATCAAGGAAGTTGCCGCGCACCAGCAGGCGCGCGCGGCCGCCGAGGACGCTTACAAAGGCGGCGCGGTCAGCCTGATCGAAGTGCTGGACGAGGATCGCCAGCTGCTGTCCTCACGTGATCAATTGGCGCGAGTGCATGCCGACGACGCGCGTGCCGCCGTGGCCGCGTTCCGCTCCCTTGGCGGTGGGTGGACGCCCATCGTCGATGCGCAACCAGCGGTGGCATCGTCGTCGAAGGTCGCGGTGCGTTAGTCAGGTGCTGCGACATCCGACGAACGATAGCGAGTAGCAAACCATGCGCTATGGCAACCAGCAAAAGCAGCAGACGCGACTGCGGATATTGGAGGCGGCAGCAGATGCCATCCGTGCTGAAGGGCCGGAGCGAATCAGCGTGGCCACGATCATGGCCCGGGCCGGGCTAACGCATGGCGGCTTCTACGCGCACTTTGACTCCAAGGACATGCTGGTTGCCACCACGATCGACTTCATGTTCGACCGGGACGAGGCAAAGTTCGTCGAAACCACGAAGGACCGGTCCGGGCCTGAAGCGCTGGCGGTATACATCGACTTTTATCTGTCGATCGGTCATTGCGGGAGCCACGGCAGAGGTTGCGCGATGGCGTCGCTGGTGTCGGAACTGCCGCACTTGAACGCGACTGCACGCGAACGCTTTAGCCGCGGCTCCCAACGCATGCATGAACGCCTGATGGAGGTGCTGGCACGGGCCGGCGCTGACGATGCGAAGTCGCTGGCCCTGATGTTGCGTTCGGCCATGGTGGGCGCCCTGGCGATGGCGCGTGCGCAGAGCAATCCCGCCGATGGCGACGCCATCCTGCAAGCGACACGCGCGGATCTACTGCAGCGCTTCGGCATGGAAACAGACGTCTAAACGCTACTGAGCACGTCAGGCGGCGTGCGTGCCCCACATTCATTCATCGAACTCACTGGAGACTCCCATGAAACTCGACATCGTGCTTTGCCATCCTGTTCGTACCGCCATTGGTGGCTTCAATGGAGGATTGCGTAGCGTGCCGGCAACGACGCTTGGAGCAACCGCTATCCACGCAGTGTTGGAGCGCGCCGGCCTTGCTGCGGATGCCGTCGATGGCGTGGTGATGGGGCAGGTGGTGCAGGCTGGCAGCGGGATGAACCCCACACGCCAGGCAGCCATCGGAGGCGGTCTCGATGTATCGGTGCCGGCGATGACGGTGAATCGCGTTTGCGGCTCGGGCGCTCAGGCTATCGTCTCTGCCGCTCAGGACATCATCAGTGGGCAGGCCACGCTCATGCTGGCCGGTGGCATGGAGAACATGGATCGCGCTCCCTATCTGATGGACGGCGGTCGTTGGGGTTATCGGATGGGCCACGCGCAAATTTACGACAGCATGTTGCTCGATGGCTTGCATGACGCCTTCTCGCAGAAGCATTCGGGTTGGCATACCGAGGACCTGGTCACCAGATACGGCGTAGACCGGCAGATGCAGGATCGCTGGGCCGAGCGCTCGCAGCGCCGCTTCGTTGCGGCACGCGACGCCGGTCACTTCGATGCGGAGATCGTTCCGGTGCAAGTGCAAACGCGCAAGGGTGTGGAGTCCTTCGACCATGACGAGCCGCCTCGTCCCGACACTACGCTGGAGGGTCTTGCTCGACTGCGACCAGCCTTCCGTGAAGATGGGACGATCACCGCAGGCAACTCGCCAGGGTTGAACAGCGGTGCCGCCGCCATGCTGGTCGCCGAGCGCGGCTTTGCCGAAGCACGGGGGTTGGCGCCCCTGGCACGACTTGCCGGATTCGCCGTCACCGCGGTGGAGCCGGGGATGTTCGGTATCGCACCGGTGTCGGCAGTGAAACTGGCCGTCCAACGAGCTGGCTGGGACATGGAGCAAATCGAACGCGTCGAGATCAACGAGGCCTACGCCGCCATCGCCATTGTCGTTGCCCGTGAACTGGGCCTGGCCGACGATCGGGTCAATGTAGAAGGCGGTGCGGTTGCCCATGGCCATCCGATTGGCGCGACCGGTGCCATCCTGACCACCCGTCTGTTGCATTCGATGCGCCGCGATGGCCTGCATCGCGGCGTGGTCACATTGTGTATCGGCGGCGGGCAGGGCATCGCCCTGGCTTTGGAGATGCTGTAGGCGTCCAGTCCGCGCATTTCCGAACGAAACGTATGGCTGGATCAGCAAGGCAGCCTAAGTGATTAGCCTCGGTCAGAAGCTTTTTTCCGGGCGAACATCCGGCGACTGATGGCCTATGTCCCAAATAGGGAAGGGTAAAAAGGCATGGCCTCGCTCATCACCCAGTTGCCCGTCTACCTCTCGCACCATTTGGTAGCCTCACTTGTACTTCCAATCTCACTCCTCTTCTGCACCGAGTGCACGTAATTTGTCGTCAAGACATAGGCGTCTACCGCACAATCTTCATGCAAGGTGATCTGACGCGGGTCGTCTAGATATCGAAGATAGTCAAGCTCGATGAAAAGCAGGGCTGGCGGTCGTTCCCTCGTTGGACGACGTGTTGCGGAATGCCGGCGAGATCGAGGCACGCTTGGCGTGGCATGGCGCTTATGTTCAAGAGATGGAACCCGAGTGTGCTGTCAAAGAAGCGGAACTTCTGTCGTGGACTACCCTAGCCTCATGACAGAAGTGCACAGTGACCCCTGTTTTTCTAACGAAGTCCCACGCGTCCAGCGTCAACAAGGTCAGCTGCACTACTTCACCGAATAAGCGTCATCAGACGACACGGGGACCGATGGCGCCAGGCTCCGCTCGTGGACGAACTGTTGCGCGAAGGTTGTTGTCATGAAGTGACAGGGTCAGTTCTAGCTCCAGAACGCGCGCTGCTGCAGCTGCCAACGATAGTCCTAGTCCGGTATGCACACCGGCATCTTCACCTTTGCGCCAAAAGCGCTGGCGCATCAATGCGAGCTCATCAGGTGCTACTTCTGGCGCCATATTTACAGTCCACCAAGAGTCGGCATCGCAATGTACAGATACGTGACTGCCGGCGGGTGCATAGGTCAGCGCGTTGTTCAACAGATTGCCGATCAGCACATCAAGGAGTGAGTGTTCTGCAAGCCACGATGTGACCGACACGCCTGTCAGATCCAATTCAAGCTTTCGGTCTTGCACCACGTTCGCATGGCGTTCGACAAGCTTAAGGGTGAGCGCGGTGACATCGACCAACTGAAGCTGCACCTGCTCAATACCTCCTTCGATGCGAGTCAACAGCAGCAAGGCGCCGACGGTGTGTTCCATTTCGTGCCCGATGTCGCCGATCTCTTCGAGCAAGGCATGGACCCCACGTTCACTAAGGCTTGGATAGCGCAACTCCACCTCGATAAGCGTTCGCAGCTCGGCAAGAGGCGTGCGTAACTCATGGGCAACTCCGCTTGCGAATTGACGCTCACGAATCAATCCGTCTTCCATGCGCGATAACACATCGTTGAAACATGTGATCAACGGTTTAAGTTCACGCGCAATGACTGCACTTAGACGCTGTCCCGGCGTCTTCGGCCCAATCTCATGCATAGCATCTGCCAGTTGGGCGAGCGGGCGTAACCCGCCCGTGACCAATAGCGGCGTGAGGATTGCTACCACCATCATGACGAAGACAATCGAGCCGACCAGAATCACATCAATCGAGTCGAGAAAGCTGTCTGTCTGGCCTCGTTCAACGGCGAGTCCCATTACGCAAGAGGGCGCTGCAGGACCCAACTCATGCACGGCCGCTGCTTGTGCGCTGGCGCTTGAATCTGAACTCTTGTCGGGTTCCAGCGAAATAGCCATGACGACAGCTCGCAGTGGCGTGCCAGCGCTATCAGACATGTCCGTAAAAGTTGGCGCAGTGGAAGCGGATGATGTCCATCGCAACGTTTCGGCCAAGGGCGACGCTGCTGCTCGTTTACCGGCACAGGTCAGGATGAAATATGCATGCCCACGCGTTGCAAGAAATCCTGGCAATGTATCGCCAGGAAATCCCATTCCGACACCGTTGCGCTGAACGCGAAACATTTCGCTGAGCGCCTGAGCGCTTTCAAGAATGTTGTTGTCGAGGCGACGCAACACCTCATTATCGACGCGCGCGTCAATCACCGTTGTCGCTGCACTCAGGCTCAATGCTACAGCTAAAACCAGCAGCGCAGTGATACGCAATCGCAGGGATGGCACCCATTTCATGGAATAAGATAGCCAGCGTTTCGGCGGTTTTCCACGAGACCATTGATGCCCGCATTCTCGAGTTTTCGTCGCAATCCGAACATCTGTACCTCGACGCTTCGGTCCGATGCTGTGGAGTCACTGCCCGCTACACGGTCCAGGATTTCGCTACGTGAAAATACGCGGCCCCGATGCCTCAGCAACAGTTCGAGTAAGGCAAACTCTCGCGGTGTCAGCGGCAATGGCACGCCAGATACCTCGACGCTGTGTGCTCGCGAATTGAGGCTCAGCGCACCAATTGTCAGCAACGTCGGCTGGAATTGCTGTGGTCGGCGGGATAGCGCATGCAAGCGCGCCAGCAATTCTTCGAATGCAAATGGTTTGACCAGGTAGTCGTCTGCACCGTCGTTGAGTGCGGCGACTCGGTCCGCTACCTGGTCGCGTGCCGAAAGCACCAGCACGCGTGGTCGTTCCTGGCGGTTTCGCATGTGACGAAGCACAGCCATACCATCCTTTCTTGGCAGGCCGAGATCAAGTACTACCAGCTCATAGGCGTAGCTGTCCAAATGGAGGCACGCAGCGATACCATCGCCAGCCACATCCACAGTGAACCTGGCACCTGTTAAGCCGCGTCTGAGCGATTCCTGTAGACGCTTGGAGTCTTCGACGATGAGAATGTTCAGGGTTAGTCCTCCGATACTATTCGTCGTTTAGACCGTCACATCCGTTGCAGGAGCCGCTACCGGAAAGCTGAGCGAATGGAGATGTAGGAATCGCATACGGATGCCATGACATTCTCGGCGTCGATGGCGCGCGAGCGGCACTGTGAATGCGTTGCTGGTCAACGCTGAGCTGGACGTAGAAGATCTTCATGGCTTTCCCTGAACAGGTTTGCATACGGGTGTGGAGGCACAGGGGATCGATGACGCAGACCCTGCGCAACAGTTCTCTGTGAGAAAGTCGAGCAACTCGTTCATCCGCGCGTAATTTGCGCGGCACTGAGTGGCACGACCGTGTCGCTCGTGTTTGACCATGCCTGCACGACGGAGGGCATGCAGGTGTTCGGTCAGCATCGCTCCGGCCAACCCCGTTGCCTCGGTCAGCTCGCCGACGTACATGCCTTTATCGCCCGCTTGGACGAGCAAGCGGAACAGTTTTAGGCGATGCTCTTGGCCGAGCGCATTGAGGCAAATAACGGCGCTAGCAGATTTCATAGAGACTACACGTGGGGTTGACAGGTCGGTTGACCTTCTCCAGCCGAGCATCAGTGCGCTCAGACATAGCGTCAGTGCGCGGTTTGGCAATAGTGCAACCGGCCAGCAGCGACAGTCCTAACAACGGAATGCTTCGACTCAGGCGGGAAAGGCGAAACGGCGCGGGCGTCGATGTCATGGAGTTTGCTGCCGCGAACTGAAGTAGTAAAAGTGAACTGAACGCACTGAAGGGTCGAAATGGAATTAGGCAGATGACTGAGCATCAGTCGATTCGTCGTGACCACCTCTCCTCTGCATAGATGTGCCATTGTTCGGTCCGGTTGGACTTTGGTGCCGGATTCGGAAAACCCAGTGCCGAGCCACCAAAAAGCTGAGGACGGAAATGAAGCTGTCGACCAAGGGTTTGACGAGCCACGCGACGCCAAGGCCACCAAATGTTCCCAGTACCGAGACCGCCAAAGTGTCCACCAGCGTGAGAGGAATCCACGCAATCATGAACCGTACAAGCAAGACAGCCTTAAGCTTGGATTTGAACGTGATAGTCCCGTTCACCGAAAATCCAAGCAGAGCAGAAAGTGTTCTTGCAACCACATTCGCCAGCGCAAATGGCGTTCCAAACGTAGTGAAGGCAACAAAGAAAAACCATTCGACTATGAGCTGAAGAACGCCAACAAAGGTGTACCAGAGCACCTGCCGCCTAAGATCGCGATGTTTAGGCATGCCCAATAAAAGCGACCGCAGGAATTGAATCGAAGACAGTTTGCGACTAGTTGGCATTGGATCGGGAAATTCTGCGTATCACATATGGAGGGCGAGACTTCGATTCCATATAGCTGCGTCCAACATATTCCCCCACGATTCCAATTCCCAGCAATTGGAGTCCGGAAAGAAATGCCAGGAGTGAGACAATAGACGCGTAGCCCGGAAGATCAATTCCGTATATAAGGGTGCGCAAGGCGATATAGGAACCATAAGCCATCGCGGCGATCGCAACGCTCATACCAAGATACGTCACAAGACGAAGTGGCGCCGTCGAGAATGAAGTGACACCCTCAATCGCAAGGTTCACAAGGCGGAACGTGTTGAACTTGGTCGCACCTGCAGCACGCGCTGGACGGACGTATTCAATCTCTTCTGTGCGGAATCCAGCCCACGCGAACAATCCCTTCATGAAGCGTCTGTTCTCGGGAAGGTCATTGATAGCATCAACGACAGACCTATCCATCAACCTGAAGTCGCCGACGTTCTCTGG
>Ga0302305_1000243_pt1 | contig 36337 bp, 32 predicted proteins | sample III_Palsa_E2_3_FD_198764 | JGI IMG/M metagenome (GOLD analysis project Ga0302305, IMG submission 198764) | Peat permafrost microbial communities from Stordalen Mire near Abisko, Sweden - III_Palsa_E2_3 | ecosystem: Environmental > Terrestrial > Soil > Palsa > Peat permafrost | place: Sweden... | reverse complement strand
CGCTGCTGGCCAGGCTGCCCTGGACAGTCAACGTGCCGGCGGCCACTTCGGTGCTGCCGGTATAGGTGTCCGCACCGGTCAGGACCAAGGTACCCGCGCCGCTCTTGACCAGATCGCCGGCCTGCGTGCCGTTGCTGATGCCGCCACTGAGCGTCGTGCTCAGGCCGGTGCCCACCGTGATGGTGGGATCACCGGACAGGGTGATCGCATTGGCCACGGTAAAGCCGCTGCTGAAGCCGAGCGTGGTGCCCGCGGCCATCGCCAGGGTGCCGCTACCGATCGCCGAGGCATTGCCGAGAATCAACGTGCCGGCCGTCAGCGACGTGCCGCCGGTGTAGCTGTTGGCAGCCGTCAGCGTCAATGTCGCGTTGCCAGTCTTTTCCAGCGTGCCGCCACCGGACAGTACCCCTGCGTAGATACCGTCCTGCGTCTGGTTGAAGTCGACAACCGCAGCATTGCCTGCCGCTGGCGCGAAGGTGACGTTGCCCACCAGGCTCGTGGCATTGCCAGCCAACGTGCCATCGACGATGGTCCACGCTTCGCTGGCGTTGCCCGTACCGGTAAGGGTCCAGATGCTGGAGCCGGTCTTGGCGAAGTTCGCGAAGCCTTGATACTGCGCACTGCTGCCGACTGCGCCGACCTGCGACAGATTGAAGCTGTCATCAGTGGCCCCGCCCAGCGCGAGCGTATCGCCGCCCTGTGTCGTGCCGCTGGTGCTGACCACGTTGCCGGTGAAGGCGTAACCCTTTTCCACCACGAGCACGCTGCCGCCGCCGCTCAAATCCACCGCATCGGCCTGCACGCCGGACGCACTCTGACCGCCAGCCATCGTTCCCGCATTGATGATGGTCGAGCCACCTGTCGAGACCACGCCCACACCACCCGCACCACCGGTGGTGCCAGCTGCGCCGGCGGTGCCGGTGTTGACGATGTTGCCGGCTACGCCCACTGCGCCGCCGTTGCCACCGGTAATGCTGCCGGTATTGGTCAGGCTGAAGTTGGAGCCACTGACGCCTGCGCCACCTGCGCCCCCGTTGCCGCCGTTGCCGGCCGTGGCCGAGCTCGCCGAGTCCCGCCCACCTTGGCCGCCGCTACCACCATTACCGCCCGTAATCGTGCCGGCATTGGTCAAGGTGAAGCCAGTGCCACTCACGCCCACGCCGCCCGAGCCACCGGTACTGCCGTTGCCGGCGGTGTCCGAATTCGCATTGTCCTGTCCACCATAACCACCGGCTCCGCCCACACCGCCCGCAATCGTGCCGGTATTGCTGTTGGTCAGGGTGAAGCCGGTGCCGCTGGCGCCCGCACCACCCGCACCACCCTCGCCGCCATTGGCAGCGGTGGTCGCGTCGAAAATAGTCGTGCCACCTTGGCCGCCATATCCGCCTTCGCCGCCGGTAATCGAGCCAGCATTGGTAGCGGTGAAGCTTCCCCCGGTGACGCCGGCACCGCCGGTACCGCCGACGCCGCCCACGCTGGGCGTGCCCACTGCGCCGTAAATGCCGTTCGCGCCCGAGCCCGCACCATTCCCGGCCGCACCCGTGCCGCCGCCGCCGCCGACGCCGCCAGTGATGGTCTGGTTGTTGGTGAGTTGGAATCCATCGCCCTCGACACCGGCGCCACCCGCACCACCTGCGCCAGCGATACCGGCGTTACCGCCCCTACCACCCGTAGTACCGCCATTGCCGCCATAGCCGCCTCTACCGCCGTAGCCGCCATAGCCGCCCGTCCCACCCTGGAGCGTGCCATTGTTGGTGATGGATACGGAGTTGCCGCTCACCGCTGCCCCGCCGACACCGCCGACGCTGCCTACCGGGCTGTTGGCACCGTTGCCGCCAGTGCCAGTCGAAGAATTACCGCCACTGAAAGCGCCGTAGCCGTAGCCGCCGGCGCCACCGTTGCCGCCCCTCACGGTACCGTCGTTGGTGAAGGTGAATTGGCTACCCTCCACGCCGTTGCCACCCGCGCCAGCGCCGCCGCCCACGCCAATGCTGCCGGTATTGCCGCCGGTAGCACCGCCGGAGCCACCTTCCCCCCCGACGCCACCCCAGCCGCCCTTGCCGCCGGCACCGCCCGCGATGGTGGCGTTGGCGTTGTTGGTAAGCGTGAAATAGGTGCCGCCGACGCCGGCACCACCTGCACCACCCTGGCCACCCACGCCGCCGTTGCCGCCCATTCCGCCATTGCCGGAATTAGATGCGCCGCCTTGGCCGCTGTAACCGGCATTGCCACCGTCGCCACCCTCGCCGCCGACAAGGTTGCCATTGTTGATCACGATGAATTGGCTGCCACTGACCGCCGCGCCACCTGCGCCGCCAGCACCGCCGGCGCCGGTATTACCGCCGTTGCCGGCCGGACCGGACTGTGTAGCGCCGCCTTCACCGGCAAAGCGACCACCGTAGCCGCCAGCGCCACCGTTGCCGCCGATTACGGTACCGCTGTTGGTCAGCGTGAATTGGCTACCCTCCACGCCGTTGCCGCCGTTGCCGCCCTGGCCACCAGCACCATTGCTGCCGCCAACGCTCGTACTGCCGTCGCCGCTGTTGCCACCCAGGCCACCCGTGCCACCATTGCCGCCGCTGCCGCCGGTAATCGAGCCACCGCTGTCGTCGGTGAGGTTAAAGCTGCTACCCGTTACGCCGGCACCACCTGCACCGCCGTTGCCGCCCGCAGCGCCATTGCCGCCCGCGCCCGCCGCACTGCCGGAACTGCTCGAACCACCCAAGCCACCCGCGCCACCCTGGCCGCCCGCCCCGCCCTGACCGCCGCTGATCGAAGCGTAGTTGAACAGTGCGCTGGTACCGCTCGCATAGATGCCCGCGGCACCTTGGCCACCCGCGCCACCCGCACCACCATTGGCACCGTTGCCCGCGGGCGGACTCGATGGCTGACCGCCGAAGTACTTGCCGCCCGCACCGCCGGCGCCACCGGCGCCGCCATTGCCGCCCGCACCACCCACGATGACGCCAGTACCAGTACTACGTAAGGTAAATCCGTAGCCACTGATGCCGATGCCGCCAGCGCCACCCACACCGCCCACACCGCCCATCGCGCCTGACACTGGCGGCGTGGGACCGGCCAGCGGTCCGTATCCGCTGCCGTCACCGCCGGTACCGCCAGCCCCACCCGCGCCGCCGCTGCCGCCGGTGATCGAGCCCACGTCGAGCACGGTGAAGCCCGTGCCGGTTATCGCGGCACTGCCCGCGTCGCCAGCACCACCTGCGCCACCCGCGATGGGCGCCGTGCTGGCGGGGCTACCGCTGGTACCGGCACCAACGCTACCGTCAGCACCACTTATCCCGACCACATATGCGCCTTCGACGCCTAACGTGGTGCCGCTGGCCATGCTGAAGCCGCCGTTGAAAGAACCTCCCGAGCCGAGATCCAGCTGGCCGCCCTGAACCTGCCAGGCCACGCCGAGGTTGGACGGACCATAGACAGTCCACGTCCCGGTGCCGGTCTTTTCGTAGGTCGCAAAGCCCTGGTATTGGGCGCCGCTGCCGGCATCGCCGAACGAGCCGTAGAGCGTGCCGTTGCCGCTGCCGCCGAGATCGAGCGTATCGCCGCCATTGCTGGTGCCGCTGCTGCTCACTACGTTGCCGCCGATGCCAGAACCTTGTTCCAGCACCAGCGTGTTGTCGCCACCGCTCAGATCGATCGCGTCGGCGGCGCTGTCGCCGAAAATCGTGCCGCTGTTGGTGATGGTGGAGCCGCCGGTGGAGACGATACCCACGCCGCCGGTACTGCCATACCCGCCGTTAATGCTGCCGGAGTTGACGACCGTGAAGCTCGAACCGCTCACACCCGCGCCGCCCGTACCCCCATTGGCAGCCGTGCCACCCTCGACGAAGCCGCCGTTATTGTTGAGCGTAAAGCCCATGCCGGAAACGCCCGCGCCGCCGTTGCCGCCCGTGCCGGCGTTGCCCGCCGCGCCGTACTGAGCACCATTGCCGCCAGCACCGGCACTGCCGCCGCTGCCGCCGCTGCCGCCGCGAATCTCGCCGTTGTTGGTGTTGTTGACGACGAAGCCGTTGCCTTCGATGCCAGCACCGCCCACACCACCGTTCCCGCCAGTACCGCCACTGCCGCCATAGCCGCCGGAATTCGAGGGATTGCCGGTGCCGCCGACGCCGCCAGTACCGCCGGCACCGCCGCTGCCGCCTGACACCAAGCCACCGGCGTTGTTCAGCGTGAATCCGCTGCTGGCGACGATACCCGCGCCACCCGCACCTCCGTTGCCGCCGTTGCCGCCGGCACCGCCAGCGCCACCGTTAGGATTGGCGGCACCAAAGGCGCCCCCGCCGAAACCGCCTTGGCCGCCCATACCACCCTGGGCGCCATTGCCGCCCTCGACGACGCTGTTGTTGTTCAACGTCGAGGTGGAGGCCAAAGCCACCACACCCGCGCCGCCGGCGCCACCCGCACCACCCTGGCCGCCCGCACCGCCGGGAGCGCCACTGGCGTTGTACGACTGGCCGCCGGTTCCACCGACGCCGCCCGCGCCGCCATTGGCGCCCGAGCCACCATTCACGAGGCCGTTGTTGGTGATGGTGAACGCCGAGCCGGCGATGGCTGCGTCGCCGGCACCGCCAGCACCACCTGCGCCGGCCTGACCCGCAGCCCCCCCTGTCGCGTTGACCGAGGTACCGCTATAACCGCCCGCTCCCGCGGCACCGCCGGTGCCGCCCGTGCCGCCCGTGCCGCCCCGGACGACACCGTAATTGGCCAGCGTGAACGAGCTGGCATTGATGCCATCGGCACCGCTGCCGCCATTGCCGCCCGCGCTCCCGGCGCCACCGGCACCGGCGACCTGCGTGCCGTTGCCGCCAAAGGTACCGCCGTAGCCGCCGGCACCAGCTGCGCCGCCGTTACCGCCATATCCGCCAACGACGCTCGAATTGTTGGTCAATGTGAGCTGGGAGCCGCTGATCGCCGCGCCACCCGCGCCGCCATTGCCGCCGGCGCCACCAGCGCTGCCCGCGACGTTGCCATAGGCGCTACCCGAATAAGCACCTTGGGTACCCGCCTGCCCCGCGCCGCCGTTGCCGCCAGTGCCGCCCGAGATCTGCGCATCGTTGATCAAGGTGGACTGGAGGCCGATCACGCCGCTGCCACCCGCACCACCCGTGCCGCCGGCACCGCCTGAACCATTGGCGCCCACGCTGTATTGACCTACACCGAACTGGCCGCCAGTGCCGCCTGCGGCACCAGTGCCTCCGTTGCCGCCCGAGATGGAGCCGTGGTTGTTGACGTAAAAGCCGGAACCGGAAATACCGTTACCACCGGCGCCGCCGGCGCCTCCGTTACCGCCCGCGGCGCCATTGGCGCCGAAGCCAAAAGGACCACCACCACCGTTGCCGCCATTGCCGCCCGCGGCGCCATTACCACCCGCTCCGCCGTTGATGAGACTGTTGTTGGTCACCGTGAAGTTGCTGCCGGTGACGCCGTCGCCGCCAGCACCGCCGGCCCCACCATTGCCGGCGCTGCCAGCATAGGCCGTGGGTCCATAGGTGGAATAACCGCCGCCGCCATTGCCGCCGCTGCCGCCGAGGCCACCCGCACCGCCAGCACCACCGGAGACGTTGCCCACATTATTGAGAGTGAAGCCGCTACCGCTGATGCCCGCGCCGCCGGCACCGCCAATACCGCCCATCGCACCGTTGCCGCCAGAAGCGGCGCCAATGAAGTTGTCCTGGCCATTGCCGCCGGCACCGCCCGCGCCACCCGCACCGCCGTTGCCGCCAGTGATGTTGCCGTTGTAGTTGCCGATCGTCGCGCCAGTGTCCGCCGAGATCGCCGCTTGGCCATTGCCACCGGCACCACCCGCAGAACCGGCTCCGCCGTATGGATTGGGCGTCACACCCTGCGCACCGCTTGCGCCGTAGTTGCCGGCAGCGCCCGCGCTGCCGCTCACGCTCACGCCGCCGCCAACCACCACTGAGGTGTCAGCGGCCATGCTCACGCCGCCGCCGAAGACGCTGCCGACGCTCTCCAGGTTCAAGCCGCCACCGAGGATCGACCAGCCTTCGCTGGTGTTTACGAAGCCATCGAGTGTCCAGGTGCCCGAGCCGGTTTTTTCGTAAGTGGCGAAACCCTGGTACTGGGCGCCACTGCCGTTCTCGTCGATGGTGCCGGTGAGGGTGGCGTTGGTCGTGCCATCGAGATCGAGCGTGTCGCCACCGTTGGTGGTGCCGCTGCTGCTAACCACGTTGCCGACAATGCTCGACGTGGGTTCCAGAACAAACAGGTTGCCGCCGCCGATCAGGTCGATCGCGTCGGCCTGCGTGCCGTTGCTGTTGAGGCCGCCGACGATGGTGCCCGTGTTGATGATGGTGGACGAGCCAGACAACAGAACGCCCGCGCCACCGTAGCCACCCGTGCCGCCGTTACCACCGTTGCCGCCGACGATCGTGCCGGCGTTCGTCACTGTGAGGTTGATGCCAGCCACGCCCACGCCGCCGCCGCCACCGCCACCATTGCCGGCCCCGCCGTTGCCACCGTTCCCGCCGGTAATGGATTCCCCCTGGGTGGTGGTCAGCGTACCAAAAGAGCCGTAAGCGCCTGCTCCGCCACCACCACCACCACCACCACCGCCAACCGCGCCGAGGTTGGAAGCACCATTGCCGCCATTGCCGCCGTTGCCGCCAATCAAGTGGCTTCCTACCGCCAGCGAATAGTTGCCGATGAAGGACAATGCGGCAGTCCCGCCGCCGCTACCGCCGCCGCCGCCACCAGCGCTCGCGTTGCTGGAAGCGTTGTATCCGCCACCGCCGCCGCCGCCGCCAGCGCCGTTGCCCCAGCTCAGCGAACCGCCCGTGCCACCGCCGCCGCCACTACCCACTGTATTGGACACACCGCCGGCACCAGCTCCGATACCGCTGAATGCTTGGCCATTGGCGCCGTTGCCTTGGCCGTAACCACCCGTTCCGCCCGAGGAGTTGATACCCCCAGCCCCGATCCCGGCGCCCAGACCAACGACCGCGGGGCCACCGTCACCGCCATTCTGGCCGTACGTTGTCTGCGCCATCGCGGGCGTCGCCGCCGCCAATGCCAGGCTCACCGCGAGCGCCAGAGCGCGCGCCTGCAGCGCCGACTTCGACGATGCATCGGCGCCACCGGTGACACCGCCTTTGGGCGCGTTCACTAGTTCCGACGCCACCTGCATGACGCCGAGCATGCGATTAAAAACGAGGCGATAAATTCGGTTCACGCAATGTCCCCTGTTGATTTCAGATGTTTTGGATATGTGTTGTTGTGGTCAGGCACCGGTGTGCTGCGTCATCCGCAACGGGCCGGCGGCCGTCGATCAAAAAAGCGTCAGCGGCGTGTGTGCGCAGCACTCAAACCACCCGCACGTGACGCGGGTTTAAAGCGGGATCGAGCCAGAAGACATCGTTCTCGAAGCGGCGGAACACATCCGGCGGCAACACGCTGGTGCGTTCGCGCACGGCGACTTTCTTGCGCACGGTGTGCAGGCCTGGCGTGCCGGCACGCGTGTCGAACTCGTCAGCGTCGTAGCTGACGTTGTCGAAATCGTGGGTGAAGGCAGGCTCGCCGATGAAGTCGTAAATGGCTTTCAGGGCCGCGGCCGGATTGCTGACCAGCGTCTCGTACTGCAGCAGCATCAGGTTCGCCGTGTCTTCGCCGTAATACGCCTCTTTCAGCGCGTTGTAGGCAAAGCCGACCATGCCGTCGCCGTTGGCGAGGCCTTCGCTGCGCGAGTAAACGGTGCCGCCAGGCTGATAGTTGAAGATCGCCGACGGCTGGAACGTGTTGCGGCGGATCAGCTGCTCGATGCTGTCGATGATCCACGGCACATGCCGCACGCAGGCGATCACCTTGGCCGCGGGAAACAGCTCTTTCAGGCTGCGCAGCTTGCTGCACCAGATCCGGTTGGTGTCGAACACCACCTCGGCGGTGAATTCCGTGCCGTAGTACTCATCGAACAGCCCCTGCAGGATGCGCCGGCGCTGCGTATCGGAAATGAACACCGCGTACTCGTTGCGGCCACTCATGTCGCCCTGCAAAGTATTGAACAGGCCGCCGACGGGACCGCTCATGCCAGCATGGAAACGCGGGTTCTGGCGTAACAGACCAGCGAGCAAGGTAGAGCCCGATCTCGGCAAGCCCGAGATAAAGTGAAATTGACGTTCCATCCATGCCTCTAAAAGAATTAGCTTGATTTGAGCGCTGCCTGATACCCGTGCGCGTCCTTTTTTTCTGGGTCGCAAGACCTCGATGAGCGCCCGGCTCATCTGACGGCCCACCGGCCAGCTGACGAACCCAACATCCAATTTTGTGATTGTGACCTCATAATTTCGACAGCCTTGACCGTCCGTCTCACTTTCCAAAAACAAATTTTCGTGGCGGTTCGGCCGTTTTTGCGACCGAAGCGCACGGGAGAGACGCCGGGCCGGCCGCAAGGTGGGGTGTCAGTGACTGTCCCGATCGCGCTTACGGCGCGCAGAAAGCTGTCACGATCCAAATTAGGGGAGAGATGACCCCGCTGTAACCGGGATTCCGGCGACCAGGTAACCACGTCGCCCCGACTTCGCGTTCGATGCGAGTGGCGGTTCGGAGCTGTAACCGGCGGGTGATTTCGCGCGCTTTTTGATACGCTGCACTTAACATCTCAGTTCTTGATGCTGGCGCTACCCAAGTTGCGTTTGCCGAGGCCGCTGGGCGGGAACTGCATCCATCGTTTGTCGAAATGCTCCTATGTCTGAATACCCAAAGCCGCCTCGACCTGTGCGCGGCGACGTGCAGCGCCCTCGGATCGAGACAAGCAGCTTCAGCACGCGCGCACTGGCTACCGACAAGCAACTGCTGGCCTGGCGCAAGCGGGTCGGGCATGTGGTCGACGTGCCACCGTCGAACAAGCAGATTGCTGCAGGATTCGGCGCCAACATCGACAAGTACACGGTCAACGGGATCATCTTTACCGATTCCCGCACCGACGCGATGCGGCTCGAGCGCTCCGTGGCGCGCGTTTCCACCGACTCTCTGCGCGATTACGCCTTCCATGTTTTCCTGGAAGGCGAAACCGGCAACGTCTCGGGCCTGCACAAGAAGCGCAGCGCGACAGGCTCGGCGCAGGGGATCATCGCGTTCGACCTGAACCAGCCATTTCGCGTCGAGCGACCGGCCTGTCGTGTGCTGACTATGTTCGTGCCAAGGGCGATCGTGGACGCTGGCTTGCCCGACGGCGAATCGATCCACGGCCGGATCGTGCTGCAAGGCTCGCCGCTCGCGGGTCTCGTGCTGGATCATGTCACGGCGATCAGCAAGGAAATACCGTGGCTCGACCCAGGCGCTGCATCCGATGCGTTGACTACTGGCGCCCGGCTTCTCGTTGCCGCGTTCCGGAAGGAATCACGCCTGATGGGCGCCGACCGCGCCGCACTTCAAGCCGCCGTGATGGGACAGGTGCGGCGTTACGTGGAGGCGAACCTGCATCAGGGCGACATGACGCCCACCGGTGTCGTCGATGCGCTGCAACTGAAGCGCGCCACGATCTATCGCTGGTTCGAGCACGAGGGGGGACTGGGCGCGTACATCCGCCATCGCAGGTTGCGCATGGCGGCGGACGAACTGGTACGTTTTCCACAACTCCCGGTGACTGCCATAGCCTACGGGCTCGGCTTCAAGAGCGCCTCGGATTTCACCCGCGCGTTTCGCCGAGCATTCGATGTGAGTCCGCAGGACATGCGCGCACACGCGTTCGATTTGCAGCAGGCCGGTGCTGCGCCGCCATCGACTGTACTTCCCGAGAGCTCATAAGAAGGTCAGTCGATGATGGCGCGGGAGCCCGATTCGGCGCGGCTGATGGGTCACCGGAACCACAGTGATCAAGGCAGGGAATGAATCCGTCGTGCGTTGCGCATCCCACGCCTGAAGCATAGTGACTGCGGTCAAATGCGACTGGCTTAGCCGGCAGTCTCCATGACCGCACGACGCCAACCCGAGCGCGCCAGCAACGCCGACACCGCACCGAACACCGCCGCGCCCACGCATACCGTGCACAGCGCGCTGGACAAGCCGTGGCCACCCAGACCCCGGCCATCACTGATCAGCCCGGCGATGAACGGGCCCATTCCCACGCCGAACACCGTGATAAAGATCAGAAACAGCCGTAGCCCGGCATCGCGCAGCGCCACGGGCAGCATCAACGGCAACCCCGCCAGCGCAGCTACCGCAGCGGTGCCGCCAACCAGTGATGTGAGTGCCAGCAAGCCGCAAGCCGCAGTTGCCGATGTGCTCCGCGGCACCGCCCAAAGCAATGGGACCGCCAGCAGCAATGCGCACGCCACGATGGCCATCGGCGTCACTCTCTTGCGGCGCATATCGATCAGAGTGCCGGCGAGCAGGTGACCCAGTGGCGCCGCAACCAGCAACGCCAATCCAAATGCGAATGCCGCCGTGGCGGGTACCAGGCCATCCTCCCGATGCAGAATCGACGGTGCCCAGGCACCGACTGTCTGCACCACCAGCACGCTCGCCCCAGCACCGCAAAAGTACATGAGCATCAACCTGGGACGCTGCCGGAACAACGCCAGCATCTGACCAAACACCGCCGCGGGAGCTGGCAATGCCTGCAGTTGCTCGGTGCGACGCAGCAACAAGACGATAAGAACAAGGTTCGGTGCCGCCATCACCAGGAAAAGCAAGCGCCAATGCGCGAGACCTGAAACGGGCACCCAGCGCGTGAGCAAGGCGAGCACCGCGCCGCCCAGCAGAAGTGCCAGACTGCGCCCGGCCACCGAGGCCGCAGTGAACACAGCGATCGAACGAGCGCGCCACTGCGGCGCTGAACGCTCAACAATCAAGCCCAGCGCCAGCGGCACGAAAGCCGCCTGCCCCAACCCGACCAGCGCGCGTGCAACAAGCAGCATGTCGAACGATGTCCCCAGCGCGAAGGCCGTCATCCCAAGCGCCCATGTCGCGATGCATCCCGCCAACAGGCGCAGGCGATGTCGCGAGCTCGCCAACGGCCAGCTTGCCAGCATGCCGACAACATAGAGCACGGCAAACGCCGGCCCATCGAGCAAGCCAAACTGGGCGTCGGTAAGACCCAGGCTGGACTTCAGTAGCGGGGCCACTACGGCAGGGAGATTGCGATCGACGAAAGCCACGCAATGACCAAGGGCAAGCAGACTGACGAGCGAAACGGACATACCTCCCGCGGTCGAACCGGAATCGGACACTGGCATTTCTTCTCGAATCAAAGGTGAGTAAGCAGATCAGGTATGACGATGCCTCTCACCTCGAGGTCATTCGCCCGCGCAAACGGACTCAGCAATGTTTGTGCCACTCAGGCATTCGAACCCAGCCAACACAGTTGACGGCAAGCATCGACTTGCGCTTACCATCCGCGGTCACCTTGTGACCCTACTGACGCGATGCGTCGTGATCTAAGACTTGGGGCGCCGCGAGCGCGGCGGTCCGATACCGCTCGAGCGGCAGAGGCGACCGACCAGCTTCGAATGGTGCGCACAGAACCGGCAGCAATCCAGCTTGCGTGGATTAAATCAAAGAGACCTGTCTCGCGCTGCGTGCCTGCTTTTTCGCTTGATGATGCTCATACGTCATGACATCGGCTCGTGCATTCGACCCGAGAGGCGACCACATCACAGAGCTCAACCGCTGAAACGAGGTTTTGGCGCATCGCGTGACCGCGTACAGCCTCAATACGAACATGGGATGGCAGATCGCAGCCTGAACAAATTATGCCCGCCATAACTCCCGACTGTGAAAACGTAGGCGTGCACTTGAGGCTATTCAAGATTTTCTCAAATTACGGTTCGTGAATTCGATTCACAAGTCCTGCCGTCTGTCCGGAACTCGAAGGAGACACGTACCCAAAGGCGGCAACCGTGTGAGCGCCATCAACGGCAGACAGTGGGGAGATACTGTAGCGGAATGCCGTTAATGTTGCGGTTGGTGCACGTCCACGATATCGATCCACTGCTCGTCACAGCGGAAAGCCCAAGTTGATCGCCAGCAATCGCCGGATTCGCCATTTGGCCGCCCGTATTGTCAAAGTGAACCAAAATCTGCCCGGGGGTTTCGGTCGCATTGACGTGGCCGACGTACTTGCCCGTAATCTGGTTGTCATTTGGCAGACCCGCTGATGCCTGGGTCGTTGGGAACCGCCCGTAGCTTGAGTAAAACTCGACAATGGCAGCCTTGGACCCTTCGGCTAGCGAGAATCCCTCGGCAACCTGGGAGCGGATCAGATAATTCTGGTACGCGGGTATGGCGATGGCCGCGAGGATCGCGATGATCGCGACAACGATCATCAATTCGATCAGTGTAAAGCCGTCTTCATAGACGCCCACCGATGCATCTTTCATACGCCCCCCCTGAGGAATGCCTAGCCCGCTCGCGGCACGATGATGCTACCAGTCTTGCCTATGTTAGCTCTGATTGTTGATGGTGTTCTGTAGACTGGGCTTAAGAGGTAGACCGGCGCGCCGGTAAATATCGCCGGCGGCGAAACGGGAACGACGAATCTCACGCCTGACTGTTCTTGCCGCTTCGAAATCAGGCGGACATGTCGATAGGCGCAAGGATGGTGCCCAAGAGCTAGACGATTGAAGCGCAGAAAGCTGCTCTAGAGCTGAGCGCCTCGGCGATGGCCCCGATTACCTGAGACAGACACAGGAATATCGGCCGGGACAGTCAAAACCTCGGCGTCCGATCCCGCTACCGACAGCTTCGACCAAGCCGGCCAAGTCGGCCAAGTCGAAAAGCAAAGCGTGGATCGTGACCCGATTTCCGCCGCTACCGGACACCTATCGCAGGTTTATCGGAGCGCTGCCTCGACGATGGCGATGCCCTGCTCGTTGGTACCCCGCTGACGCCGCCCCCTGCGAAGTATCGCCGTGGCCAACAGGCTTCATCACTCGCCAACGTTTACTCGGCCAGACAATGTGTCGTAACAGACAACAACGGCCTTCATTGACGCACAACCATCCGTCTTCTCAAAGATATTGAAGCAGAGATTCCATACCGTCCTCGGCATGCCATTGATCGAACCAGGTGACGTCGCGTAATGGCATGCGCGGAAGCCAGCCGGCCGTCTCCAACTCCGGCTTCTTGAGGAAGTGGGTAACGTGGCCGACACAGAGGTAGGCAATGGGAACAATCGAATCTGGAATACCCAAGGCTTCGCGCAAATGCTGAGGGTGCACGATGCTGACCCAACCCATGCCAATGTTTTCCGCCCGCGTCGCCAACCACAAGTTTTGTACCGCGCAGACCGCGCTATAAAGATCCATCTCCGGCTGATGCGTGCGACCAAGAACGACGAGGCCGGAACGGCTTCGGTCACACGTCACGCAGATGCCCACCGGCGCATCGAGAATGCCCGCCAGCTTGAGGGACTGATACGTCTGTCGACGTTCGTCGGCGAACATCGAGGCCGCTTCCGCATTCGCAATCTTGAAAGCATCGTGGACGTGCTGTTTTACATCGGAGTCGCGCACAACGATGAAATCCCAAGGCTGCATGAAACCGACCGACGGGGCATGGTGGGCCGCACGCAGAATGCGCGCCAGCACTTCGTCTGAAACGGGATCGGGAAGGAACTGGGAGCGGACATCGCGCCGATTGAAGATGCATTTGTATACGGCATCCCGCTCCGCCTCAGAAAAAGTGACATCCGCTTCATTACCGACATTCATTGCACTCATCCTCAACCACCTCGGACCCTGAGGTATCCCCACATTTCCCGGCGCCAGACCAACAGCTTATGACGTCTTCGGGTGGCTAGAAGTGCGCGCATGGCGCAGTCTTCAAGGCGACGAAACCATACGAGGACCGCAGACCATGCGCGCCAGCCAAGTATTGCAGAAGTGTCTTTGTCGTTCACTGGAGCCCATGCATGAAGCGCGCTCACGCGTGCTTCTACGCTCGGTGGAGGCCTTGTTGGCGGGACGACGATTGACGTTGATGGATATCGCCCGTGCGTGGCCCGGTGCCGAACGGGTGCGTGCGCCGCTGAAAGCGTTCGACCGCCTCTTGAGCAACCCGCATCTGCGCCAGGAACGCGAACTCATTTACGGTGACATGGCACGCTGGTTGTTGCGTAGTGAACGACCGGTTATCGTGATCGACTGGTCGGATCTCAAGGCGGATAAGGCATGGTGCCTGCTGCGCGCAGCGGTGCCTGTCGGCGGACGCACGCTGGCAGTGTTGGACATGGTCTTTCCCGGCCAACAGCAGGGTACCCCCAAGGCCGAAAAGCTTTTCCTGGAACACCTGCGCACACTGATCCCGTCCTCGACACGGCCGATCCTGGTAACGGATGCGGGGTTCGGCCGCCCCTGGTTTCAGGCGGTTTCGGCGATGGGCTGGAACTGGGTGGGCCGACTGCGCCACCGCACGCTGGTCAAGCCAGTCAAAGTTAGCGATGAGCGCGACCAGTGGGTCCCATGCCGCGCCTTGTACGCGCTGGCGCGTTCGACGCCCCGCGACATGGGCTTGATGGATACCGTCCGTAACGCCCCTTGGGTCTGCCGCGTGGTGATCCACCGCAAGCCACCTCGGGGCCGAAAGCGTCGCAACCATTTTGGACACATCGCACGCAGCAAGGTCAGTCTGCAATGCGCCGCGCGTGAGCGCGAGCCATGGCTGATTGTGGCGTCACCAGCACTGGCTGATCTGAGTGCTCGCCAGTTGATCGTGCTGTACGGCCGGCGTATGCAGATTGAATCTTCATTCCGCGATTTGAAGTCACATCGTTACGGCCAAGGCTTCGAAGACAGTCTGACGCGCAGCGGTAAGCGCATCGAAATCCTGTTGCTGGTGAACGCACTGGCCGCCTTTGCTAGTTGGCTTGCCGGCCTAGCCTGCGAAGCCGTCGGTATCGCGCACTGGCTCTCACCGCGACGATCCGTGCGCAGGCTCTATTCGGTCTTGCGTCTTGGCCGCGAAGCGCTGGTCAGATCATGGCCGACGGAACATCTATTGCGATGGATTGATCGACTGAGATCGCTTCCTTCGACGACACTCACTCATATGCAGGTGCCAGCATGAATTCGTGGGGATACCTCAGCCTCGGACCCAGACCGTTGAGCACATGGTATCGGGTAGCATGAGTGCATGCTGATCTCCGACGTGAAACATGGCCCATCCGAAACGGTGATTGCCGAGTTGCGCGACTACCCGCAGTGGCATCGACAGCGGCAACGCTATGGCGTTTGGATCATTCCCGTGAATGACCCCGTGTTGCTGGATTACATTGAAGCCGCACGGTTGCAGCTTGCCGATCTGCTGCACCCATCCGCGCAACGCCAACCGCACCTGACCTTGTTCGTCTGCGGTTTCGAGCAACCATCACGCGTAGCGGATGATGATTTCTCCCCTACGCAACTGCACGATCAACTGAAGTCACTGCAGGGTTCATGCGGGGCCGCCTGCTCGTTGGTGCTGGACGCGCCCGACAGCTTCGCCAGTGCCGCCTTCATTCCCGTCTTGGACCCATCCGGGCAACTGACCCAGTGGCGCCGCGCCCTGGAAGTGGCGGCGAAAGAAGTCCGGCCGTCCGCCTATGTGCCGCACATCACCCTGGGTCTGTATAAACGCAAAGCCGCCGCGGAGGAAGTTCGCCAGCGACTGCGCGAGATCGATGCACCATCGATCTCACTGCAAGTAAGCCAGTTGCATTACGCGACCTATGACGCCCGCCTTCACTTCGGGCCGCTGGAAACCCGGCACGTCGTCAGCCTGGAATCCGGAGCGGACAACATCGCGTTACCTCAAACGTAGGTTGGGGTGAGCGCAAGCGAACCCCAACATTCCCGCAGCAAAACGTTGGAGTTCGCCAGCGCTCACCCCAACCTACACGGCCGATTGGCATTGAATCCAGGCGAGCTGGCCTTCAAAGCGAGCTTCGACTTCAGCTCCCTCCCCTGCTCGCTGGGGAGGGTTGGGGTGGGGTAAAGCTCTTGCCTCAGACGTGCTCAAGAGCATCGCTGAGAAAGTACATATAAAAACAAGGAGACTTTAGACAGTCTTCTAGACCAGCGCGACCAACACGGCTACTTCAGCAATCTCGGCCAATGCTCCCAGCGTGTCACCCGTCATGCCTCCCAGGCGACGCACGCATGCGAACCGCCAGCAGGCAAAGACGACTGACACGGCCAGCAAAGCGCGCACGCCATGCCACCCACTGCATGCAGCGACGGCAACAGCCGCGAACACGCCAACCATGCAGGCCAGTCGGGGCGCTTTTGTGAGCGCGCTGCCAAGCCCTTCGCTACGCACATAGGGCGTCGAAAGAAAGGCCGCCGTGATGGCCGCACGCGCCAGCATCGGTGCCAGCCACATCGCCGTGTCGACGAGTGGCAGGCTTGCCAGTGCGGCGAACTTGAGCAGCAACACAAGCACCACGGCAGTGACGCCCATCGGGCCGCTACGCGGATCCTTCATGATCGCCAACGTGCGCTCGCGATCACCCAGGCCGCCCACCCAGGCATCGGCACTGTCAGCCAAGCCGTCCAGATGCAGGGCACCGGTCAATCCGGTCCACCCAAGCAAGAGCAGTGCAGCGAGGAGCAGCGGTGGCAGATCGCGGCCGATCCAAGCCAACGCCCAAAGTACGCCGCCAACCAGCAATCCCACCGCGGGGTACCAGGCCAGCGAGGCTTTCGTTGCCCCGTCATCTTTGAATACCCATGCAGGCACCGGCACCCGCGTGAGAAAACCAAGCGCGGCAAGCAACGAACGCATCAGGCCGGCACTCGCCAATGCAATGCGTGTAGCGAAGCGTGCGGTACGTCAATGCTGGCCATATCGCCAAAATCGCGCCCCTCCGATTCGCAACGCAGCAGACGAATGGCGCCGCCGTGGGTCACTACCAGCACGCGGTGCGAGTTCGCTTCGACGGCGATATCGGTCAACGCAGCACACAGGCGATCGCGAAATGCCGCAAACGGCTCGGCACCTGGTGGTGGGTTTGTCACCGGGTCGGCCCAGAATTTTCCCAGTGCGTCACCCTGCTCCTGTGCGAGCCTTTCGATACTTATGCCCTGCCAATGGCCGAAGTGATATTCCGCAAGCCGACTGTCCACGCGCAGGGGCACACCCTGCCCCGCCGACAGTTCCCGCGCAAAATCAGCACAGCGGCACAGCGACGATGTAACGATGGAATCCCAACGACGATCCGCCGTCGTCGCGCGCAGTTGCGACCAACCCAAGCTGCTGAGTGGATCGTCGAGCTGGCCGCGGTAACTGGTCTGGCCAGTGTCGCCGTGACGAAGCAGGTCGATACTTCCGCTCATGCGTTGCTCACTCCCGCCTGGGCGAACGTCGCCATGCCCGCATGCAGGTCGCACGCCAGACGCAACAAAGGTACCGCTGCCGCGGCACCGCTAGCCTCACCCAGGCGCAAGCCAAGATCCAGCAGAGGATCAGCGTCCAGCGCCGCAAGCACGCGCGCGTGTCCGTGCTCTAGCGAACGATGACCGAAAAACATCCAGGCACGGCAAGCGGGGTTGATGCGCACCGCAGCCAGCGCGGCAACGGTGGTGATGAAACCGTCGACGAGCACCGCGATACCATGCTGCGCCGACGCTATATAGGCACCTGTCAGCGCGGCAATCTCGAATCCGCCCACGCGCTGCAGCCAGATCAGCGCATCCGCATCATCCGGATATCTGGCCAGCGCACGGGCGATCACCTCGGCCTTGTGCCCGATACCTTTGGCATCCAGTCCCGTGCCCGCACCGGCCAGTGAAGTTGGCGGTTCGCCCAGCAAGGCGCAGGCCAGCGCCGCTGCCGATGTGGTGTTGGCAATGCCCATTTCCCCGCCGATGAACAATTGCGCGCCAGCTGCCTTGGCTTGCGCAACGCTGTCTGCGCCTGTGCGCAACGCAGCATCAAGCTGGGCCGGCGTCATCGCCTCCTGCTCGCAAAAATTTTGCGTCTGTGGCGCGATGATCGCCCGACGCACGCCAGGCAGCTCACCGGGATCATTCACGGTGCCCAGGTTCACTACCTCCAGCTGCGCGCCGAGAGCTCGCGCGAGTACGCTGATCGCGGCCCCGCCATGGGCGAAGTTGCGCACCATCTCACCCGTCACCACCTGTGGAAAGGCCGATACACCTTCCGCAGCAACGCCATGGTCACCGGCGAAGACACTGATCCATACCTGCTGCACCGCTGGCCGAGCACTGCGTTGCAAGCCAGCCAGGCGAATAGCCTGCGCTTCCAGCGCACCAAGTGAACCCGGCGGCTTGGTCAGTTGTGCCTGGTGATCGCGGGCGGCATTTTCGCTGTCCGCGTCGCTGACGGCACACGGCTGATACAACCAATCATGACTCATGCAAGATTTCCTTTGAGAAGCAGCGGCAACCCCGCCGCCACAAACAACACACGTTCGCAGCGAGCCGCCATCGCCTGATGCAGGCGCCCCGCTTCATCAACGAAGCGGCGCGTCAACTCGCCCATCGGCACCACGCCGAGGCCCACCTCATTGCTGACAAACAGCAACTCGCCAGGTAGCGTGGGCAAGACCTCGAGCAACGCTTCGCACTCCTGCCCTAGGCGCTTGTCATCGACATCGCCAAGCAGGTTACTCAGCCACAGCGTAAGGCAATCGACCAGCACACAGCGATCGGGCCCGGCATATGCGCGCAAGGTCTGCGCCAACGCCAGCGGCTCTTCCACACTTTGCCAGTGCGCCGGGCGACGATCACGATGATGGGCGATACGGGCGGCCATTTCCGCATCGTGCGCCTGTGCGGTGGCGATATAGACCACCGCCTGCCCGGATTCATCCGCCAGCCGCTCGGCCAGCGCACTCTTGCCCGAGCGGGCACCGCCTAAAATCAATGTGCGCATGATGGTTCTCCCATGCCGATCAACCCGAGCAGCGCGGCAGTGTCCAGATGGTTTTCCACGGCATCGGCCAGCCGATCGATGCTCTCTTCGCGCAAAGCATGCACGTCCACTGTTGCCGCATCGCGCAGGCCGGCCCATGCCAGCAGCGCGCTCAATGCCTGCGGCTGATCAAACAAGCCATGCAGGTAACTGCCGAGAATTTGCCCGTCGGGGGATAGTGCACCATCGCTGCGCCCGTCATCGAGCACGCTTGATGGACAGGCCAACGCAGCACCATGACTGATACCGCAGTGAATTTCATAGCCACTGACCGCAGCATCCGTCCATGCAAGTCGACCATGCGTACGACGCAATTGTTTTTGCAGCTCCAGCGCGGTCTCCATATCGAGCCATCCCAAACCTTCGCTTGAGCCGGGCTCGCCTTCGAGGCCATGCGGATCGTGCACGACTCGCCCCAGCATCTGGAAACCGCCGCAAATACCAATGACCTTGCCTCCGTAACGCAAATGCCTGGCGATGGCTTGCGGCCAGCCCTGCCCGCGCAGCCACGCCAGATCGGCGCGAGTGGACTTGGAGCCCGGCAGCACGATCAGATCGCAGGACGTCGGCAACTCGCCTGGGCCAAGCACGGTCAGCTCGACGTCGGGATGCGCGCGCAAGGCGTCGAGGTCCGTGTGATTGCTGATGCGTGGCAAGGCCGGCACCATCACGCGCAGCCGCGCCTGCGGCTTGTGTTCGCGCTGGCGCGGCAAGGCATCCTCTGCTTCCAGTTGCAGGCCATGCAGATAAGGCAGCACGCCCAGCACCGGCTTGCCGGTTTCGCGTTCCAGCCAGTCCAGGCCCGGCTGCAGCAGCGCCATGTCACCGCGAAAACGGTTGACGACGAAGCCCGCCACCCGCTTGCGTTCGCTCTCGGACAACAAGGCCAGTGTGCCCACCAGATGTGCAAACACACCGCCACGGTCGATGTCGGCGATCAGCACGACGGGGCAGTCCACGGCTTCGGCATAGCCCATGTTCGCAATGTCGCGGTCGCGCAGATTGATTTCGGCGGGGCTGCCGGCACCTTCGACAATCACTGCTTCATATTGCGCGACCAACCGTGCATGCGAAGCCAACACGGCATCCATCGCCACGCGCTTGTAGTCGTGATAATGGCGCGCGTCCATGTTGCCGATCGGGTGCCCGTGCACGATTACCTGCGCCCCGACATCGCTATTGGGCTTGAGCAGGATCGGATTGAAATCCGTATGGGGGTCGACTCCCGCCGCCTGTGCCTGTACCGCTTGCGCGCGACCGATTTCTCCGCCGTCCACCGTGACAGCCGAATTGAGCGCCATGTTCTGCGGCTTGAACGGCGCCACGCGTACGCCGCGTCGGCGCAACCAACGACAAAGCGCAGTCACCAACGCGCTCTTGCCAGCATCGGAGGTACAGCCTTGCACCATCAGGACGCCACTCACTGCGTACACCGTGTTAGTGCAGCATCCAATCGGTCAAAGGCGACGTCGTCTTCCGGCAAACCGAATCGAAGGCTGTGCGGCTGATCAAAAAGACGCGTGAATATGCCTTGCGCAGCGAGGGCACGGTGCATCTCGCCAGCCCGCTCGCTCCGCCACCACTGAAAGAATGCACAACCCGCCGTGGGAACGATGTCATGCTTGGTCAGCAATTGTGCAAGCCGTGCACTGCACGCCTGCAGGCGCGTGCGTGCCTGTGCATGCCACGCAACATCGGCCAGTGCTTGCCGCAAGGCATAGCGGGTCGGACCAGTCACCGTCCATGGACCAAGCTGCTCGCGAGCCGCATCGAGTAAGCCTGCACTGGCACAAACGAAACCTGCGCGTGCGCCCGCCATGCCGAAAAACTTGCCGACCGAACGCAATACGATCAACCCCTCGTTGAAGGTGTGCGGACAAAGGCTGTCGCCTGGCGTGGCATCCATGAAAGCCTCGTCCACGATCAACCAGCCACCGCGAGCGGCCAGACGTGCATGGCAGATCAACAACGTGGCCGGATCAAAAAGATCACCCGCGGGATTGTTCGGGTGGATCAGCACCACGACGTCGACATTATCGACCCGGGCAAGCAACTCTTCTGCCGCAAGCTCGATCACCTGATGACCGGCGCGTCGCCACGCGTGCGCATGCTCGTTGTAGCCAGGCGCAATAACGCCCACCCGCGACAGCGAACGCAACAGAGGCAAGGTCTGGATGGCTGCCTGCGAACCGGCGACAGGCAGCAGCTTTGGCGTGCCGTAGTACGCCTGCGCCACCTCGACCAGACCGTCGTCATCCTCTGGCAATCGCGCCCACGCCGCAGCTGGTATGGCTGGCACGGGCCAGGCGAAGGGACTGATGCCCGTAGACAAGTCGAGCCAGTCCGCTGGCGCAATCCCATACGTGCGCGCAGCACGCAACAAACGTCCGCCGTGTTCAAGCATAGGCTAGCCCACCCCATAGAAACGCCACCACCAACCACAACACCACACTACGGCGCACCAACGCCAGCGAACGCTCGATCGCGCCGGCGTCCGGCGGGCTGCCTTCGCCAAGATCCGGACGCGACTCCCACACCCCGTCATACGGCGCGGAGCCTCCCAATTGAACGCCCAGCGCACCGGCGCCGGCCGCCATCACCGGCCCGGCATTCGGGCTGTCCCATTGCTTTGCCTGCGTGCGCCAGCAGCGCCACGCACGCTTGGTCTGGCCCAGCAGCATATAGCTCAGTGCGGTGAGTCTTGCAGGAACATAATTAAGCCCGTCATCGATGCGCGCCGCTGCCCAACCGAAGTTTTCGTAGCGTGTCGTGCGATAGCCCCACATGGCATCGAGCGTATTCGCTAGCCGATATAGCAGCGCCCCCGGCGCTCCCAGCACCGCGAACCAGAACAGCGTGCCAAAGACGGCATCGTTGCCGTTCTCCAGCACCGACTCGGTAGCGGCCGCAGCCACCTGGCGCTCATCCAGCACCTGCGTGTCGCGGCTGACCATGCGTCCGACCATCTGCCGGGCACGCACCATGTCGCCTTCACGCAAAGCCGATGCCACTGGCTTCGCATGATCACCAAGGCTGCGCAGCCCGATGGCGGCATACAGCACCAGCACATTAAAAAGAAATGCCGCCCACGCCGACAGCCGGCCCAGCCAGACCACAGCACAGCAGGCCAATACCACCAGTGGCATGACGGTCAGCAACCAGGCGCAGACACCCGAACTGCGACGGTCAGCGTATAGCCGCGCTTCGAACCAGCGCGCCAGACGCCCGAATCCGACCAGTGGATGCGCGCGCGATGGTTCGCCCAGCCAGGCATCGACCCATACCGCCGCCAGCATCGCCCAAGCGATCGTCATGGCATGAACAGCCTTGTGCCCGACAGCGGATTCAAGGCGTGGACGCCATGGGCTAAAGCTCGATGCCCTTCTGCGCGCGGATGCCCGCCTGGAAAGCGTGCTTCACCACGCGCATCTCGGTGACGGTATCCGCCAGTTCGACCAGTGCATCAGGAGCACCGCGGCCTGTCACCACCACATGCTGCTGCGCAGGTCGTGCGCGCAGCGCATCGCACACTTTCTGCACATCGATGTAGCCCTTCACCAGGGCAATATTGAGTTCGTCCAGCAACACGAAATCGTACTGCGGGTCGGCCAACATGCCGGCGGCTATCTGCCAGGCAGCCTCAGCGGCCTGGATATCGCGAGTCTTGTCCTGCGTTTCCCAAGTGTAGCCTTCGCCCATCACGTGATAGTCGAGCTCATCGGAAAAACGACGAAAGAACGCCTCTTCCCCTGTGGAGAAACTGCCCTTGATGAACTGCACCACGCCACAGTGGAAACCATGCCCAAGCGAGCGCGCAAGCATGCCGAAGCCCGACGAACTTTTGCCCTTGCCATTACCCGTATTAACCACCAGCACACCGCGCTCGATGGTGGCGCGGGCGATGCGCCGATCGATCAGCTCTTTCTTGCGCTGCATGCGCTCGCGATGTCGCTCATCGGCGCTCAGCTCATTGGGGCGCGATTCATCGCTCATGGTCGAGCCGCCGACGAGTGGTGCACGCCGTACCAGGCCACAATGCGGCTACCCACGAAGTAAGCGACCAGCGCTGTCGTGACATAAGCCATAGTGGTGCGAACGAACAGCGGCCCCCACTGCCACAGGCGCTGCAGATATTCGGCCATGTGCGGGTTCGCGTAGCGGCCGCCCAGCCAATAGAACGACCCATTGGAGATCGCAAAGCAAAGCGATGCCGAAAGCAAAGCCACGCACCACGCACCGACCAGCGGCCATGCGTCAGCGCGCAAGCGTGAGGAGTACAAACGACCGCCGTACCACAACGCCGCGTAGGCCAGCGGCAGGAAGGCGTAGGCAGCGGTGACGCAGAAGTCGCTGATGCCGGCGTAATGGATCGAAACCTCGTCCAACCCTACGGCCAGCAGGATGAACACGGCGAAGGCCCAGTGCTTGCGCAAGAACAGACCGCCCGCAAAGAAGATGGCCATCGACGCATCAGGCAAATGCAGCACGTCGCCGAAGTGCTTGAAGCGGGTCGCAAGCATGATCAGTACCAACGCGGCGAACAGCAAGGTAAAGCCGGAACTCGTTAGTGATTTCCCCGGTAATGATTTCATCGCACGACTCCTCAAGCATTCTTAGTTGGCGTTGCGCAGCGGTGATGGACTGGCGCAATGCCAGTCCATCACCGACGAACATTACAGTCCTGGCTGATAGCGCAGCGTCAGGTACCAGGTGCGACCGAGCTGGTTGTAGTAATACGCCGTCTCGTAGCTATGGTCGAACACATTGTCGAGTTTCGCCTCCACCTGCCAGCTGGGTGCGAACGTGTAGCTGGCGCGCAGAGCGGTGGTCGCGTAGCCGCCAAGACGGATCTCATTAGCCGCATCATCGTAGCGCTTGCCGGAAGCAAAGAACGTGGCGCCGACGTTGAACTTGCCGAGTTTGCGATCCACGTCGACGCGCGCCGTCTGACCCGCACGACGCGGCAGCCAGTCGCCGTGGTTGGCATCGTCGCTGTTGTCCTTCGGCTGCAGCCAGGTAAGGTCGGTCTGCACGCGCCAGTCGTTCAAGGTGAACCCGAACTGGCCTTCCACACCGCGAATCTGTGCGCTGCTGATGTTCTCCGGCACAAAGTCGGTGTTGAGCGTGATCAGGTCGCTGATGCGGGTCTGATACACATTCACGCCCCAATGCCAGTTGTCGAGCTGCTGGGTGAGTCCGAGTTCCGCTGAATCCGAACTTTCCGGCTTCAGGTTGGGGTTGGCGGTCGGCGTGCCGTCGAAAGGTGGGTAGTAAAGATCGTCGAAAGTTGGCGCGTGAAAGGCGCTGCCATAGCTGGCCGACAACACGAAACCGTGATCGAAGTGGTAACCCCAGGCCACCGCGCCGGTGTTGTGGGTACCGTATTCGTCGTCATTGTCGTGGCGCCCGGATATCTGCACTTCGTTCTGGCCGAAGGTGCCCTGATACTCCACGAAGCTGCCGGTATCGCCGCGCGTATTGATGATGAAGTCGGTATCGCTGGCGATGTGCTGCTGCAGGTAATCCACGCCGACGCTGAGCAACTGACCCGGGGCCAGTGTGAAGTCGTTCTGCCATGAAGCCTGGTTCTGGCGCGAGTCGAAATAACCCGTCGGCATGCGCGGGTAATACTGGCCGAAATAGGTGCCCTGATAGAACGTGGAAGAATCATCGCGCGTCTGGCCGGCGCTCAGCGTGACCTTCCAGAAATCCAGCGGAATAAAGCTCAGGCGCGTGCCGGTGGCGTATTGCTCTTCTTCATTGTTGTTGCCACCGAAAGGGCTGCCCGCATAAAAGTTGTCGCTCTTGCTGCGCAGCCAGTTGAAGGACAGTTCCGTACCGTCGTCCCAGCGATAGCCAAAGTTGGCCAGGCCGTTGTAGTTGCGGTACGGATCGTTGCGCGGGTCATCAGTGAAACAGGCCACGCCCAGTTCCGCCGCTCCTATGCGGCAGGCCGGAATGCCGCTGGTGTATTCACCACCGAGGCTGGCGTTGAACCAGTAGTGGCCATCACCGCCGGATACGCCTGCCTCACTATTGGTGAAGCCATGACTACCGGTGGTCACGCTTACCGATGGCACGATGTTGCCGCTGTCCGAACCATGCCGGGTGAAAATCTGGATCACGCCGCCCAGTGCATCCGAACCGTACAGGCTCGATCGTGGACCGCGCACGATCTCGATGTGATCGATCGCGTTCACCGGAATCTGCTCCAGTGCCGGCGTACCCGTCGACACGCTGCCGATGCGGACACCATCGATCAACACCAGCGTATGAGTGGAGTTGGTGCCGCGCAGGAACAGCGAAATCGGTTGGCCAATACCACCCAACTGGGAGATCGACACTCCAGGCAGGCCGGTGAGCAAATCCACCAGCGAGGTCGGCTGCAGGCGCTCGATGTCCTGGTGTGTAATGACCGTAACCGACGACAACGTGTCGTCCACGGTCCCGGCTGTACGGGTCGCGGTAACGAGCACGGTCGGCAAGGTGCCAGTCTGCGGAGCGGTTTGTGCAAAGGCAGTGGGCGCAACGGGTAGCGCAAGCAACAGCGCGGCCGCGAGCGCGCGGCGGTTCAACGTCGTAAGGTGTTTCATTTGGAGATTCCCCAGCCGCACGGCCCCGTACGGCAAAGATAAATATGCCGGCCACTGCGGGAGATTGGAGACATCAAAAGCACGACGAGCGCGTGAACCGCACCCTGCGCTCCCAAGCCTCGCCCCACCGCGAGCAAACCGGAGTTCACGCTTAAGGCCGGTCTCCGGGCTCGTGGTCGAAGACTTCGCGTCTTCCGGACCGACGCCTTCCCATGCATGAAGCACAGTGGCTTGATGTCGATCCAGCGACCCTTGCGGGTCGCAACTCACTTACCGTTGCGGGGGCAGCTCCGGAATAGACGCTTTGGCAAGCCATTGCATCGCACCGGATTCACGTTTCAACCGCCAGCTGCATGCTGGCAGTCACCTTAGGCCGGGGCATCTTAGCAGAAGTACGGCGCGCTTAATTTCGACGTCATGGCCTTCTGTGGCTCAATGCTGCAGCTTTCCATCCCGGGCCAAAGCCGGGCCGACTGCGCGGGCGATATCTACCGCCTACGGCCCCTCGGTGATAGCCAAGCTGTTTGAGCTGCGCCGGATCGCTCTCCCTGATGTACTGGACTCAGGAAGTTGCATTGACCCACTCGGGTGCATAGCCCCACTCGACAGGCACCCATCGAGTTTAGGGCTGCCCGCCTTGCTCTTGCCATTCCTTGAACTTCGCACACATGTCCGGCGTCCAGCGCGGCTCGCCGCACGACGTTGGTGGCATGTGACCACTGATCACAGAATCGTATATCGCTTGCGCATGCTGTAAGACACTCGCCCGATCACTGAGGTCCATGGCCTTTTTCATGTGATCGACGTCCATGCTGGTGAACATGGGGCGGATGTCACGGGCAAAGCTGAGAGTCGGTGATGTAGACATATTTCCTCTCCAGGTTCGTGCCGAAGGGACATTGAACAACGTCATGGGTCGGGATGGCCGCAAAGTGCCTATCCGGCATACGTGCCGCCCATCTCAACATGCTCGGGAGTGCTTCTCGATCGCATAATTACGCGCCCACACTCCGTAAAACTACGGAACAAGCATCACGCTCGACCGAGGTGCCGGAATGGTCACAGCCGCAGCCAGATTTTACGACGAGCGCACTTTGTTCAGGCAATCATTCGTTCTCAGCGCAAGCGAAATCACTTCCTCAAGGTATTGCTGCCGGTGCGCGCCGCCAGTTTCGCCCCCATTTTGCGCAGGGTGGCTTTATCGTCTTCATCGATCTCGGGTTGCAAATCGATGTCCGGGGGTGGATTCGCATAGTGCTTGCGCCCACCGATCACCTTGACCCACTTGCTGCAGAAGCGGTTGTAAACGTCCCAGGGCAAACCGTCAGACTCAACCAGCGCGCGCTCGGCACGCAGGGCGATCTGGTGGGCATCCCGATAAGGAAACTTGAGCGCATGCTCAAACAGCATCTCGACCACTTCGTGCATGACAATAAAACGATCGATGTCGTAGACCTTGCCGCGGTGCTTTAGCTGCGGCGGAAGTTCGTGATCGATGTAGATCGTGTCGCCCTTCTTGTTACAAGACCCGACATATGGAACGTCGTAGAGACGCACGACCTTTACCGATTCCAGCATTGTCGCCATCGCTTCATCAAGGATGCGGCTATTCACCAGCCATTCCCCAGGTTGTGGTCGGTGTCCCCAGCTCATACGGTGCTCCTCGAGAGGCACGGTCAAACGTGCTCAACAGCGTTACGCAGTAAAAGAGTGGCGTCCGAAGAATGGCAGAAGAACGGTGTCAGGGACAATTTGATGTGTCAGGGACAATTTGATGAGCACAGCGGTCGTCCCGTCAGTCGCGCCGCCGTGAAATGCTTGGCCCAGGCTTCGATCTGGGACTTGTCCCTGGCACTCTCTGAAGGTGATTTGCAATCAAACCTACTAGTTGGTAGGCTGCGCGCCATGGAGAACAACACTGCCGTCCGAATTCGTAAAGCCGCACATGATCTGATCGCGGAGCGAGGGTATTTTGGTTTCAGCTACGCGGATGTCGCCGAGGCCGTTGGTATCCGCAAAGCCAGCATTCACCACCACTTCCCTTCCAAAGTCGATCTCGTTGTTGCGACGCTCAAGGAGCATCGGGAAAAACTTGTGGAGGCCGCAGGCAATCTGGATAGCACCATCGAAAATCCACTGCAGCGCATCGAACTGTACGTCCAGTACTGGGCAGAGTGCGTCAAGAGCAGCAATCGCCCGATCTGTATCGCGGCGCTGCTGAGTGCCGAACTGCCGGCCCTTCCTGAAGAAATCCAGATCGAGGTAAGGCTTCACTTCAAGTATCTCGTTTCCTGGATCAAATCTACATTGAAGGCTGGGGCTCGCCGCGGAGATATTCACCTGGAACACAGCGCCGAAGTGGAGGCACAAAGCTTCGTAGCGCTCGTACACGGAGCCATGATCTCGGCACGGGCTCTTGCTTCTGCAGACATCTTCAATTCGGTCACCAAGTGTGCTTTGGGACGCTTGCGGCCTTCCAAATGAAATTCTGTAGCTCGACCACGAGTTTTTTTGTCGCAACAACCTACCTACTAGTAGGTATGTACATGAACAGGGCTTCTGCCCATAACCTGGCGATTCACCACATCGCCGCTTCCTGGAGAATGATATGGCTGTCCTGATTTCTGCTTTTGTATTGGGGTTTGCATGTGGCTTGCGCGTACTGGTTGGCTTTGCGGCCGTAAGCTGGGCCGCCAGCACTCAGCATCTTTCCCTGCAGGGAACCTGGCTCTCGTTTCTGGGGAGTCGCATAACGTCGTACATCGCCAGCGCGCTGGCCATCGGCGAGATGATCAACGACAAGTTGCCCAAAACTCCAAGCCGCCTCGTGCCGCCGCAATTCGGTGCCCGGGTCGTCATGGGCGCTTTCACAGGTTCAGCCATCGGGCTCGCCCACGGAAGCCTCTTGATCGGCATCCTGGCTGGCCTCGTTGGTAGCGTGGTCGGAACGCTAGCTGGTGCGAAAGGCAGGGCTTATGTGCGCAAGCTGTTCGGCGGACGCGACCTGCCTGCCGCCCTGCTTGAAGATGTGCTAGCCATTGCCCTGGCTTTCGTCGCCATCAGCTTCGCCAGTTAAATCCCATGCCGGGTCAAAGTGAACTGACCCGGCTCTTTGGTATCACGCGGGAATCATTATTCACGCTGTTGGACAGCGACAGCAGCAACATCGCACCAAATGCCGTCTTCCCTGCGCAACATGTGACCACGCCATCCTCTGCGGAAAACTTCACCGCTCAGCCACAAAAGCTCCCGTAGGTTCAGTGTCCATCTACCTCTCCATTTCGGACCCGACATGCCCCGCCGCCGCAAACCCCCGCTCCTTCCCTTGGATCCACTGGGCTGGTTGAAGGTCGCCACCCACACCGTCGAGATGATGCAAGCCTCTGCTCAGGTGATTGCGCAGCGTTCGACGTTGATGGGCACGATGGGCGCAACGCCGAGTGCCGCCGATCGCCGTGAACTGCACACCATGTTCCAGGAGAAATCCGATGCGGCCGCGGAGTCCGCCACCGCCATGGCTTGGAAGGCGTCTCAGGTCTACGGCGTCGCCGCCATGGATCTTGGCCAACGGATGACCATGAACTACGCGAAGCTTTGGGGCTGGCCGGTCGCCAACACGAAAACGTTCGCGCCGCTGAAGGGTTCTCGCAAAGCAGCCGCGGCCATTGTGGATGCAGGGCTGGAGCCTTACCGCCGGCGCTCGACCAAGAATGCAGCGAGGTTGCGCAAGGGATCGAGCCGCAAGTAGATCCGGGCGTATGTCCAACTTATGGAGTCAGGCGGCCCTGGGGCCAGATACGCACCGCCTGATAAGTCGCCTGCAACCGCCTAATCCTTTTTCAACAGATTCTGCAACGTCAGCGGTCCTCCAAATTCCTGAAGACGGCCGCCCTCGGCGAGTTTTCCGAGATAAAGAGGAAAGAAGTCCAGCGCCTCGATCAGTGACGAGGCCGCCTTGCAAGCTTCTGCATCGTCTCCCGACACGAAGATGGTGCGGCGCAATCCTGCTTCGATCGGCGCAGCCTCGAGGACTTTGGCAGGCAGTGTGTTGAACGCTTTGACGAGTAACGAGCCGGCGACTGTCTCTCCCACAACGGCGCTTGAGGGGCGACCTCCCAGATCAGTTGGCGTAAAAGAGAGAAAGTCGATCGCATTGGTTGCATCGATCACGATGCGAGGACGCGATGAGCCGAATGCCTTGACGACTTCGGCGACGGTTCCAAACGGCACAGCGAGTATCGCAATGTCAGCCTGCGCGGCTTCCTGCGTTGTCACCGGTTTGATACAACGTCCCAGCCGACTCTGCAGTTCTCCAAGTGAATCCGGTCCGCGACTGTTGGCGACGGACACTTCGATATTCTTGCGCGAGAACTGCGTGGCCAACGCCGTTCCGATGGCGCCAGACCCAATGATGGCGTACTTCATAGTCACCTCCTGATACATCGTTGATATAAGAAAATGTGACGGTCCGAGCGGGTGTTGGAGGCCCGAAAAAATGACCCTCACCCACAGTCCTGAGAACGCCGCAACACACGGCGCACGTCTCGCGCGCCGTGTCGATACCGTCGTTACTTTGCGAAGCGATGGTCGAGGCTGAGCGTCCCGGCACCATTGGCCAGCAATGTCAGGAACGCGCCGGCGATCGAGACGTTCTTGAGGAACATGATCATCTGGATCTGGTCGGCGAAGTTGTTATGGAACACGAACGCCGTCAGCAGCGTATAACCCGCGAGCAGGAACGCAGCAGCGCGCGTCTTCCAGCCAAAGGCAATAGCCAGGCCGCCGAGAAGCTCGGTGGCAATCACCACCGGAAGCAAACCACCAGTAACGCCCATGGCGGACATGTAGGCGACGGTACTTGCGTAAGCGCCGATCTTGCTCAAGCCAGAGAGCACGAACAATGCCGATAGCAGGATGCGACCGCCGAGTTCAGCCGTATCGCGCAGCTTGGTGTTGGAAGACGTGGTGCTCGCGCTGATTTTCGTGGCACCGGTTTTTGTGGCAGCGAAAGTTGAAGCATTCATTGCAATCTCCAGTGGCTGGTTGAAAAGGTGTCGCCATATTAAGAATCCCGAATTAGTGGATAAATAGGCTTTTGCGGTAATATTTGTCCCGATAAACAGGACAATCCTATGGACCGATTCCTCTCGATGCAGGCATTCTCGAAAGTGGTGGAGGCCGGTAGCTTCGTGCGCGGTGCCGAGAAGCTCGGCATGTCAACAACCTCGGTGTCACGGCTGATCGCCGAACTCGAAGAGCATCTCGGTACACGCCTGCTGCAGCGAACCACGCGCCGGCTGCACCTGACAGATGCCGGCCACCGCTTCATCGAGCGCGCGACGCAATTGCTTACCGATCTGCAGGAAGCGGAAGCCGAGGTCGGTTCGGCAACGACGACACCACGAGGGCGGCTGCGCATCAGCGTGCCGCTCACGTTTGCGGTTCGTCACCTTGCCGAATTATTTCCGCGTTACCGCAAAAAATATCCCGAGGTGGAACTTGAGGTACATGCTACCGATCGGCGCGTCGACCTGATCGAAGAAGGCTTCGATCTTGCCCTGCGCCTGTCGCTGGAGGTTCCTCCCACCTATGTGGCACGTCCGCTGACGGTGGTGCGGCTGGTGGTTTGCGCGGCGCCTGACTATCTCGAGCGCCACGGCACGCCACGCACGCCGCAGGACTTGGCCGAACACAACTGCCTTACCCTACCTAGCGGAGGTTTCGAAGGGCGCTGGCCGCTCGAGGGTGCAGACGGCGTCGTTACTGTTCGCGTTCGCGGGGACTTTCGTGCTGACAGTGGCGATCTGCTGCGCAGTGCTGCGCTTGCAGCACAAGGGATCATTCTGCTGCCAACCTTCATCGTCGGCGACGATCTTGCGCGCGGCGACCTGGTGCCGCTACTGCCGAAGTGGCGACCACCGCATACCGACGCGATGATCATCTATCCCACTCGTCGATTCGTGTCCGCGAAGGTCCATACGTTTACGGAATTTATGCAACAGGAGTTCGCCGGTGCTCCACCCTGGGATCGCTGGATGGATGGCCAGCCTCGCCGGGCCAAGCGGCAATAGTCGACCACGTCAGGGTTTGTTCAACGACCGTGGTCAGGCATTGATTGGGAACCGGGATCAGTTTCGTTTTCCAACGCCCAGGAAGGCGCCGGAGATTGCGAAAATGCCCCCCCCTGTTTCGGAAGCCAGCAGCTTCACAGCGGCTGGCTTCCGACAGCTAACCCAAAGCGTTGTCGCTACCTGTCCTTGGCATCCGGTAGACAGTCGAATTCAAACCAACGGCAGCTCGTAAGCCGCCGTTGCCATCACGCCGGGAAAGACTCGCCGACCATTTCCTCGCTCTTCTCCCAAAGTGCCTCGGCGTTGGCGTGGTCAAGTGCATAGCCTCGAACGCCCTCGCTAATGGCACTGATCACCACATCATCGGCTACGATTTCACCGACGTGGCAGTTCTCGCAATACCGGCCACCCACCGCTTCTGCGGGAGCGACCACGCCAGCCCAAACCGATGTCGCCGCGCCTTGCGGAATGGTCTTCCACTGAAAAGGCGCCTTGCCCTCGCTAGCGAGTTGTTTGTTCATTTGCTCGATCATGCCGTCCACCTGGCTATGGTCCATATGCCGTCCAAGCTCGGTTTGAATGCCGCCCGGATGAACTGCGGTAGCGCGCACGCCGCGACTCCTATGACGGCGATCGAACGCGACCGCGAAAAGAATATTGGCCGTCTTCGAACGTCCATACGCCACGAAAGGCTCATACGGCGTACGGGCAAAGTTCGGATCATCCAGATCGACGTTCGCGAAGCGATGACCCGAAGAGGCCAGGTTGACCAGTCGCGCTCCTGCGCCCAGCAGAGGGGCAATGCGATTCACCAGCACGAAATGCCCGAGGTGATTGGTACCGAACTGGGTTTCGAAACCATCGGATGTATGCCCGAAAGGCGTCGCCATGACGCCGGCATTCGCAATGACAAGGTCAAAGCCGCTGCCGTTTGCCAGCAGCTCATCGGCACAGGCCCGAACACTCTTCAGATCTGCCAGGTCGAGTGCGATCAGTTCGAAGCTGCCGCCGTTGGCAGCAGCATCGGCGCGCACCTGTGATGTCGCAGCCGCTGCCTTGCTCGTATCCCGCGCCGCACCGACCACGTGGGCACCATGAGCCGCCAAAGACCGCGCCGTTTCTACGCCAATGCCGGCCGACACGCCCGTCACCAGCACGCGTTTACCGCTGAGATTGATGCCTTCCAGCACCTCGTCCGTTGTCGATGTTGCACCAAATGGCTTTGTCATCATTGCCTCGCATTACTCTGTCATCGGATGGAAAAAATGGCCGCAGCCAATGACCTTGAGAAGAGGTCGGTTATGATGGCGACGAACCGGAGGACCGTTCCGTATATTTATATGGAGGATCCCTCCGCTTTTCAAGGGGGGTATGCCGTGGCCACTGCGAAAAAGAAGTCGATGACCCCACGCAAACCCCGTGCTGATGCCGAACGCAACCGTTCCCACCTGACCGAAGTCGCGAAAAAGGCCTTCACAGAACGGGGCAGCGACGTGACGCTGGACGAAATCGCCAAGCGCGCCGGCCTGGGCATCGGCACGCTGTACCGGCATTTCCCAACACGCGCCGCGATGCTTCAGGCGATCTACCGGCAGGAAGTGGAGCAACTCGCGGATGCCGCTGCCGTTTTGCTCGAATCGATGCAGCCGCTGGAAGCGCTACGCGCCTGGTTACGACTTTTCGTCGAATACATAGGAACGAAAAAGATCATCGTGCCGGCGCTCGACGCGGCGACAGGCGACAATGTCGCGTTGTTCGAATATTCCTCAACACAAATCACCGAGGCCGCGAACCAGTTGGTTGCGCGCGCAATCGAAAACGGCGAGATACACGAAGACACTCACGCCCTCGATCTTCTCTTCGCCGTATTCGGGTTTTCCAAAACCAACGATCAGACCGATTGGACTGCACGTGCATATCGGCTCATCGACATCCTGGTCGCAGGCGTCGCGCGGGTGCGCTGAACAGGCGTAGAAGTGCCCAGGGGGAGCTTGCCCACCCCCTTAGTCATAAACGCTTCAACCCCGCCGCGCGGGCAAAAACCGGCTATTGCGCAGCAGTCCCGCCGAGATCAGCGATACCAGCACGCCGACCGGGAAGATCTCCACGAACGTCATCGGCAGGCGGTACATCGGGTTCGCGTACTGCACCTTGAAAGCCTCCATGTCCGTGCTCAGTTTCGCCAGCGTCTCGGCGCTCGCACCCTTCGCCTTCTCGCTCGCGATGATTGCCTGCGCATAGGAGCTGGCGAAATCCATGTGCGTCATCGCCTGCACCGCTTCCCACGCGGCCACGTAGAAAATCCCGGCGATGAAGCTGACGCCCAGCCCTACCCCGAGCGCCGGCCAGAAGCCGATCACCCCGCCCCGGTCCACGTCCCGGTGCTGCTTGATCCCCACGAATACCGAGCTCAATGCGATCAGCATCGTCGTATAGCCGATCAGCATGCCGTATTTCAGCGGCGGCATCCCGGAGAACACGACGAAAGTGACGATCTCGAACCCGCCGACAACCAGGCCGGCGATCACACCGAATTTCAGGATGGTCCGCAACATGGTGCTGTTCCTCAGTGATGGATAGAGCCGCCATTGACCGCGATCCGGCGCCGCCCGGCAATCGTCCGAATGGGTGATTTCGGCCTATTCATGCCAAATAATCCGGTGTCAGGGCACGATCCCAAGCTCGCGCGCCCGGCGGATCGCCTCGGTGCGCCGCCTCGCGCCCAGCTTCTCGAACAGCCGCGCCACGTGCGTCTTGACCGTGTTCGGCGAAACGTGGAGGTGCACCGCAATCTCCTTGTTGGAGTGGCCGGCAGCCAGTTCGTGCAGCACCTCCAGCTCGCGCCCGCTCAGGCCCAGCGCCGCCTGCGCCTTCGGGTTGCCGTCGAAGCCGCGTGCCGCCGGCGTGGCGAAGACCCGCACGCCCAAGACGATGCCGAGCACCAGGAAGGCGGCCGCGACCAGGAACAGGTAGATGTCGCCCGAATGCATCCGCGCCAGCCGCTGGTAGTCGAGCCACTGCAGCGCGAGCGTTCCCGCCGCCAGCAGCACCCCATAGCCGACCATCCGCTTCCACATCACCGCCTCCCCTCGCCTCGTGCGAGGTCATCTTAGCGCTGGTCCGCGAGGGGCTAGAAAAACACCGCTCGATTTGACAACGGCGTCCTCGATCCAGCTCAGAATTTCTAGAGCTAACCAGATCAACTACCCCGCCCCCTTTGCCCGCCGCGCCGTCCAGCTCTTGATTTCTCGTCCATCATGGTGCCCATCTGTGTCTCCTCTTCAAAAGATAACATCTCAGAAGAAATTCACTGGGTCATTACATTCCGAGCGTAGACTCGTTCGCGGCGGTGGTTTCGTTGGGGATCGGAATGCTTGCACACAGTCCAAAATCTCGAGGCCACTGCCTCGTCAAATGTACGAAGCAAACGTTACGTTATTCGCATCAGCGAATTCCGAGCTTCGCTGTGGCGTGAGTGTCCGACACCATAGCTAGGAGGGCAGTCATGTCAAACCCTGAACGGCTTGAACAACAGTTTCGCGAGGTACACAAAAAGTCGATCGCCGAATACGATGCGGCTCTGGCCCGGGCAAAAGAGGAGAACGCACAGACGCTTCAGGCGCGACAAGGAATAAAGGCTCAGGAATTTGATCGAGCCTCGAAGATACTGAATGTACCCAGGGCGTCGTTGGACGAAAAGCAGAATGTCTTGAGTGCCGAAGCGCGCGAGAGGCATCAAACAGCGCGAAGCTAACTCATAAACCGTCCATCTTCTCAACTAGAGGACGCTAAAAGATTTTCCCAGCATCCCGCACTACAGATTCCTAAGGCGCGCGTAATACCTGTATATGCCACGAATGTGATGTCAGCTACGCGAGAGGAAGTCAAACATATCGAAGGTGAGAGGGGAAACCCCTGGGTACTACCCTGGAATCCAGGACATATACAGATATCCCAGGTTTCAAATGACGATGATTACGGACTATGCGGCTGGGCGACAGTCGGCACTTATCCAATACTGGCGGATGTCTTCTTTGCATTTCTCGCGGATACCACGGCAAACTGGAATTTTATGGCGTTTGCCAATTTGCATGGGTTTTATATCGTAGATTCGACCAACCATTTTTTATGGTGTTGATACGCCTCGGCGGACGTCAAGGTCTCTACATTGGTCATCCAATATTATGATTTTCCCGAAACGTTTGTGGAGCCGTTTCATGTAAAAACCGAAAGCGGGCTGAAGTCAGGTTCTATTGACCAGTCCGTCGAAGTCGACTCGCAGGCGGCTCTCCGTGCCGATCCAGATTGGTACGTATTTGTCCGCTTACGATTTTCGATATTCGCCGACTCCTACAGCGGCTATTCCCAAATTAACTTTGCAGACGGTGCCGCCAATTATATTGATCCTTTGGTGGTCATAGCATATCCCGACTAGGGGCTATCGCGACCGTGCAGCGAACGTAGTCCGCATGGCGCTGGCTGTTGCGCCGGAAGGAGCGGGAACCATGATCAAGGAGGTCTTCAGAGTCATTATTCGCCACATCGCCGACTAATGGGGGCAGGACATTATCCGTTGCCACGTGGCGACCGTGACGCCCTAACAGGCTGCTGAAATACCTCCGCCACATCGTAGACTTTCCTCCTCCCGACCTGCCTGCCTTGAGACCTTCAGATGCGTGGTGCCGATGTCCTGCAAGAGAGCCTGTTCACTGTCCGCAAACTGGACGACTTCGTGCCGGCGTCACACCCGTTGCGACCGATCCGTGAGCGAGTGAACGAGGCGCTGGT
>Ga0302305_1000232_pt1 | contig 37203 bp, 29 predicted proteins | sample III_Palsa_E2_3_FD_198764 | JGI IMG/M metagenome (GOLD analysis project Ga0302305, IMG submission 198764) | Peat permafrost microbial communities from Stordalen Mire near Abisko, Sweden - III_Palsa_E2_3 | ecosystem: Environmental > Terrestrial > Soil > Palsa > Peat permafrost | place: Sweden... | reverse complement strand
GTCATGGTTGGGTAGCGAACGGCGTCCGCCATCTGCACTATCTTCATACTCAGCTCCTTGCGGCTCATTACGGTTGCATTTCGGGCTCACGCACTTTGATGACGTAGATTGTGATCGTCTGGCCCGGCGCTTCGATGGCCTGGTGTGGCGTTCCCGCTGGAATGTGGATCACATCACCCTTGTGCAGTACGTGAGGGGTTGCTCCGTCAACGCCTGTACCGCGCACTTCGCCATCGGGTTGATCTTTCGGGTTCAGCAATGTGCCGCCCGTCAGCTCAGTTCCCTCACCTGCTATCACGAAGAGAAAATCAGCGTAGTGCTGATGCACTTCGCCGCCGCCACTTTTGGTGCGCGCTGTGAGCATCGTGTAGTGGCCCTTATAATTCGCAAGCGTGATTCCAGCGCTGCCGTTTCCCGCACGCGCCTTCGCAAGAAGTTCTTCGCCCTGTGTGGCCAGTGCGTCCAGATTCAATGTCTCTGGAAGGGTTTGAATGACGGGAGCAGCTGGCGCGGGTGACACCGAATCCTTCTGCGGAGGTGGTACTAGCAATGCCGCGCTGATCAGCGCTGCGCCCACGCTCTTTGCCAACCCTAATAGCTGCATGTTCAAGGCCTCCTCAATATCCATTCCAAAGCATACGAGAGACGGCAAGCATTCGTCAGCCAATAACGGCTACTGAACACCGCTCGCTGGTCTCAATTGCAGAAGTTCCAGGGCACAGGCAGCTGCATTGCGCGCGGAAAGACGGAGGTTGTCAGCTGCCATCCACAACCAGAACGCGCTTCCCTTCCTGCTTTCCACGGGGGTGACACGCAGAAGAACCTCGCCCTTCCCGGCAGCGATTTCATTGCTCGGAGACTCGTCCTCTAGTAGCTGAGGCTGCCCTTCGGTGAGCATCGCACGCAAGGTCTGCTCGTCCAGGTGCTGCGACGTCTCCACAAACACCGAGGCCGTGTAGCCGTGAAATACCGGAGCCTGAAGCAGCTGCAACGCCACAGAATCAGCCGCGTCATCGCCAGCCAGAATTCCGATGTGCCGCCGAATGGTGTCGCGGGTATTCTCAAGATTCGCCTTTGCCACTGACCCGAGAGACGCCAGCAGATTGAAGGCCACCTGTGCATCGTAGATATCCTTCTGCAATGGCTTGAAGGAAAGCAGACTCACGGTCTGTTGATGCACCTCTTCCACTCCGGCGTTCCCGAGTTCGGATGCTGGCTGCAACACGGTGGCGGCCATGCGCTCAAGGTCGGTCGCACGCAATGTTCTACATGCGAGCGCAAGCATGATCGCCGCGGGATGCGCCGAGACCTCCGCGATCGTTGCCAGGTCGGGCTCAGTGCCTCCTAGGACGAGCGGTGAACGCACCTGAACATGGAGCTGCCCTTCAAGTGCGCCCGTGAGGTCGACGATGCCTGCTCCGGCCGCATGTGCGGCCTTCCAAAACTGCAGCGCTGTAGCGCCTTCGCCTGCAAAGAAGGCCACATCGATGCCGACGAACGAATCGGCTGCGATGGGTTGGATCACCAGGGCCTCATCGCCTGCCGCCGTGATTGTTCCACCGGCATCTTCGGCGTCCAGCAGGGTGATGTCCCAGAGGACGTCTGTGGCACCGTTTAGCTCTTCGGCAAGTTCTTTACCCAGCAGCGTCGACGCACCGACAACTGCTCCGCGCCATGTTTTCCCAGCCATCTTTGCCCTCTTTTGTTCTTGGCAGCAGCTTCCTGCCAATCAAACCGCGTGTGTCCGGCGATTCCAGGAGTATGCAAGTCGCGCCATCACTCCCGAAACCAGGTAGCCGAGAGCGAGGACCAACAAGGCAGTTTGATGCCACTCAACAACGATACCGATCACCACGACCAATAAAACCAGCAGCCGGCCTGGCTTGCGTGTATTTGTGTCGATCTCCTTGCCACTCCAGAAGCGCCAGCTGCTCACCATGAGAAATCCGACGAACGCGACCAGCGCCAACCATACAAGCGAGAGCCACAAGTTGTGGACTGGCGACCCTCCCTCGAAATGAATGACGGCAGCAAGGACGCCTGCGCCTGCAGGAATCGGCATACCGACAAAGTATTTTCGGCCTGGTCGACCTGGATTGCGTGGCTGCGGATTAACGCTAATATTGAATCGCGCCAGGCGGCACGCTCCGCAAATCAGGAAGAGAAAGCATACGACTACACCGAAGTGCATCACGCGGGCTTCGATCTCGGGATGACTCGACGGCGGAAGCTGTCGCACTCCCCAAAGGTAAGCAAGCAGGCTGGGAGCCACGCCGAAGGTGATCACGTCGGCAAGCGAGTCCAACTCTTTGCCGAAGGCGCTGGAGGTGTTGGTCATACGCGCAATGCGGCCATCCAGCCCATCGAAGACGATCGCAAACGCTATCGCCAGTGCCGCGTGATCGAAGGCAGCGGAGGACAACGCGGGGTCGGACATCACCGAGCCGCGGATGCTTTGCATAATGATGTAATACCCCAGCGCGATGCTGCCAGAGGTGAACAGCGACGGCAGCACGTACATACCGCGCCGCGCTGGATGCATTCGTGGCGCCTCAACCTCGTCCATTAGCTCCGTCCATTGGAGGATTTGTCCGCCTTGTTCTCGCCATAACCCGGCAACACTCCCAGGATGGACTTACCGCCCTGTACGCGATCGCCCGGCTTTACCCGGAGTTCGACGTCAGCAGGCATCAGCACATCCACGCGGGACCCGAATTTGATCATGCCCATCCGCTGCCCGCGCTGTACGACATCGCCGGTCTTGAGATCACAGATAATGCGTCGAGCGAGAAGCCCGGCAATCTGCTTGAAGCTCACGCTGTTCGTCCCGTCCTCAATCACGATGAGTGTCTGCTCATTCAAGATTGCCGATTCCGGGCTCATTGCATTCAGAAACTGACCCTCGCGATATTCCATCAGAGTCACTTTGCCGCTGATTGGCACGCGATTGACATGTACATCGAAGACGCTCAGGAAGATGCTGACGCGGAACCGGGCGCCGGCTGTGGTCTCAATCCATTCCGCTTCTTCCACTTTGCCGTCGCCGGGGGAGACGATCAGGCCAGGTCCGGCAGGAATTTCGCGCTCTGGATCTCGGAAAAATATCAGGAAAAACACCGCCAGGAGGAATGGAATCGCCGTGAGACTGATCCAATGCGTCCCCAAATAAACGATTACTGCAACGACCAGCAGCGAAACTCCGTAATAAAGTCCATCCCGAACCATAGGCAACGATTATACCTTTGCGCCACTGAACCTTCTGCGAACTGTGGCGGCGCCGATTGTGTGCAGCGTTTGGGCGTTATAGCCGGGCCGCCATCAGCACGGCGTCCTCGGTCGGGTTGCGATAATATTCGCGCCGCCGGGCCTGCTCCACAAATCCAAGCGAACGGTAGAGCGCCAATGCGCCGTCGCTGGACACCCGGACTTCGAGTTCGAGTTCGCTGGCTCCGCTCCGCGACCAATCCATCACCTGCTGGCAAAGCTTTTTACCGATACCCCTGCGGCGCGCGGACGGGGCGACCGCCACACTCTCCAGTTCCGCCGTCTGACCCGCACGACTGGCAACGGCGAATCCAAATATCTCTTCATTGCCTTCCGCCACGAAACTCGCGCGCACGAGCTCCCTCCCCCGCTCGCCGCTGAGTGCTGCAAGCCATACGGCTCGGCTCCAATGGGGAGCATCCGCGCATGCTTGTTCGATCGCAAGAATGGCGTCCAGATCAGCGGGCGATGCGTGCCGTATGATCCAGTTGGCCGCCATCAACCGATCGCCCCGGCAGGCTTCCGGTAGATGTCACTCTCGTGCCGGACGTAGTTTGCATCCGTAAATGCCACATCACTTCCGCCACTGCGCAGCTTTCGTAGGACCGGGCCCCGGGAATCCGATGCGTGTAGGGGACGAAGGATTGTTTCGCAGCCTTCAAGCTGATCAACCAAACGGCTCTCCGCTAACGCGATCCGTTCGCCATGGCACTGTAGTTGGAGATCACCGATGGCGCAAAGCCACTCGCGGCCCGTGCTGATTTCGCGAACGTAGGATTCAGCGCGTCCGGCGTCGAGTGCGGCGTAGCCATCAGCCAGGCCGGATGCGTTCGCCAAAACCTCCAGGCGGGAGACCGCTGCCATCGGAAGTCCCGCTGCCTCGCATAGGCCCTTGGCCGTCGCCAGGCCAGTGCGTGTGCCTGTGAATGATCCCGGCCCATGAACGACGCCGATGGCATCCAGATTCTGGAGTCGGCCTCCGGGCTGGGTCAGCAAAAGGCGGCGGATGGCGTCAATCATCTCTGCCGAGGCGCTTCCGGGAGCGAGATCCTCAGTGGCCAGTACCTCTTCGCCGTAAGTTAAGGCAATACCCGCGATCTCTCCGCAGGTATCGATGAGCAGCAATCGTTCGCCTTGAGTCAACGTCCTATCCACACTCCGAGCATACCGCGCAACCGGGCGCCGGCGGGTAAACCCACTTACTCTACTGCGGCGAGGACCTCTTCGCGAACTTCTTCGTCCTGGGCTGCCTCGCCGATGGTTTTCGGCAAGGCAACATCCAGTACGTCTTCAATGCGTGAGGCATAGTGGATCGTCACGCCGTCAATTTGATCGGCGGACAGATCCTCTTCCACGTTGGTCTTCACGTCGATTGGCAGAATCACGTCGCGCACGCCAGCCCGCTTGGCCGCAAGGAACTTTTCCTTGATGCCACCAACCGGCAGCACATTGCCGCTCAGGGTAATCTCGCCGGTCATCGCCAGCAGCGGATGAATCGGCCGATCCAGCAGAAGGCTTACCAGAGCCGTTGCCATGGTGACGCCCGCACTTGGACCATCCTTGGGAATGGCGCCCGCGGGCACATGGATGTGCAGATCGATGTCCTTGAGCACATCGTCATCCAACCCTAGCGAGAGCGCGTTCGACCGCACCCAGGTGAGAGCCGCCTGCATGGACTCTTTCATCACATCGCCGATCTGGCCGGTCATGGTGAAGCCGCCCTTGCCCTTCATCTTGTTGGCTTCGATAAAGAGCACATCGCCGCCAGCCGGTGTCCAGGCGAGGCCGACCGCTACGCCCGCACGCTTAGTCCGTTCTGCGATCTCGGTATCGACGCGCACCTTGATGCCACCCAGGAATTCATGGATGACCTCAGGCGTGACGATCAACTTTTCGGTGCGACCTTCGGCAACCTGGCGCGCCGTCTTGCGGCATACCGTGCCGATGAGCTGCTCCAGGCGGCGTACGCCTGCCTCTCGCGTGTAGTGACGCGCAATCAGACCTACGCTCGCGGTCGGGAACTCGATGATCGCGCCCTGGCCTTCCTTCGGCTCGATGCCGTTCTCTTTGATCTGCCTCGGGATCAGGTAACGCTCCGCGATGTTGACCTTCTCCTCCTCGGTATACCCGGTGAGCTCGATGATCTCCATGCGATCGAGCAATGGCGCCGGAATTGTGTCCAGCTGGTTGGCTGTGCAGATGAACAGCACCTTGCTCAGGTCAAACGGCTGATCGAGGTAATTATCGCGGAAGGTGTTGTTCTGTTCCGGATCGAGCGTCTCCAGCAGCGCGCTCGCGGGATCACCCCGGAAGTCGCGGCCCAGCTTGTCGATCTCGTCCAGCATGAACACGGGATCGTTCACCTCTACGCGCTTCAAGTGCTGGATGATCTGGCCTGGGAGCGCCCCGATGTAGGTGCGGCGGTGGCCACGGATCTCGGCCTCGTCGTGCATACCGCCGAGCGAGATGCGGGAGAACTTACGTCCCAGCGCCCTGGCAATGCTGCGGCCGAGAGAGGTTTTGCCGACGCCCGGAGGCCCGACAAAGCACAGAATCGGACCCTTCATATCCGGCTTGAGGCGACGGACGCTCAGGTAGTCGAGGATGCGGTCCTTTACCTTCTTGAGGCCGTAGTGATCCTCGTCGAGGAACTCTTTGGCCTTCTTGATGTCTACCTCGCTGGACGAGCTCTTCGACCAAGGTAGAACTGCGAGCCACTCTACGTAATTGCGGGTCAGCGAGTAGTCTGCTGCCGCGGGATTCATCCGCGCCAGGCGGGCGAGTTCCTTGAGCGCGTCCTTCTTCGTCTCTTCCGGCATGCCGGCTGCTTCGATCTTTTCCTTGAGGTCAGCAACGTCCTTCTGGGTCTCGTCGAGATCGCCCAGCTCTTTCTGAATCGCTTTCATCTGCTCGCGCAGATAGAAGTCGCGCTGCGACTGTTGGACCGAATCCTGAACCTCGCTCTGGATCTTGTTGCGCAGCTGCTGAACCCCCAGCTCCTTGGCAAGATAGCTGTTGATCATCTCCAGGCGCGCCTTCACATTGGAGGTCTCGAGCAGCTCCTGCTTCTCGGCCGTGGTGAGAAAAGGCAGGCTGGCCGCGATGAAATCCGCCAGCCGCGACGGCTCCTCGATGTTCAATGCAATGGTTTGCAGATCGTCCGACAGGGTCGAAGACGACGTAACGATCTCCTGAAACTGCGCCAGAACGTTGCGTTGGAGGGCTTCCGCCTCCGGCGACTTTTCGGGAACCACCTCGTCGAGTGATGAGTAATTCGCCGTCAAAAACGGTTGGGTCTGGTCAAACTCGCCCAGACGGACACGCTCCATGCCCTCGGTAAACACAAAAAGGCTCTGGTTGGGCATTTTTACGACCTTGTGTACGGTCGCCCGGGTGCCCACCTGATGCAAATCGCCGCCCTCGGGCGAGTCCTGCCGCGCATCGCGCTGCGCCACCACCAGGATGGTCTTCTCTTCACCCAGGGACTGAATCAGCTGGATGGAGCTCTCCCTGCCGACGGTCAAAGGCAAAACCGCATGCGGGAACAGAACAGTATCTCTAACGGGGAGAACAGGATAGGCTCTTCCCTTGCCCTCGCTGCCGGCGGACTTGCTGGTCGGCTTGATCACGCTTACAAATTCATTCGCCATAATTGAGTGTTCCTTTATCAACTTTCTTGAATAGGATGCACTAGGATACCGTCTGGACGCAACCATTTTGCACCAGACATCATCGCGTCCGCCGAATCCCAAGCGCCGTCCTCTAGTTCATCGGCGCTTTGTCCTCATTCGCGAGGTTTTATCTTTCCAGGCCCTGAGCGTGTCCCTTGTTGGCCCCACTTGCTGTCGATTTGATGCCCGGTCTCGCTATCGATCAAAGTCCCTGCCTCGCTAACTGTTGATACGAAGTCCGGCAGCAAAAGTTGGGGCAAGCCTTCAAGTTATTTCGTATTGATTGATGAGATGCTCGCCCCGCTAAGCGCAACCAATCAAAATCAGGCAATTCCGGCGCTCCGTTGCAAGCCGCCCCGCAAGCCGTTAGGCTTATCTTGATCGCGGGAGTGGTGAAATGGCAGACACGCAGGTCTTAGAAGCCTGTGCCCGAAAGGCGTAGGGGTTCAAGTCCCCTCTCCCGCACCAGTATTCAGGATCCGGAAAGCAGCCGTATGAGCCAGACCATCACCCAACCCGACAACACGCGCATCACGCTCGAAAAATCAACGGATTACAGAGATTCCTATGCAAATAGCGTCCAGGTACGTCTCTCCATTTGGGATTTCTTCCTGGTGTTTGGAACCCTGGAACAGGAGACGCCGGACCAGGTGCGCGTGGACAACTTCCAGGGTATCTATCTGAGCCCGCAACAGGCTAAGGCCCTTGCGAATGTGCTGAATCACAACGTCGCCCAGTACGAGCAGAGCTTTGGAACGATTTCGCTGGATGGCCCTGGCGTTCAGCGCTTCACCGTTCCCTCCAACGGCCCCGTCCACTAAAGATCGTGGAATCTCACTCAGATCGAGTTCGCCAGGCGTGCGCCCAATTCGCGGCGATACCGGCGCCCGTCCTGTTTCTCGTCTTCTTTGCGGCGGTGGCCATCAGCCACCTTACCCTGTTGCCGCTGCCCTACTTCTGGGATGAGGGCGGCTACTACATTCCGGCGGCCCTGGACTTTTACCATACCGGCCAACTGGTCCCTCACTTCACCAATGCCCACCCCCCCCTGCCCAACGTTCTGCTTGGCAGCCTTTGGCATATCGTTGGCTACCATATCGTGGCGACGCGACTGCTGGTCTGCGCCTTCACCGCCGCAGCCCTTCTCGCCATCTTTCGGCTGACGCAGCGACTGCTGGACGCACCCGCCGCAGTCACTGTTACGCTGCTCACGGCCGTCTATCCGATCTGGTTCGCGCAGAGCTCGCTGGCCCACGCCGACATCTTCGCCGCGGCCTTTACGCTCTGGGCCTTTGCCCTCTATCTTCCGCCCGCGAGATATGACACCCGCCGTTATCTTTCCGTCGCCGCACTCTTCTCTCTGGCCGCGCTCTCCAAGGAGACCTCTATCCTCGAGCCGGCAGCCCTAGCCGCGATCGAGGCGGCCTTGCTCTGTCGCGACTGGCAAAGCCCCTTGCTGCGCCGCCGCCATGTCAGCTGGATCGTCGCTCTTTCTTTTCCATTGCTCCCACTCGTAGCCTGGTTTGCCTACCATCACCACGTCACCGGCTTTATCTTCGGCAACCCCGAGTACCTGCGCTACAACGCAACGGCAAACCTAACTGCCGCACACATCCTGCAGGCGGTGCGCTATCGCTTTCTACATCTCTTCTGGCAGCGCAATATCTGGGTGCCCATCGTCTTTGCGCTCGCCTGCCTTTTTCTGCCGCGTCGAGATAGCGCGCCAGACACGCTAACTCGCAGCGTTCGCACCACGATCGCGTTGCTCGTGATCGCCAACTGGCTCGCCTTCTCGGTGCTGGGAGGGGCGCTGCTGACTCGCTACCTGCTGCCCATCTATCCGCTCATCCTGATGGTCTGCGTCGATCTATGGCGAACCCACACGCGCAGGTGGCCCATCCTTGCGGCTGCAGCCGCCGCTGCATTCGTCAGCGCACTCTGGCTAAACCCGCCTACGTCGTTTGCTCCTGAGGACAACCTCACCTATCGCGACATGATCGTTGTCCATCAGGAGGCGATTGACTTCGTCGCTCAACACTATCCTGACGCGGCTGTCCTCACCGCGTGGCCGGTTGCCGCGGACCTGTTTCGTCCGGAGCTCGGTTATGTAAAAAGTCCCCTCAAGGCGATATCGATCGACGACTTTACGCTGCCACAGATTCGCAAAGCCGCGCAGGAACCCGGCAGCTATGACACCGCCATCGTCTTTACGTCGCACTTCGTCACGCCATCCTTCCGGTCTTATCTGATGGACCATCCCAACACGCGGCGTGGCCGGGAGTTCGCTGCCAGCCGCGATCTTACGCCAGCCGAGATCGCAGCGCTGCTTGGTGGAGAGATCGTCTGGCAGGATGACCGCGGCGGCGAGTGGGCTGCGGTGCTACGCTTCCATCGCAGCTATGATGCCAGGCTGCTGCCGCTGCCACGCTGATTGCTCCATTGCCAGCCGCTGCTACTTTCCACCCGTTTCATTCCAAAGAAAACCAACTTCATCGGCCATATCGCTCACCAGTTGATCAACGCTGATGCCGGCGCTGTGTCCATTTTTCACATCGTAGTGAAGCAGTATCGGCCGGCGATCCGCCTCCGGTTCTGCCATCACCGTCGCTTGCATCAGCGCCGCCATCTTGCGCGCGTGCAGAGGCGCGACACGAGTGTCGCTGTCGCCGGTGAAGAACATGATCGCCGGGTACTTCACGCCCGGCCGCACGTTCTGATACGGCGAGTACTTCAGAATGTAATCAGCCTGCTGCGGATTTTCGGCGGAGCCATACTCTGTCGTCCACCAGCGCCCGACCAGGAATCTCTGAAACCGCGACATGTCGAGCAGAGGGTATCCGCAGAAGATGGCGCCAAACAGATCCGGACGTTGCGTCATGGACGCGCCCATGAGCAAGCCTCCATTTGACCGACCCGTGATCGCCAGGCGTTTGCTGGTGGTGTACTTGTTCGCGATCAGGTACTCCGCGGCGGCATACCAGTCGTCGAAGACATTCTGCTTGTGCTCAAACATTCCTCCCTTGTGCCAGGTCTCGCCATACTCCCCGCCCCCGCGCATATTCGGCAACGCGAAGAAGCCGCCCTGCTCCATCCACCAGGCATACTTGGCGTTGAAACTCGGTGTCTCGGAAACCAGAAATCCACCATACCCGGTCATCATCACGGGTGCGCTACCGTCGCGCGCCAGGCCTTTGCGGCCGGCGATGAACATGGGCACGCGCGTTCCGTCCTTCGACGTATAGAAGACCTGCTTCACCTCATACTTGTCGGAATCGAACGGCACCTGCGAGCGATTCCAAACAGCCGTCTTGCCGGTCGCAATGTCATAGCGATAGATCGTCGGCGGCACAGTGAATGAAGAGAAGGTATAAAAACCGATCTTAGAATCATCGCGCCCACGCACCACCGTCCCCGTTCCGATCGTCGGATAGGCGATCGTGCCGAGCTCTTTACCCTCCAAGCTGTAGATTGTGGTTTCTGACTTCACGTCGACCAGACGTCCGATGAATAGCTTTCCTCCAGCGGTCGAGACCTCGTCGATCGGGGTCTTACCTTCGGGAATCACCACCGGCCAGCTCTTCGTGGTGGGATCCCCAAGACTTGCGCGTAGCACCTTGCCATTGGGTGCGTCAAAGTCTGTGTTGACGAGCATACGATCGCCGTCAAGATGCAGCTGGAAACGAGAGTCAATCCCAAAGACCAACGGTTCGAGCTTCGCGCCGGGCTTGCGCAGGTCCTGCAGCAAGATGTCTTCGCGGGTTGATGGCACACCGTGGGCGATCGTTACGATCAGCCAGTGCCCGTTCTCGGAGACGTGGCATCCCACCAGATCCAGCGGACCCAACTGCTCTCCGTTGTAACTTCCTGCGAGCACTTCGACATCTTTGTCGGCGGAGGTGCCAAGAGCATGCGAGAACACCGCGCTGCTGCCGCTCGCGATAATCTTCGAGTAGTAGAGCGTCTTGCCATTCAGGCTGACACCCATATACCGCGCCAGTGGAAGCTCGTCGCTCAGCGTCTGCCTGGTGTCAACATCCAGTAGCCGAATTGACTCTTCGTCGGCCCCTCCGTGACGCTCGCCGTAGACCAGCAGCTTGCCATCCGAAGAAACGTCCGCGATGCTGACCGAGGCGTTGCCGTCGGAGCTCAACGTGTTCGCGTCGACCAGCTTGATCCCCGGTCCTTCGAGTGTGTCGCGAAAGTAAATTGAAGCCTGATTCTCTGCCGCCAGGCGCTTAGCGTAGAAGAGCCGGCCACGCCGTTCAGCCGGCTCACTCACCGAATCCACGCGCTGCATCTCCGTCAGCCGCTTCACCAGCTGCTCGCGCAGCGGTTTGATCTGCGTAAAATATGTATCGGTGTATTGGCGCTCAGCTTGGATGAACGCTCGCGTATCTGGGGCCTTCTGATCTTCCAGCCAGCGATAGTTGTCGGTAATTTCGTGACCGCCAACTTCCTCGGTCACCGGCTTTACCGCGACCGCCGGCGGAGGCCCAAGGACCACTCCGTTGTTTCCATGAATTGCCACTGCTTGACCACCCATCGCTACCGCCCAGCCACCCAAACAGACCGTTATCATCAGCGCAGAACCAAGTCGCATCGAAGTCTCCTCGGAAAAATCCGATGACCTCAATGTATCCCAGACCGATCGGATTTCGACATCATTCGCCGGCCGAACGCAACGGCTTGTGAAACACCCACGCATCGATTCCCCGACCATAAAAATCGTTCTCTCGATGCGACCGTACGAAACCGCGCCCGACGTAGAAACGGACGGCTGGCTCATTGCCAGTGAAAACGTGTAGACCGACAGCAGTGCAGCCTTCGCGAGACGCCTCTCGCTCCACTTCCTGCATCAACTCGCGTGCCAGGCCCCTGCGTCGATGCTCAGGAGACACATCCAACGTCACAATGTAGCCGAACCGTTCGTCTTCGGTATCTTCGATATCCAGTATGACGAAGCCCACCAAGTCACCGCTATCTTCCGCGATGACCACGCGCGCCTTTTTGGCTTCGGCGAAGCGTCGCATCGCGCTCCTGGAAAAGCGGAAGGGCTTATCGAAACACTCCACATCCAGCGAATGCATCGCGTCCAGGTCATTCACGCGATACGGACGTAGTGTGATTCCCACCTTGTCCACCCATCCTCAAACAGAGATACGATGAACGCGCAGAGATTCCCGGTGCCGCGCCTACACAGCCACCGTGAAGCTGTCTTCGCTGCGCGTTACCGCGCGGTACAGCGTGTCGCGCTCAAAGGGAACGCGTCCTGCCTCGGTGATGAGTCGTACCAGATCCTGGCGGCGCAATCCCTGCGGTGTATTCGCACCCGCGTCATGATAGATCTTCTCTTCCACCACCGTACCGTCGATGTCGTCCGCGCCGAAGCGCAACGAAATCTGCGCCATCTTTGGGGTCACCATCTGCCAGTAGCTCTTGATGTGCGGGAAATTATCCAGCAGCAGCCGGCTTACGGCAATCTGCCGAATGTCCGTCATCCCGCTCGACTTGGGCAGATGCCCGAGCGCTGTATTGTCCGGATGGAAGCTGAGGGGAATGAATGTCTGGAATCCGCCTGTATCGTCCTGCACATCGCGCAGCTTCAGCAGGTGGTCCACACGATCCTCATCGTTTTCGATGTGTCCGTAAAGCATCGTCGCATTGGAGCGCAGACCGGCCTTGTGCAGCAACCGAGCCGTCTCCAGCCACTCGCCGCCATCGATCTTATGGTCACAAATAATGTGACGCACGCGGTCAGCGAAGATCTCGGCGCCGCCGCCCGGGCATGAGTCCACACCCGCTGCCTTCATGCGCTCAATCGCCTCTGGAATCGACATCTTTCCGATCTTTGCCAGGAAGGAAATCTCCACCATCGTGAAGGCCTTGATGTGCACTTTGGGGTAGCGCTCTTTCAGCCCCCGCACGAGTTCCATGAAGTACTCGAATGGCAGATCCGGGTGGAGGCCGCCAACGATGTGAAACTCGGTGACCGCTTCTGTGAGACCCTGGCCGGCCGTCTCCCATGCCTCTTCAAGAGCCATGGTGTAGGTGTCGGCCTCACCCTTCTTGCGGCCAAACGCGCACAACCTGCACGACGCCACACAGACGTTCGTAGGATTGATGTGCCGATTCACGTTGAAGTACGCGAGATCGCCATGCAACCGCTCACGTACCAGGTTCGCCATCCAGCCCACGGCCAGGATGTCTCCGCTGCGATACAGCGTGAGACCGTCATCGAAGGTAAGGCGCTCTCTTGCCTGAACTTTCTTCGCGATCGGTTCAAGAGCAGGGTCGTCGGTCTGAAACGAGTGGCGGGGGCGCGGCGTGGACATAGTTGCTTCCATACATCTCTATTCTAGCGCCGATATGTGCCGCCGTTTCTAGCGCTATTGAGACCCCGCGGCAGCACCGCTTGCTTTAGTCGTGGTTCCGGAGAATTGCTTACCAAATTCCGAGTCCACCATCTTCGGCTGAATGACGACGCCATCATACAGCGTGGCGGCAAGCAGATGAGTGCCCATCGGACGTGCAAAGCGCAGCCTCCAGCCGGTTTCCCAGTACCGGACCGTGTGATCTGGAAGCTGAACCGCAAAGACCATCGTCGAATTGGCTGTGGTCAGCAGGATTCGATTGCTGGGGCGATCGAAGTAGATCGCATCGACTTGCGGAATCTCCAGGTTGTGGATCGGCCGCCAGGAGGCGCCATTGTCGGGCGAGTAGAACACGCCTTCACGGCCGCCCACCCAAAGACTCCTGTCGCCATCGACGGCGACGGCCGAGATCTGCGTCAGCGCCGCCGGCAGCGCGAGGGGCACCCATCGCGTGCCTCCGTTGGTTGAGAGCGACATCCGCTTCAGGCCCGCTGCGAGCATGACACCCTTCTCCTCCGCAAAGAACCGCACCTCGCCCATGCGAAGCGTCGAAATCGGAGTCCACGCTATGCCATCGTTTTCGCTCCGCACAAGACCATCAGAGGTTCCGGCGTAGGTCGCGAAGTTCCCGTCCGAGACCAGGGAATAGACGATCGAATCAATCATGGGCTGATGCACTGAGCCTCTATCGTCGCGCGACGGCGCCACAGGTTCGGCGGCCTGCCGTTTCTCGTGCGACACATTCTTCAGCCACTGGCCTGTGTTCACCCAGAGTTCGCCCTGCAGACGAAAGATCCCATGTGTGGTTCCGGCGAGCAGCGTACCTGCCGGCGTAGAAGCAAGGCTGTATACGTCGCGTCCGTCCAGCCCCACGCTATCCTGCCGCCAGTGAGCGCCGCCGTCGACGCTCTGGAAGACACCACCTTCCTCCTTGTCATTCACCACACCCGCGTAGACGACAGCCGGGTGAATGGGATCGGCCGCGAGTGCCACCACCTGGCGTGCCGAGAATCCCGCGTTTGACTGGTGAAAGCTTGCGGCAAAGTCTTCACTGCGCAGAACCCCTGCGTGATCGGTCGCCAGTAGAACGTGGGCCGAGTCCTTCGGATCGACATAGACGTCATTCACAATCACATTGTCAGGAGTCAAGGGCCCCCAAGTCTGACCCGCATCCAGGGTGCGATAAAGCCCTTGCGTTGTGCCCGCATATACCGTTGTCAGGTGGCCGGGGTCCTGTAGGAGCTTACGTGTGCGGCGAGCTGCTGAGGGAATACCCGGCGCCTTCTTGAACAACGCCCCCGCATTGACGCTCTTGTAGATACCCGAACACGCGCTCAGATACACCGTCTGGGACTGAACCGGGTCTACAAGGATTGAGAACACATCCGAGTCTTCGATGATTCCCTGCTTGATATTTTCCCAGTGGGCCCCGCCATCGACGGTCTTCCACGGCAGATGCCATGTACCGGCATAGATGATCTGCGGATTCTTCGGATCGATCGCGACCGACTGCACCTCATGAATCTCCGTGCTTCCAGCCGGACTGATCTGGCTCCAATGCAAGCCGTTGTCCGTGGTGCGAAACACTCCCTGCAGCGTTCCTGCGACCATCACGTCGGGGTTGGAATCCGACCGCGTCAGCGACCGCACGGATTGACCGTGCATCTGCGGAACGTCATTCCAGGTCTTGCCACCATCTTCGCTGATGAACATTCCACCATCGGGATGATCGACAATCCACGCCCCAACCACTAGACGCCGTGGGTTCCTTGCGTCAGTGCGAATGTGATCGATGATGAGGTCATTACGATCGCGAATTTGACTCAGACGCAACCAGGTCACTCCACCATCATGCGACTCGTAAATCCACCCGCTGGCGGTTCCCAGGTAAAGGTGCTTCGAGTTTCCAGGATCGGCCGCGAAACAGCGCGCGTCTCCCCCATACGGTCCTAAGGGAAACCAGTTCGCCGCATGCATCGGGATGGCAAATGTCCCACTCAGGACGAGAGCTGCGAACACACGTAGGTACAGGGATTTCAAACTCTTCAACAAATTGCTCCTATTCCATAAGGCTAACCTAAACCTGGTCTATTCGGCACGCACGAAGGGAGCGGGACTTATCTAGGCTGATGCGCCCGGAAGGAGCGCGAGGCAGGCAGGACGGTTCACTCTTAAAGTACAACGGCCGGCTGGGATTGCTCCCGGCCGGCCGTTGAGGTTCGTTGAAGCAGGATTACATCGTGGCTGGTGCTGCTGCTGCCTTGCGGCGGCGGCGAGGAGCCGCAGCCTTGCGCGGCACAGCCTTGACCGCAGTCTCATCCACTGGGGTGAGTCCGGTCTGGTCCAGCGTTGCGCCGGCAGGGATCAGCGTGGTGGCAGCCGAGTTGGTTCCCGCAGTTCCGGTGTAGACCGAGATGCTCGATGCATCCAGACCCTTCTCCGTTACCAGGTACGCCTTCTCGTTGACAGCACGCTCTGCAGCTTGCTTGTTGGCCCAGTCAGTCGCCATCTGTTCCTTCTTCGGGGTCGACTTACCGCGGACCGGCACAGGAGCGGAGTTACCAACGATCGCAAGCTTCGCGGTCGTGTCACGTTGCGCCGTCAGGGCGATGTCGTCAAGGCAAGCCTTGGCTTCATTGTCCACGCGGGTCGGACGTGCCTTGTCCTTGTCGAAGGTGATGGTGCACAGGCTCTGAGTCACAGGCGCAGGAGGCGGCGGCGGCGCATTCAGCGTAACCGTCGTCTGAGCCGAGGCAGTCTGGCCCTTGTCATCCACAACGTTGCAGGTCACGGTAATGGTCGTGCCAGGAGCCGCACCGGTCGTCGACAGAGTCGCCGAAGAGGTGTTGCCGCTGATCGATCCAGCCGTAGCGCTATAGCTGTAGGTGAGAGGACGATTCTGCGGACTCACGCCAGCAGCCGTGATCGTCGAAGGATCGCCGGCATTGAGGGTGCTTGGGTTCGCCGAGCAGGAGATGGTCGGCGGCTGGAAGGCCGTTACCGTAAACGGCACGGAGCAATCGGCAAACATACCGGGCTTCGGACCCTGCTCAACATGACCCTTGACCGTGTAGGTTCCGGCCGAGAGCGTCTTGGTGTCAATCGACGCAACGTTGGAATCACCCGAAACTGTGCCACTATCAGAGGTCCACGTGTAGTGAACGTCCTTCTTGGGGCGCAGGTTGGTTGCTGTGCCAGTAACTGTGACCGGGTCCCCAGGATAGATTGTTCCCGTCGGCGCCGTCACTGCGCAGGCATAGGTGACCGGCGGCGGCGGGACGATGCTGCCGAAGTGGAACAGCAGACCGGTGCTCAGCTCCGCGCCTGACAGGTTTGCGCGTCCACCCTGAAGGTAGATCGCTGGATTTGCCGGACCGAAGTCAATGTGGGTATAGCGATAATCCGCCTGGAACAAGCGCAGACCGAGGCGATGATTGAAGAACGGAAGATCGTAATCCATACCGCCGCCGGCGATCAGGCCTACACCCCACGTGTACGGGTTGTAGCCAACACCGCCCGGGTTGTTCGGACCAACGCCGTCAACGCCGCCCACCATACCGTGAGCAAAGAGTGTGTAGTTCTGCATTGGAAGGCGGAAGATCGGACCGGCATAGTAGCCATAGAAGCCGTCACCGTTGCCGTTGGGGTTGGCAATCATGGAGACTTCGGCACCAAAGTACCTGTTGAAATAGTATGCGCCGCTGCCGATAGCGCCCTCGTCTACGGAGCCAAACTGCTCACCCGAGGGCTGATTAAGGCTGTGCAATCCGTAGTAAGAGTATCCCGTGAAGATGTCTACACGCGATGGATTGGGAGCGTTGGGCAACGTGCTCTGTGCACTGGCTACTCCGAAACTGACCGCACATGCAGCCAGAGCCAACCGGCCGATATTGCGAAATGAGCGATGAGACATTCGACGATCCTCCAAGTCAAACTTCTAAGTTCAATGTTTAGGCTATGATCACTGCCTAGCCTTTTTGCTTGTTACCATTCCCGAAAAGTGTACCGCGAATGCCCAATTTGTGGTGATAAAAATCACTACCAGCTTCAAAGCATCCTGTTCTTCACCTAACTACGCTACAGCAACTCCATTCCGTCATTCTTGCTGATTTCGGAATGAACCCTTTCTGTAAAGGCCCGCTATAGGCCATTCCAGCCCAGAAACCCTGGACTCAGTCCAGATTCAGTGTCTGCCGAATCGTTCCGCGGCTGGCCTGAATCTTCTCTTGCAACAACGTAATTGCATACAACAACTGCTCTGGCCGTGGCGGGCATCCCGGCACGTACACGTCGACCGGTATTACTTGGTTAACCCCCTGCAGAAGCGCGTAGTTGTTAAAGACGCCTCCGGAGGTCGCGCATGCGCCCATCGAGATCACCCACTTTGGTTCGGGCATCTGCTCGTAAAGCCTGCGAATGACCGGCGCCATCTTCTGCGAGACCCTGCCAGCGATGATCATCAGATCGCTCTGCCGCGGCGACGGCCGGAAGACTTCTGCGCCAAACCTTGCAATGTCGTATCTTGACCCACCCATGGACATCATTTCAATGGCGCAGCACGCCAACCCAAATGTCATCGGCCAGATAGAATTCTTTCGCACCCAATTGACCGCAGCATCCAGGGACGCCAGCACCACGCCCTCAGGCTGGCTGCTTCCCCAGTTCACCTCTTGGACCATCTGGCGGTTCTTGCCAAAGCTCTCCAGGTTGCCGAAAAGGTAACGGTCGGTCTGCTCCTGAGCCTCGGTTGGCTCCCCCATCGTCGACGTCTGGTCAGAAGTTTGGCTCATGATGCTCAGTATACGTACTCGGAACCCTTTGATCTCATTACCTTATGAGGTTTAGCCCATAATCGCCCATAAAAACCAGACGCTTTAGCCAACCTTTCGCAGCTCTCCAATTTAATACTTGTCCCTGTGTGATGCGGTAGCCTCCAAAGCGGTTGGTTCAGGATAAACACTTTCCAGATTTCTGAATCGGCGCGGCAAAGCTCAACGGCTGTTCGCCTCGATGGCTTCCATCAGCCCCTGATGCAACTCCGCTTCCTGCGCGGGGGTCAGCCGTTTACCGCCGGTCGTGAGATAAAACACGTCAATCGCAGTCTCGCCTTCGGTATCGACCAGCGCTACTTCAACGTTGTATCCCCTCTCACTCAGGGTCGCGCTGATCGCCCTCAGAAGCCCCGGAATGTCCTGCGCGATTACCTGCAGCAAGGTGCTGTGCGACGATGCCGTCTCGTCAAACTCGATCTTCGTCTCCGCCGCCACGCGCGGCGGTCTGCGCTTTGCCCGGCGGCGCCCGCTCAGGAGCTTTTCCACGGACGCACGGCCCGCCACCAGGTCCCGCACACTCGACAGAAACCGATCGCGCTCGCTCTCATTCAGCTCCAGGGTCTTGAAGCTATCGGTAAACCGAAACGTATCCACGACCACGCCCGCCTGGTTGGCGAATGCGTCCGCCGTCACGACGTTCATTCCCCATGCAGCCAGGGCAGCCGCCATCCCAGCGAACAGTCGCGGCCGATCCTGGGTCACCAGCGTAATCTCGCTCACGGATCCGGACTGCGTCGCTCCATGCTGAAACGTCATCTGGAACGGGTCTTCCGCGAAGCGTTGCGTCATCTCGAAATGCTGTCGCATCGTCTCTGCGGAGCGCGTGCTGACGTAGCGCTCTGGAAAGCCCTCGAGGAACTGTTCCATCGCGGCCTCCTTGCCCGGCACCAGCGAGAGAACTCGCGTGATTTTCTCATCCTTCCGCCACCCGCCCAGCGCCCCTCCGGACACGCGTGTGTGCACCCGCACCTCGTCGACATTCCTGTCCAGTTGATTGGCCGCCGCAATGTACAGCCGCCACAGGTTCTCAGCCTTCCACGGCGTCAGCGCGTCTGGATGCACGGCAGCAATGTCGGCGTACGTAAACAGCGTCAGCATGCGCAGCGACTCGTGCGTCTGTACTTTACCCACAAATGCCCGAACCGTTTCAGCGTCGAAGATGTCGCGCCGCATCGCAGCCGACATCTCAAGGTGCGTCTCGATCAACCGGAGTACCACACCGCCGTCGTACCCATCCATCTCCAGCCGGCTCAGCACGCTTTGAGCAAGCCGCGCACTCTCCGCCGCGTGATTCTCGCTGACGCGGCCTTTGCCGGTGTCGTGCAGCACCGCGGCCAGATACAGAAGCCCGGGATTCTGCAGCTCTGCAAGAATCGCGCCAAACTTCACACGCCACTCCTCGACCTCTTTGCGCACGTCCTTCTTCGGATCCGCCTTCAGCCCATGCAACGTGTCGATCAGCACGAACGTATGCTCGTCGACCGTATAGCGGTGGTAGGCGTCCCGAATCACCAGCGCATCAATTCCATGGAACTCCGGCAGGATCAGTTCCAGCACGCCGAGGGCATGCATAGCGCGCAAGGCGTGTCCCGCGCGCTGGCCGGTCAGGATCGCACTTAGCTGCCTCCATAATCCAGGCCCTTCTTCCAGGTTCGACGAGAGTCGCGGAATGGCATTCGCAATCCGCTCTTCGCTGCTCTGCGAGAGCCGCGCTCCACTCTCTGCCATCGCCCGAAATGCGGCCAGCACAATATCCGGTTCGTACGCCGCGTCGACGCCGCTACCAGAGGTCTCGCTAAGCTCCAGAACGCCCGCCTTAATCTGGAACCCGGCCTGCTCCGGCACGCGAATCCGCCGCACGGTCGACGGAGTTTCCACCTCGAGCCCGGCACCCTCCGCCTCCCGCAGCAAGCATTTCTCAATCACGCGCGCGTGACGAAAATACGCTCGCATCCAATAGGCTGCATCGACGCTTCCGCGCCCCGATCCTTGCAACCCTATGCGGTGCTTCGCCGCCGCATCCTGCGCTTGCCAGTCGAGCACATTGTCGTCGCGCTCATGGCGATAGTGCAGAAAACACCGGACCGCCGCCAGAAACGCCACGGCCTCCTGAAACTCCTCGCTGCTGGGACTCGAGGCCGCCGCATCGCCGACGCCCTGCGGGTTCTTCCCGGTTCGCAGCCCCACCAGCCACTGGCAGACGTTGGCATCCCGCAGGCCGCCGGGACAATCCTTGATATTGGGCTCCAAGTGAAACAGCGTATCCCCGAACTTTGCATGGCGTTCGCTGGTAAGCTTCGCAAGCTCCATCCCCAACGCCTTGCCGTCACGTGCCCGCAGCTTCGCGACACACTTCTCTCTCAACCGGGCGAAGACGTCCTGATCACCGCCGAGCCACCGCAGATCCAGCAGCGCCAGGGAAAACTCGGGATTCGCCGCGTCCAGACGCTCACATTCGCCGGGCGGCCGCGCTACAAATGAAAGCTGCAGGCCACAGTCCCACAGCGACTGTGAAACGCTTCGAATCGACTCCTTGGCCAGCTTCTGCGCGTCCTTCTCCACCGAAAACATCAGGTCCACATCGGAGTAGGGAAACAGCTGTCCGCGCCCGAACCCACCGATCGCGCAGATGGCAACGCCTTTGCCCAGTTTCGGGTTAGCCGCAAGCTGCTGCTCCCAGAACTGCATCACCAACTCGTCAACTAATGCCGATCGCGCGGCCGCCGCCTGCAGTCCATCGCCGCTCGATTCAAAGCTGCCTCGAATCTCCGCCATCCGCTCTTCATAGACCCCGCGCGCCGTCCCGCTTGGCATCGGTCTCGTCCCGCCGCCGTCGTCCGTCGCGTTGCTGGATAGTCGGTTCGTCGCTGCACCCCTTACAGCGCGATTTCTCCGCGCTCGTCGTTGCGAATCCTTATGGCCTCGTCAATTCTTGAAACAAAAATCTTTCCATCGCCGATACGTCCGGTCCGCGCAACGCTGATGATCGCCTCGATGGCCTTGTCCTTCATCTCGTCCGACACAACCAGCTCCAGCTTTACCTTTGGCAGCAGATCGACGGCATATTCGCGCCCTCGATAGAACTCCGTATGTCCCTTCTGGCGACCGTGTCCTCGCGCCTCGAAGATCGTGATCCCGGAGATTCCGGCCTCTACCAATGCATCCTTTACCGCATCCAGCTTGGACGGCTGAATTATTGCCTCAATCTTTTGCATCGCTGCCTCTCGTTCCTTCCTGCATCCACCGCGTACTAACCGCCTTCCCAGTCATAGCCCTCTTCGCCATGCTGCGACAGATCGAGTCCCGCGCGTTCGTCATCTTCATTGACCCGCAGGCCAATCAGCTTATCAACTACAAACAGAATTATCAGCGTACCGACGATGGAAATCGTCCAGGCGATTAATACTCCCATCAATTGATTGAAAACTTGCGCGTGGTTTCCTTCGAAAAAACCCGTCGCCTTTCCTGCTCCAAAGATCGGATTCACCACCCAAGTCGCGAAGAAACCAGTCAGGATAGCTCCCAGCGTCCCGCCCGCTCCATGCACGCCAAACGCATCCAGCGAATCATCATAGCCAAAGACATTCTTCACAATGACGACCATGAAAAAGCAGAAGATGCCGGCCAGCAAGCCGATCCACAGAGCGCTCATCGGCGTCACGAATCCGGAAGCAGGAGTAATCGCTACTAGCCCTGCCACCGCGCCCGAAATCGCTCCCAGCGCTGAAGGTTTCCCATTGCGCAGCCACTCCGCCGCCGACCAGCCAATTGCCGCCGCGGCCGCTCCAAAGTGCGTGGCCACGAACGCCGAGGTTGCCAAGCCGCTTGCCGCCAGTGCCGACCCAGCATTAAATCCAAACCACCCAACCCACAGCAGGCAAGCGCCGATAAAACTCAGTACCACCGAGTGCGGCATGAAGGCCTTCTGCGGAAATCCCAGCCGTTTGCCCAGGTATAACGCTGTCACCAGCGCGCTCACGCCCGAAGTCACATGCACCACCGTCCCGCCTGCAAAATCAAGGCAAGGAAAACGCCCCGCGAGCCCGCCCGTTCCAACGGCCGCCGCGTTCAACAGGCCACCCACGCCCCAAACCATGTGCGCCATCGGCGAGTACACCAAGATCGCCCACAGCATCATGAACACCAGCATCGCCGAAAACTTCATCCGCTCGGCAAAGGCTCCCGTGATCAGCGCCGGCGTGATAATCGCAAACATCAGCTGGTAGACCATGTACGTTTGGAGCGGAATCGTCGGCGCGTAGGCCGGATCAGGTGCGAGCCCGACACCACGCAGGAACACATTGTGCAGGCCACCAATAAATGCGTTGCCAGTGCCAAACGCCAGGGAATACGTTACGAATGCCCACAGCACCGTGATCACGGCCATCATCGCAAACGTCTGCATCATAGTTCCGAGAATGTTCTTCTTCCGCACCAGGCCGCCATAAAACAACGCCAGCCCTGGCCCGCTCATCATCAGCACCAGCGCCGCGCTGGTCAGCATCCACGCGTTATCTCCGGCGCTCTGTGCCTTAGCAATCGTCGCGGCGTTTTCTCCAGCCGCCTTCTCGAGCGCCGCAATCCTCTCCGCCTGGCTTGATGCCGGCGCCTGCGCCAAGGCCATCCCCGCCGTCATACCCCAACACAGCAATAATCCCATCAGACATCGCGCAGCCAAACCTCGCGCAGCCACGCCACGGGACCGCCGCGATCTCTGCGCATCGACTTCTTCACGAGAACATTGCTTCATCCAACCCATATCTCAAATCACCTTCGTCGAATATCACAGCCAGCTGGTATGCGAATACCCGCAACCGCGCCCGGCGGCACAGAGGTTCGTATCGATCCGCAAGCACGGTGCCACCCGCGAACCTCCAGCTTTTGTTCAGTTCCCCCTTACTTTACAACATCCTCCTCCGCCTGAAGATGCCTTCGCTCCCACGTTGGGTTACTCTTTGGAAATGTCTGAAGAACTGCTTCACACCCGCTGGTCTGACGTTCCCGCCGCGCAGCTCAATCCCCTGCTCACCCGACAGTTCGTCACCGGGTCACAGTCCATGTTCGCCCGCATCGAACTCAAGAAGGGCTGCATCGTTCCGCGTCATCACCATCCCAACGAACAAATCTCCTACATCACCCAGGGAGCCCTTCGCTTCCTGCTCGGCGACGAAGGAAATGCGGTTGAGAAGATCGTCCGCGAGGGCGACATCCTGATCATCCCGGGCAACCTTCCCCACTCCGCCGAAGCTCTCGAAGACACCATCGACTTCGACATCTTCGCTCCGCCTCGCCAGGACTGGATCACCGGCGACGATGCCTACCTGCGCTGACGCTAACAACCGACTGCGCGAAAGCCAGCCAATTCATGTATCGTTTTCTCGAATCATAAACTCGGCAATGTGAAGCCGCGCACGCTCAGGCTCGCAACCCCCATTCATGCACTCCGGGAGGACGCACCATGACCGATATCGTCAAACGCCAGCTCGCCCAGTCCATCTCCACCATGACCCGTGTCCTGCGCGATGAAACCATCCACGACGCCGTCGTCGCCGCCGCTCGCCTTATCGCCGACTCCATGAAGTCCGGTCACAAGCTCCTCGTCTGCGGTAACGGAGGCTCGGCCGCCGACGCTCAGCACCTCGCCGCCGAGTTCGTCGCCCGCCTCACGATCGACCGCCCAGCTCTCCGCGCGATTGCCCTCACGACGGACTCGAGCATCCTCACCGCGGTTGGCAACGATTACTACTTCGACCACATCTTCGAGCGCCAGGTCGAAGCCCTCGGCCAGCCCGGCGATGTCCTCCTCGCCATCTCCACTTCGGGCAACTCGAAGAATTGCATCAAGGCTCTCAACTGTGCCCGCCGCCTCGGAGTCCACACCGTTTCCTACACTGGCAACCGCGGCGGCGCTATGAAAGATATCTCCGACATCAACGTCATCGTTCCATCCGACACCACCATGAACATCCAGGAATCCCACCTGGCCTTGGAACACATCCTCTGCATGCTCGTCGAACGCTTCGTCTTCGGCGAACACTTTGGCGAAAAGCCCCAACACTTAGCGGAGTAACCCATGACCTACCGCGGCGCGCAAAACCTGATCAAACGCGGCGACGAGGCCGGACTGCGCGTGGCTTTGGAGCACGGTCTCGATCCCAACCTGGCCAATCAAAACGGTTGGACCCTCCTTATGCTCGCCGCCGTCGAAGGCAATGTCCCCATTGGGCAGCTCCTCATCGAAAAGGGTGCCAGCATCAACGCGCGCAACAACAAGGAAGACAGCGCGCTCACCCTCGCCACCCACCGCGGTTACACTCTCTTCGTCGATCTCCTTAGCCCCAATGGAGCCAGCGCGACCTAATTCGTATCCCGCTCGCGTACGGTTACAGAGTTCGTGCCAGCTTGTAGCGCACCGGCGACTTCCCAATTTCCTCTCCGCAATCCGAGTAGACCCTTATCGATCGACCGCCCAGGATCACCTTCTGCTCCGCGGCGGCTTCGCAGAATGGATTCTCGACATTCTCCGTATCCAGCACCTCCCGCCACGGATTCCCATCCGGCGGTTCAGGCAATACATACTCGACGCCCTCGGCCGCGGCATTCACAAGAATCAGGAAGCTGTCGTCCACTACCGGATGTCCCTCGTCGTCCATCACCTGTAGCGTCTGTCCATTGAGCATCAGCCCAATCGATCGGTTCCACTCCTCGCTCCAAGCATCGTCCGAAATCTCGTTCCCATCCGTTCCGTACCACGCGACATCGCGCACCACGGATCCACGAATCTCACGGTCCTGGAAGAACCGCCGCCGATGTAGGTTGGGATGGTCTTTGCGCAGCTGGATTAGTTTCGAGGTGAATTCCAGCAGCCGTTTACGAGGTTCATCGAGGTTCCAATCAAACCAGGTCAGTTCGTCATCCTGGCAGTAACAGTTGTTGTTGCCGCGTTGGGACCGCGCAAACTCGTCGCCACCCAACAGCATCGGAACACCCTGGCTAAGCATCAGCGTCGCCAGAAAGTTCCTCGTCTGGCGCTCGCGTAGCTTGTTGATCTCTGGATCGTCGGTCGGTCCTTCCGCACCCATGTTCCAGCTGTCGTTGTGATCGGCGCCATCGGTATTGTTATCGAGGTTCGCCTCGTTGTGCTTTTCGTTGAAGCTCACCAGGTCGCACAGCGTAAATCCATCATGCGCTGTAATGAAGTTGATGGATGCCGAAGGCTTGCGGCCATCGCTCTTGTACAGATCGCTCGATCCCGTCAGCCGATACGCAAAGTCTGAAAGTTGCCCACTGTCACCCTTCCAGAACCGCCGCACAGTGTCCCGATACTTACCGTTCCACTCCGCCCACAGCACCGGGAAGTTGCCCACCTGGTAGCCGCCCTCTCCAATGTCCCAGGGTTCCGCAATCAGTTTCACATCGGCGAGAGTCGGATCCTGGTGGATCGTATCGAAGAATGCTCCCAGCTTATTTACATCGTGCAACTCGCGCGCCAGCGTCGATGCAAGATCGAACCGGAAGCCATCCACATGCATCTCGGAAACCCAATACCGCAGGCTATCCATGATCAGTTTCAGCGTCTGCGGATGATACACATTCAGCGTATTCCCGGTGCCGGTGTAGTCCACGTAATACCGTCCATCATCAGCCACCGTGCGGTAGTACGTTGTATTGTCCACGCCCTTGAGCGAGAGCATCGGCCCTTTCTCGTTGCCTTCGCAGGTGTGGTTGTACACCACGTCCAGGATGACCTCGAGCCCTTCGGCGTGCAAACGCTTCACCATCTGCTTGAACTCGTTTACCTGCTCCCCATCATCGCCGCTTGAACTGTACCGCGACATCGGCGCGAAGTATCCCAGCGTGTTATACCCCCAGTAGTCGCGTAGTCCTTTATCCAGCAGGTGCCCCTCGTCGATAAAGTGATGCACCGGCATCAACTCCACCGCCGTGACTCCCAGCTTCTTCAGGTACTCGATGCTTGCATCGTGGGCGAGCCCTGCATAGGTCCCGCGCAGTTTCTCGGGGATAGCTGGATTCCTCATGGAAAATCCCCGAACATGCATCTCATAGATAATTGAGTCGGAGATGGGCGTCTCCGGCGGACAATCCTCCCCCCAGTCAAAGTGCCAATCCACCACCACGCTCTTCGGCACAAAGTCCGCATCATCGATCGTGCAGATCTTCAGGTCATCGCCAGACTCAACGTCATAGGGCATGATGGGACCTTTATGATCCACCTCGCCGGCGATCGCCTTCGCGTAAGGATCGACCAGCAGTTTGCTTTTGTTAAACCTCAGACCCTTTTCCGGCTCCCACGGTCCGTCCACGCGATATCCGTAGCGCTGCCCCGGCTTGATCCCGCGCAGCAATCCGTGCCAAACAAACGCGGTCGTCTCTTTCAACTCTACGCAGTCGATCTGCTTGCCAGCGTCGTCAAACAGGCACACATGCACAGCCGAAGCATTTTCGGAGTACAAAGCAAAGTTCGTGCCGAGGTCAGTAGGAGTGGCGCCGAGAGGGTAAGGCTTTCCAGGAAGCAGCGTGCGTGACATAGAGCTCGTTTCGAATGTTGTAGGCTAACGCCCTTCGAGTCCAAAACCTGCAATCTCTAAAGCGTGTCCTCCTAGTAGATGCACAATCGACGCACGAACGCTGCTTGACCGACGGCTGCCGTTCGGTGGCATGAACAACCTGCCCGCATGGCTACTACTCCACCACCAATGAAACCTGCATCGAGTGACTCACCACCATCCCCGCCAGGTTCGTTGCCGTTCCCGTAACCGTTAGCGCGTACGTCTTTCCCCCCACCAGCGGCGTTGAGATGCTGCGTGCACCGCATCCCATCATAGACAGCATCCCCATCATCAACCCGCATATTGCCAACCATCGTTGTCCCTTCCGCCTGCGCCTGCCCATAATCCACATTGGAAACATCAGCCCAGCCAACACAGCAACCGATGCGCGACTCCATCCGCCCGCTACCAGCGTCGCACTGGTCTGCACACTCATCGTCACGTTCACCGATCCGGCTCCGGGAACCACCTGTGGCGGCGAGAAGGACACCGTCGCTCCCGCCGGCAATCCACTCGCGCTGAAGTCCACGATCCCGGTAAACGCTCCCGACGGCGCACCCACCGTCATCGCGTAATTCGCTACATCGCCCGCTGCCACGGTCTGCGTCGTCGACCCCGAGCTCGCCATCGAGAAGTCCGGCATCGCCGCGACCGTCGCTGTCACTGCCTGCGATGTGCTCGCCAGGAAGTTCCCATCACCACCATATTGGGCGACCAGCGAGTGCGCGCCTGTCCCCGGCGACAGATACGTGCCATTCGCTGCACCATTCATCAGGGTCGCGGTGGTGACCACCGTTCCGTTATCCAGAAACGTGACCGTGCCGGTTGGCAACCCCTGCGTCGTAGAGCCCACGTTCGCGCTCAACAACAGCGGCAGCCCCGCATACGAAGCTTGCGACATGGGCTGCTCTGCCGTCACACTCGCTGCCGGCAGAATCTGCAACATTCCCGACGCCGGGCTCATGACGACTGTGTAGTTCGCGCTTGCCGGCCCGCTGAGCGTTGCGACGATCGGATAGCTTCCGACCGGCGACAGAGGAACCGCCGTTGTCGTGAATACTACGGAAACACTTCCCGAACTCTGCGGCAACAGGTTGCTCACGGACCCGGTCAGCAAGGGGATTGCCTGGCCATACTCCGCGCTCTCGGGGTTGGCCGTTACCATGATCACCTCAACCCCGCTATTCACGGTTACCGTTGCGCTTGTGGCCGCAGGGTTGACTCCATCTCCCAGGTAGGCTGCATTCAACGGCTGTGTCCCAGCGGGGAGCGTCTGCGGAGCAAACGTGGCCGATCCTCCCGCCAGCGCCGTCTGGGTCAGTAGCGACCCTGCATCCAGCAATTCCACCGCGCCCTGCACCGTTCCCGCGGACCCACCGACCGTCGCTACTGCGTTGGTCTGTCCGTTACTCGAACTCGTGCCCAGCGTCACCTGCGTCGTTCGAGCAGGCGCCAGCCCTGCAGGCTCGTAGACATTCCCATTCGCGACACTCTCGCGCACCATCTGGTTCAGCGCGTCCGCATACACCGTCGCGCCAAAGCTCGATAAGGCCACCCCGCGCGGCGAGTTCATCGCCACCGCTCCCGCCGCCACGCCGTCACTCGCGCCGCCCTGCACCCCGCTGCCGGCAACCGTCGTGATCCTGCCGCTCGAATCCACCATCCGCAACCGCTGGTTATTCGAATCCGCGAAGATGACCGCGCCACTCGACGTAACCATCAGCCCACGCGGAAGGGCCAGCTCCGCTGCAGTCGCAGGGCCGCCGTCGCCCGTATAACCCGCCACGCCATTGCCCGCTATCGTGTTGATCGTTCCGTTGGTCGCAATCGCCCGAATGCGCTGATTGCGAGAGTCCGCCACAAAGATGCGACCGTCGCTTCCCACCGCTAACCCCGTCGGCGTATTCAACTCTGCATTCGTCGCTGCGCCGCCGTCTCCGGCAAAACCCTGCAGGCCATTCCCCACCACCGTTTGAATCACGCCAGCGCTGATTCGCCTCACCCTCTCATTGCCGGAATCGCAAACCAGTAGCGCTCCACTCGCATCGAGCGCCAGCGCATTGGGCCAGCGAAACGTTGCGCTCGTCGCCGCTCCACCGTCGCCGCCAAATCCCACGCTCCCATTGCCGGCGAACGTCCTAATCACCCCACCGCTGACAGCCCGAATGCGTTCGTTCCCCATGTCCGCGATATACAGCGTCCCATCAGGTCCCACCGTCATTCCCTGCGGCGCATTCAACTCCGCGCTCGTCGCCGGTCCGCCATCGCCACCAAATCCCTGGACGCCATTACCCGCCACGATGCTCAGCACACCCGCTAACGACGACTCGTAAACCACTTGCCGATTGGTATCGGAAAAGTAAAGATTTCCTGCCGCATCGAAGGCGACGCTGCTCGGCATCGCCACGGGCAACGTGGTTCCCTGCGCATCCGCCCGCCCCGTCGCCAACACCAGCAGCATGCAAATCAGTGCCACGACGACGCCCACCAGAACCGCCGCGCCCGACACCGCGGCAAACGTTGCCAGCAACTCTTTACCAAGGCCCTCGCCCGCGTGATTGGACGTCGACGGACTGCGCAAGAATCCTCCTCTGCGATGCGCCTCAGTCTTTCGCGCAAATAACGGATTCGGCCCCATCCTACCCCAGTCTTCCCGCCTCCTTCTGTGTCTCCGCGCACAGGGCCTCTACAAGCGATAAGCTCAGACCATGCGCTTCGTTCCAAAGTTCCTGCTCTCCGCCATGAGCCCCGACCACTTCCCCGACGCGTCCCGCACCTTTGACGCCCCCGAAGTCGCCTTCCTCGGCCGCTCCAATGTCGGCAAATCGTCGCTGATCAATACCCTGCTCGGTTCCAAGGAAGCGAAGGTCTCCTCCACGCCCGGCCGCACGCGCGCGATCAACTTCTTCGCCCTCCACGACGGCACCGACGCGAAGTTCAACGCGCGTCCATCGCTCATCTTTGCGGATCTTCCCGGATACGGCTACGCCAAAATATCCAAGTCGATCTCCGCCGAGTGGCCGAAGTTCATCGAGCCCTACCTCGCCGAGCGCGAACAGCTCGCTCTCTGCATCTGCCTGGTCGATACCAACATTCCACCGCAGGAGAGCGATACCTTGCTCATCAACGCTCTGCACGCCATGCAGCGCCCTCACCTGGTCGTCGGCACAAAGTCCGATCGCCTCGGCGGCAACCAGCTCACCAAGTCACTGGCGGCTCTCAAGAAAGCCCACGGCGTCGACCGCGTTCTGCCTGTCTCTTCGAAATCCGTCGGCGGCGTGAAAAATCTCTGGCCCGAAATTCTCAACGTCATCCAGAATTAGCAATTCGGCGAATAGGCATTCGGCCTGATCTTCTAAACCGCACCCGAACCCTCCGTCGCAGCACGCTCAAGCTTGGTCAGCCACACCACCCGTGCCCCACCCGCCACGACCCGCTGATAGTGCCCGATCCGCTGGATCCAAGTCCTCCGCTGCGCATCTTCCTCCGGTAATATCGACAAGAGCTGAGCATCCAACTCGCGCAACTCGCGAGTGGTCGCCCGCTCCAGCACCATCTCGTACCATCCTCGCTCCATCAGCCACGCCTCAAGGAGCTCGCTCGGCACCAGCGCCCCACCTTCCCACGTGAGTTGCAGATTCTCCGCGCCAAGCTTCGCTTTCGGCTCCGCTGTATCTCCTACCGACACCTGCACATCCGGCAGCACCCCTCGCTCGCGCATCTCCGCAATCGTCGCGTGCACCTCGCCTTCTAGCGCCACGCTCAGCGGACGGTGCTTGCGAATCTCATTCTTCACCACCCGCAGCGCCTCATCCAGCGTGTTCACCACAAAGTCCACACCTCCCTGCCGAAATACCGACCTGACCGCGGCCGAATCCGCATCGAGCACCAACGACGTTCCGCCGGCAATGCTCACCGCCGCCGGCAAGCCTGTCGCACTTGCGCCGGCTCCGTACAGGAACACCAGCTGACCGGCCCAGCTCTCGCGCCGCGCTATCAGCTCACCGTACAACTGCAAGGTCTGCCGTTGAAGATTAACTCCGCTCAAGACCACCCGCCGCACCTCTCTCCTGCAAACAAAGAAGCCCTGCAACAATCTCCGTTGCAGAGCTTTCTGGCCGTTCGAATTCGTTACTCGCCGTAGTACTCCAGCCCAAGATGCGTGATGAGATCCTCACCCATAATGTGCCTCAGCGTGTTCTTCAGCTTCATCTGCTGAATGAAGAGATCATGCTCCGGATACACACCCGGCGCGCTGTCCGGATCCTTGAAGTAGAAGCTCAGCCACTCCTGGATGCCGAGCCCGCGCAGTGCCGGCGTACGCGCCGCTAGGTCCATGAACAGGCAAAGATCCAGCGCCAGCGGAGCCGCCAGGATCGAGTCGCGGCAGAGGAAATCGACCTTGATCTGCATCGGGTATCCGAGCCAGCCAAAGATGTCGATGTTGTCCCAGCCCTCTTTGTTGTCGCCACGCGGAGGATAATATTCAATCCGAATTTTGTGGAACGCGTCCCCGTAGAGATCCGGGTTCTTGTCGGGCTGGAAGATGTGCTCCAGCACGCCGAGCTTCGACACTTCCTTGGTCTTGAAGTTGTCGGGATCGTCCAGCACCTCGCCGTCGCGGTTGCCCAGGATGTTGGTGGAGAACCATCCGCTGACGCCAAGCTGACGCGCCTTGAAGCCCGGCGCCAGCACGGTCTTGATGAACGTCTGCCCAGTCTTGAAGTCCTTGCCGCAGATCGGTGTGTTCATCTTCTTCGACAGCTCCTGCAGCGCAGGAATGTCGACCGTAAGATTCGGCGCACCGTTGGCAAACGGAATCCCTTCCTTCAACGCAGCCCACGCATACAGCATGGACGGTGAGATGTTGGGATCGTCGTCGACCAGGCCCTTCTCGAAGGCTTCCAGCGTTTGGTGCACGGCCGATGGCTCGATGTAGATCTCGGTCGATCCGCACCAGATCATCACCTGGCGATCAGTCTTGGTCTTGAACTCGGCAATGTCATTGCGGATCTGGCTAGCGAGGTCGCACTTGTTCTTGCCGACCTTCTGATGCTGCGGCGTAAGGCGCTTGACCCAGCGCTGGTCGAAGGCCGCGGGCATCGGCTCGATGCCCTGCAGAAAGTCCTTCATACTCTCGATCTGATCGCGATCGAGCACGCCGGCCGTCTTCGCAGCATCGTACAGGTTGCCGCCGAAGATATCCCAGCCCGTAAAGACCAGATCCTCCAGCTGCGCGATTGGGGCCCAATCCTTGATCAGCGGTGTGCGATCTTCGGTACGTTTCCCCAGCCGGATCGTTCCCATCTGGGTGGTCGATCCAAACGGCTTGGCAAATCCTCTGCGAACTGCCTCTACTCCGGCGATCAGCGTGGTAGCAACCGCGCCCATGCCGGGAATCATAATTCCAAGTTTTCCTGTTGCTGGCTTGATGCTCGCTGCATCCGGAGACGCGGCGTTGGGTGTAGACATTGCGATACGTACCCTTCCTATCGTGCAAATTTCCGTAAGTAATGCGGACACTCCAGTATCGCTCTTTGCCAAACCGGGTTGCAAATAACCTGCGAAACTCTGCGAATCTGCTCTAATCATTTCACTTGGAGGAGCCTTCTTTCGTGCGTCCGCATCTGGCCAGCCTGGTCGACGATTTCCGCCGCAACGGCCCGCAAATCGCCATCGTGCGGTATCGCGGCGTCCGACGCCATGCCACCACCTACGCCGACTTAGCCACGCTCGCCGGCCGATTTTCGGCCGAGCTCTCCCGCCGCGGCATCGCTCCAGGCAACCGCGTCGTTCTGTGGGGCGAAAACTCCGCCGAATGGGTTGCGGCCTTTTTCGGGTGCCTGCTGCGCGGCGTGTTGGCCGTTCCACTCGACGCAACCGGCTCGCCCGACTTCGCCGCCCGCGTCATCGCCGACGTCTCCCCCAAACTCATTTTGACCGAGGCATCGTGTGTTTCGGCGTTGCCAGTCGACATCCCTCACCTCATCCTCGACAGCCTCGCGAGTTCCCTACCGGCTGAGACCCTCTTCACCGTCGATCCGGCCGTCACGCTCGATGCGCCCTTCCAGATCATCTTCACCTCCGGCACGACGGCGGCGCCGAAAGGCATCGTCCACACGAACCGTAACGTCCTCGCCAGCCTCGATCCCATCGAGCGCGAGATGCAGAAGTACCTACGCTACGAACGCATCGTTCATCCGCTGCGCTTCCTGCATAGCCTTCCCCTCAGCCACGTCTTCGGCCAGTTCATGGGCCTCTGGACGCCCGCGCTCCTCGCCGCCGAGGTCCACTTCGACACCCAACTCGAACCCGCGCGCCTCATCGACCGCATCCGCCTGGAACGCATCTCCGTCCTGATCGCCGTCCCGCGCACGCTCGAGCTCCTGCGCTCGCACGTCCAGCTTGTCTTTCCGGATCTCGCCGCACAACTCGCCGGATCCGAAGGCTGGCCGGTGTACAAGCGTTTCGTCCGCTTCCGGCGCGTCCATCGCCTTACCGGCTGGAAGTTCTGGGCGCTGATCTCAGGCGGCGCGACGCTGCCACCGGATCTGGAGCTCTTCTGGGGGCGACTTGGCTACGCCGTGATCCAGGGTTACGGCATGACGGAAACCGCAGCGCTCGTTACGCTGAACCATCCCTTCCACGTGGGTCGCGGAACCCTCGGCAAACCACTTCCCGGGCGCGAGGTTCGCATCAGCGCTGAAGGCGAGATCATGGTGCGCGGCGACGTTGTCTCCGGCTCCACGTGGGCCAATGGCGCAATCCAGCAGCGGGCGGGCGAGTGGCTGGCGACCGGCGATCTCGCTACCCAGGATGACTCTGGCGAACTGCGCTTTTCCGGCCGTCGCGGCGACGTCATCGTTACCGCTGCAGGCCTCAACGTCTATCCTGCCGACCTCGAAACCGCACTCCTTAAGCAGTCCGGAGTGCGCGCTGCGGCTGTCGTCGGATGCGATGGGACAAATGGCCCTGAGCCGGTCGCCGTACTGCTCGCCGATGCCGACGAGTCACAGCTCCGCCGGATCCTCGAACACGCCAACCGCTCGCTCGCCGACTTCCAGCAGATTCGCCGCGTGCTGCGCTGGCCCGAACCCAGCTTCCCCTACACCTCTACCGGCAAGTTGCTGCGCCGCGTGGTTGTGGACTGGGCGACCGATCAGCTTGCCGCAACCGCCGCACATCCTTCCGCTGGCCGCAGTGACGTGCTCTTGCAGACGATCGCCAGCGTTACTGGAGAAGCTCCTGCGAACGTCACCGACACGGCACGCCTCTCCGAAGACCTGCACCTCGACAGCCTCGGCCGCGTGCAACTGCAATCTCTTCTCGAACAGCGCTTCGGCCTTGAGCTCGGAGACGACCAGATGGCACAGGCTGCAACCCTCGGCGAACTCCGCGCGCTCACAGGCACGTCCAAAGCTGTTTCGACGATGTCGTTCAGCTCAGTCACGCCGCATGCAGCAGCCGCTGAGGTGGAAGCAGCGCCCGCTCATCCGTCGCCGATGGGTATCGTCGCGCCGTCGCCAGTCGTGCAAACGCACCGCTATCCGCGCTGGACATGGAGCGCGCCGGTCAACGCTCTCCGCGTCGCCGTGCAGGAGCTCGCCATCCGACCGCTGGTCTGGCTGCTCGGCGCGCCGCGCGTGGAACGCCGTTCATCCTCACCAGCCAAACCGCCGCTGCTTATCATCGCCAACCACATCACGGCGTACGACGTTCCGCTGATCCTCTATGCTCTTCCGCCGCACCTTCTCCACTGCGTCGCCGTCGCCATGTCCGGAGAGATGCTGCTGGACTTCCGACACCGCCGCGGCGCGTCCAGCCGCTTGCTCAATCCGCTTCTGCCCATCGCCTATTGGCTCATCACCATCTTCATGAACGTGTTTCCGCTGCCGCGTCTCGGAGGCTTCCGGCGGAGCTTCGAACACGCCGGCCGCGCGCTCGACCGCGGCTACTCGGTGATCATCTTCCCCGAAGGTCACCGCTCCGCTGACGGAATGTTGCAGCCGTTTCGCTCCGGCATCGGGCTGCTCGCGCAGCAAGCCGAAGCCGACGTGCTGCCGGTGGCGCTGGTTGGCATGGACAAGATCATCAAGACCCGTAAACGCTGGTTCCACGCGGGTCGGATTTCGGTCCGCGTCGGGCAGCCGATCCCCTACGACCCGCACAGCACGCCGGAGCAGACCACCCAGAAACTGCAGGCGGCGATGGGCAAGCTGCTCGCCTAGTCGATCGCGAGCTTCGCGCGATTCTTCCAGTGGGTCCAGATGAAGTAGGCCGCGCCAATCACAAGCACCGCCTCGACGCCGTGATGGAAGCGGTCGAAGAACGCCTTGAAGCGGGGATCGCTGTTCCAGCTCGCACCCAGCCGCATGCCGATGTACGCGAGCGCGTAGCACCACGGAAATGACCCGATGAACGTATAGATGTGGAAGCGCACCTGATTCATCCGAGCGATTCCCGCCGGGAAAGCGATGAACGTGCGGACGATCGGCAGCATACGACCCACCAACACCGCGATCGACCCATACTTGTTGAAGAACTTGTCGGCCATATCGAGGTCGCGCTTGCTCAGCAGCAAGTAGCGGCCGTAGCGTTCGACCATCGGCCGCCCGCCCTTTGCGCCCACCCAGTAAGCCGGAATGGAGCCGAGGTTCGACGCCAGCGAGGCTACCGTTGCCAGCAGGATCAGCTGGAGCTGGTTGTGGGCCAGCGCATACCCCGCCAGCGGCATGATGACCTCGGACGGAATTGGAATACAGGCCGATTGGATAGCCATTAGCAACGCGACCATGGCGTAGCCGCCGCTGGCGATCAGGGCAACAAGAAGGGTGATTAGCTTTGCAGACATGAGGCTCCAGTATACCGGCTGCGATCTGTTTCGCTCATTAGCCTAGTTGCCGCGTTTGTTAGCATAGATGCATGTCTGAAGCCGTTACCGCACCCGTCGCCGCCGCACCCGAGTCAGCAGTTCCCGCACGTCCTCAGCCCAGCGGCTATGGAGCGCCTGCCGCTCACGGTGCGACTCCCGTTAAGCGACAGGTGGTGTGCTTCAGCTTCTACAAGGTGATGCCCGAGTGGCGCCGCCTGCCAGCTGAGGAGAAGGCCGCGCATAAGCTGGCCTTTGCCGAGGTGCTGACGCGGTGGAACAAGCCGGGCGAATTCCTGTCCCTGACCTATTCCACCATCGGTACGCGCGGCGATGTGGACATGTGCGTGTGGTCGATTGGCTATGCCGTCGACGAGTTGAACAAGATGCGCTCGGAGCTGATGGCGACGCCGCTTGGCGGATACCTCAGCACGCCGCACAGCTTCCTGGCCATGACCAAGCGCTCGCAGTACTCGATTGACCGCGAGGACGAGAGCGAAGGCGAAGGCCGCGGTGCGATTCGTCCTGGTGGGCAGAAGTACATCTTCATCTACCCGTTCTGGAAGACGCGGCCTTGGTACCTGCTCTCGGCCACCGAGCGCAAGCGCTTGATGGATGAGCATATCCGCATCGGGCTGATGTATCCGCGGGTGAAGCTGAACACAACCTACTCCTTCGGCCTGGATGACCAGGAGTTCGTGGTGGCGTTCGAGACTAACTTCCCTGAGGACTTCCTCGACCTGGTGCAGCAGCTGCGCGAGACCGAGATCAGTGTTTACACGCTCAAGGACTATCCCATCTTCAGCTGCGTGCGGCTCAAGGCCGCGGAGATGCTGGACCGCCTCGGGTAATGGCAATGGCGACCAAGACTGCCAAGAAGACCGTTGGGAAGAAGAGTGGGCTGAAGACACCCTCGAGTTTGCCCGCTGCCAAGCGCAAGGCGGCGATTGAGGGCGTGTCTGCGGAGAAGGCTCGGGCGATTGCGGTCAAGGAGCCGGTATCGGCTAAGGTGAAGCGCGGGAAGACCATCAAGCCTCTCGCTCCGGAACGGATCAGGGCGATCCTCGACGCGCTGCAGAAGACCTATCCGAATGTTGTCTGCGCGCTTACGCACCACAATGCTTTTGAGCTGACCATTGCGACCATCTTGTCCGCGCAGACGACCGATGTTGGGGTGAACAAGGTTACGCCGGAGCTTTTCAAGATGTATCCGACGCCGAAGAAGCTGGCCGACGCGCCGCTGCCAGAGCTGGAGCGGATTATCAAGTCGACTGGGTTTTATCGGGCAAAGGCGAAGAATATTAAGGGTGCAGCGAAGGTGCTGGTGGAGAAGTTTGGCGGGAAGGTTCCGGAGACGATTGAGGAGCTGACCGAGCTTCCGGGTGTGGCGCGAAAGACGGCGAATGTTGTTCTGGGAAGCTGGTTCGGGATTGCTTCCGGGATCGTTGTGGACACGCATGTTGGTCGGCTGTCGCGGCGGCTGGAACTGACCAAGCAGGACGATCCGGTGAAGGTTGAGCAGGACCTTGAGAAGGTCATTCCGCGGGATCACTGGATCCAGTTTTCGCATGAACTGATCCATCATGGTCGGCAAGTTTGCATTGCGCGGAAACCGCGATGTGTGGA
>Ga0302305_1000218_pt1 | contig 38333 bp, 16 predicted proteins | sample III_Palsa_E2_3_FD_198764 | JGI IMG/M metagenome (GOLD analysis project Ga0302305, IMG submission 198764) | Peat permafrost microbial communities from Stordalen Mire near Abisko, Sweden - III_Palsa_E2_3 | ecosystem: Environmental > Terrestrial > Soil > Palsa > Peat permafrost | place: Sweden... | reverse complement strand
CCCATAGGTTCCGCACAGTTCCGTCGAGCTGGTCTGGTAGTCACCCGGATTGCGCGAACCAAACACCGTCACACCGCCATCCACAAGCAAGCCAACGCCGGTTGGAATCGTAATGGGCCCCATCAAAAAAGCATAGTTCGTCCCCGACGCGGCGAGTTCAACCACCTTGCCGGCCCCGCACGCCGTCAGCGCGGCCTGTATACGAGAGGTGTCCAGCGTCGTCTCTGAGGCAGGACCGCCCGACACGATCGCCTGCTGCGAAGAGAGCGTGCTGCAAACAGACGGTATCGTTGGCTCGACCACCGTACGGCTGTCGCCCGTAGCCAGCGTCTGCGCGCCCGCCACGCCCGCCATGGTTGCCGCCAGAACTCCCCACATCATCACTCTATGAAGCTTGCGCCTGCTGTTCATCATCACCTCGACTCCAGATCTCACAACGTGCCGTCTTCCCTTGGCTTCCGTACGTTTCCTAAGTTCGCAAGGGGTACGTCACTTGCTTTACAATTGCTGGCAACGTTGCCAAATTTGATCGCCAACAAATGTAACACAACAACTACACGTCTTGCGCAAGAGTAAAACTTTCGCCCTAAGGACCCATAAATGATGCTCAAAACCAGCCTTGTCGCCCTTCTGCTAAGCCTTGGCCTCTCGCTGGGCAACGCGGCCATGGCGCAGGATCGCCGCACCATTACCGAGCCTGTAATTCCCCCTTCCTGCTCAACCCTCCCCTCTAAACTGCAAGCCCCAAAGGACGCTCTCGCTGAAGCCGACGAATCCAGACTGGACACCGCTCGCCTGCAACAAGCACTCGATCATTGCGGCAAGGGCAAAGCGCTGGAACTGTCCGCCGACGGCCCCAACACCGCCTTTCTCACGGGTCCATTCTCCATCCCCACCGGAGTAACCCTGCTCATCGACCGCGGCGTGACCCTCTACGCTTCACGCGATCCCAGGCTCTACGATCTTCGCCCCGGAAGCTGCGGCGTCGTCAGCAAAGACAGCCAGGGCTGCACCGTTCTCATCACCATCAAAGATGCTCCCCACTCAGCCATCATGGGCGAAGGCTCCATCGACGGTCGCGGCGGCTCCAAGATGCTCCACGGCAGCGAAAGCTGGTGGGACCTCGCCGCCGACGCAAGATCCGGCGGTCGCCAGCAGGTACCCCGCATGATCGAGATCACCAACTCCGACGACTTCACCTTCTACAACATCACCCTCCGCAACTCCGCCAACTTCCATATCACCTACCGCGGCGGCAAAGGCTTCACCGTCTGGGGCCTCAAGATCGACACACCCAAAACCGCCCGCAATACCGACGGCATCGACCCCTCCGGCTCCTCAGACATCACTATCACCCACAGCTACATCCGCACCGGCGACGACAACATCGCCATCAAAGGTAGCGCCGGAGGCGTCACTCACATGACCGTTGCCGACAACCACTTCTACTACGGCCACGGCATGTCCATCGGCAGCGAAACCTACGATGGCGTCAGCGATCTACTCGTCACCGACCTCACCCTCGACGGCACGGAGTCCGGCATTCGCATCAAGTCGAACGCGTCAAAGGGCGGCGTAGTCAACCGCGTCACGTACAGCAACATCTGCATCCGCGACAGCAAGAGTCCCATATTCGTCGACATCGCCTACGCGGGTGCCGGCCCTCGCGTTGATCGCTTGCCCTACTACACCAACCTGCTGCTCAAAGACATACAGATCAGCGGTGGAGGCAAAATCTTCGTCGGCGGTTTCGACGAACAACACCGCACCACCATGACACTCGACAACGTCCTGCTGGACGACCCCAGCCACTACAAAATCTCAGGCCAACACACCGCCATCACCTACGGCCCCGGCCCGGTCAACTTCACCGTCTCCGGCCCCGACGTACGTGAAATTGGCAAGCCCTCAGCAGGCAAACCCTCAACGTGTCAAAGCCGCTTCATCCCATTCCCTACCCAACCTCATTAGGTCTTAGGGAGTGTCTAACAAATCAATTCGTCAGACACTCCCCAGCGCATCAATGCCCATCAGTAGGCGCAGCCTGCTTCGGCATGGCCGGACCAGCTCCTTCAGGTAGCCCATTCACATTCGGGCCCAACTCTACTTCCGTCCGAATGACGTTATCGGCTACCAGTCTCCCAAACAGCGCAGAGCCTGCTTCGCTCAAAGACACACGATCCGGAAACTTCCCTCCCGGCACGGTCACGTAAAGCGCATTCGCCGCCGCCTGCGTCTGTCCACCAAGGTACTGCCTCGACATCTGATACAAGTCCACGAACGTAACGCGATCTTGCGTAGCAACATCCCTCGCCGTGTCCGCGTACTCACTCATCGCATCATCTGCGGCCAACTTCCCGTCGCGATAAACCCGCATACACAGCGGGCTAATCAGAATAGGAATCGCCCTGGCCTCTCGAGTCTCCCGCACCATCTGGTCCAGACTCTTCTTGAGAAGCACTGCGGACTCATCATGCCCACGCTCTACAGCATCATTGCCAAACTGAATAAAGTAGAACTGCCCCTTGGCTGCCAAGGCCTTCGACCACACACCACCCTCGATATAATTCTTTGCCGTACTGCCAGCCAGTCCAAGATCGACGAACGCAACATTCGGCGTCAACGTTGCACGAAAACCAGCACCCCACCCACCGGTGGTCGAAATGCTGGAATCCCCCACCATCACAATCTTGAAAGGAGCTCCCTGAATCACCTTCATCGCGAGCACGCCCTCCGGCGGCAGCGTAGCGGGCGTCGGCTTCACATACTGCGCAAGCGCTGGAACAGCTTTGCCCAGGTCTTCGGCCACGATCCGCCCAAAAACATAACTACCAGCCCAGTTCAAATGCGTACCATCCAACTGAACTTTGCCCGTATTGTCTTTTTTCGTAATCGCCAGCTCGTTGCCCTTCTCCTTACCAACTTCGTCGAGATAAGCAATGCTTCGCGCCTGGAGATCGATCAAAGGAACCTGCAGTTCTTTCGCAACCTCTTCCATGCCGTTGGAGTACGCCGTCAAATCGCTATGAATCTTGCCATCTTTGCCCCATCTGCGGCGAGTCAAAGGAGTCACAAGAATCGGCGTGATCTTTTGCGCACGAGCTTCAGCCACAAAGTTCCGAAGGTTCTGCTGATACTGCGCCACCGTCGATTGGTTCCCAACCGGCACACCGCTTGTCTCATCGTTGTGTCCAAACTGGATCAGCATATAGTCCGGCTTCGACGCCAACGCCTTCTTCCAGATCCCATCCGCTCTGAAAGACTTCGTACTCTGTCCTCCACGCGCGAAGTTCAGACACTCCACCGCAGGCGCAAGGTTGGCGCAAAACCCTCGCCCATAGCCAGCATTGTCGGTCTGCGTTGAGTCGCCAATAAGATCAATGCGAATCGTGCCCGCCTCGCGCGTCGCAGATACAGACAACGGCGGCGCACTCTGAGCGATAAGAAGCAGCGGAGAGAATATCCCCAACAGAAAAACCGAACGTACACTCTGAATCGTCACTACGTCTCCTGGTCGTGCTGTTGCGCAACAGATGAGTTTTCTGGGGTAAAAACCGACTAGCAGTGTCGATCTAGCGAACGCGCCGCAACTGCTGGACGTCCGCATCAGGATCCCAATGGTCTGTGCCGCCCAACAATGCCGTTGCTGTTAATTGCTTCTCTTCGTTTGGAGTAAGTGACGGAGAAACCACGCTCCGGTTCCCTCCATCGACTCCGGGACCATGCGACTTGTACTCGCGATAGGTTGCGGTCTTCAAACGTCCGCCCCACTCCGACCATCCTGCAGGATCAATCTTCTGCACGATCTCTGTGTCGTAAAACAGCACGGTGGCATAATCGCGCCATGGTCTACCCAGAAAAATTTTGTTGTTCTGATTGTCCCCGGTGATTCGGCAATGCAGCATGTAATACCCAGAGTCCTCAAGCGGGGAGTGTCGACTCTGGGCTGTAACCATAGCGCCGTAGCCCGGACGCGAGTGCAGCTCGCAATGGTCAAAAACAGCCTTTGAATCTCCGAAAATGTAATCGACATTGCCTTCGATGAAGCAATCGTTGAAGAACTGGCGATCGGCCTGACAGGGAGACGTAAGATCGCCGTGGCAGGCACGACTGCTTGCGTTCAACGTATCCTGGCCACTGATGATGCGCACACGGTCTATCACGGCGCGATCAGATTCCATCTGCAACGCAACCGCCTGCGAGCGGTCTTCAGCCGCAGTATGGTCCTGCCACCAGGTATTCACAATCGTCAGATTCTCAGCCTCGAAGCGATCGGCGGATACCGTGATCGTTCCGGATTTAAAAGTGCTGCCCGTGTTCTTCGCCGAATCTCCCCACGTAATCACGGTGTCCGAAGGTGTGTTGCCGCTTCCAACCAGCGCAATGTTCGGCTTAGTTACCGAAACCTTCTCGTGATACGTCCCAGCAGCAATCAGAATGATCGCACCATGATCGGACGAAGCATGATCGATAGCCTCCTGCACCGTCTGGTACTGGCCATATCCCACCGGCCCCACGGTCAGTTGCTTAGGTTCGGAAGGCTGCCCATGGCTTCTGCTCGTAGAGCAGAACAACAGACACATTAGGAAGAAACAAAGTCGAACTCTCAAGCGCATCGATTCTCCGGTGTTTCCTCAAAACAAAGCAGGGTCATGGAAAACCCATAACCCCCGCTCAGGCTTTCGGTAGGTTTAGAAGCGGAAGAAGCCAGCGAACTGAAAGACACGAGATGCGTTCGCCTGAGTGGTTATCTGATCGAACAGTGAGTTCGTGGGATCGGTGCTCGGTGCGGAATAGACGGGATGATTGAGCACGTTGACTGCCTCCATGCGGAGTTGCAACGTACCCAGCTTCGAAACCTGAAATTCGCGCTGGAGGCCGACGTCGGCTTGATTTAGATGGTCGGCGCGGAGGTGTGAGTAACGAATGGGAGCGGTCCGAAGCTGGTAGGCTCCTGGCTCTTCCGTCGAACAGAAGTAGGTTGATGGAGTTCCGGATACATACTTCGCAAATGGACATAATGGATTTCCCGCCCCTGTCGAACTTGGGGCAGCCGGGGACGCGATGAGATGGGAGTTAGGTATGAGACCACTTGGGTGTACGCCCAGGGGCCCAGCTGCTGAAGTTCCAACCAGCCAGTTCGAGGGGTTGAACCAGAATCCTCCCTGAGCATTCTTTGAACTTGTTTGGAGTACCTGGGTGGACTTGTATTGTGCCCGTGACCAATGACTGTCGTCCACATTGGCTCCGTAGTAAACATCGTTGCCCATGTTAAGCGGAGCCCCGCTTTGGATCTGATAGACACCCTGCACCTGCCAGCCACCTACGATCTGCGACACTATCCCGTGGTTGTGAGAGAGCCAACGACGGTCGCGGCCCCAGGGCAACTGATAGATGACGCTGGTCGAGTAGCGCAGTGGACGGTCAGACGCTGAAATTCCGTACCAGGGTTTGGCATCCCCAGGGTTGAGGAAGGTCGTTGCGTCGAGCGACTTCGACCAGGTAAATGCTTGCGTGGTCGAAAACCCTTTGGTAAAGCGGCGTTGAACCTGCAACTGAACGGAGTGATAGATGGCTTGCCCGTCAAACGAGTAGGCGTTGATTCTGCCAAACTCCGGCCGCGGACGCAGCAGTTGGGGTAGGCCGATAGCTACACTACTTGTACCAAGATACGAGGAGGTGCCCGTGTAGAGGTTGGCGAACGGACTGGCGAGCTGGGTCCCCATGATGCCGTTCTCGTTCAGATCGTATCCCCCCTGGACCGTCGAATAGTATTGCGTGGGAACGCCGTTGAAATCTCTTCCGCCGTAATTGAGGCCCGCCTGGGCCTGTACCGTAGGCGTGTGGACGCCATGGTTGCCTACATAGTTAGCTTGCACCACAAACTGCCCGAACTGCTGCTGGAGTCCAAAGCTCCAGCGTTCGTTATAGGGAGTGTGCGGGTGAGGGGGAAGGAACTGAATGTCCTGGCCAATCGCTGTATTGACGCCGGCAGTGTTCCCAGTAGCTGGCGACAATCCGGCCGGGAATGGGTTGTCGAGCGTTGAGCTGATTTGGACGCTATTGGCGCCATAAGCGGGACCGATAACAGTGGAGGTCGAGGAATACCCCTGTTGCGGCAGCGTGATCGTGGTCGTCGAGCCCGAGTTCGATCCAGAGATGTCATACAACAGGATCGAATCGAAGAACATCCCGAATCCACCACGAATAACCGTCTTCGGACTAATGGCATAAGCGAAACCAACGCGGGGACTGAAATCCCACTTGGGGGCCTGATAGGCGGCAAGCCCATGGCCGTCCGTGTTTGCAAAGATCGCGCCGCCGGTCGGAGTGATGGTCGCGGGACCTCCTACGAGGCCGGAAGAGGCGGTGGACGAGACGTAAGCGCCCTCACCGCTTGAAATGTAGCTGGCGGCGGCGGCCTGCGTCGTTTCGTTTACCGCGTCAAAGTTGAAGGAGACAATTTCTTTGCCGTTCAACTCCTCCATCGGTGTTTCATGCTCCCAGCGAAGACCAAGGTTTAGAGTCAGCTGCCTGGAGGCGCGCCAGTCATCCTGGAAGTACGCAGAATAATAGTCCGACCGCGTCAGATAGTCCGAGTTCTGATTTTGAGTGCCGCCGGTGAGGATGCCCATCTCCAGTTCTGCGATCGAGAAGCCTGCCCCCCCTCCCGCAAGAGCGGAAGCATTTGTCCCGTATGCCTGAGTCGCGTCATTTCCACTGGAGGAATAGTCGCCGTTTTCGGTGCCGCCGCCCTGTCCGGCCGTGATGTAACGCCGATACTCCACGCCTGCTCTTAGAAAGTGCTTTGCTAGCTGCTTGGACAACGACACATTCCCAAGCCATACATCGTCCGTGTTGAAGAAGTCGGACGACTGGTTGATAGAGGTGTACTGCGTGAGATCGAACCGCGGATACTGATTGGCAGAATGGGGTAGACCATTCACGAGATACGCCGGCATGCCAATGGTGGTAGGCGAGACCTTCCCCTCGGACGGGTTATAGTTGTAATCCGTAAACCTGGTGTACCCCAACACGGTAGACAGCACGACAGTCGAGCTGAGAGCTACGGTGTGGCCGAGCGCAACCCCGTAGTTTTCATAATCCAGATACGACGTGCTGACCGGCGCAAAGACCTCGCCTGGTGTAGAGAACCGGGAGCTGCGCACCAAGTGCATGTACATCTGTTGCTGCGGATTGATCGCGTAGTCGAGCCGCGCAACAGCTCCAGTGTATTGATCCGAGTTCGGTACCCCAAACGCATAGGTGCCGATGGCCGCCGATCCCCCATTGGCGGCAGGATAGAACTTGAGGACATTTGCAGCGACGGGGTCAATTCCGCCCAGGTACTTTGCGACATTATTACCCGGAATACAATTCCGCTGCAGTGACCCGTTTGAAGTCCGGGGGTCAAAGAGTTGATATGCATTGGGTGTCACGTTTATGACCGCGGGCGTAGAACCACACACATTACTGACGTTGCTCGTAGAATCCAGCGCATAAAGTGCCGAAAAGTCTCCCGCGATCTGAGCCTGCGTGGGGACATTGTCCACACCATTGTTCGGATTGGTCTGGCTGCTGTGCTCGAAACCGGTGAAGAAGAACAACTTCCCTTTCAGTATCGGCCCGCCGAACGAAAAGCCCTCGCGTAGGAATTGAGGCTTAACCTGAGTCGTCGGTTGAAGCGTCCAATTGTTGGCATTGATGTTCGGGTTCTGATAGTAAACGAATACAGAACCATGATAACGGTCAGTACCTGACTTCACTTGCACATTGGTGAAGCCGCCGGAGGCATGCCCTTGGCTTGCATCGTACGAAGAGGTCGCAAGCCGATACTGCGAAATAGACTCCGTGTTGGGCGTAAACGCGGTCGCGCGGATGCGGTTGTCGGCAGCGCCATCCAGCTTGTAGTCGATCGAGTTATACATCGATCCATTGATCGAAACGTTCGCAGTACCACTGTCATACACGTGAATATTGGGATTGACTCCAGAGAGCGTCACACCCGGCGCAAGGTTCTCAAGCGTAAACGCATTTCCATAGATCAACGGCAAGTCCGTCATCGACTTTTCTTCGATAACGATGCCGAGATCCGCAGAATCGTAGTTCAGCAATTGCGACTGTCCATTCACAGTGACGGTCGTGTCGACATTGCCAACCTTCATGGTTACATCGATCTGCTTCGGTGTACCCAGATCGACCTGTACATGGTCCTCTCTGAATCCACTGAATCCAGACATCGCCACCATAATCGTGTACTTGCCCGGAATGACAGAAGGAAACACATATCCGCCGGCGCCGTCAGATTTCGTCTTGAGCACAACATTCGTTGCCTCATTGATGGCCTGAACGTCAGCGCTCGGGATTCCTCCACCTTCCTTGTCGGTCACTCGCCCATTGATGACACCGCGATCGCCCTGGGCAAAGAGCGGGACAGAGGACAAACCAAAAAACACGAGCGCGAATAGGATTGCCCTTTTGACGGAAAACTTAGACATGACACAGCCTCGAACATTCTGATGAGAGTTGGCATCGTTGCCAGTAAGCCTGACTTTTATAGGTTCCCGGAGCACGGCCTGTCAAGCAGTTGCTGCAAGCGTCCCTAAAATAGCCTTCGAAAGTAGCGCTGCGCAGCAGATCGAGAGGGCCCGCCCCACTCTCGATCTCGCCATTGCAGCGTGCCTATAAGCCTTGAATCGCCTTTGTCAGGGTTAGTTTGTTCCTCAGTATCTGCTTTTCGTGTATGCCCTGAAAAGCAATGCAGGACATGGCCCCCAGCGAAAGCCACGGTTTCTGAACCGTGGCCTCACCACCATGACCATCGCCACATGTTGGCAACGATACCAATATGCGGTTAGCGTTCAGTGCCGCTCTACTGCACCGAATCCCTGAAAGACCCTACTTTGGCAGCGTCACACTGCCCTTCACAACGAGTGCCACCGATGTCGAGCCACCCTCAACACCAGGTTGACCCCCTCCAACGAAGACGCGATACATCCCTGGCGAGATCGTACGCTCCCCGTGATCGCTGACGCGGCTAAGTTGTGCCGGCGCGAGCGTAATCGAGACCACCTTGCTCTCTTTGGACTTCAGAGACACACGCTCATACCCCGCGAGGAACGCATGCGCACCAGCCCGTCCCCCAGGAGCCTCCACATACGCTTCCACCACCTCATCACCGTCGATATCGCTCGTATTCGTTACCGTGGTCTTCACAAGGACTGAATCGCCTGCACGAACCTCTGCACTCGCGAGCTCAGGTTTGCCATAGACGAAGGAAGAGTAGCTCAAGCCAAACCCAAACCCGTATAGCGGCTTCCCTTTGAAGTAGCGGTAGGTCCGGTTGGCCATCGAGTAGTCGTCAAAGTGCGGAAGATCGCTCACCCCGCGATAGAACGTTACAGGAAGCCTTCCCGAAGGATTGCTCGTACCAGCTATCGTCTCCGCAATTGCTTTGCCGGCTTCTTCGCCACCATACCAGGCCTCCATCAGCGCGTCCGCGTTAGCCTGAGCCCAATTGACAGCCAAAGCACTGCCAGAAGTAAGCACCACAATCAGGGGCTTACCAGTTGCCTTCATCGCTTTCAGCAACTGTTCCTGCGAGGCCGGAAGATCGATGCTTGTTCGATCACCTCCGTCAAAGCCGGGAACATGAACGCTCATCTCCTCCCCTTCCAGATCCGGAGAAAGTCCAACAAACGCGACCACCACATCCGCAGACTTCGCCGCATCCACGGCACCTTGCAGCAGTGCCTCTGCCGGCGGAACCCACTCCAGGCTCACATATCTATCGTTGCTGACTCGCGAATACTCGATGCGGATACGATGCGGTGCCGTATTTTGTGCAGTGATCTCCAACGAAGTCGTTCCCGTGCCACTATCAAGCGCTGGCTGATCGTCCAGATAGATGCGGACAGCAGGCCTCGCGTCCGACACCACCGCGTGTCCTTCGCCCGTCATATCTGGAGCATTCTTCCGCTGCGGAACCCCGCGGAAACGGAGCGTGTACTTCCCCGCCACTGGGAATGAGATAAATCCCGTCCAGCGCACGGAGAAGTTACGCGCCGGAACGGCTGGATCGGGAGCCACGCTATCCCAGTTGAAGTTGAGCATGCGATCCACCCGTTCCACAGCGGGCTTACCGGAGAAATCCGGCTTGGCAAAGTACTCCGCTTTCAGGCCCGGCAAGGAGTCGTCCCGCGTCTGATGCAGCGCTGTGGAAAGAACAGGTGCAGCCATGCCCTCTGCCAGCGTAGCGCCTGGGCTATAGACAATATTCTCCGCGCCAAACTGATCTCGCATCCCTTGCAGCGGAAGAACCGGTCGCGGCGCAGTCCCTTGATAATTCCCTTCCACCGCTTGCAACAAGTCGGCAGTCGGCCCAACAACTGCGATTCGCTTCTGGCCTTTGAGCGGAAGCATGCGCTGTTTGTTTTCGAGCAACACAATGGACTCGCGGGCTACCTCTAAAGCGATACGTCTGTGTGCTGCAGTATCCACGTCCGCTAACGACAACGCCTCAAACGGCACCTGCCCCGGCGGATCGAACATCCCCAATCGGAACCGAGCGGTAAACAAGCGCTCCACCGCTATATCCAACTCACTCTCCGTCGTCAGACCGTCGGCCACCGCAGTTCCGAGCGCACCATACGCAGAGCCGCAGTCCAGATCTGTGCCTGCCTTCAAAGCGATAGCCGAAGCATGCGCTGCATCAGCAGCATAGTGATGACCACGCTGTATGTCCCCCACCGCATCGCAATCCGATACCACGAACCCATCGAAGTGCCACGCACTACGCAGATAGGTCTGCAACAACATGCTGTTGGCACACGCCGGAACCTTATCCACGGCGTTGTAGGCGCACATGATCGAGTCCGCGTGCCCGTCCTCAATAGCCGCTCGAAATGCCGGAAGGTAAGTGTCTTCCAGGTCGAACGGCGAGGGGTCTACATCAAACCCATGCCGCGATGGCTCCGGTCCGCTGTGTACCGCAAAGTGTTTTGGAGTAGCTACTACTTTGAAGTACTTCGGATCATCTCCCTGCAGCCCATGAATGAAAGCCACTCCGGTCGTTGCTGTCAGAAAGGGATCTTCCCCATACGTCTCCTGCCCACGGCCCCACCGCGGATCACGAAAGATGTTGATGTTCGGTGACCAATACGTCAACCCTGAGTACCTGCCAAAGCGATGTTGTTTCACCGCCTCGTTATACTTTCCACGCGCTTCCGTCGAAACTACATCCCCAACATCCTCTACAAGCTTCGGATTCCACGTAGCGGCAATCGCAATTGCCTGCGGAAACACCGTAGCAAAGCCGCTACGCGCCACGCCGTGCAAGCCTTCGTTCCACCAGTTGTACTCCGGAACACCCAGCCGCGGAATAGCTCTGGCATGGTCCATCGTTTGCGAGATCTTTTCCTCCAGCGTCATACGCTTTACAAGGTCCGCCGCGCGCACCTCAGGCTTCAACGAAGCATCCTGAAAGGGACATTGTCCGGGCGCACACACATCGCTTTGCGCGTGTAACAACGAAACTGGACCAACACACAGAAGAAAAACGGCAAGTCGAAAACTCTTGAACATCATGCACTTCCTTCAGAAACATGGCTTGCTGGCTATATCTCTCGTACTGCCCCGATGGCTCGCGCCGGCTAGGATCCAACAGCCAGAAAGTCCCCACATCAAAGCCATCCAACGGGCATGCTACTCTTACCTCAATGGCAACGTTGCCGCTTGGTAGACCGACTATAGCCAAACGCCCAACGGTGCGTCAACACGCCTACGATAGGAGAGCGCGCCGCTGAGAGAGCGGTTCGCGTATCAGCAAATTATGCGACCAGGCCTTCCACGCTTCCCGCAACGTAGATCCGTTCGCCTTGCGGCTTCCATTCTTTTCGTCCTCACCACTCGCCTCCAACCGGCTGCATCCGCCCAAACAGAGGTGTCCTCAGGCGGCGTCTTGCGGGTCACCAGCCGGCTTGTCACGCTCGATGTGACCGTACTCGACGCCAAGGGGAACACCGTCACCGATTTGAAGCAATCAGACTTCACCGTCTATGAGAATGGGCAACCGCAGTCCATCCGCAACTTCGATGGATTCAATACCCATGCACTGACGCCCACTCTTACTGCGACTTCGATCAACAACGCGGCGGATCTGGAGCGCGTCGCGCCAAACGCTCCCGTTACCATCCTCGTGTTGGATGAGTTCAACACAGACTTTAGCGACAACGCCTACGCCCGCCTGCAACTCAAAAAATACCTTCTGGCTCAGCCCGCGGTTTTGAAGCAGCCCACAACCTTCGTCGCGGCCACCGATGCCGGCTTCCAGCAAATTCAGAATTACACTCTCGACCGCCAGCGTCTTATCGACGGCTTGGCTCACCTGCCCGCAGTCCTGCCGGGCACCTTATTGCGTACCCAGGGCCAGCCGGAGGGCCTCGCAATCAGGTTCGCGCAGACCCTCGACTCGCTTCAACAGATCGCAGAGGCCAGCATCGGCCACAAGGGTCGCAAAAACATCATCTGGGTTGGCAGAGGCTTCACCAGCATCGACCTTCAAAATGAACCTGCCCATCAGGTCGACCTCATCCAACACGCAGCCGAGCGCACCGTCAACCTCCTCCGCGAGGCTCACGTCACCGTCTACAGCGTCGACCCAACTCTAAGCACAAAACTCGTCGCGGACATTGACGATACAGCTACAACAGTCGACGCTGCCGCCTTTGCCGCCGAAACCCACGATCCCACCGACCCCTTTGATGGCACAGTAAGCTTCAACACCATCGCTCCACTCAGCGGCGGACGCGCCTTCTCCATGTTCAACGACCTCGATCAGGAGATTGCAACCAGCGTTACGGAAGGCAGCGCGTATTACTCCATAGCCTACGTTCCAACCGCTGAGATTGATGCAGACCATCCGTACCGCAGAATCGACGTCAAGCTCGATAGACCCGGCCTCACCGTAATCACGCGCCACGGCTACTACTCGGTCACCCCACCTCCACCGGCGCTTTCATCGCATCAGGAGTTGAAGTCAGAAGGCTATGACATCGGCTCCGCTCTGGGTAGCGGAATCACCTATACAGGCCTCGCGCTCAGTGCGGCAGTGTCTTCCTCCAACCCGACCGAATGCATCGTTCAGGTAGCTACGAGAAACATCCAATGGGATACGCAGCCCGACGGAACAACCAGCGCGCATCTCACGCTCGTTGCCGTAGCCTTCGATGCCCACAACAAACCACTCGGCAATCCTTCTAAAAAGGACATAGTCGCCAGGCTCAAAGACATCAGCAAGCTGGAGCAACTACCCTTCGCCACACTGACGGTAAACATTCCGCAGCAGAAGAACGCAAAGAGCATCCGCATCGCGGTGCGGGATGTCGCCACAGGAAAGCTCGGCACGGCTGAGCTCGACCTCAGCCCCGAACACTAGCTTCTGTGGCTCACGATCTATCTACACAGCATCTGTGTAGATAGACCGTGCCAGTAGGTTCTCTATTGCCTCCTGCCGTCCGGAGCGCGGTTGCGGGTTGAGTTCCTCTTTCAGTGTCAGCGCTTCAATCGCATCGAGTGACAACTCTCCCGAAAGCAACTTTGCACCTCTGTCCGACTTCCAGTCCGCATAGCGCTCGCTCAGCAACGCATCGTACTTTCCGTCTTCAATCAGCTTCGCGGCCGTGAGGAAAGCGCGCGCGCACAGATCCACGCCACCAACGTGAGCATGAACCATATCTTCTGGCGTGAAGCTCTGGCGCCTCACCTTCGCGTCGAAGTTACATCCGCCCTTGCCCAGGCCACCTGCCTTGATCATGTGATACATCGACATCGTCATCGTCCACAGATCATTCGGAAATTGGTCGGTATCCCAGCCCAGAAGCGCATCGCCACGATTGATGTCCAGCGAACCCAATATACCCAGGCTTCCCGCCGTTGCGATCTCATGTTCAAAGCTATGACCAGCCAGCGTGGCATGATTCGCCTCAATATTCACACGCACTTCGTTCTCCAAACCGAAGCGCTTCAAAAAACCATAAACAGTCGCAACATCAAAGTCGTACTGGTGCGACGTCGGCTCTTTCGGTTTCGGCTCAATCAGAATCTGGCCCTCAAAACCGATCTTGTGCTTATAGTCCACCACCAACATCAGGAAGCGTCCCATCTGCTCCAGTTCCTGCTTCATGTCGGTATTCAGCAAAGTCTCGTAACCCTCGCGACCACCCCACAAAACATAATTCGATCCACCCAGACGCATCGTCGCATCCATGCAGTTCTTCACCATCGTTGCGCTCCATGCAAAAACATCCGGGTCGGGATTGGTGGACGCGCCTGCCATGAAACGCGGATGCGAAAAGAGATTTGCGGTTCCCCACAGCAATCGCGTGCTGTGGGCGCTCATCTTCTCTTCCAGGTAGTCCACCATCGTGTGGAAGTTCTTCAGTGTCTCAGACAGCGTCTCGCCGCCCGGAGCAATATCCGCATCGTGCCAGCAATAGAACGGAAGATCCAACACGCGGAACAGATCAAACGCGGCATCCGCCTTCATCTTGGCCAATTCAATAGCATCGCCGGCCCCCATCCATGACCGGCGCAGCGTCGGTCCTCCAAACGGATCGCTACCAGTCATCGCGAGCGAATGCCAATACGCAACTGCGAAGCGAAGATGCTCTTTGAGAGGTTTGCCGAGTACGATCCTGGCCTCATCGTACCAACGATAAGCCAGCGCATTGTCGCTCGACGGGCCTTCATACTTCACGGTATTGAATTGACTAAATATTGAATCCAACTTAATTCCTCGCTCTTTCTAGCTGTTCCTGATTCTTGAAGCTCTCACCAAAATAGGGAGACCACATTCGCGACACACCTTATCTGATGTGCTTACTTCCCAATCGACGTCACCCCTGGGCCTGTCGCTATATTGTCCCCGGAGGATGCACGTACGTTGAAGTGGCTCGCTCCAACCTGTACATATTCCAGCTGCGCTCCCTTGGTAGCCTCGATCGAAACATTAATCAATCGGAGACCAAGAATCGGCGACTCTGGCAAACCCACCACAACCGCAGCCTCCTTCGCTCCCTTGGCTCGCACGTTTGAAATCGTGATGTCGTGAAAGTGGGGAGTAAGCCGCGTCACTGGCTCTGGATCAATCGATGGCGGAATCTTGGGATAGAACTCGGTAATCAAAATCGCCGTGCCAACGTCTTCCATATCAATATCGCTATAGGTCAACGGCCCAATATCATTGCCGCGATCACGATTCGCTTTGATCCGTATACCCGTTCCCGTTCCCTTGAAATGAACACGCTCCACACGCACCCTCTGCACCCCTCCCGAAACTTCGCTTCCAATGGACAGCCCATGCCCATTCAGCAACGTGCAATCCGTGATGGTAATGTCGGTGCTTGGCGCATCCGGACCAGGCGAGTTCGGCTGTCCGCTCTTAATTGCAATATCATCGTCGCCCGTATCGATCGTCACGTGGTCAATCACAATATGGCTGGAAGAAAATGGATCGATTCCATCCGTATTATGCGACGTCGTAGGCGCATATACCTTCATATTGCGGAAGACAACATCATCGGAGTAATACGGCACAATCTGCCACATCGGAGAGTTCTCCGCTGTAATGTTTTCCATCCTCACATGCTTGCAATGGTCAAACACGATCAGCCGAGGCCGCGTATATCCATTCTCGCGATGCGGCCACCAGCTATCGCCACGCCCATCGATGGTACCGCCGCCCGTAATCACGATGTCCGCAGCATTCTTCGCCGTCAAAAACGCCTTCCGGCCCAACTCCCCGAACTGTTGCTCTTCCGGAAAATCATCATGATCGTTTGATGCGGCCAGCGTCGTAGCGGATCCAATGTACAGCGTGATCTTGCTCTTAAGATCGAGAGGTCCACTCACAAACACCGCCGCACCTTCAAGCTTCACCGTTCCGCCCGTCTTCGCGCAGTCATCGATAGCCTGCTGAATCGCAACGGTATCCTTCGTTTTTCCGTTGCCGGTCGCTCCATAGGTGTGAACGTCACAGGTCTTCTCGGTCTGCGCAGCCATGGAGCCGACGCAAAGGCATGAGATAAAAGCAAGCAACAAATAAGGGCGCATTTCAAACCTCAGACTAAAGCGATAAAGCTGTTGCTTCAAAGATCCAACACGACGATCTAAGTCGCCGCAAGAGTCTCAAGAGAGGTGCCCAGCCACTGCAACTGCAGCCGCAAACTGACCTCCGGCGCACGAGGAACAAGAACCGGCGTCTTGCCAAGACGGCACATAAAGCTCGCAGCTCCGATATTGCGGTCATGGTCCCTGCTATACCCATAACAACTTCAGTATCCCGCGCACCCGGCGCCCACTCAATCAGCAATCCGTTCCGCAAAAAATATCTACCGTGACCCGTTGCCGCCTGGTAGTACAGCGCGCTCTGCTGCACAACTGACCGAATGCGGTCTGCAGAAACGTGCGACGATCGATGTGTCTCGACAACCAGCTTTCCTCCTATAAAGTAACTCGCAGTCGATAGTATGGCATCGTTGCCAGTAAATGCAAAACATCCATCCGCCTGCGCGAAACTGTAGCTTTTCATGCGACAACCTTGCTAAGGCAAACGTTCCCACCTTAGCTCTCGGTACTTCAAGAGCAGGAGTAAGATGAAGGAAAGAGAGAGTCCACCGATGATCCAAGCGAAAGGCCGGCCGACCGTTACTGACGTGGCGAAAATGGCGCATGTCGGGGCCTCTACCGTTTCGCGATATCTCCGAGGCGTCAGCATCCGGCCCGCAGCAGCCCTGCGCGTCGCCGCTGCTATTAAGCATCTCGACTACACTCCAGACGAAGCCGCAAGAGCTCTCCGCGGCGCGTCCACACGCACCATCGGCATCATCGTTCCGCAGGTCGACAACACCTTCTTCAGCAAGGCCATTCAGGAAATCGAGTCAGAAGCCCGGCGCCGAGGTTTCGCTGTCATTCTGCTGCTGCACGAAGAAAACAAAGATCGCCAAAACCAGCACCTTGCCACTCTCAGGCGTTACCGTGCCGACGGCGTCATCATGGCCTGCGCGCCCGATAGCATTCCAGAGGAGATCGCCTCCGTCTTATCAGGAACACCAACAGTCGTCTTCGACCGCCTGCTCGCCAAAGATGTCGACTCGGTCACGCTGAGAAACCGCGAGGCAGCGCGAACAGCAACAGATCATCTTCTCCGCCACGGATATAAAGATATCGCCTGCATCACAGCTCGAACAGCCATCTTCACCTTCCGCGAACGCATCGACGGATACACGGAAGCCATGCGCAGCGCTGGCCGCAAGCCACACCTGTTGGAGGCCGCCGACTACAACGATCTGAGAATGATGCTCGCCCCCGTGCTCTCCGGTCGTGACAAGCCACACGCGCTTCTTTCGCTCAGTAACATGGCTACCAGCAGCATATTGTTCGCCTTCAATGACATGGGCCTCAATGAGGCCAATAGGCTACCTGTCATCGGTTTCGACGACTTCGACTTTGCCCCACTGATGAATCCATCGCTCACAGTCGTTCGTCAGCCGGTGAAGCTAATGGTTCGTTACGCCCTCGACCTTCTCTTTCGCAAGATCGAAGCGCTCGCGAATCCCCCTGCCGCCGACGAACCGTTGCCCGATACACAAAATATCACCCTCGCTGGGGAATTGGTCTGCAGACGCTCTTGCGGCTGCGAGTGATCGAACGCCCACAACCCTCACACGGCATAGACAACTCGGGCAGACGAGGACGTTCCGCCCACATCTGCCCGAGTCTGCTCAACCAGCAAATCCTTAATCGATAAGAACAGTGACAGTCGTGGTCTCCGAGGCGCCTGCTGCGGTCGACGTAAACGTCACAATCTGAGTGCCACTCGGAGCCACCCCTGTCGCCGCTTTACCACCCGACCCAGAGCAACCCGCAACCCCGAGCAACGCAACACCCGAGCAGGCCGCAAACAAAGCGATCAGGGCAACGCGAGGCAAGTGCTGCATACGCTTACGCGACCGGACCAAGAAGCCCAGCAACCCGAGCGACGCCAGCATCGCCAGCATCGATCCGCTGCCGAGGCTCGCTGTCGCAGCTATAGTTGGGGCCACCGTAATCGTTGCCGTCGGATTCGTAATTGCCGTTGAGGACACTGACTGGAATTGCAAAGCACAGGTCACATACGCCACAGGGCTGCTGCAAGCGAGCCCCACGACACCGGCGAATCCGCCCTGCGGCGAGATATCCAGCGTCACCTGACCTGACGCCCCAGGCGCAATCGTAATCGCGTTTGGCGACACCGAGAGCAAAATCGCACTAGCTGCAATCGTCAACGTCTGCGCCGCACTCGCCGATGCAGCAAAGGCCTTTCCATCCGACGCGAAGCTCGCCGTAATCACATCGGTGGCTCCGGTCGTCGGCGTCAAAGTATAGATCGCTACACCCTGCGCATTGATCGTGCCAGTGCCCAGCGTGGTTGTTCCGTTGTTGAGGAAGGTAATCGTCTGTCCCACGGCCGCCGGGGTCTGCGTTGCCGTCAGCGTGACCGGTTGCCCAGGATACGTTGACGTCGCACTCAGTGCCAGCGTAACCACCGAAGGCGTCAGCGCAACTGTCACCGTCTGCACCGCGCTTGCGGAAGATCCAAGGACCAGGGGAGTACCCGCAAACGTCGCCTGGAAGTTATAGATGACGCCAAGCGCTCCGACCGTGAACGGCAGTGTCGCCACGCCCGAAGAGTTTGTCGTACCTGTGCCAAGTACCGTCGTTCCATTCAGGAAGGTAACGGTCTGCCCGGTCACGGCTGACGTTGACGCAACCGTAGCGGTCAACGTCAACGCTGTCGCCGGCAGTACCGTGGTTCCAATCTGCGCCAGCGTCGTCGTCGTACCGGAGATGGAAGTCAGCGTCCCAAGCAACGTCATGCTTCCGACCGTGCTTGCCGCCGGCAAGTAGCTAATCACACTGCTCACCGCTCCCGTACCCTGGCCCACGAAGTTCGCGCTAAAGCTGCAGGCACTGCCCGCGGCCTGCGCTCCAAGCACTCCCGCGGCCACCGTGCATCCGGTGCTTCCGCTGGACGACAGCACAAGGTTAGTCGTGTTGACACTCGGATTCGAGCCTGACACGGCAAGATTACCAACGTCAGTCAACGTTCCGTTCACGGTCGCGGATCCACTCGATCCGATGCCGAAGTCATGTGAGAAGGCGTTACGAGCAATCATGGTAAGTACACCTGCGCCGCTGTCCGCGCTATACAGGTTTCCATTACCGGCCACAGCAAGCCCGCTGGGCTTGCTGAGAGCGCTCCGCACCGTCACGCTAAGCGAACCTGCAACTCCGCTCGAAATTCCTGCATACGGAATCTCAACGACCGTGTCAGCCGTGGTGTCCTGGTAATAGACATCCCCGGCCGCATCCACTGCGATCGCCCCCGGATGAATCGACGACAGCAGCCCAGTGGTTATGCCGGTCTTCGCGTCCACGCGGTAGATTGCGCCGGAGCCAGTGTCCGCAATGTAGAGGTTTCCGTAGCTATCAACCGCCAGGCTTGTCGGCACATTCAGGCTTGACGCAACAACACTCGGCGGCGTCGCGTTCGGCAGCGCTGCACCGGTGCCCGGAATCGCTGTGCCATTCAGCGTGGCGGCAGCAAACTTGTACACCGAGGAAGTGCTCTTGTCCGAGACATACATGTTGCCGACCTGATCGAAGGCAACACCCTGAGGCGCACTCACTCCAGCCAGCGTTATGGTGCTGGCCACATAGGCGCCGCCGGTAAGCGTGAGCTTTGCGATTGTGGTGCTGCTTGAGCCCGTCGCATAGACATTCCCAGCGAGGTCAAGTGCTATCTGTGCTGGGCCTGCAGGCAGCGTGCCCGAAAGCTGCTTCGATACGCCGCCGGTGATCTCGACAAACTTGCCGGCCGCTGTATCCATAGTGAAGACATCACCGTTAGAGTCCACTGCTGCGCCCGCAGGGGATGCGGACGCGGCTGCAAGATTCGTACTGACGGCTGCTGTCGGCAAAGCAGGGTCCACCACAAGCGCGCTACCGGTCGAGTTCCCATACATCAGAGAGTACGACGAGGTAGAAACGCTCGCGTCCGACAACGAAAGCAAGCCAGAGCGAAGGCCTGGCGCCGTCGGCGAGAAGCTCACCGTAGCCACACAGTCCACCGTCTTATCGGCGTTCGCCGTCGTTTCGCAACTCGGAGTTCCAACGTTGACCTCCGATGCCGCCACATTCAACACCGAAGCAGCAATCGCCGTCGCGCTGGCCGTCGTACCCGCAGGCCCATGGAGGAACATGGTTTGCGTCGTCGGAGTGCCGATGGTCGCTGGGAACAACTGACTAGCCAGCGCTTCGCGAATACGCGTGCGTCCCCAGCCTGCGGAGTCGATCTCCACATCACCGATATACAAATTGTTGTTCGTGTCAGCCGAAAGGCTAAGCTGGCTGCTGCCCGTACCGTTATTGTTGAAGCAGGGGTTCGTCGTGATTGCTCCAGCAGGAGCGGACGTGCTGGCCGCAAAAGCCGGGAGCCCATCGCCCGTACCCGGCGTGGCGCAGGTGTAGATCGTCGTAGGTGTATTTGACCCTGTCGATACGGTCGGGGGGATAAACGTTGCGCCCGTGACCGGAACAGTGGACTGAATCAACAGCCGTATATAGCCCGTGCTTAGATCATAGAGGCTCACATAAGCGCCCGTCGTAGCAGTGCTGGAGGCTCCCAGATAGAGGTTCCCGTTCGGCGCAGCAGTCACGCGCGTATAAGCGCTATCGGATGTTGCAGTACCTAACGTCGGTGTGGCACTTATCGCCCCACTGGCGTTGCCCGCCAGCAGGTACACATAGCCATGCGTAACCGTGCCCACCGACGGATTGTTCGCAAAGATGGCATGCGCCATCGGATAGCTCGCAGCAGTGATGTTGCCTGTAGACACCGTAGGCCCCATATACAGCACGTGCAATACGTTAGAGTAGCCGTCATTCAGGATGACATTGCCCGACACCGCACCACCTTCAACCGTTTGGTCGATCGCCAATCCCACCGCATAGGCCGCCTGTTGCGACTGAGATGTGTTGAACCACGGACACCCATCGCCAAATGTATCAACAGCTGTCGCCCCGGGCGCTGACGTGCATCCCGCCCCCGCCACCGTCGCCGTAAAGCCTCCGAAGATCGGGTAGATACGCCCATACATCTGGGCGGGCGTAAGACTGGCGTACGCCGCATACAACTGCAGCACAGCTGGCAGCGGATTGGTCAACACAACACCCGTAGACAGCGTATACGTTGGTGGCCCGACCACCACACGCACTCGAAAGTTTGACCCATCGGCGATAAAAACATTCCCATACAGATCGGCCGTAACCGAGCGGCCACCATTGAGCTCACCCGTTGTTGCGCCGCAAGTACCGGCTGTTCCCGTAGTCGTCGCAGTTGCATTGAAGTTGCTGTTCGAAGGCCCCCACCCAGCCACATCTCCCGGCAGATTCCAGAAGGCCGAAGCAAAGTAGCCATCGCCAGCGCCCGGTGCCAGAACCGAAGTCCCCGCCGTGGCCCCCGTACCCGCACTAACGCAGCCAGCGACACGGTACATATAGCCGACCTGCTTCTGCGCCTGGCTATACGTCTGCGTCACACCTGCGGCTATCGGGCACAGCGGCGAAACAGCATTGCAAAAAATGTGTACCTCGCCTGAGCTGTAGCTTCCCGTAAACAGGTTGCCGTATGGATCTATACCCCAGCCACGTTCTTTAGGAGCATGGCTGCTAAGGAACGGGCAGCCATCTCCCTGACTGTCCATGTAACCGGCCACAGTAGCAGTAGCCAGCGAACACAACGAATCAAGGCTGCTCGACACCAGCGACACGATCCCCGACTTTGCATCCACCCTCCGAATCAGCGTAATCGACGTATTTGCCCAGTTGTTATTGATGTCGGCAATGTAGAGATTGCCCTGCCCATCCACGCGAATCCCGTCCTGCAAATCCGTGCCGAAGACCGCTTGCGTAGCCAGGCAGCCATCGCCGTAGATGTCGGTCGCCTTGTACGGGCTTCCCGGCGAACACGCGCCACCAACAGTAAACCCACTCACACCAGCAGTACCGTTGGCCGACCCCGCCACGGTAGTCAACGTATTAGGCAAAACGATGGGCGCAGCCGTCTGCGCGTAACCCAGAGTTCCGAAAAGCAAAAATCCGGCCATCAGCTTCGCCGTCTTCAGCATGCGGCGTTGCATGGAGGGGATAGCGCCCAAACGAGCAGCAGACTGGTTGCAATGGGCCGTCGATGAGTAGTTCGAAATCATGAGATTCACTTCTTTCCTATTCTTGAGCTACTTCAAGGGCGGCACCTCTACAAGGCGTCGCGGCCATCTTTCCAGCGACCACAAACTCCATGCCCTATTTATGCGTTACCGACTATAGGCAACGTTGCCAATATTTGTAAAGAGATTTTTCCTGCTATCTCACAATCCCAATTTGCCCCTCACAAACAGTCGCCTTTGCGGACAACTTGCCTCAAGCCGCTCCGTCATCCGGCCTGCCACGCTTCCATCGATCCTTTGCCCCGGCGCTCCTATCTCTTCCATAAATGACTCCGAAGCCTTGAATTTTCAGCTTTCTCGCCGTATTCCATGCAAGTCCCTTCTTCTTTCCCGTCCTAAAAATCAGCTCCTATTCCTACTTGCACCCAGTAGAAAATACTGCTCTGTTAGAGCCACCTCATTCTTTCTTCCTTGGATTTCTCTTGACGCCCGAAGAATTTATTCTCTATAGTTCGTCTCGCTCCAAACGGCAACGTTGCCAAATATTTGAAAGTCATCATCTACAGCGGCATGAACGGACAAAACAGCCTCACGCTGCTGTTGACTCGCGCCTTCGTCTGTCGCCCCAGCCGTAGATATATCCGACTTGCCAACAAAATCGAGGTTCCGAATGATGCGTCGTCTTCTTGCCCTTTCCGCTCCCACAGCCTCCAGCAGCGTGCCAAACGCCAGCGTCCTCCTTCGCGGAGCGTATGTGCTGTTCCTCGCCGTTGGACTCATCGCGGCTCGTTGCGCGGCGCAATCTCCCATCGTCCTGCCTAATACCATGACCACCGTCGCCGGCTCCACCAACGGTAGCGGCACCACCACCGGCTTCACCGTCGGCAGCCCCTGTGCACCCGGCAGCCCCTATACCGCCACCGACATTTACGGGGACGGTTGCCCAGCCACCATGGTCGTCTTCGGCCCGGACTTCATGGACGGCATCCACGTCGACGGCGAGGGCAATCTCTACATCACCGACTACGACAACGGCTGGTCCGGCACCGCCGTCGGCATGATCCGCAGGGTAGACGCGAAATCCGGCATCATCTCGCTGGTCATGGGCAACGCAGCCGGTAACGGCGGCTCCGTCTGCGCCACCGCAACCGCAACAACGGCAGGCGCGCAGGACGGCAACGGAGACGGCTGCCTTTTCAGCGCCGCCAAGACCCAGAAGGATCGCGGCTACGGCATGGATCCCTATGGCAACTTCTTCACCGGCAGCTACTCCAGCGGATACGTCCGTATCCTCTGCAACACAGTCTCGCCGCTCTGCCCCATCGCCGCTGGAGTCACGCAAGCCTACGGCTCGGCGCAGAAGCAGGTCGGCTACGCTTATCGCATCGCTGGCTGCGTTGCATCCGGCCCATCCGCCGGAGGGGTCTCCGCGCCGTCCGGTTCCACCACTGCCGGCACCGCGGGCGATGGCTACTTCGCCTCAAGCTTCTGGAACCTTCCCGGCGATATCACCGCCTGGGGCCCATCTAACAGCGGCTTTTCGGCAACAGCCACTGCAACCGGCTCTACCGGCAACGCCTGCGGCACCGCCAACCCCACCACCACCGGCCAGCTCAACGGCTCTCGCGGCGTCACTGCCGATCAATATGGCAACGTGTTTATCTCCGACGGCACCGACACCCGCATCCGTGTCGTCGTCGGTCCGCCCAGCTGGAATGGCGTCACCAATCCCCTCCCTGCCGTCCTTCAACTGAATCCCACCTACTCCTCCGTCACTGCCGCCCAGATGTACGGTCGCATCTACCCCATCGTCGGCGGCTTCACGGCCTCCATCAAAAACGCCACATGCGGCGTCGGCACGTCTCTGGACACCTTCGGAGACGCCTGCCCCTGGTACAACACCACCGTCGGCGGCTCCAACCCCTTCGGCCTCACCATCGACACCACAACCGAGGGCGGTTCCATCGCTGCCAACCTCGTCTTCACAGACACCAGCGCAGCCAACATCCGCGTCCTCTACATGGGTCCCACCATCGCCACCGGCAACATCACCGCCGCCGCCTATCCCATGGCCAACGCCATCCTGCTTAACAACGTTCCTGCGCAGGCACTCACGCAAATCACCCACGGCTATGTCTATCTGCTGGCCGGCAACGGCAGCACCGGACCCAGCAACACAACCGGCGCTCCTCTTCTTGGCTCGTCCGCCAATATCCAGAACGGCTGGACCCGCATCGCCGCCGGCCCCAATGGAAACTTCTTCGTAACCGACACCAGCGGTACCTCCGACGCCGTCATTATGTACGACATCACCACTGGCACCGTCCGCCAGTTCCTAAAGTCGGCCACCGGTGTAGACATCGCAAGCGTTGTCATCACCGGCGTAGGCACCTACACCAACTACGCGTACTGCCCCACGCTCGGCATGGGCGACGGCACAGCGCAATTCTCCACCACCGGCGCATACTCCGCCGCCACACTCAGCGGAAGCGCCTGCTTCAACGGCTCCGGAACCGGTAGCAGCACGCAAGGCGTCGCCGTCGACTCTTTCAACAACCTCTACCTCACCGACGACGAAGTCGACACCAGCGGCAACGCTCGCTCCCGCATCCGCAAAGTGCTCGCCTCGCAGCTGCTTCCCACAACCATGGGCACTCCCACCACGCAGACCCTCCGCATTCACGGTCCTGCTGGAACCACTGCGAGCGCAACCGCTATCGCTGCGGCAGCCCTCAACATTCCTTCTTCGGAAATCACCGTAGCCACACCCCTCTGCGCCACCACAGCAGACACCGGCGGCACCGTAGACTGCCTCGCAAACGTCACCTTCACGCCGACAGCTCCAGGTCTGCGCACCTCGGCTCTCGTGCTCACCGACAGCAGCCTCGGCATCTCCTCCGTCTCCCCCTTCAACGGCGCATCCACCGGGAGCGCTCTGGTCGCCGATCCCACCACACTTGGCACTCCACTCACAGCCAACCTGCTAGCCAGCGCAACCACCCCAAACCCCATCGGCGCAGCCGTAGACTCCAACGGCGACGTCTTCACCATGGACACCTTCGCTGGCAAGTTCACAGAGCTCGCCGCCGGAAGCATCCTCACGCAGCTCCCCGGCACACTCCCTTCAAGCCCCACCCAGATCACGCTGGATCCCTCCGGCAATCTCTGGGCAGCGGGCAGCGGCAGCACACTCACCGAGCTCACCCTCAGCCCTGCCGGCACCTACACCGCCGGCAACGTCTCGATCTCCGGAGTCACCGCTCCTCAGGCAGTAGCCTTCGATCAAAAGGGCAACCTGTACGTCGCCGACCAAACCACAGCCTCTATCTACGAAGTCGCCGCCGCCACCATCATCGGCAACACGCTGCCCAGCACCAGCGGCACCATGCAAAGCAACCTGCCGCTCGCAACCATTGCCACCGGCTTCACCACCCCAACCAACCTCGCTATTGACGGCAACGGCAACATCTACGTAGCTGATATCGGCGCCAACTCCATCTTCCGCATCGACGCCAAAACCGGGGCCAAAACTACCTTCCTCCCCAGCGTCCATCCTGCATCCGTCGCAACCGACACCGCCGGCAACGTCTACTACCAGGACACCGCCAGCAAAAACATCCTCACCTATCCCTTCGCCTCTATCACCAGCGGAGTAGCAGGTTCCCCCCTCACTGTCCTCACCGCACTCACCACGCCAAGCGGCCTTGCAGTTTCGTCCAACGGCAACCTCTACAGTGCGGACAAGGGCGCAGGCACACTAAACCTCATCGCCCGCAACTCCCTCACCTATAACTTCGGCACCACCACCGGCACAACCTTCGCCGCCACGGTCTCCAACGTCGGCAATCTCGCAGCCACTGGTTACGCCGAAATCGACTCCGCCGAGTTCCCCATCACCTCCGGAACCACCAACGGTTGCGGCGCCGTCCCCTCAACCTCCAGCACTCTCGCTGCCGGCGCGGACTGCACGCTCACCTCAACCTTCGTTCCAGCCAACGGCACCGTAGCCGTCGCAGGCACAACCACCTTCCTCGCCGCCACTTCCACCACCGGCGCGCTCATCCTCAGTGGCACGGAAAACTCCGGCGTCAACCCCACCACAACAGCATCTATCTCCGGCCCCACCAGCACCGCAACCTACCTCGCCAGCGGCACGGAAATCAGCTACACCACAACCATCACCGCCAGCGACGCCAGCTCAGTCAGCGGCTACGTCAACATCACCATCGACAACGGCTCTGCCGTACACTACAACCTCACCGCCGGCACATCGGCCACAGTAACGGTGCCCATCTCCGGTCTCACCGTCGGCAGCCACACCATCAACGTGATCTACCCCACAGGCCAGGGCAACGACCTTCAATCCAACACCGCTTCGCAAACCTTCACCATCACCCCGGCATCCACCACCATCGCCTGGACACCCTCCTCCACCACGCAGCAATACAGCTCCGCCATCGGAGCCTCTGTCCTCAACGCCAAAGCCACCGTCGTCGGCAGCCCCACCACCGCAATCCCGGGCTACTCCATCTACACCTCCACCCCCACCGCCGGAGGCACCACGACCACGCTACACGCTGCCAGCTTCCTCGCCATCGGCTCGTACACCCTCAGCGTCACCTTCGTCCCCATCGATTCGCTCGACTACAACTCCTCCACCTCTACTGTCACCAACTACACCGTCACCACAGCCAGCACCACAGCCCCGGTCGGCGTCACGCAGATGCTCGTCGCCGCCGACAACACCGGCAACTACACCTCCATCCAGACCGCCCTTAACGCGCTCCCCAACACCGGAGGCTCGGTCTACATCAAGCCCGGCACCTACCCCGGCTTCGTCACCGTCATCAAGCCCAACACCGCTATTCGCGGCCTCGGCGGCGATCCCACGCAGGTCGTCATCACCAACGAGCAAGGCGCATTCTCGCCGCCCTACCTCGGCACCCAAACCGCCGGCAACAACGGCACCTACGGCGATGAAGGTTCCGCCACACTCCTCGTCAGCACCAGCACCATCAACGGCTTCTCCGGCAATCCCAACTACTTCTACGCAGAAAACTTCAGCGTGCTGAACACCTGGGACACCGACTCCACCAACGCCGACACCGTCTACTACCTCGGCGGTTCCACCTGCACCGCCGGTCAGCCTGCCAACAACAACCTTGCTCTCTACAACGCCGGCGAACTCTGCGGCGGACAGGCTCTCGCCATCTGGACCACCAGCGACCTGCAAGTGATGAATAACATCTACTTCGCCAGCAAGCAGGACACCGTCTTCGCCGGCGCGCAGGGTGGGACACCTAAAAACCCCGGTCGCCAGTACTACTTCCGCGGCAAGATCACCGGCGACGTCGACTACATCTTCGGCGATGCCGCAGCCGTCTTCGACTACACCACCATCTTCAGCGACATCCACGGTACAGCTCCCAACGGCGTCACCATCGAGGCGCAAAACAAGAGCGTACAAACCGGCTCTACCAACGACTACCTCAGCGGCTACATCATGAACAGCGATGTCATCACCAGCCAAACCACTGGCATGACAGGCATCGCCTACGGTCGGCCCTACGGCATGTACTCCACCTACCTCATGCTGAACACCCACGTCGATCAGGTCGGATCAGGCGGTTGGATTGAATTCTCCGGCAACACCAACCTGCCCACCTCCACCTATGGTCAATACAACACCCTCCCCTACACCGATCCCACAACCGGCTCGCCCGATCTCAACGGAGTGACATATATCGGCGTAGGTGGCAACACCGGTCAAGGCGTCACCGCAGCCATGGAAACCACCTCGCAATCCCCCGGCACCCCCATGGCCGGCAACACCATCAAGACCGCCATCACCGCCGGTCAGGCCACGCTCTACTACCCCAACGCCTTCCTCGGCTCCACGGTAAACACCAGCAGCACCGGCGTCACCAACTGGGTCCCCACCACCGCGCTGGCCAACGACGTCAACGCTTTCGTTCCCACAGGCACATCCTCCACCATCGTCGGTGGCTCCAGCGCCACCATCCTCATGCGCCCGCAGACACCCGGCCTCGGCGCCGTCACCAACGGCAACTACACCATACCCACCGGCACCTATACCCTCACCGATTCCTACAAGAACCTCAGCAACGTCACCACCTCCACCACACTTGCCTCCGGCTCGCTCGACGCCGCAGGCGAAGCCTATTACACCAGCAACTCGCTAGGTGCCGGCACCCACACCCTGTCATGGTCGTATAGCGGCGACACCAACTTCTCCAGCTCCTCCACCTCTACACCCTTCGTTCTCACAGTCACCGCAGCGACGTCAGCCACCACACTCTCCATCAACACCAACCCCATCACCTACGGCCAATCCGCCGGCGTCACCGCGACGGTCTCCGGCGCAGGCGTCACGCCCACCGGCTCCGTCACCCTCGCCACCGACGGCACCTCCACCCAAAGCCTGTCCCTCACCGCCGGCGCGGCCAGCTTCACCATCACCGGCCTCACAGCAGGCAGCCACACCTTCGCCGCAACCTATAGCGGCGACACCAACTACATAAGCTCCACCTCCACCAACGCATCAATCACGGTCAACCGGGCGGCGCTCAACCTCACCGCCACCTGCGCCAACCGCCTCTTCGATCAGCAAAACTCCTGCTCTGCCTCGGCATCCAACTATCAATACTCTGACTCCGCAACTACGGTCATCGCCTCTGGTCCAACCGCCACCACCGCCACCGTCCCGGTCTCGAACGCAGGCGTCTACAGCGTCACGCCCTCCGCAACGCTCACCGCCTTCGGCGCAACCAACTACACCCCGAACACCGTCGCCGGTTCCTTCACTGTCACCGGAGGAGTACCGCAAGGCATCCTCATGATGCCTCTGCCGAATCTCGTGCATGGCGCAAGCTATCAGCTCGTAGCCCGCACCACCTCCGGACTGCCCGTTACCTACACCGTCACCACCGGCGGCGGCATCGCCAGCATCAGCGGAGACACACTCACCATCACCGGCACAGGCACCGTCACCATCACAGCCGCGCAGACCGGCAACAGCAACTACGCAGCAGCGACCGCGGTCTCCACCACATTCACCGCGCAATAAAAACAAGAACGCTCACATCACTCCCTACTTCAAAGCCATGCAGTCAACGCAACGACCACTCACGGAGCCTCACATGCCACTCGCTCATCTCATCTCCAACAGAAACGCATCAGCCCCAGCGATGCTCTGCGGCATCGCGCTGCTAGCAGCCACCACCGCCCTCACCGGATGCGGCATGTCCACCTCTGGCACAACAGCAGCCACCACCACCGCAGCCCCCGCAACCGCAAAATTCAGCGGTTCCATCTTCGGCGGCCAGCAGCCCATCGTCGGTGCCACGGTACAGCTCTACACCGTCGGCACCACCGGCATCGCCTCAGCATCCTCAACTCTCGGCACAGCCGCCGTCACCGATGCCAATGGCAGCTTCAGCCTCACCGGCAAATACACCTGCACCTCAGCCACGCAGGTCTATCTGCTCGCATCCGGAGGCAACGCTGGTGCGGGCACCAACTCGGCCATCGAAGAAGCCGCCGCGCTCGGTTCCTGCACCACCCTCCTCGCCAACGCCGCCACCACGTTCCTCAATGTCAATGAGCTCACCACCGTCGCCGCCGCTTACGCTTTCGCCCCCTTCGCATCCGACGGCCTCCACATCGGCGCGACCGGTGCAAACCCCACCGGCCTGGTCAACACCATGCTCAACGCCCAGGCCTTAGTCAATATCCCCACCGGCACCGTTGGAGGCGCCAGCCTACCCGCAGGCGCCTCCGTAAACACCGCCGAAATCGATACCCTCGGCAACATCGCCGCCGCTTGCATCAACGGTGCCGGACCATCCACCGTCGCCTGCACAAACCTCTTCACCACCACCGGCGCGTCCAACACCTTCGACGCTCTCTTCGCCATCGCCAAAAACCCCAGCTCCGCAGCCTACACCGCCCTCTACAGCTCCACGTCGGCCACGAGCCCGTTCCAACCCGCACTCAGCTCGCAGCCCAAAGACTTCTCCATCGCCATCACCTACAACCCCGCCGGCTCGCTCGCCTTGCCCTTTGCCATCGCCATCGACGCCGCCGGTAACGCCTGGATCGCCAACGCAGCCGGTACTGGCGTCACCGAGCTCTCGCCCACTGGCTCCGTCGCCACCACCGCCACCGTCACCGGCCTCTTCGGCCCACAAGGCGTAGCCATTGACCGCACTGGAAATCTCTGGGTCTCCAACACCATCGGCAACTCCCTTATCAAATTCACCCTTTCCGCAGGCGCCATCACAAGCAACGCCAGCTACATCACCGGCGGCCTCTCCGCACCCACTGCACTCGCCATCGACTCCGGCAATAACGTCTTCGCCGCCAACTTCAACGGCAACTCCGTAACCGGCCTCACCAGCTCCGGTGCAGCCCTCACCGGCTCACCCTTCACCGCCACCGGAGCCATCTCGCTTCCCTCCGGCATCGCCATCGGGACAGATGGCAGTCTCTACATCACCAGCGGTAGCGGCTCCATCGTCAAGCTGGCCAGCTCCACCCAACCCACCCCCGGCAGCTATCTGTCCACCCTCACCGACAACACCCTTCAGGGTCCATTCGCGCTCGCGCTCGATACCACAAACGACGTCCTGCTGACCGGTTACACCAGCGGCACGGCCATCACCGGCGCCGTCTCAGAGTTCAGCGCCACCGGCACCGCAACCCTCACCACCCCTCTCACCGGAGGCATCGCCGCTCCCTCTGGTGTTGCCTTCGACGGCTCGTTTTTCTGGATCGCCAACGGTGGTGCCTCCGGCAGTCTGGCAAAACTCACCTACGGCAACACCTCCGTAAGCTCACCCACCGCTGGCTACGGCTCGCTCAACCAGCCTCAAGGCATCGCCATCGACAGCACCGGTTCCATCTGGGCCGCAAACTCCGGCAACAACACCGTCACCCGCTACATCGGCATTGCAACCCCGGTAGCCACGCCCGTGTCCCTAAACGTCGGCCCCTGATCTAGCGCAAACAACAACGCTGTGCAGTAGACCTCTTGACGCCATCACATTCGCGCAATTGAGGACGACGAACCGATGTTAGCGAAATTTTCAGCCCGCAACGCAATCCAGAAATTCGCAACACGCGCCAACGAAATTTGGCAGAGACAAACATCGGCTAGCCACACAAAAAGGTAAAGGCGTTCGCCATAAGTGGCGAGCGCCTTTACCTTTGCCCAGATGCAACTTACTGCGGAGGCAGTTGCGTGCGGTCCCATCCTCCGCCCAATACCTTCACCAGCAACACCGTCGCATCCATCCTGCGCCGCAAAATATCAATATCGTTCCGCTCATTATTCAGTGCAGTAGTCTGCGCTGTAATCACTTGCAGATACGTATCCACCCCGCCCACATAACGATTATTGAAGATCCTCTCAGACTCCTGCGCCGCCGCCGTCGCCTGCCGTTGCTGCGTCGATTCATCCGCCAGCACCCGAAGCGCCACCAGGTTATCCTCCACCTGTTGGTACGAAGTCAACACCGTTTGCCGGTAGTTCGCCGCTGCCTCATCGAAACCCGCAATTGCCTCTTCCGAATAGCCTCGCCTCCGTCCACCATCAAAAAGCGTTTGGCTCAGCATCGGCCCAACTGCGTAGATCAAACTCGAAGGCTCAAACAAACTTGTCAACGCTGTACTTTGCAATCCGCCAACGCCACTCAACGCCAGCGTCGGAAAGAACGCCGCTCTAGCAATTCCGATCTGCTCATTCGCTGCCGCCGCACGACGCTCCGCCGCCGCAATATCCGGCCGCCGTTCCAACAACTCCGACGGCAACCCAGCAGGCACCACCGGAGGCACTAATTCCACCGGCAACGGTCCCGGCGGAATCGTCAACGAAGCCGGCGGCTCTCCAATCAGAATCGCAATCGCGTGCTCATACTGCGCCCGTCCCACCGCAACATCGGCCGCCGCAACCTTCGCTGCCTGCAACTGCGTCTCGGCCTGCGACACATCCGACTTCGGCGCAATGCCGCCCGTAAATCGATTCGACGTCACACGCAGAGCTTCCTTGTACTGCGTCACCGTATCGTTCAACAACTTCTGCTGTGCATCTGCGGCACGCAACTCAAAGTAGTCCGTCGCCACTTCTGCCTGTAGCATCAGCAACGCATTCTGACGATCAGCAGCCGTGGCCTGCGAGTCTTCCTTCGACTGTGCAACCTCCCGGCGAATCCTTCCCCACAAATCGACTTCATAGTTCAACTGGAACGGCAAAAGCAAATTTGCCTCGCCATTGTTAGCTTCCGCCGCATTGAAGTAAGGTTGCGTTGCAGAATCGCGCTCCCCTGCAACCTCTGGCGAAGCACCCACCGTCGGATAACGATTCGCATTCTGTACACGTATGTTCGCCCGCGCCGCCCGCAGATTTGCATCAGCAGCTTTCAGCGTTTGGTTCGCCGTCTCCACCTGTGGCTCCAGCGTATTCAGCTCCGCATCGTTGAAGATCGTCCACCACGCACCACGTGGAATCGCATCCGCCGGCTTCGCGATGTGCCAGTCCGCAGTCTCTTTAAAAGCATCAGGCGACGTTGCCTCTTTGTAAGCCGGTGGTGCAGGCGCAGTAGGAACCTTGTACTTCGGTCCCACCATGCAACCGGCAAGTCCCACCGTAAAACCCAGCACTCCAAGTGACGCAGCGCGGTACTTCATCGCACCACCGTTCCTTGCGTTGACACCTGCACCTGTTGTCCATCGGTAAGCGAATCGCTCGGATCAAGCACCACCTCATCGCTGGCCGTCACGCCCGTCGCAATCTCCAGCGACGCTCCATTGTCCTTACCAATCGTCACCTTCTGCAGATGCACACGCCCATCGCGCACAATGCCAACCTGCAATCCCTGCGCTCTGAAGAGCAACGTGTTCGCTGGCAGTGAAACCATCTGCACCTGTTGCGGAATCTTGAAGTGTACAAACACATAAGCTCCCGGCAACAACTTCCCTGCCGCGTTATCGACATCCACTTCCACATTCAACGTACGCGATGCCTGATCGATAGCGCTCGAGTTCCGTGTGATCTTCCCGTAGAACTCCTGCCCCGGATACTCATCCAGTGTCAGCGCCGCCGTATCGCCATCGCGAATCGCGGGAGCATACGTCTCCGGCACGGCAACATAGACACGCAGCTTATCAATCGCCGCAATCCTGAAAAGTTCCTTCGCCGTATTACTAGCACTCGGCGATCCGTTATCGATCAGCGCTCCAATATCCGTGTTGCGCTCCGTCACCACACCGGTAAACGGTGCATACACACTCTCGAACGATTGCAACTGCTGCAGCCTGCGTACATTCGCCTCGGCCGCGTCCACAGCCGCCTGCTTCGCCGCCGCTCCACTCACCGCAACATCCGTCTCCTGCTTCGAAACCGAATCACTCTTCAACAAATTCTGATAGCGCGTCGATGTCGTATTCGCCAAATCCAGGTCAGCTTGTGCGCTCTTCAAATTCGCACGCGCAACCTGCAGTTGTTCATCGAGCTCCGGTGTCTCGATCGTCGCCATCAACTGCCCCTTGGCCACATGCTGTCCAATGTCGACAAACCATTGCTTCAAATAGCCGCTGGTACGCGCATAGATCGGCGTGTCGTTGAACGCCTGCGTATTACCCGGCAACGCAATCTCCGCACTCACGCCAGTCACCGCCGGATGCACCACCGTTATCGTCGGTATGGCATCCACGGCCGTCACCTGCTCCAGCTTCCGCTCAGCTGCGGCCCGCGACAGCACTCCATAAACGATCGACGCCAGCACCGCCACCACGGCGATAGCCACCACGATCCATACCGCTGCGGAAACCGGCTTCGGCTCCGGCAACCCGTGCGCTGGATCGGGATGCGGCGGAAAATGCGGCGTCGAACCGCCAGGTCTCTGTCCAGCCGGGGAAGTCATATCGGTATTCTCGTCGATCAACATGGTCCAGTCTCCAAATGTCATCCGTGCAAGCTCGAAAGCCTATCGGGCTAAGCGATAACGTGGTCCTGTGGTTCTGCACCTTCAGCCTTGTGTGCAGCTCTTCCACGGCCGTGCAGCAATGCAAAGACAGCAGGAACAAAAATCAGTGTCGCAATCGTCGCGCAAAACAATCCGCCGATAACGGCTCGGCCCAGCGGAGCATTCTGCTCACCGCCATCACCCGCACCCAACGCCATCGGAATCATGCCGATGATCATCGCCAGTGCCGTCATCATCACCGGCCTGAAGCGTGTAGCACCCGCTTCAATAGCTGAACGAATCGCATCACCCGTCTCGTTCAACCTGTCCTTCGCAAACGACACTACAAGAATCGAGTTCGCCGTAGCCACGCCCATGCACATGATCGCGCCCATCAGTGCCGGTACAGACAGCGTCGTATGCGTCACAAACAGGAACGCCACAATGCCCGACAACGCCGCCGGCAACGCCGTGATGATGATGAAAGGATCAAGCCACGACTGGAAGTTCACCACGATCAGCAGATACACCAGCACAATCGAGAACAGCAACCCGGAGATCAATCCCGTATACGAGCTACGCATCGTCTGCACCTGCCCACGCATCCGTATAAAGTTGCCCTTCGTCAGCGACCCGCGATTCTCATCGATGATCTTCTCTATCTGCCGCGCCACCGACCCAAGATCGCGGTCTTGCACATTCGCATAGAGATCCAGTGTCGGGCGAATGTTGTAGTGCGTCACAAGCGGCAATTCGCTCGACCGCGAAATGTCCGCTACATCCGCCAGGATTTCCGGCTGCTTCGCATTCGCTGAAGTCACAGGGATATTCTGCAAATCACCCAACGACTGCACTTGGTACTGCGGCGTCTGCGCCACAATGTTGTACGTCACGCCGTTCTTCGGATTCAGAAAGAACATCGGCGTCAACTGCGTCGATCCCGAAAGAATATTCAATACAGAAGAGCCTACGTCGCGCTGCGTATAACCACCCTGCGAAGCCTTCGTACGGTCCACGTCCACGTTCAACACAGGATAATCATCCGGCTGCTGCAACCGCAGATCGACAACGCCTGGGACCTGCTGCATCTCTTGCAGAATCTTGTCCGCAACCTTGCGGTTCCCCTGATCGTCCGGCCCATCGATCTGTACATCAATCGGTGCTGGCAAACCGAAGTTCAAAATCTGCGTCACGATATCCGATGGCAAAAAGTAAAACACAGTTCCCGGAAACTCACGCGCCAGCTTCTCGCGCAGCGTACGAACATAATCAGCTGTCGGATGATGATCTTCCTTCAACGACACCATGATGTCCGCATCCGAAGCACCAAACAAACCACTCGTCGCATGTTGCGTATTCAGCGTCGAGTAAGGCAGTCCGATATTGTCGAGAATATTGTCCATCTCACCCGGCGGCACCGTCTTCCGAATCGACTGCTCCACCAGGTCGCAAAGCCGCGCGGTCTCTTCAATACGCGTACCCGTCTTCGCTCTTACATGCAGAATGAACGACCCATTGTCCGTAGCCGGAAAGAAGTTCTGCCCCAGGAACGGAATGAGCAACATCACCAGCGCGCACATCCCAAGAAACACCGGAATGAAAAGTTTGCGCGCCATCACCAGCCGCTCTAACAACCCTCCATAAGCCGCGCGCACCATCTCGAACACGCGCTCAAACGCCCGTTGAAAGCGAGCTAGCGGATTCATCGAAAGCTTCGCATGATGATCGTGCTTCTTCAGCAGATACATCGCCAGCGTCGGCACCAGCGTACGCGAAAGCACATACGACGCCAGCATCGCGAACACCACAGACTCAGCCAACGGCACAAACAGGTACCGCGCCACACCCGCCAGAAAGAACATCGGGAAGAACACAATGCAGATGCACAGCGTAGACACCAACGCCGGAACTGAAATCTGCGCTGCACCTTCTTCAATCGCCGACCGCAGTTCGTGCCCTTCCTCCAGGTAACGCTCGATATTCTCAATCGTCACCGTCGCATCATCCACCAGGATGCCTACCGCCAACGCCAGCCCGCCCAGCGTCATAATGTTGATCGTCTGTCCCAACATGCTCAGCACAATGATCGACGTCAAAATCGAAAGCGGGATCGACACCGCAATAATCAGCGTCGACCGCCACGATCCCAGGAACAGCAGAATCATCAACCCCGTCAGCGTTGCCGCAATAATTGCTTCGCGAATCACGCCGTTCACTGATCCACGCACAAAGATCGACTGGTCTCCAATCGGCGTAATCTTCAGCGCTGCCGGCACCGTGCTCTTGATCCTCGGCATCAGCCCGAAGATGCCCTTCACCACATTCAGCGTCGACGCAGATCCCGACTTCAGAATCGTGATCAACACACCGCGATGCCCATCCTGCCGCACGATGTTCGTCTGCGGAATGCTTCCGTCACTCACGCTCGCAACATCATGCAGATAAACCGTCGCTCCATTCACCTGCTTGATCGGCAGGTTCGACAAACCAACCACCGTAGTCGGCGAACTGTTCAACCGGATGTCGTATTCCGTCGATCCAATCTTCGCCGTCCCACCCGGCTGCACCACGTTCTCTTGTCCCACCGCATTCAGTACATCGATCGGAGAAAGTCCCTCCGCCTGCAACCGCTTCGGATCAAGATTCACCATGATCGACCGCTGCTTACCGCCATACACATTCGGCACAACCGCGCCCGGAATCGTCACCAACTGCGGACGAATCACGTTCAATCCATAATCGTTCAGCTCCTGCTCATCCAACCCCTTGCCTGAAAGCCCAAGCTGCAGAATCGGCACACTCGACGCCGAAAAATTAATAATCTGCGGCGGCAGAATCCCCGGCGGCAGCGACCGCAACTCAAACTCCGAAGCCGACGACACCTGCGCATTCGCCGTATCCAGCGACGCTCCCGGCTGCAAATACACCTTGATGATCGCTTGCCCGTTCAGCGTCGTCGATTCCACATGTTCGATGTTGTCGACCAGCGTCGTCAGCACCTTCTCATACGGCGTCGTCAACCGCCCAGCCAGTTCCTCCGGGTTCATCCCCGTGTACTGCCACGCAATCGAAACCACCGGAATATCGATGTTCGGAAAAATGTCCGTAGGCGTACGCAGGATCACGACTGGCGCCGCAATCAAAATCAGTAGTGCCAGCACGATGAACGTATAAGGACGATTCAGCGCAAGTCGGACAATCCACATGAACTAGCTCTCCACACACTAAGACTACTGCCTGAACTAAGGACGGATCACACCATCTATTCGATTCACAGTTGTTTCCTCTGTCATCCATCGGAAAAACCGATACAAGATCCACCGCAATCGCTAAAATCACTCCATGGAGCTTCGCCACCTACGCTACTTCACGGCCATCGCAGACTTCGGCAGTCTCACCGCCGCGGCCCGCAATCTCAACGTCTCGCAATCATCCGTAAGTGAACAGATGCTCGATTTAGAGAGTGAGGTTGGCGGAACCCTCCTCGATCGTTCCGGCCGCACCGTCCGCCTCACCGCCCAGGGCCAGGTCTTCCTTGAAGAAGCCCGCAAAACCCTCGAAGCCGCCCAACGCACCCTCGACCTCACCCGCCAGTCTCTCCACGGCGAGTACGGCGCCCTCGCCATCGGTTTCTTCCTTTGGGGAGCCGGCGGCTTCTTCCCTCGCATCATCCGCGAGTTTCGCCTCCGCCACCCCGGCATCCGCCTCTCGCTCATCGACATGCAGGCCCATCAGCAACTCCCCGCCCTGGAAGACGGCACCCTAGATGTCGGCCTCACCCGCCCGCTAGAGCCACCCTACGACCGCACCCTCCACTCCGAGCTCCTCTACCGCGACCCCATCATGGTCGCCATGCGTCCCGACCACCCACTCGCCGGCAAAGGCGTCCACGTCAGCGCGCTCCTCCACGAAAAGCTCGTCCTCGTCGCCCGCCCCAACAGCCCCGTCATCTTCGATAGCATCGTCGCGCTCTTCGCCTCCGAAGGCGCGTCCCCCGAAATCGCCAACACCTCCGCCACCTGGTCCGGCGTCCTCACCCTCGTCGAAGCCGGCGAAGGCATCGCCCTCGTCCCCGCCGGCGTCC
>Ga0302305_1000216_pt1 | contig 38602 bp, 29 predicted proteins | sample III_Palsa_E2_3_FD_198764 | JGI IMG/M metagenome (GOLD analysis project Ga0302305, IMG submission 198764) | Peat permafrost microbial communities from Stordalen Mire near Abisko, Sweden - III_Palsa_E2_3 | ecosystem: Environmental > Terrestrial > Soil > Palsa > Peat permafrost | place: Sweden... | reverse complement strand
TCATCTCCACGATCGCGTCCACACGCTCGCCCGGGGCGATCTCAATCACATCGACCGCCTGAGGCACCGGCACGGGATTGCCGTCGAGAGCGATTACCTGAAACTTGTGGCCGGGCAAAGCCACGCGATGAATTTGGGCGGCGCTGGCATTGAGTAGGTGTATCAGGACGCGCTGACCCGACTGCACGCGGAGCGGTTCCCCTGCTCCGAGCAGCTTGTCGTTAATCGAGTAAAGAGGAGCGCTGACTTCGAGTCCGTTCGGTCGCAGGTCTGGAGTGGCGGGTTTTTCGGGCATCGGGTCCCTGGGATCCGCCGCCATCTCGTCCTGATCCATCGTAGACAGAAAGTATTGCCATTCACGCAGCGCCAGAAAGACTTCCTGGTCGTAGCGTCCAGGGTCATTCGCGGGATCAATCATGAAAAAACCGAACTGGCCGGTGTAGGAGCCTCGGTGCAGATCCATCATGGCCGCGGTGTGCGAGTGATACCATCGCGAACCCGCAGGCTTGGCCACAAATTGATAACGCCGCCGGCCGTGGGGTGGGACCGGGGGAGTGCCTTCTTCCTCCACCCCATCTACTTCCGGCGGAACGAACAGGCCATGCCAATGCACGTACTCCGGAACGTCCGTGTCGTTCACAACGTCAACCGTAACGGACCGGCCTTCTCGCGTCCGTAGCAGGGGGCCGGGGACTTTATTGTTGTATCCGATTGTGCTGATTACCACCTGTGGCGCCAACTCGACGATCATGGGCGCGATTTGCAGGGTGAAATCCGCCGGACGCCCGGTGGCCTTCGGTTCCAACGGCACCATCAGGTGCTGTGCCGGCCCCGGAACCTGCTGGAGGCCTGGCGACTCCGCCAACGCAGGCCGCAGCTTGCCTGTCCCGGTCGCGATCATAGTGGCCCATCCAAGCCGTACAAAATCCCTTCGCTTCACGCGATCCCCATCCCGGCTGCGAATGCCACCATCGGCCCGAGCGTTCCGATGAGAATTGGGACGTCCGTCATTCTGCTCCCTCTCAAATTGTCTCGATAAGACTAGGCGCCTCGATTCAATTCTTTCGAAACGACCTCGATTTTAATACCAACAAACGCGCTTCTCCTCAACGATGCTACTGGATTGGTGCCAAATCGCCAATTCACTCACGGAGGAAAATCGTAGTGGGAAGCAGGGGCACACCTCATTCCCTGAAACGGGATTATCGGAAACCACGCTCCGATTGACATGACGTTATATTGTCATCATGCCAGGATCGACGCTGTATGCCAGGATCGAGGAAACGATTGCCGCTGAAATCGCCCAGGGCGAGTATCGCCCCGGAGATCAATTGCCTACCGAAGATGAATTGCTTCAGCGATTTCAGGTGAGCCGCATCACTGTTCGTCGTGCGATCCAGAATTTGGTCAGTCGAGGCTTGCTCGAGATTCGTCGTGGACTCGGAACCTTCGTTCTGTCGCCGCGGATCGAAGCGGAGCTCACAAAGCTAACGGGCTTCGTCGAGGACATGAAATCTGTCGGGCGAAGAGCCACTGCCCGTGTGGTAAGTCAGGGCGTTATTGCCGCCTCGGCGCGCGTTGCAGAACGCCTTCAATTGGCAAAAGGGACGAAAGTGATGCAGATCAAGCGGGTGCGGCTCGCCGATGACATGCCGATCTCTTTTGATGAGACGTACCTGCCCCTCCCCCTTGGAAAGCAGATCGTGCGCAACGATCTACGGCTGCATCCGATCTTCACTCTTCTCGAAGAAGAATATGGAGTCCCTCTGGTCGAAGCAGACTATGAGTTGGAGGCGGTGATCGCAACGAAAGCTGTCGCTGATGCCCTTCAGGTAAAGGTCGGTTCTCCGATCTTTCAGATCGAGCGAACCTCGCTGACCACAGGCAATCAGCCGGTTGACTATGAGGTCCTGTCATATCGGGGTGATCTCGTCCGCTTTGTCACGAAGCTTCTTCGTCATCCGGGAAACTCGGCGGGAACTCAGGCATTGCGTCTCCGCAAGCGATAGCTGTCAATGCTCCACGGGCTTGGGTTGAGGAACAGAAGAGCCACTATGCACGCAATATAGAGAAGGTCGCATTCGTACCCCGGAGGTCCGAATTGCGCCCGACCATCCACGATCGCTTTGATTTTTATGGAGCTGAAGCCATAGGGGAGATGGACCGTAAACATGGCGGTTAGCAGGACTACCACCGCCGGAACGCTTGCCCATGCGATAAACGCGCCGAAAAGAAGCGCTGCTCCTCCCAGCAACTCTACCGAAATCGTGAGGTACGCCGACAGATGCGGAAAGGGAACGTGCAAGGCCTGCAGAATCGCTGCGAAGGATTCCGGACCCTTGATGATCTTCGCCCAGCCGTGTTGGATAAAGCCCCCGCCGACGATAGCGCGAAGTGGCAGCGCGGCGTGACGTTGCATGGCCGAAGAAATGCGAGTCTCTGCGATAGGTTTGGATTGCGTTGGCATAAATTTCTCCTTGTGAGACGAGCTTTAGTCTGAGAAATCCGGCGTCATTATGATGTTATAATGTCATCTGGGGTTCAGATTTCTCATGCCTGAGAATCGATCGGAGGTCGCGGCCCATCCTTCCTTGCGTGAGACGCTCGGATTCTGGTGGAAACTGGGCTGGATCAGCTTCGGAGGCACTGCAGCTCATCTCGCGATCATGCATTCCGAGCTGGTTGAGAAGCGACGCTGGATCGATTCCGACCATTTCTTCCACGCACTAAGTCACTGCATGCTGTTGCCGGGACCCGAAGCACAGCAGCTCGCCATCTACATTGGTTGGAAGTTACACGGAAAACTAGGCGGGTTCCTGGCTGGTACCTTGTTTGTTCTTCCCTCGACGGCGATCCTGCTGGGCCTCAGTTTGTTCTATGTCCGATACGGAACTGTCTGGTGGGTGACCTTCCTCTTCCGCGTGTTGAAGCCGACTGTGGTGGCTTTGGTTTTGCGCGCACTCTTTCAAATCGGTCGTGGCGCACTCAGGTCCCGTCTGCAATGGTTTGCCGCAATCGCGTCGTTCCTCGCTCTCAGCTTGTTGCATATTCCGCTCCCCTTGATCATGGGAATGATTGTCGCCATGGGTGTCCTGCTGGGGCTCCTCCAGCGCCTTAGAGGAATCGACCGCTCCGCATCTGAAGAGAAGACGGTAGGTCTTGCATCTGGCGCCACGCTTTGGCCGACGATGCGTATCGTCGGTGGATGCGCCGCCATCGGAAGCCTTCCCTTGCTTCTGTTGGGGGTCCTCGGGCGCGATTTCCCGTTCTGGATGAGGCTGTGCGCCTTTTTCACACAAACAGCGTTCGTGACCATCGGCGGCTCATACACCGTCATTCCGTACGTGGCCCAGGTAGCCGTGATGAAGTTCTCGTGGCTAAGCCATGCGCAAATGCTGGACGGATTTGCGCTGGCGGAGACGACGCCGGGACCACTGATTATTGTTGTCGGATTCGTGGGGTTTATGGCCGGATTGCATCATTTTCACGGGTCCACTCTCATGGAAACGATCGCCTTACTGGTCACGATCTTCTACACGTTCCTGCCGTGTTTCTTGTTCGTTTTCATTGGGGGGCCGTGGATTGCAAAATCCGGTGAAAGCCAGTTGATCCGGTCGGTGCTAAAGGTCATCACGGCTGCGGTCGTTGCTGCCATCCTGCAGCTTACTGTGTTTCTGGTTCGCGGCGTGCTCTTCCCAGACGGTTCGAGGAGCCCGAACCTCTGGGCCGCAGTTTGGATTATCAGTGCGTTCCTCCTGATCCACCTGAACGATCAACGCATCTCTCACAAGCCTGATCGCCTTTCACGAACTGCGCCCCGGCATTCAGGATGAGGCTGTCGATCTTTGTGATGTCCAACTTCTTGACGATTGATTGATACGAAAGAACGAACATTCTAAAGACGCACCAGATCAAATGGCAGGGTCCCGGGACGGCATGCACCGAAGTTGATCAGAACCGTGGAAAACGTCATGCCATCCCAATCCATAACGAGCGTCGCCAACTTGCAACTGAGAACAAATTCGGAAGCATTGGATGGCATACCTTTCGGCACACCTACCGGACCCTTTTGATCGGTGCCGATACCCCGCTGGATGTCCAGCAAAAGCTGCTAAGCCCCGCTCAAATCTCGACATTGCAGCAATACTGGGGCCACCTATGGAGAACCAGAGACGCGCCAACAGTAAAGTCGCGAAAGAGCTATTCAGTTCATAGATCTGCCGAGTAGCTTCGGCTGGCTGGAATCGAAGGGGGATAAATGGAAACAGGCGCTCAAGGGCGCCCGTTTGGATGGATCGGGAATGGATTGAATTCCCGTAAATGGTTGCGGGGGCAGGATTTGAACCTGCGACCTTTGGGTTATGAGCCCAACGAGCTACCGGGCTGCTCCACCCCGCTCTTTGATTATATGTCGCGGTTTGGTGAGGGTCAATCTTCCTTGATCTTGAGCATGATGCGGCGGGGTTCGTGACCCTGTGCCGCCCCCTGGCGGCGACGCGCATCTATATAGACAGATTGGACAGTCAGTGGACCGGAACTTTTCTCACGAAACCGCGTCTGTGATACTGTCGATATCCCGCGGAACGTGTTGTGCCTGAACCGCGTGGAGCAAGAACGCATCGCGGGCGTCCGCGACGCGCACGAGGAGCAGACGATGACCGTTCGAAAGTTTCACAGCGTAGCGATAGCCTTTATGGCAGCTGGTTTAATGTCTGGCTGGGTGACAGTCTCAGCGCAAAGTAATCCGGGGCAGGGCAGTTCGACGACACTTCCGGATGCGCAGATTGAGTCGAATGTGCTCAGAGCGTTAGCCAGCGCTCCAGAGCTGTCTTCGCAGAATATTCAGACCTCAACTGTGTATGGGACGGTTACCTTGACGGGAAACGTCCACGATGAGGCAATGCGAACGAAGGCAGAAAATCTGGTAGCGCGGGCTCAGGGTGTCCAGAAAGTGGTGGATGAGTTGGTGCTGGGCGACACGCCGCCGGCTCCGGCAGGCGAGCAGGCGATGCAAGCAGATCAGAATGACGCTCCGGCCAATGGGCAGCCGGGCGGATCGCAGAACATGGTTTTGCAGTCAGACGGCACGTATGCTCCGGCTCAGGGGCAGGCAGGCGCACCCCTGCCGGACCAGAACATGCAGAACGACGGACCGCCGCCGGGCGAACAGCAGATGCAGGGTCAGAGCGCGCCTCCTCCCGAGGGCTATGAGGGGCAGCAGGGGCCTCCGGATGGGCGGCAGCCTATGAATCAAAGCTATGGTCCCCCGCCGAATGGCACTCCCATTCCAGGCGGCCAACAGGCAGGAATTCCTGTCACGGTTCCGCCGGGATCGATCTTACGGATCAGGATTAACCGCGGCCTCGATTCCAACCACATCCAGGCTGGTGCCGCCTTTGATGGAACGGTCCTCACGGACATAGTGGCTGGAGGCCAGGTCGCGATCCCGCGCGGCGCGACAGTGAGCGGTGAAGTCGTAGGAGCCAAGAAGGCTGGGACGTTCAAGGGACAGGGACAGCTGGCGCTACAGATCGACAGCCTCACGCTGGGCGGTCAGGTCTATCCTCTGCAGAGCGAAGTCTGGGCTGCAACTGGCCAGGATAAGACAGGCGGGACGGTCGGAGCCACGGTCGGAACAAGTGCCTTTGGAGCGATCCTTGGCGGAATTGTTGGGGGTGGAGCAGGTGCAGCGATTGGCGCAGGGGCTGGTGCAGGAGTCGGGCTGGCGGGTTCGGCGGCAACGCCCCGCGGTCAGATCATCATCCCGCCAGAGTCGGTCCTGACCTTCCGGACCGCGGCCCCCGCGACGGTGCAGACCGTGTCCGAGAGGGAGATGCAGCGGCTTTCCTACCAGGCTGGACCTCCGCAGCCCAATGGGCCGCCTCAGGTTCGTTACTACAGCCCGTATTACGGCTACTACTATGGTCCCCCGCGGTAAGCGGCGGTTAGGAGCGGAAAAGAGGCTCTGGACGTTTTTGCAGCCTCTTTGCTTTGGCCGCTGACCGGCCTTCTGGCGAAAGCAATGCCGCCACGCACCTACGCCTGATTTATACTTTGCGATGAGCCCCTGCGAGCAGGAGTGGTGCGTCTCGCAGGAGATGGTGCCCCAGCCGTGCGCAAAAATCCCGGGCAGCGAGGTCTCCGTCGGAGATCCGCCTGAAGTGAAGGTCGTTAGCCAAGCATGATCCGCATTCTGCAGCAAGACAGCCGTATCACCAAGATTATTTTTGCGGTCATTATCGGCGCCGCCATCGTCACCATGGTCATCACCCTTGTACCGGGAATCTTCGATAACGGTACCGCCAACGATGCCAGCATCTTCGCGACCGTGCACAGTCCAGGTGTCTTTGGCCGCATCGTCGGGGAGACGACCACCATCAAGACGCTGGATGTGCAGCGTGCTGCCGAGCAACAGATGCAGCAGCAGCAGCTGCCCGAGTTTTATTTGCAGTTCATTATGCAGCGCGCGGGCACGGTTCAGGTAGAGCGCGCCGTCCTGAAGCATGAGGCCGACCGTCTCGGCCTGCAGGTCTCCGACGACGATCTGCGGAACTTTCTCCAGCATGGTCCTTACGCCCAATATCTGTTTCCCGGCGGCACGTTCATTGGCCAGGATCAGTACGTTAACTTTGTCGAGTCGGCCTTCCGCCTGCCGGTGGCGCAGTTCGAGACCGAGGTAAAGTCGGACATTGAGTTGCAGCGGCTGCAGGCGCTGGTTACCGGCGGCGTCAGCGTTGCCGACAGCGCTGTTCGCGCCCAGTATCTGCAAACCGGGACCAAGGTGAAGTTCGACTACGCTGTCATCTCCGGATCGGACATCAAGAACACCATCAATCCTTCCGACGCCGATCTGCAGTCCTTCTTCAAGAGCAATGCCGTGCACTACGCGAACGCCATTCCAGAGACCCGCAAGATCGAGTTTTTCAGCTTTGAGACCTCGAATCCGCCGGGTGGAGCTCCTGCTGTGAGCGATGCGGATGCACAGGCCTACTACCAATCGCATGCAGACCAGTACAAGACGCCCGAGCAGGTAAAGACGCGTCACATCCTGATCACCGTGCCGAAGGGTGCCGATGCGAAGACGGACGCGGCAGCAAAGGCCAAGGCCGAAGATATTCTGAAGCAGGTGAAGGCGGGCGGAAACTTTGCCGACCTGGCCAAGAAGAACTCTGACGATCCAGGGAGCAAGGATCAGGGTGGGGATCTGCCCATGATCGCGACCAGCTCGCTCGACCCGGCTTACGCGCAGGCAGCGATGGCGCTCAACCCGGGCCAGACCTCTGGACTGGTCCGCTCTTCGTTCGGCTACCACATCATTCAGACGGAATCGAAGCAGGCGGCGACGGTCAAGCCGTTCGCAGAGGTGAAGGCGTCGATTGTTGAGCAGCTGCAGAGTCAGAAGTCGGCTGCCGCGGCGCAGAGTTACGCTGCGCAGCTGACCGGTGAGGCGCAGAAGAACGGCCTGGACAAGACGGCTGCTGCTCACAATCTGCATGTCATCACGACCGACTACGTGGCCAAAGACGCAATCATTCCGAGCCTGGCCGATTCCAGTGGCCTGCTGACAGCAGCGTTTAACGCTCCCAAGGGCACTGCACCGCAGAGTGCCTCCAGCGGCGAAGGCTATGTGATCTTCCAGGTGCAGGACATCAAGGCCGCTCACGCTCCGGATTTTGCGACCTACAAGCCCCACATTCTGGATGATTACCGCTCACAAAAGACGCCTGAGCTATTGAATGCACAGCTCATCAAGCTGTCCGACCTCGCCAAGAAGTTGGGCGACCTGCACAAGGCGGCGGCCCAGATGAACCTGACCGTCAAGTCGAGCGACTTGGTGGGGCGCGATGCGCAAATCACTGATATTGGTTCTCTCACAGGTGCAGCCTCCGTGGTGTTTACGATGCCGGTAGGCGGAATCTCCGGGCCCATCAATGAAGGCGTCAACGGGGCGGTCCTCCAGCTCACCGATAAGCAACAGCCCAGCGCAGCCGACATCGCGCAGCACTTCGACGAGACCAAGCAAGCCCTGCTCGGTCAGCAGCGCCAGGAGGCCTTCAGCGTCTTCGTTGACTCGCTAATGAATCGGTACGAGAAGGCGGGAGCCATCATCTACAGCAAGAAGCCGGCTCCATCTCCGCTCGGCAACTAATTTGAACCCCAGTTTACCCTCGTCGAACCGGCCCTTGTGCGGCAGTCCCGCACAAGGGTTGGTTACTTTTGTTTGCGGCGGCATCCCGGGCCGCGCGATTACACGTCCTACGCACCAGGGCCAATCGCCGTTGGGTATCGCTGTGGTACCTGGAAGGGTGGAAGATGAACGCTGAGCGTATCTCCGGCGTACTGCTGCACGTCACCTCGTTGCCGTCCTTTGGAGGGGTAGGAGACTTTGGCCCGGCGGCTTACGGTTTTGTTGACTTCCTGGCCGCAGCCAAGCAGCGTCTGTGGCAGGTATTGCCGCTCAGTCCGACGGGCTACGGCAGCTCACCCTACTCGGCGCTATCGGCGTTTGCGGGCAATCCGCTGCTCATCAGCTTGGAGTTCCTGGTGCGCGATGGGTGGCTGGGGGTGGACCGCCTGGAGGGCATCGCCGGCGGGCTGCCGGGGCATGAGGGCCCGTGCGACTTTGGTACGGCCTTCGCAAAGAAAATTCCGCTGATCGAAGAGGCCGCGGCAAATTTTCTGGATCGCGCTTCGCAAGAAGAGCGTCTCCGCTTTCAGCGATTCTCCCAGGACAACCTCTCATGGCTTACGGATTACGCGATCTACAACGTGCTGCGTCGTCGATTCAACTATCTGAGCTGGAATGAGTGGCCGCCTGAATTTGCCGGCCGTCAGCCCGACGCGATGACGCGCGTGATGACCGATAGCGGTCGTGAACTCGCCATCGAGCAGGTCGTACAGTTCTTCTTCAACGAGCAGTGGGCCGCCCTGCGAGCGCATTGCGCAGAGCGTAAGATCCTCATCCTTGGTGATGTCGCGATCTTCGTCAGCTACGACAGCGCGGACGTGTGGACGCATCCTGAGATCTTCGAACTCGACGAGAGCCGCCATCCCATCCGAGTCTCCGGCGTGCCCCCCGATTACTTCTCGGCGACCGGGCAGCGATGGGGCAATCCTCTCTACAAGTGGTCGCTGCTACAGGAGAACGGTTTCGACTGGTGGGTCGCCCGCATTCGCCGGGCCTTGACGCTGTACGACGAGGTCCGGCTCGATCACTTCCGCGGCTTTGAGGCCTATTGGTCCATCCCTGCCGAGGAACAGACGGCGGTGAATGGACAGTGGATCAAAGCACCGGGCCACGCGCTTTTCAACCGTCTAAAGGAGATCTTTGGGGAACTGCCATTTATCGCCGAAGACCTCGGTTTGATCACCAAGGAGGTCGACGAACTCCGCGAGTATTTCGGAATGCCCGGCATGCGTATTCTGCAGTTCGGATTCGCGGATCGCGGAGGGCATCTCTATCTGCCCCACCGTTACGTGCCCAATACGGTCGTCTACACCGGCACGCATGACAACAACACCACCCTTGGCTGGTGGCGTGACGATGCCACTGCGACCGAGCGCGATAATGTTCAAACCTATCTTCATCACATCGACAATGACAACGACATTGTCTGGGCGATGATCAAGGCAGCTGCAAGCTCGGTTGCCACTACATGCATCTTCCCCTTGCAGGACCTCCTGCAACTCGGCAGCGAGGCACGCATGAACCGACCAGCGGCGGCGGCGGGAAACTGGACGTGGCGATTCAGCCTGGACGCACTGCATCCTGATCTAGCCTTACGGATGGCCGCGATCATGGAGATGACCGATCGCGACGGGTACCAGGCACCCACCGAGGGGCTCGCGGCGGGTGGGCCAACCGATGAAGCTTATCTGCGGGTTCGCGAGGGTTCACAATCCTGAGCCGATGCACGCTTTCGGCAAGCTCATTTCTTGTTCAACCGTAACCGGGTAAACTAGTAGAAAACGAGGAGACTTCCGTGCCACTTTCCGGTGAAGCTATTCGCACCATGAACTACGTTGACGACATTTCAGTTACCCTGCGCCGCATCCTGTCCGTGCTTCCCGCGCTAACCCCTGAGGAACGCGAGCGCATCGCCGATCACATTCGCCACGCCGAACCAAGCTACGAATCGGTCATTACGGCGGTCTCCGCCAAGTAGGTTGAGTCATTCCACTCAGCGCACGCAGTCTAGTGTGCGTTGTCAGGCTCAGGCTTGTACGCCTTTTCAATCAGTGCGCGTGCCTCATTGATGGCGCCTTGCGCGTTGTCTTTCGTCTGAATCGCCAGCCGGTATTCATTTACAGCACGTTCGCGCTGACCAGCGATGTCGAAGATCTTTCCCAGGTTCACGTGGCTCCAAACCTCGGTCCACTTCGGATCGCCGTCTCCACTGAGGCAATCGCGAAAACTATTTGCGGCCGCCTGATAATTCTTTTGCGCCATATAAACCTCGGCCAACCGATAGTTTGCCAGCGAGCTTCCGCGATCCACCGCCAGCGCCTTCTCGTATGCCACAATCGCGCCATTCTGATCGCCCTGCGCCAGCGCCTGCTGGCCGAGTAGGACGTCAGTCCGCAATGCCAGCTCCGGCGTACTCTTCAGCAGCCAGTTATTCGGATCCACGGTGATCCTGGTCGGCCGACCAAAGGTCTCAATCGAATACTGCGCCGCTCCGCCGCTCAGATCCACCCGCCGATCGACCGTCTTTCCCTCTGTCTCGATGCGCAACTCAATCGGCATCGAAAAGAGGTCAAGATCCTGCGACACCGACCCGACGGTGCGAAATCCTTTGTCGCCTCCCAGCCGAAAGACGCTGTAGCTATCGGTGTACGCCGGCGCTCCTGATCCATCAAGCCACTGCGAGAAGAACGCCGTCAGCGGCAGCTTGGAAATTCTCTCGGCCAGCGTCTTCACATCGTTTGTACTCACGCCTTTACCCGCATACTGCTTCACGAGTGCCTGCACAAATTGCGCGAACACGGCATCGCCCATCTCCCAGCGCAACATGTGAAACACCATCGCGCCCTTTTCCAAGGTCATGGACTGGAACCGCGGCGAGAAGGGATCGACGCGCCCCAGCGACGTTAGCGGTTCGGTATCGTATGCCAGCGCGCCCGCCTCCACATCCGCGATAGCACTCTCGAACGCTGCTCTGCCATTGGCCTCCTGCACGAACATCAACTCCGCATAGCGGCTCATGCCATTCGTAATCCACGCATCGCCCAGCGTGGCGGGCGACACCGCCGATCCCCACCACTGGTGCGCCACGGTGTTTGCCAGCAACCGTGCGCTTCCATGGCTCGGCTTGATCGCAATCACCCCTGGCGCCCATGCTGCCGAGACGGAATCCTCCGGCAGTTCTACTACGTCCAGCCGATCCGTCCCCGCACTGCCAAACTCATCGCTCATTGATGCGAACGCTTGCGCAACCGTCGTCGCAAACTCCTCGCCCCTAGCCTGGTTCTGCGGTGTCAAGTAGACGCGAACATTTCCCACCCTCGGCATGGTGATCGCTGGCAGAAACCGCCCCGCAATCAGAGTCCCCGGAAATCCGGGCTTACCCCACTTGAAGTCGAACTGCGTCCGTCCATTGGCAAGATCGTGGCCGCCGCTGGAGGTCCCACCGCTACCTACTACGGTCTCGCCCGACGGAACCGTCACATGAATCTCCGCGGTGAAGCGATCCGTGAGCAGCCCCGGCACCGCGATAGGAAACCATCGCCCCGGGTACAGCAGCGTGCTCACCGGATCGCGCACCTGCACAAAATCAATCCCATGTGCCGGACTGGTCGCCAGCGTTGGCAAGCCCGCATAGGTGAAGGTCCAGGTCACGCTGCTGCTCTTGCTCACGATGGTCAAGGGCGTCACGCTCACCGTCGAGTCCGCCGCGTTACGCACACAGGTCAGACTCACACCCGCACGATCGCGTACGCTTTCTAGCTGCAATGCGTTGTTCAGCCCAAACACGGCCGAATCCAAATCTTCGAGCGCGATAAACGTCACCTCCGCCGTTGCGCTCAACCTTCCAGTCGCCGGATCAAGATCAACGTGTATCAAGTATCCCGTCACATCGATCTGCGGTCGCAGCGGAACAGCCGCCCGCGCGTTCGTTGCTGCCGCAGGCGCGAACACCAGAGCGCAAGCCAATAAACACCGCATCATCCTGGCAGGCTCCAAGCTACGCATCGGGCACCGTTGACAACAAACCAACCACCGCATCCGCCACCCGTGAGATCGGCGATGAATTTGCATTTCCTTCTGCTTCCCGCTCAGGAACCAGTCGCCGCCGCACCTCGCTCAGCCCGCAAATCTGCCGCTCGCGCTCCGGTCCGTCGCTCAGCAGGGGAGTAAGCGCCGATGCAACGTTCGCAGCCGTAAAGTCTCCCTGTAGCAGCTCGGGGATCAGCCGCTGTTGCGCAATCAAATTTACCATCGACACCGGTAAATTCCCGTGGAGGTCCGGTTTTGCGTGGAGCTCTTCCGGGTACTCCACCAGCTTCTTCGCCAGCGCAAACGTCAACGCCGAAACCCGATAGACCACCACGAAAGGGTTGCCGACAGTCGCCGCCAACACGGTCGCCGTTCCGCTCGCAACCACCGAGGCGCGTGCATGAAACAACGGTTCGGCTGCATCGGGAACAAGCGTCAGCCGAAGCGTCGATGCCTCCGGCCCAAAATATTTCAGGTGCTCTGCATTCAGCTCCCCAATATATTTTTTCAACGCCACGCCATCGATCGTCGACGCCACCGGCAACAGAAACTCGTATCGCGTATGCGCCGCGGGATCGCTTGGCTGCCGTGTCGTGTCGCCATCGAACGTGGTATAGGCTGCAGAACTGCTGATCAGATCGCTCATCGCGAGCTCGTGCAGCGTTGGTAAATTGGCGTGGATCTCCTTCCACCGGCTACCCGGCAGCAGCGCAATCCAGGTCTTCTCAAGGTCCAGCCGATACTTCGCCGCGTACGCTTCGCGCGACGTCGTCATCACGGCGCTGCCCATCAGCGGGTGCCCCACGAACTCCGCATCCACGCCACGTTGCCGATAGAACATTTCCTCGAATGGAAAGATCACCAACATCTTGTCAACGCGCTGCTGTACCCAGCGCAAGCGGCTGCGTTTCCACGCCCATAGCTGCGGACTGACAAACCACACCACCGGAACGCCTGCTTTCCGCAAATGTTTGGCCAGTCGAAAATTCACGTCGGGGAAGTCAATCAGCACGGCAACGTCCGGGCGATCGCGCCGAATGCTGCCAACCAGTCTGCGATAGCTCGCGAAGATCTTCGGGATATGCCGAAGGATCTCCGTTAGCCCCATCACCGCAACGTCCTCCGCCTTGACGACGCGCTGTTGACCGGCGGCCGCCATCTGGCTACCGCCGAGACCGGTGAAGTTGGCCTCCGGGAGGCGCTCCCGCAAGGCGGTGATCAGCGCCGCGCCATACGCGTCACCGGACGCCTCGCCGGCGGAGATGAAGATTCGCGGGTTGGACTTCGTAACGATGTACCAAGTCTATCTCCGCATTTAGGATGTGGTCATCGGAGGTCGCATCATGGCAAATCGGGCCCGAACCTTTCGCGCGCCCCTCGAGCAGGGAAGCCTCGCTCTTGGCTGGATCATTGCGCGCGTCCCGTTTGAACCTACCGAAGTCTGGCCGAAGATGATCCGCCAGCGTGTGCGGGGCGAAATCAATGGCTTCGGCTTCCGCACCTCGCTCTTTCCGGACCCTCGCGGCGGTTTCTATCTGCTAGTGAATCGCATGATGCAGAAAGCCGCCGGCGCTCACCTGGGCGACACCGCCGATTTCCGCCTCGAACCCGATCTCGACGAACGAGCCGCAGAGCTTCCCGATGAACTCGCCGTCCTGCTCGATGACGAGCCAGGTCTTCGCCCCTTGTACGACTCGCTTACCGAGTACACCCGTCGCGAGATTGGCAAATGGATCACCAGCGTCAAGACAGACGTCTCGCGCATGAAGCGCGCCGAGCAGATGGCCGAACGCCTTCTGGCCACCATGGACGCCGAAGTCGAGCTGCCACCACTCATTGCCGCTGCATTCCGCCGCAACCCGAAGGCTCGCGCTGCGTGGGACAGGCTGACGCAGCTGCAGCGCCGTCAGCAGCTCATGGCCGTTTTCTACTATCAGACCCCTGATGCCCGCGAGCGCCGGGTCGAAAAGATCATCGCGATGTTGCTCGAGAGCCAAACCAAGCGACGTCCTTAGGCCGAAATCGCCGCCGCAGCATCCGCGTTCAACTCCTGGTCCTTATACTGCAGCTGATACAGCTTGTAGTAGAGCCCGTGCATCGCCAGCAGCTCCTGGTGCGTCCCCTGCTCACGCAGCTTGCCCTTATGCATCACCAGGATCGTATCCGCGCGCTGAATGGTCGACAGCCGGTGCGCGATCAAGACGGACGTCCGTCCAGTGATCATCCGCTCCAACGCAAGCCGCACGCGAATTTCTGTCTCCGTATCGACCGAGCTCGTTGCCTCATCGAGAATCAAGATCCCGGGCCGATGCGCCAGCGCGCGCGCAAAGCTGATCAGCTGTTTTTGGCCTGTAGATAGCGTGGATCCCCGCTCCAGCACAGGCTCCGCAAAACCTTGCGGCAGCGTTCGAATGAAGTCCGCAACATTGACTTCTTCGGCGGCATGAGCGACCTCGTCTTCCGTGATCCAATTCGATCCAAGCCGGATATTTTGTGCGATCGTTCCTGAGAACAGGAATGGATCTTGCAACACGACACCAAACCGCCGCCGAAGTTTGAGCAGGTCCTGCTCGCGGACATCCACGCCGTCGACCAGCACAGTTCCACGTTGCACGTCGTAGAACCGCATCATCAGCGCAGTAATCGTTGTCTTGCCCGCGCCTGTGTGACCAACGATAGCAGCGGTGGCGTCGGGTTCCACTGTAAAGCTCACGCCGCGCAAAATCCACTCGATTTCGCTACATCGGCTGAGCCCATCATTGTCGAGCGTCTGCACACGTTCGCGTTGCTCAGGCGTCAGCGCTTGGTAGGTGAACCAGACATTGCGAAACTCGATGCACCCGCTGCTATCACCCTGCACCGGATGAGCACTGCTCTTTATCTCTGTGTCCATGTCGAGCAGCTTGAAAATTCTCTCCGACGCCGCCATTGCCGCCTGCAAAATGTTGTACTTGTCGCTGAGGTCCTGGATTGGACGGAAGAACCGCTGAGCGTATTGAATGAACGCAATCAGGATGCCCAGCGTCACCACCGGATGCAAGAAACCGGCATGGGAAGCCAGCGCGGGGCTCGCATGAAGCACGGCAAGTCCGCCACGCCAGATCACCAGCGCTATTGCAATCGAGCTCAGGAACTCGACGACTGGATAATACAGCGCATAGGCGAAGATCGCGTCGGACCATGCCCTTTTGTTCTCAGCATTGACAGCCGAAAAATCGTTGAACGCGCGCCGCTCCCGATTGAACAGTTGCACCACGCTCATGCCAGACACATACTCCTGCGTGAAGGAGTTGATCTTTGCCGTCGCAGCGCGCTGTCGCCGGTAGCTCTCCCGCACGTGGTGCCGAAACCGATGCGTCGCGTAGAGAATGAGAGGGATTACTGAAAGGGTCAGTAGTGCCAGCAGCCAGCTCATCTTCACCATGATCGCGACGATGAAGGCCAGCACAAACACGTCTTCAAAGATTGCCAGCACGCCCGACGTAAACATGTCATTGAGAGCATCCACGTCGGAGGTCAGGCGCGTCACCAGGCGGCCTACTGGATTCCGATCGAAGAACCCCACGTGCATTTGCTGAATATGCCGGAAGATTTGCCGGCGCAGGTCGAACATGATCTTTTGCCCGGTCCACTGCATCATGTAGGTCTGCACAAACTCCAGACCGAAGATTAGACCAAGCGAGGCAAGGTACAGGATGGCAATTTCTGTGACGCCACGAATTGGACTGGAGCTAAGCTTGTCCGCGAGCCAATAATGCTTCCCCTGCGTGGGCGCAAAGTAGGTGTCCACCGACACCGTTAGGAAGTAAGGCCCAAGCACATCGCTGGCCGCTTTCAACACAATTGCGACAGCGGAGACAGCAACCTGCAGCTTATAAGGCGCGAGATAACGAACCAGCCGCCGCATCAACCGCCCGTCGTACGCCTTGCCGACAACGTCGTCATCTGCGGTCTTGCGCGAATCGTCCGGCTTGATCGGCTGAGGGGGTGCTGCAGCGGTCTTCTTTTGCTCGTCTGCCATCTCCTCTATTTTAGAAGCATTGCGGTACACGCAGCGGGTCGAAACAGCACCGCCGCATGAAACAATGAAGATATGGGTTTGGTTGAATCGAAACGACCGTCTCAGGCATCCGCGCTAGGCGTCTACGTCTCCGTGCCCTTCTGTCGCGCCAAATGCAGCTTTTGCAACTTTGCATCCGGCGTTTCCTCCCCTCATGCCATCGAAGCCTACGTCACGAATTTGTGTCACGAGATTGCAACCGCTCCCGTTATCGCTGACCGCTTGCAGGCTGATCTTCCGCATGTTGTCGACACCGTGTACTTCGGCGGCGGAACTCCCAGCCTGCTGGAACCGGAGCAGCTCCGTCGCATCTTCACCGCGCTCCGCCAGACCTTTCAGATCAGCCCCGGCGCAGAAATCACCCTCGAGGCCGCGCCGGGCCAGATCACGGATGCCGTGCTTGCCGAAGCGCAGGATCAGGGTGTGAACCGCATCAGCCTTGGCGTGCAGTCGTTCGTCGATCGCGAGAGCGCCGCAGTCGGCCGAAGCCACACCGAGCGCGACTGTACCGACGAAATCCTACGGCTCCAGGCGGCGGGTGTAGCCGATGTCGGCGCCGACCTGATCGCAGGTCTGCCCTACCAAACCCCGGCTAGCTGGCAGCACTCGCTCGATGTCGCAACCAGCATTGGTCTCACTCACCTCAGCATTTATATGCTCGAGATCGACGAGGACTCACGGCTAGGACGCGAGGTCATGGCCGGCGGTCAACGCTTCCACGCCCATGGTGTTCCCGTAGACGAAGCCTCTGCCGAGTTCTACGAAATGGCCTGCGCGTGGCTTCCGCAGCACGGATTTCCGCAGTACGAGATTTCGAACTTTGCGCCCTCGCCTCATCAGTCCCGGCACAATCGCAAGTATTGGCAGCGCGATCCGTACATCGGCTTTGGCCTCGACGCCCATTCGATGCTCCTACGCCCTCACAGCGCTGTTCGCTTTGCCAATCCTGATGAGCTCGCACACTACGGAGTAGAAAAAATCCCCTCCGCACCCGTCGACGTATTCCAGCGCGAGGCCTTTGAGGAGACAATCTTCCTTGGTCTCCGAATGAATGAAGGCCTTGACGTATTCCGATTACGCGAGCAGTCTCCCAGCGAGCTGTTTGCGTCTACCGAAGAGGCTGCACGTGAGCTGATTCGCGAAGGTCTCATGATCGAACAGGACGAGCGCTGGCAGCTAACACTTCGCGGCCGCCTGCTCTCGAATGATGTATTCACAAATCTATTGATGGGTGTCGCGGTCTAAACGCCCAGGAGGACAAGAAGTTGGAAGTCAACTCGAACGTGATTGATCTTCGCAGTGACACGGTTACCCGCCCCACCCGTGCAATGCGCGCGGCCATGGCTGCCGCCGAAGTGGGCGACGATGTCTATGGCGAAGACCCTACCGTCAATCGCCTGGAAGCGCGCGCTGCCGAGATCTTCGGTCGCGAGGCTTCCATCTTCGTTCCCACCGGAACCATGGGCAACCAGATCGCCATCCGCCTCCACACGCAGCACGGTCAGGAAGTCATCTGCGAGGCTCGCTCGCATATTCTCGACTGGGAGATGGCGATGATGTCCGCGTTCTCTGGCTGCATTCCTCGCGCCATAGCTGGTGACCGCGGTATCCTCACTTGGCCGCAGATCCGCGCAGCCATCGCACCAAAGATTTACTATCGCGCAACTACCGGCCTCATTAGCCTCGAGAACTCGCACAACATGGCCGGCGGCACCGTCACACCGCTCCTAATCTACGAAGAGATCTGGCAGGGAGCTGCAGACGCCGGTCTGCCCACGCACCTCGATGGAGCTCGCGTCTTCAATGCCGCCGTGTCTCTTGGCGTCAGCGTCGCCGATCTCACACGCGGCTTCGACACGGTAAACTTCTGTCTCTCCAAGGGCCTCGGCGCACCCGTAGGCTCCATCCTCGTCGGCTCACGCACGTCCATCGATCGCGCGCGCATCTATCGCAAAGCGCTCGGTGGGGGCATGCGCCAGGCAGGCATCCTCGCCGCCGCTGGCTTGATCGCGCTCGAAGAAGGTCCGCTACGTCTGCACGAAGACCACGCCAACGCACGCCTGCTGGCGGATGCAATTGCGACCTGCGGACAAGCCGATATCGATCTGCCTTCAGTTCAGACCAACATCGTATTCTTTACGCTCAAGGACGGCGGAGACGCGCCCGCCCTGGTGGCCGCGCTGAAGAGCGAGGGCATTTTGTGCAGTGCGATCGGACCGCACGCAGTTCGCCTGGTCACTCACTCCGACGTCAGTCGTGAGCAATGCGGACGCTGTGCCGCTGTCCTGGTTCGTTTGCTCAACAAGTAAAACTACTTTTCCGCGACAGTCAGTGATCCGTCGCTTGGCCAATGAAGCAGCCGTGGCAATAGAGGATAAAACAGCCCTAACTGTATCGGCAGATGCCCATCCGGCAGCGAACGGCGCAACTCAGCGTAAGCCTCGAGCTGAGCTTTGTACTTAGCAATCTCGGTCGCTATAAATTCTTCGTCAGAGCGCGGACCTTGCAGTGTCGTCTTGAAGTCAATAATCCAAATGTGGCTTTCGCCGGTCAACAGCGGCTGAGCGCCCGCGAGAAACGTGCGATCGACACGTAGTCCACATACGCCGAGCGTCGCCACGGTCAAGGCCTGTTCACTGGCGGCCAACGCTTGTGGCGATAAGATCCATCGGCCCACCGGGTCGCCCAGCGTCAATGCCAGCGCCCGTTGTGCTCGGACGGCTTCACGCGCAACGAGTGCTGGAGGCAGCCCCTCACCGCGCAGGCTTGCTGCGAGCCTGGACTCCCACGATGGGAGTTCCTCAAGCAACTCGTCGCATGTCGCGTTACGCTCTAATCGCGCAGCCAGCAACTGCAGATAGCGATGCACCACGTTGCCGAATGCACGGACTGCAAACGAACCCTCCGGCCGATCAAACGCAATTGTCTGGCGCAACGCCGATGCAGCTGGATACGGTAGCCGCCGATCCTTCGCCTCGCGAAAGCGCGCAGCTGGATCGAAGCTGAGAGGAAGCCTTTCAATCGTCGGGACCGTCGCCTTGGCGAGTTCACCTTCGACGAGGTCCGCCGCGGCTGCCAGAGCGAAATCTTCGTCAACATCCTCGCTCAGGGAAGCGGTCAATTGTTGCTCGATCGGCGAGGTTACCGCGGTGAGGAACTCCTCAAAATGCGATGCCGCAGCCGGCCAGCACGCACGCAACAGGCTGTCGTACCGCGGCTGCACTAGCTCTCCCCTGATGCTGAGACTCGCGGCGCCAAAGAGATGTAGCTCTTCACGCGCGCGTGTGGCCGCGACGTAAAAAACGCGCTTATTCTCCGCGGCATCACGCTTCGCACGGATGCCGGTAAGCCAGCTGCTCAGCCGATCCTTCTGTGTGCCCTTCTGCCCGATGGGCGCCAGTACGACGCTCGCAGACACGTCCCTACCCGACGTGCCATCGAACTCCAGCCAGTTGAGCAGTACACTGTGCGATTGTCCTCCGCCGCGCTCCAGTCCCGGCACCAGCACAAGGTCCCACTCGAGGCCCTTGGCCTTATGAATGGTCAGCAACTCGACCGGCAATCTTCCGTCAACGATAGAGCCCGACGCCGGCTCTGCATACAGCTTGTTCAGGCGGCGCTTGAGCACGGCCAGGTCGACGCGATCCGCTCCTGTCTCCACCTCGCGCAGCACCTGCAAGTAGCGCTGCACATTGTTCCGGCGATCGGCGGATAATGCCACGTCGCCACCCAGCGAACGCCACGTGCGTTCGACATGAGTAGCAAGCGAGGTGCGGCCGAGAGTTTCAACGGCTGTCTCGAGCAATGGCCAGGCACGATCAAGAAGCCGCTGCCCCTGTTCGCTGACAAACCGCCGTCGCTCTTGGACAAGATGTGCAATGGTCGCGCCCTGATCGGCATCTTCGCCTTCACCGGTAAGCGCTAGAAGATCCGCCAGCCCGAGCCCGCACCAAGGCGCATGCAGCACCGCGAGCCACGCTATGCGATCTGACGGATGCAGCAATGCCCGAGTGAGCGCGAACGCGTCGAGCACTTCCGGCAGCTGATCCAACGGATCCAGATCGATGGCGCGATAGGAGATCGGCCCATCTCCATAATCCTTCTTAAACTCTTCAATCACTGCCGAGAGATGGCTCTTCGCCCGCCCAAGAACCGCGATGCGCCACGGCTTGAGTTGCGAAGGTGCATTTCGTCCGAATGGCAGCGGGATGGCCAGCCGCTCTTCTATGATGCGGCGAATGCTGCGAGCCTCCCGCGCTACATGATCACTGCGCGAACCTCCTTTTGCGAGCACTGACGGATGCCAGCGGACGCCAGTATCGCTGGTGTGGTCGCGCACCGCAGCGGCTTCCACAAACGGGACATCGACGCCTTCGCTTCCCAACAGCCGCTGATCATCGGGTCGGGGAAAAAGCACATCGAAGATCGCATTGAAGTTTGCAACCAGCACCGGCTGGGAACGAAAGTTGGACGTCAACTGGAGCGACTCCAATTCGATCTCGCCCAGCATCTGATCTTTCATCGTGCGGAGGAAGCGCTCAACGCGCGCCTGGCGGAACAAGTAAATCGATTGCTTGGGATCGCCGACAAGGAATAACGTCTGTGTGCGTCCGTCCCAGGAACGCGTGAGGAGATCGAGAAGCTCATACTGACCAGACGAAGTATCCTGCATCTCGTCCACCAGCAAGTGGCGCAGCGTTCCGCCGGCTGAAAGCGCGAAATCGCTGGAACCTTCGTCCGAATGAAGCGCCTCGCGCGCGGAAAGCGCAACCTCGGTGAAGTCGCATTCACCGCGCTCCGCGAAAAGCAATCGTAGTTCCGCCAGCGTATGCCGTAGCACCCGAAAGAGCGCCTTGGCAACCTCCCACTGGTCGTCCGGGTATTTCGCCGGTGGCAGTGCGAGCACACCGGCCAGCGCTTCGCGAAGCTCGTCGCCTTGAATTCTCTGGACCAGATCCTTAAGCCGAGCTGTATCGGGCTTCAGAATCTCAAACTTCATGTCTGTCCGCCAATGCCGCTTGCGCCAATCTCCGTCGGTCTTCAACACCAGCCAGATCAGCGCGACCCAATGATCCAGATGCTCAGCAATCGCCTCTGGAGGATCGTGCCTGCCTGCGCACAGAGCAATTGGCGAGGGATTCTCATCGATTCCAGGCTCGATACCAAGCTGCGCAGCCAGGGACGTCAGATCCTGCAGAACATCTGCAGGCAATGCCCGTAGCGCGCGTGAAAGGCCAGTACACACAATGCTTTCGAGCGATCGCTCGAGCTTCACGCGTACCTCGCGATCAAGCTCTGCATCATCGGTTGCACGGGGCGCTAGGGGCATCAGCTCGCCCCATTGCTCACGAGTTCTCAGCATGTCTGCCAGCAGCGTTTCGCAGTCAGCGAGGTTGCCATCGCGATGCAGCAGCACGGTACAAAGCGCCGCATGCAAGGCGGCATCTTCACCACCAAGCTGCAGAAGTGTTCGTCGCGCCGCCAGCCGATACAGCGGCTCTGCATCTTCGATCGGCTGTCGCGGCCCACCTGCTCCTGATAGTAGTGGAAGCGAGTTCGCAATCTCAGCGCACACCGAGTCGATCGAGCGAATGTTCAATCGACTCGGCCTCTCCAGCAATCCCCAGCCAAGTTTTGCGCTGCGTTCAATGGCAGCCTTCGCCAGCCCCCAGGTCTCTTGCTCAAAGCTCGAAGAGTCTTGCTTGAGCGCTCCTTGCTTAGCCTGCTGTAATTGCTCCAGCACACGCTCGCGCAGCTCGGAGGTCGCCTTGTTGGTAAATGTGATGGCGAGCACTTCTTCCGGCTGCTCGACCGTGTCGGTTCCAAGCAGCTTCAGATAGCGCTGCACCAGAAGCCCGGTCTTCCCTGATCCGGCAGGCGCTTCGACGATGCACGAAGCCCTTGTATCAAGCGCTGCCGCTCGCGCCTCCGCATCATTGGTTGTGGAAGGGAAGCGCAGTAAATTACTCAACGGCGTCCTCCGCCTCTTCACTGTTCTCTTCGGCGAATTCTCCAAGAGATGAAGGATCAATACGGCAGAGGAGCCGCTGCGCACATCGAGTGCAGTTGATTTCGAAACTCTTCGGATGCACCTCCGCCTTTCCTGCTGCGAAGTCTCCGGCGAGCTGCGTTAGCACTTGTCGCCACTCCTCTGCCAGCGAAGCAAGGTCCCGGATATTTGTCTTCGACCGCGAGGGCGGCAGAATGCCTTCCTCCGCCTGGTACCCGTGCCATTTCATATCGCGTCCAGCGCGCACCTTTGCAAAGGCCACGCCTTTCAGTTCGTCGCCTTCGGCAAGCAGCGTATAAAGCGGAAGCTGGGGATCATCGGGCCGCGGCCCCGACCACTGCTTCGGATCGACATCTGCGCCCGTCTTGTAGTCGACGAAAAAGAGGCCATCCGCTACAGTGTCGACACGGTCCACGCGCACCTCCAGTGTGAGTGGTCCTACCGTCACGAGCTCTTTGCGCTCAACATCGGAAACGGCGAACGGCCCTCTGCGCAACTCCTGCTCCAGCCACTGTTGCAACACCGTGCGCAGTCGATGCTTCTGCAGCCATAGATACGCGCGGTCCCATCCGTCGTGCAGCTGCAGCCGGCTGGGCAGTGCGAAGTCGATCGCGCGCATCAGGATTTCGTCGCGGTCCGTCGAGCTCATCAGGCGGAGCCTGTCTTGTGTCTTCGTTTCGCGCCAGAAATATTGAAGAACGCGATGCAGCAGGCTTCCGCTCTCTCCTGCGTCCAGGCCCATCGTGCCGATTTTGGGTTCGGTGGCCCGCAGGCGCAGCTCGGCAAAGGCCAGGAACCCGCATGCCGCCTGCAGTTTGAGCACGGAGGCTCCGCCGCCGACTTCATGCGATGGCAGCGGAGGCAGCTCTCCATCATCTGTCACGATCTCGCTGTCCACTTGATCGAAAGGTTGCGTGTAGAGTTTCAACGCCGTGGCATTGACGGATTCGATCTCAAGTTCACCCAGGATCGGTGACGGCCGCAACTTTCCATTTTCATCCTCGGCCGCATGGCAGAACAGCACCGTGCTTGACGAACGTAAGAGGTTCTCCGTAAGTGCGCGGCAGGTTGATACAGAGAGAACGGGATCACTGCCTGGCATCTTAAAAGCTCGTTGTAGTGTCCACGGCAGCAAGGGGTGCACTCTCTCAGGCGCCGGCCAATTCGCGTCGGTGATATGCAGAAGCAGAACAGCATCGAAGATCGACCCCTCGGCCTCTGCAACGCTCATTACCTGCACGGGCGCATCCATCGACGGCGTCGTGAACACGTTCCTCTGCGCCTGGAACTCAAGCACCTGCAGTACACTAGCAAACGCAACGCGCCGTCCGCTAAAGTCCAGCGTCGACACCAGGTCTAACAGGCTCTGCCACGCGCGTGTCGCCTCAAACTCCGTTGCGGTGAGTGCCCGGTTCCCCGGCCAGTTTGCAGCCAGCAGAACCCCGCGGACAAACTCCATCCACTCAGCGAAGTTACGAGGCCGCTTAAGATCGCCACTCTTCTTCACGAACTTCTGCACATGGCTCGGCCACGACAAAACGGCTGCTGTTCCGCTGCCGTCGCCTTCATGAGCGTGGACCAACGCCATCAGGCCAGGGATGTCCATCTCGGATCGCAACAGCAGCATGCGCCGCAGCCGGCCCACGTCGAAGCGCGCGACCGCGTTCCGAGCCCCCGCATCCGTTCCAATCTTTCCGAGATACGGAGAGAGCAGCAGGGAACTCACCCTCTCAAGCGGCAGCGGACCCTGCGTCCATCGCACCAACTCCAGGGCGTCGATAACTATGGCGAGCGACGACAACTGAGCCCCACCGGAAGACTCCCACGGTGTAGACGAAAGATCCGCGTCGATCGATTGCAACTCTGGCGCCAACACTTCGCGGAGCACGCCCTCAAGCTGCTCGCGCTCCTCCGCAAGATTCGGAACCAACACCGCCACGCGCGCGGGTGGCTCTCCCGTCCGGCGCGTGTCAAGGAACTCTCGAACCCATCGCACGGCAAGCAGGCGTTCTTCGCCCTCGGTCGGCACAAGCACGGACGCGACCAGTCGATCCGCATCTCCCGTCGCCTCGAGCGTTCGCTGACGAACGACAGTTCCGCGTTCCCGAAGTTCCGCTAGCAGCGCCTCCTGGCTTGGCACAATCTGTCCGTAGCCCGCAAGATCAAGCGAAGCCGGTACGGTAAACTCGTCAAGCCGGACGTGCTCGAGCAGCGCGGCATTCAGTTGGCCTGCAGAAACGTAGCCGTGCTCCGCGCATTGTCGCGCGAAGCTCTCGGACCATGCGGCAAAGATACGGCTATCGTGGGACGCTGCGAACTCTCGCAGCTTCCGCGTCGCATCGTAATTGCTTGCCAGTTGCCATGCCGACTGCGCGAGCTCTGCCAGGGAATCCACGGAGCCAATGGAGCGTTGGTTCGCATCGTCCGCAATGATCTTCCGCCACACACTGTGCTCCTGCGCGGCATTCAGCAGGAGACGTCCTTCCTTGCCTCCAACGATCAACTCACTCCACAACGAGTTGGTCCACTGCGACCAGCTCAGCGCTTGGGCCGGCTCCCACGCTGGCAGCCCACGCGACCGCTGTCGAGCATCGAAAGCCGCTCGTATGTCCCGGGCCGCGCGCGCATTCGGCAACAACAGAAGCGCGCCTTGATCCAGTGCGTCGAGAAGCTCGGAGAGGGTCGCAGAAGACATCGTCTACCGTTATACCCAATCTTCTCCAAAACTTCGCCTTCTGGAAAAGCTATCCGTTAAGAAATTCAGCATCTGCGCCATCACGCCTGACGCTAAGTATCAATAAAGTCAACGCCAGACCAAGCGGAACGGCCATCGCGACCCGTAGCGACCCGCTTTGGGTCGAAACGAATCCCATCAGCCATGGAAACAGCGCGGCACCCAATCCCGATACCGCAAGGATGAATCCCGCCTCGCGCGCCGTCGGCCTTCGTTTCATCAGCAGCGCAAAGGTCGTCGGAAAGAACGGCGCCAGGCTCAGCCCGAGCAGCACGCAGTAGAGCGACAGCAACGGCCCATGTCGCGTCGTCACCAGCGCTGCAATCAGCAGCGCCGAAAGCGCAAGCCCAATCCTTTGCAGCGTCGCCTCGCGCATCACTCGCAGCGCTGCCGACGACAGGGCCCGTCCAGCCGTTAGCGCCGACCACAACAGCACAATCGCCGACTGCCCCCCCAGCAGCCGCACATCCGAAAAGCGCAACGTGTACGTCGTCAGCCATCCAGTCATGCATGTCTCAAGGCCGCCATAAAGAAACAGCAGCAGGGCGAAGCGCGTGAGTATTGGCATTGGCAATGGAGGAGCGTCGACGGCCAAAGACTCTTCCGTCGCCGCTGCCGTCCGCGAGGGATTCACGAATCCTCCCAGGCCGGTCACCAGGAACAATCCTGCAAACGTCAGCAGCGGCCCATGCAGATGAAAGCGAGGCAACGCAGCCGCGGCGATGACGCCACACAGCACCGCGCCCAGGCTCCAGAAGAAGTTGACCGACGCCAGCGCCGAGCCCGTATGCTCGCGGTATCGTCGGCCAATCACAATATTGGTGGATGCAATGACCTGGCCTAGTCCGAAGCCGCCGACAAACAGGCAAGCAGCGCCGCTCACCAAACCGCCGCTCAGCGCGAACGCCCCAAACCCCGCGGACGCAAACGCCATCCCGCCCAGCACGCCCAGCCGCAGCCGTCGCGGCACCGACACGCCGCCCAGAAAAGAGCCGACAAACTTTGCCGCAAGCAGCAAGCCGCCCTGCTGGTCCGTAAGCCGCCAGTCGTGCAGCAGCGTGGGCATTAGCGGCCCCAGCATCACAGTTCCCAGGCCAGCCAGAAGGAATCCGATCGCCAGCCAAACAACCGACGGTCCCGCGACGCCATCCTGGTTGGTTGCAGATGAGGTGGGTCGTTGCGTCATACGCTCTGCACTCCGCTCAATAGAATCCGACCCCGTTTGAAGAGCTGTGTTTCGAAGCAGATGCTACCATGCGGCCGCCAGCTCCTGCGCGTTCGCTCGCCAAGGTGCGTCCGCGTCCACAGTTATCATGATGTCGGGGCTCATGTTGGCGCGAGCGATTGCTCAACCGTTGCTGCCTCAAGGAGATTCATCATGCGTGTCCGTTCGTCCTGTGCTTTGTTGTTTGTTGCGATCGTCGCGATTGCCATCGGCATGACCGGCTGTCGAGGCAGGGCGAACGCGCCCGCTGTCACCAAAAACCCTTCGCAGTCATATTCAGTGCGCGGCGTCGTGGTCGGAACCGACCCGGCCAACGGCGAGGTGATTCTCAAGCACGATGCGATCCTCGGACTGATGCCCGGAATGACCATGCCTTATCACCTGGAAGATCCGTCGGCGCTCTCCGAGCTGCATCCCGGCGACCTCATCACCGCCACCTTGCTCGCTGATCACGATGCCGCGGGGCCTACCAATCTCCGTCTCAAGAACATCGTTATCATCGCTCAGGCGCGCCCCGACTACAAGCCAGCCGTCAGCTATCACGTCCCCTCCAAGGGCGACGATGTCCCAAACTTCAAGTTGCTCAACCAGTCCAATCACGCCATCGACCTTAAGCAGTTTCGCGGCAAAGTTGTCGTGATGACGTTCATCTACACTCGCTGCCCACTCGCGGATTTCTGCCCCCGCATGAGTCGTAACTTTGCAGAAATCGACAAGACCCTGCAATCCGACCCCACGCTCTACAAGAACACACACCTGCTTAGCGTCAGCTTCGATCCCGCCTACGACACGCCCAAGGTGTTACGCAGCTATGGCGCCGCCTACACCGGCAACTTCGTCAACGAAACCTTTCAGCACTGGGATTTTGCCGCCCCCTCCGTCGCCGACCTCCCTTCCATGGAGCAGTTCTTCGATGTCGGTGTAACCCCCGGCCCTGGCGGTTCCCTGCAGCACTCACTCTCCACCGTGGTCATCGGCAAGGATGGCAAGATCGTCGCCTTCTATCCCACCAATGACTGGAACCCCGCTCAAGTTCTCGCGGACGTTCACAGCGCGGCATCCTAAACTTGTATCTGCATCGTAATGGCGGCTCAGCCGCATCGATTCGACTCCCCGGCGCATCGTATCTTCGCGCATCCGCGAAGATTACAGTCGCTATCTTCTCCCCTGAAAGGAAAATCATGTCGCGGATCACTCTCTACTTTGGCGCCATCCTCATTGGCATCGGTATTTACTTTTTTGTCTCCACCGGATCCACACACCCCACCTCGCTCATCCCGGTCTGGTTCGGTCTCGGGCTCGCACTCTTCGGCATCCTGGCAAACTCGAAAGACGCCGGTAAGCGCAAGCTCTACATGCACATCGCCGTTACTATCGGATTGCTCGGCTTTCTCTTCCCGGCATTCAGGTCAACGAGCGAGCTCATCAAGGCTCACTCCGACAACCTACCACTCGCCCATCCCGCCGCCGTTCACGAGCAGTTGCTGATGGCGGTCCTTTGTTTCATCTTCGTTCTGCTCTGCGTGCGCAGCTTCATTACCGCCCGCCGTACAGGCATCGTCTAAGCGTCATCGCAGCGTAAAATTAAGGCCAAATGGCAAATCACGGAATGTCCAATATGGGTGGCACACCCCGCATGCGCGCGGCCGATGCGCCTACCCGCGGAACCGGCCGCGCGGCCGCCGCCGACCTCACAAAGACCCGCCCCAAACCGAAATTCAAAGACATCTGGCCGGAAATCTGGGCGCTCGTCCGACCGCGGCGGTGGCTGCTCGCCGGCTGCTTCCTCTTGATGATCGTCAACCGCACCTGCGCCCTGGTCCTGCCCTACTCCTTCAAGCCGCTGATCGACAGGGTCTTCACCAGGCATGATCACGCGATCCTCCCGTGGATTGTCGGTGGCGTCCTGCTAGCCACGTTCATTCAGGGCATCACCTCATACGCCCTGACGCAGCTGCTTTCCAAGGCCGGCCAGCGTCTCATTGCCGAACTTCGCATGCAGGTGCAGCAGCACGTCGGAAAGCTCTCCGTGTCGTTCTATGACGAGAATCGCACCGGCACTCTCGTCGCCCGCATCATGAACGACGTCGAAGGCGTTCGCAATCTCATCGGTACTGGCATCGTCGACTTCGTCGGCGGGGTTCTCACTGCCGTCCTGGCCTTCACCTACCTCATGCACGTGTCCGTCAGTATGACGCTGCTCGCCTTCGTCATCATGACCGCCTTCGCGCTCGTCCTCCAGCGCGCCTTCAAAGTCATTCGCCCCATCTTCCGCGAGCGCGCCAAAATCAACTCCGAAGTCACCGGCCGCCTCACCGAATCGCTCGGTGGCGTCCGCGTCGTCAAGGGCTACCACGCCGAAGAGAGCGAATCCCATGTCTTCGCCGGCGGTGTCGACCGCCTCCTCCAGAACGTCATCAGTTCTCTCACCGCGCAGTCCCTCATGACGCTCTCCTCCACGGTCATCCTCGGCATCGTCGGCGCGCTCGTCATGTTCATGGGCGCGCACCTCAACGGCGTCGGCAAGCTTACCACCGGCGGATACTTCTCCTACGTCATGTTCCTTGCCTTCATGACCGCGCCAATCGTGCAGCTGGTAGCCATCGGAACGCAGCTCACTGAAGCCCTGGCCGGCCTTGACCGCACCCGCGAGATCATGGGCGAGCGCGAAGAGGACGCCGATCCCGCTCGCTCCATCGAGCTCGGCCCGCTGTCCGGCGATGTTCGATTCGTTGACGTTGGCTTCGCCTACGTTCTTGACAAACCTGTCCTGCACAACATCAGCTTCGAGTCCCGCCCCGGCACCGTCACCGCACTGGTCGGTTCCAGCGGCTCCGGCAAGTCCACCATCATCTCGCTCATCTGCGGCTTCCACACCGCGCAATCCGGCGCCGTACTCATCGACGACCACGACCTCGCCGCCGCCCGCCTCGCCAGCTACCGCCAACAGCTCGGTGTCGTGCTGCAGGAAACCTTCCTCTTCGACGGAACGATTCGCGAGAACGTAAAGTTCTCCCGCCCCTCCGCCACCGAAGAAGACTTCTTGAAGGCTTGCAAGATTGCAAGGGTAGACGAGTTCGCCGAGCGCTTTCCCGATGGCTACGACACCATCGTGGGCGAACGCGGCGTCAAGCTCTCCGGAGGCCAGCGTCAGCGTCTCTCCATCGCCCGAGCCATCTTAGCCGACCCCCGCATCCTCATCCTCGACGAAGCCACCAGCTCGCTCGACTCCGAGTCTGAAGCCCTTATCCAGACTGGCCTCAACTTCCTCATGCAGGGTCGAACAACCTTCGTCATCGCCCACCGCCTCTCCACCATCCGCCGCGCCGACCAAATTCTCGTCGTCGAGCAAGGCCAAATCGTCGAGCGAGGAACCCACCAGACCCTGTACAACCTCAACGGCCGCTACCGCGATCTCTACGACCGCCAGCATGGCCTCGAAGCTAACCTCTTCCTGGCCCCGGGCGAAGGCGACATCGTCCCAGAAACCACCTAGCCCGCACTCTCCACGCTCAGTTCGCGCAGTACAAACGCGTCATCAAACGCGATCTCCTTCAGATAGTCATACCGTCCGCTGGCCCCGCCGTGCCCTGCATCCATGTTCACGTGCAGCAACAGCGGAGTATCGCCAGTCTTCAGCGTGCGCAGCTTCGCCACATACTTCGCCGGCTCCCAATACATTACCTGCGAATCATTCAGGCTCGTCTTCACAAGCATGGCCGGATAAGCGCCCGCATGCAGGTTGTCATACGGCGAATAGCTGCGCATGTAGTCGAAGGCCGCCTGCTCATTGGGATTGCCCCACTCCTCATACTCCGCCACGGTCAATGGCAGCGTTGCATCGAGCATCGTGTTCATCACATCTACAAATGGCACATGGATCAGCACCACGCGAAACAGGTCCGGCCGCATATTTACCACCGCACCCATGAGCAGCCCGCCGGCGCTTCCGCCCTCAATCGCCACCCGCTTCGGATCTCCATACCCGCGGCGCAGTAAGAACTCCGTAGCCTCGATGAAATCCGTAAACGTATTGAGTTTTTCCATCATCTTGCCGGCATCGTGCCATGGATCGCCCAGTTCGCCGCCGCCGCGTATGTGCGCATACGCCATTACCACGCCGCGATCCAGCAGCGCTAACCGCGACACGCCAAACCCCAGGGGCAGCGCATACCCATAAGATCCATACCCGTACACATATAGCGGTGCGCTTCCATCCTTCTTGAACATGTCTCGCCGATACACTAGCGACACCGGAACCTCCGTCCCATCCTTAGCCTTGAACCACAGCCGCTCCGACGCATATAGCGACGCATCGAACCCACCCGGCACCTCGTGCTCCTTCAGCAGCACCGACGAGCCTGTCCGCATGTCGTACTCAAACACCGATGGTGGCCGCACCAGCGACTGATACGCATACCGATATTTTGTCGCCGCAAAGTCTTTGTTCACATCTCCATCCGCCTCATACGCCGGGTCGGGGAAGCGTATGTCCCTGCGTTCTCCTGGGAGCCCCTCATCACTCAGCGAAAACACGCGCATCACCGGCAGTCCGCGCTCCCGATAGCTCGCCACAAAAAAATCGCGGAACAGATCCACGTCCTCCAGCGGCGCATCCTTCTGCTCCGCCAGCACCTCCACCCAATGCTCGCGCCCAGTCGCCGACACGGGCGTCCGTATCAGGCGAAACTGCTCCGCCTCATGGTTGGTTCGAATATAAAAAAATCCCTCGCGGTGATCGACGTCATACTCCTCATCGTCCACACGCTCCGCCACCACGCGGAATGCCCCCATGGGATCCGCCGCATCCATCACCCACGTCTCGCTGGTCGTATGGCTGCCCGCCTCCAGCAGCAGATACTTGCGGTCGCGCGTCCGTCCCACGCCCAAATTGAACCGCTCATCTTTTTCGTGGAACACCTCAACCGGAGTTATTCCCAATCCGTGACGAAACACCCGGTCCTGCCGCTTGGTCTGCTCATCTTCGGTCGAGTAAAACAGCGTAGCCGAATCCGGCGCCCACACAATCGACCCCACCCGCTCCGCCGAATCCGGCAGCAACTCGCCCGTCTCCAGGTTCTTCACCGCCAGCGTGTACTGCCGAAACCCCGTGTTATCGGTGGTGTACGCCAGCAGCTTTCCATCCAGGCTAACGCTCATGGTGCCCACATCCATAAAGGGCTGTTCCTCGGCCAGCACATTCACGTCCAGGATCACCACTTCGTCTTCAGGCTTACCCACCGGCCTCCGGCAGAACCGCGGATATTGCTTACCCTTCTCGGTACGCGTCAGGTATTCCCACTCCCCTTCGCGGTATGGAAGCGAGACGTCATCTTCCTTGATGTGCGACAAGATCTCGTCATACAACGTCTTCTGCAGCGCCTCGGTCCCACTCATCGCCGCGGCCGTGTAGGCATTTTCGGCCTCCAGGTACGTCGTCACCCGAGGCACACCCTTCTCGCGCATCCACGTGTAATCGTCCTGCAATTCTGTTCCATGGATCGGTGTCTTTTTTGGCTCGCGTTCAGCAACAGGCGGTACAGGCAAGGTCATTGTCGTAAGAACTCCACCCCCAGCATAAATGTCCGCGGCGTGTGCAACGCCAACCCCTGCAATCCCCCTCTTACACCTCGTATCCGTTCGTAACTCGCGGCATTGCCGCATTTGAAGAGGGACTCCCATGAACAAAATCACAAAATTGGTTTGCACCGCAACGCTCGGTTGCGCCGGAATGATGCTCTCCGTAACCGCACGCGCAGTGGTCACCGACCAGGACAAGCAATTCCTCACAAAGGTCTCGCAAGGCGGTTTCGATGAGATCAAGTTCAGCGAGCTGGCCGAGACCAAGTCCACCAATCCCCAGGTCAAGGCATTCGCCCACAAGATGGTCGTCGAACACAACGCCCTCGCCGCGCAAATGAAACCCTTTGCCGATGCCTGGGGTCTCACCCCGCCAACCAGCCTCGATACCGACCACCAAGCCGAATATGACAAGCTCAGCGGCCTCTCTGGCATGGAGTTCGACAAGGAATACATGAACATCATGGAGAAGGACCACCATGATGCCCTCAACCTCTTCAACGAAGAGGCGAAGACCACCACGGACGCGAAGTTTAAGGTCGCCGTCATGCATGGCCAGAGTGTCGTGGCCGCCCACACCCACATGGCCGATGACCTCGGTGCCAAACTTGGCTAACCCTGTCCTTCAGCGATTCCATCAAAGGCCTCGGCAGATGGAGGCCTTTGATGGATACCCCCGTCCTTGAATCTAACCACGCCTTCTAGGCGTACCATATCGGTGTGACTGTCAAAGGCATACTTCTCCGGGTCGCACTCCTGGTTTGCCCGCTCGTCGGGCTTGCCCACGCCGAAGCGCCCGACAAGCTACCTAAGCCCACCAGCTACGTCAGCGACTTCGCGAATGTCATCGATCCTGCCTCCAAAGAAAACATCGAAGACATTGCCTGGCAGGTTTATTCCAAAGCTCACGCCACGATTCAGGTGGTTACTGTCAAATCCCTCGACGGCGAGGATATCGACCCCTGGACCACTACGCTCGAAGACAACTGGAAGGTCGGTCCAAAGTCCACTGACAAGGGCGTCCTCCTCGTATTTGCCATCCAGGACCGTAAAGCACGCATCGAAGTCGGCTACGGTCTCGAAGGCATCCTGCCCGACGGCAAGGTCGGCGACATCCGGCGCAGCATGAACGCTCAGCTTGCCCAGGGCCAGTACGGTCCGGCCATCCAGAACGGCGTCCAGCAAATCGCCGACGTCATCGCAGCCGATGCCAATGTCACCCTTACCCCACCCCAGCAATCTGCGCCCGTCTACAATTACCAGCCTCAGCGACACCACACCAACTGGTTCGGCATCATCTTCTTCCTGATCTTTATCCTCCTGATGTTCCGTGGCGGAGGCCGCGGCTGGCTCTGGTTCCTGCTCGGCAACATGATGGGGGGAGGCTTCGGCGGCCGCGGCGGTGGCCTTGGAGGTGGGGGATTTGGCGGCGGTGGCGGCGGCGGCGGTGGAGACTTCGGCGGCGGTTTCGGCGGTGGTTCCGGCGGCGGCGGCTCCAGCGGCAGTTGGTAATATCGCGCTGGCGCCAATTGAAATAAATTCATCTCAGCAGTCACAAAGGTTTGTAGCAAAATGACTACCATAGACGCGAAAGGGAATACATCGATGAAAGCTCTTTGGGTTGTGCTCGGAGTCGTCGGCCTTATAGTCCTGGTGGCCATCCTGTGCTTCGGCAGCTATGTCTCCACCAAAAACCAGCTGGTCCAGCTCAACAATAACGTCAACCAGACCTACTCGCAGGTTGATATCGATCAGCAGCGCCGTCTCGATCTCATCCCCAATCTCGTCGCGAGCGTCAAGGGTTACGTAAGCGAAGAGTCGACTGTCCTGACCAACATTGCCAACGCCCGGGCTGGCGTTATCGCTGCCGGCTCCGATCGTGCAAGCAGCATCAACGCCAATCGTCAGCTCGATGTCGCGATCAGCCCCCTCCTCCGCCTTCAGGAGCAGTATCCCGACCTCAAGGGCAACCAGCAGTTCATGCGCCTCGAAGACGAACTCTCCGGCACCGAGAATCGCATCGCCGTCTCTCGCCGCCGTTATAACCTGGCGCTTGAGAGCTACAACAATGGCGTGCAGATGTTCCCCAACAGCATCTGGGCCAACATGTCGGGCTACAAATACCGCGACGAGTATTTTAAGGGCAATCCGGCCAACGCCACCGCCCCGACCGTCGACTTCAGCAAGTAGCCTTCACCTCGGTGGCGACTAACGTAGAAGGCCGCGATCCCGCAGCCCTCGCAGCACCCGCTCGATCGACCAGTCCAGCGCCTCCGCGCCACTGACCGTGATCGTAGCCCGTACCTGCGAGGGCAGCACATACTGCTCCGCCATCGGCCGAGCCGTCGCGTCAAACTGCGCACGCACGCTCTCCTCGGTGCGCCCTCGCTCGCGCATATCCCGGTAAATTCGCCGATTCAGACAAATCTCATTCGGCGCATCCACGTATACGCTGAAGTCATACAGCGGCCAAAGCTCCTCATAGTGCAGCGCCAGGATTCCCTCCACGATAAGGAACGGTGCTGGTTCCACGGTCTCGAACTTTCCACCCACCCGGGTATGCCGCGAGAAGTCATACACCGGCCGCTGGATGGCACGCCCCTCGCCCAGCTCCCGGATGTGTTCAATAAACAATTCGCTCTCGAGCGATTCCGGATGATCAAAGTTCTGCATCTCCCGCGCATTGAGAGGGAATTGCGACAGGTTCCGATAGTAGAGATCCAGCGGAAACAGCGTCGCCTCGAGCTCCCTCGCCAGTTCCCGCGCCAGCGTCGTCTTGCCCGACCCCGAACATCCCGCAATTCCCAACACTGTAGCCGGTCGCGGTAGGCTCATCTGTTCCGGTTGTTGCTTCGTACGCTCCAAACCCACGCTCCCTATGCCGTAGCCGCGGCCACCTGTGGCACCAGCGCCTTCACCAGCGACGTAAACTGCGCCTCCACACGCTGTCCCGTCTCCATCACTTCGGCATGATTAATGGGCTGGTCCAGCACGCCCGCCGCCATATTCGTCACCAGCGAAATCCCCAGCACTTCAATCCCCATATGCCGTGCCACGATCACCTCGTGCACCGTACTCATCCCCACCAGGTCCGCGCCCAGCACGCGGAACGCGCGTATCTCCGCCGGCGTCTCATAGCTCGGCCCCAGCACCGCGAGGTACACGCCCTCGGGCAGTGGAATTGCCTGCCGCTCGGCCTCCGCATGCGCCAGCGCACGCAGCTTCGGAGAGTACGCCGCCGTCATATCGAAGAACCTCTGCCCGGCGCCCTTCCGCAACCCAAACCGCGCATCATTCCGGCCCAGCGCCGCATTCGAACCCGTCAAATTAATGTGGTCGCTGATCGCCACCAGCGTCCCCTCCCCATAGCTCTGATTAATACCTCCCGCCGCATTCGTGACAATCAGCGCGGTGCATCCCAGCAGCCCCAGCACCCGCATCGGAAAGGTCACCTCGTTCATCGAGTAGCCCTCATACGCGTGCACGCGTCCCTGCATCACCGCCACCGTCACGCCGCCAATCGTCCCCAGCACCAGCCTTCCCGAGTGCCCCTCCACCGTCGACACGGGCCAGCCCGGAATGTCTCCGTATTCGATCGTCGTCGCATCCTCCACCCGCGTCGCAAAGTTTCCCAGCCCCGAACCGAGAATGATTGCCAGTCTCGGTTCCGTCGTATGCATCGAGCGAACGTACTCCGCAGCCGCAAACGCCCGCGTGTAATGGTCAGCCATACTCGTCCCTCACTCTTACTTAATCAACATGCTCACAATGCTAGCCGACATCAAGTTCGCCATCGTTCCCGCCAGCATCGCCCGCACGCCCAGCTGCGCCAGATCGTTGCGCCGATTTGGTACCAGCGCTCCAATCCCGCCAATCTGCATCCCGATCGATCCCACATTCGCAAACCCGCATAGCGCAAACGTCGCAATTGAAAACGTTCGCGGCGTCAGCACGCCCTTTAGCTTGCCCAGCTGGTTGAACGCCAGGAACTCATTAATGATCGTCCGCGTGCCCAGCAGGTTCCCAATCACCTTACACTCCCGCCACGGGATTCCGATCAGCCACGCCACCGGAGCTCCCACCACGCCCAGTACATTGTTGAGCGAGTGCGGGAAGGGAATATGTCCATGCCCCCAGGCGAAGTTCGAAATCGCCAGCATGATCGCGTTGAACAGCCCCACCAGCGCCACAAACGCAATCAGCATAATCGCCACGTTGAACGCCAACTGCCCGCCATCGATCGTTCCCCGCGCGATCGCCCCCACAAAGTTTTCGTCCTTGTGCTCTTCATTGGGCGGCATCTTCACCGTGCCCGCCGTCGCCGGAACTTCCGTCTCCGGCACCAGCATCTTAGCTACGAGGATCGTTCCCGGCGCCGTCATGATCACCGCCGACAGCAGATCCTTCGCATTGATCCCAAACAAAATGTAAGCGGCCATAATCCCGCCCGACACATGCGCCATCCCCGACGTCATGATCGTCATCAGCTCACTGCGTGTCGCGCCCGACAGAAACGGCCGAATCGTTAACGGAGCCTCCGTCTGCCCCATAAAAATCGACGCCGCCACATTCGTCGACTCCGCGCCCGACGTCCCCATCGTCCACTGCATGATCCACGCGACGACGCGAATGATCTGCTGCATCAACCCGATGTGATAGAGGATCGCGAAGAACGCGCTCACAAAGATAATCGTCGGCAGCACCGCAAACGCGAACACGCTCAGCGGATTGCTAGGTATTCCCAGGTACCCGAACACCAGCCCCGACCCGTCCGCCGCATGCCCCAGCAGCCCCGTAATCACCGCCGAGACGTTACTCAGAATGATCTGCCCGTAGTTCCACTTGATCACTGCGAAGGCAAATACAATCTGCAGTCCCAGCCCCCACACCACTGTCTTCCACCGGATCGCGCGCCGGTTCGTCGAGAAGATATAGGCGAGCGAAAGAAACACAACAAGTCCGAGCAGTCCGGTAAATCGTCCCAAGGGCAGGCTCCGGTGGTACAGGCTGGGTGATACAAGGCTTAACAATAAGCCAAGAGTGAGGGCAGTAAGGGCAGTGTATCGATTCATGTCGCTACAGGCCAGCCAGCCCAAACCACCGCGGCAGTCCCTGCCTTCCCATTCTGGTACTTCAACTTCCCGCGGGAAGGCATGATCGCTTCTGTGCGCCCTATCACCGCCAAGCGTATATCGAAGAGGCCAGTATCAGTCGGAGTAGGTGCCCATGCAAGTAAGCAGAGAATCTTGGTTCCAACGTACAGCCGGCTTGTCCTTTGTCGTCGCGCTCGGTTTGAGCTTCACACCAGCACTTCACGCGCAATTGGGATGGGAAGGCGAAACCGGCGTGTTTGTGACGCCCTTCGCGTACACCGCTTCCGCTCCTGGGCAAAAACTGCATCCGGTGGTGGCGTACCACTACTTCAATGGCGGCCCCATCGTCGGTCAATTTCAAGAAATATCCACCGAGGTTGGCATCGGCAAGCGCTTTGAGCTTGGGTATACCCACGAATTCCATTCGTTCGGAGACGACCCAGCCCTTAGCTTTCTCTGGCAGAACGGCTTTGAGATCTTCAATGCCAAGGTCAACCTGGTCCCCGAAAACAGCCACGGAAAGCTCTGGGTTCCGGCAATCTCCATTGGCACCATGGTCCGCGGGAACGTTCGCAATGGCGGCAACTATATGGAGGAGTCAAACCCTGCGTTGGGAAGCGGCAAGACCGATGGAGACGTGTATCTCGTCGCAAGCAAGATCATCCCCCAGATATTCAAAAAAGTCCCCGTGATCCTCAGCGGTGGTGTGCGTGCAACCAATGCCGAGCTCTGGGGTATGAGCGGTAACGCTCCGAACTGGTCCGCGGAAGGCTTCGTCGCGGTCGCCTTCATCTTCACCGGGCCGAAGAAGAGTTCGATCATCCTCGGCTCTGAGGCGGCGCAACAGCCTCATCATCCCATGGACTTTCCGACCCTGAACATCCCAACGACGCTGACCTATTGCGCGCGTATTGTGCCCAGCCCTAAACACCAATTGAATATTGACTTCGGTATCGCTCAAATCGCCGGCCAGGTAGAGCCAACCATCAATCTGCAGGCGCGACACCAGTTTGGCGCTCAGGTGACGTACGGTTTTTAGCGAGGCTTCCACCCCCAACGCCTGTGCTCGTCCTTGCGTGACAGCTCAATCCTCGCGGTGGTAGAGTGGCAACGCGTAGAGGCTGCTGTCCCTCTCATGAATAGCAGGGCTTCGTATCAGAACACAGGCTCGAGGCCCTGAAGTCCGCTAGTCAGGCGGACCGTTGGGACCGAGCGAGGAGGTGCTGCAATGTGCCGTCGGTGCATTCGGATGCTGCTTCTGGTGGCGGGGTGTGCGCTTTTATTCTTTGCGGTGTTTCCGGTGCTGGCGTTTTTCCAGGTTGGAGAGCCATGGCAGACGGCGTTAGTGGCATCGAAGCTTGTGATGCTCCCGGTAGGAGCGATCTGTCTCCTTGGAGCTGCCAGGCTACAGCCAGCTCGCTTACCTCGGTAATCACCACGATTAGCGAACCAACCCCTTTATCTAAGTGACCCAATGCCGCGGCCGGGCCGGATCCTGCGTGACCAGCCTTGCATGGTATACTAATTCTGGTCGTCGAATACGATTGGTCAATTTGCTTGTTCCGGCTCTACCGCTCTACACGCAAACAACACCAACATTGCGTTCAGCGGTACATTGCTTTAAGAGGAACAAGAATAATGGAACAGGGAACAGTAAAATGGTTTAACGATGCCAAAGGCTTC
>Ga0302305_1000214_pt1 | contig 38652 bp, 43 predicted proteins | sample III_Palsa_E2_3_FD_198764 | JGI IMG/M metagenome (GOLD analysis project Ga0302305, IMG submission 198764) | Peat permafrost microbial communities from Stordalen Mire near Abisko, Sweden - III_Palsa_E2_3 | ecosystem: Environmental > Terrestrial > Soil > Palsa > Peat permafrost | place: Sweden... | reverse complement strand
ACCGAAGCCGACGTCTCCGTCATCCCCGAAGCCGAGGGCGAAAGCATCGGCTTCCGCGACGCCCGCGTAGAAAACCTCACCGAGTCCAAGGAGCTCAACTACTTCCTCATCCCCTTCCTGAGCAAAAAGCTCCCTCAGGAGATGAAGGTCAACGCCGCCGACCAGCTCCGCCAGGTCATCTCCACCTCAACCCAGACCACCGGCTACGCCCTCACCCTTGACGAAATGAAAATCCACTCCATGCAGGTCTCCGGCAACTCCCTGGTCGTCGACTTCGATGGCTCACTCTCAGTCCAGTAACGCCTACCGCCAGCTAACCGCCAGATGCCACCGCAGCCCACGCTCCGCCGTCTTACGCAACACAATCTCATACTCGTGCAGCTCTTCGATCACCAAGGCACCCTCGGTCCCCAACTGCAGCGGATCATTCTCCAGCGCTTCAATCAACGCCCTCACCGTCGGCAACCCATCTTCTCCGCGATACCACTGCGAAGGCGGCAGCTTCTTCAACAGATCAGGATTCCCCGCACCCTCTTCAATCAGCAACGCCATCGAGCTCTCATCGGCCGAGAAAAACTCAATCAACGGCCGCACACCCAACTGCAGCGCAATCCGTTCCACAGCATCTTCATTCCGTGCCAAAGCCCGCCCGTTTACGAAGATGTTGTAGCCAGGATCCTCACCCTCGACCACGATGTACATCGATGCCGCCATGTTCCGCAGTGTACCCTCGCGGACTGTGATCTTCCCAACGTTTTACTCACCCTCGCGGTGGATTTTCGACCCCACCAACTTCGTCCGCACCACTCACTCCCGACCGCAGCAACACCACCGAAGCAATCGCCAGCAACACCCCGCAAGCCGCAATCCTCACCGTCACCTCCGAGTGCAGCAGCAAAACCCCTTGTAACAGAATCAGCAGCGGCACCAACGCATACCTCGCCGCATACTGCGAAGCCGTAATCCTGCTCAACGCCAACATCCCCAACCCAAACAACACCGCATCGATCCCAACAGCAGCCAGCGAAACCTCGGGCAACTGACGCCGCACAACAGCCTCACCCCCTACAACAACGCCATAAACAACCGCCGCCCCCACCAACCCAGCAACCACCTTCCACGCAGCAGCCACACCGTTCCCACTCCGCCGAAACATCACGCAACCAACACCCGTCAGCAACGGCCCGAGCGCCAACGCAACATCCCCCCGCACATCCGCAAGCGACGGCGGCGCAAGCACCAGCAGCAACGCCGTAACCGCAACCAACCCCGGCCACAACGCCTCAGCGTCCAGCGCGTCCTCCCCCATCACCGACTCCGCCACTGCCACCACCACCGGCGTCAACGACAACGCAATCGCCACACTCGTTGCCCCCACCCCCTCGGCCCCCAGAAAACCCGCCACCGCAGGCCCACCCAACACCATCGCCCCTGCTACCGCAGGCCTCACCAACCCCGCACCCCCACCACCCCGCCGCTTCAAAACAACAGCCACCACCACGCTGACAACCGCAGCCAACGCACAGGCAATCGCCTCCGAAGCCATCGTCGATTGCACCTGCGGATAAGAGTCCGTCACCAACCAAACGCTCGAAGCCAGCAGACACACCAACGCAAACGGCCACCACCGCTGCAACACTCCGTCTTTACGCCCCTCAGCCATCGTCCTCACAAAAGCAGAAGCCGCGCACAAGGCGCGGCTTCTGAGTTATGCCAACAGTTCGATCCTTACGCGTTGCCGTTTGACGATGCCGGAGCAGCGCCACCAGCACCAGGACGACGGCCACCGCGACGGCGGCGACGCTTTTGCCCAGCAGGACGAGCACCAGCAGCAGGAGCTTCACCCGGCGTCGTTTCCGCCGCAGTCTCCTCACCACCCTCATCATCGCCTTCGAAATCGTCATCCTCGTCGTCGTCGAAATCATCGCCGCCTTCAAGAACGATCGTCTCCTCTGGCTTCACAGGCGCGGGCTCTGTATGGTGTCCACGCTCCGGACGCGGCGCACGCTCACGGCGAGGCTCGCTGCTCTGTTCCTGTTCTGGGTCAGGCAATCCGAGCTTGGCGCGCTGCTCCTTGAGCACGGCCTTGCGCGAAAGCTTGATGCGATTGCCTTCAAGCGCAATCACCTTCACCAGGACCTGGTCGCCTTCACGAAGCTCGTCCTTCACTTCCTTCACGCGATGCTCTGCGATCTCGGAAACGTGCAGCAGGCCGTCGGTTCCGGGGAAGATCTCGACGAACGCGCCGAACTCTGCCAGGCGAACAACCTTGCCCAGGTACGTCTTGCCGACTTCCGGCACAGCCGTAATGTCCGAGATCATCTGGATCGCGCGAGCCAGACCATCGGCATCGCTCGAAGCCACATTCACACGGCCCGTATCGTCCACATCGATCTTCACGCCGGTCGCGTCCACGATACCGCGGATCACCTTGCCGCCAGGTCCGATCAAATCGCGGATCTTGTCGGTAGGAATCATGATCGTATGAATGCGAGGAGCAAACGCGCTCTTCTCGTCAGCACCCTTCGCAATCACAGCATCCATCGTGTCCAGCAGGAAGAGACGGCCCTTGCGAGCCTGCTCCATCGCTTCACGCATGATCTGCGGCGTAATGCCCATGATTTTGATGTCCATCTGCAACGCCGTAATGCCATTGCGCGTTCCGGCCACCTTGAAGTCCATGTCGCCATAATGATCTTCGGCGCCTGCGATATCGCTCAGGATGGCGTAGTTGTCGCCTTCTTTCACAAGACCCATCGCCACACCCGCAACCGCACCCTTGATCGGGATACCGGCAGCCATCAGCGAAAGCGAAGCACCGCAAACCGTCGCCATCGAAGACGATCCGTTCGACTCGAGAATGTCCGAGACCACGCGAAGCGTGTACGGCGATTCATCCTCAGCCGGCAGCACCGCTTCAATCGCACGCCACGCCAACGCGCCGTGACCAATTTCGCGACGGCCTACGCCGGTCATGCGTCCAACCTCACCCACCGAGAACGGAGGGAAGTTGTAATGCAGCATGAACTTGCGCTTCTGCTCGCCTTCGTAGCTCTCCATGCGCTGTGCGTCGTCGGTCGTGCCGAGCGTCGCGGAAACCAGTGCCTGCGTCTCACCGCGCGTAAACAAAGCCGATCCGTGGACACGGGGCAAAACACCCGTTTCGATCGAGATCGCGCGAATCTGGTCGAACGCACGATGATCCGGACGGATACGCTCGTTCAAAACCTGCTCGCGGAAGATCGTCTCGCGAAGTCCCTCGAAGTACTTGCTCAGCTTCTTGCCTGCTGCTGCATCGCCTTCAGGAAGTTCCTTCTTCAGCTCGTCCTTGATCTCCTTGACCTTGGCATAGCTGTCGAACTTCGGATACTTCTTCGTGTCCAGCGCGTCCTTCAGCTTGTCGCCGACCTTCGCCTTCAACGCAGCCGCATACTCGGTATCGTTCTCGAGCGGAGTCACTGTGCGCTTGGTCTTGCCGGCAAGCTTCACAAGCTCTTCAATACCCGCAACAATCTTCTTGATCTCAACATGAGCGAACTCAATCGCGCCGATCACAACCTCTTCGGAAACCTGCTTCGCGCCCGACTCCACCATCACGATGCCGTCCTTCGTACCGACGACCATGATGTTGAGCTGGCTAACCAGCCGCTCCGAGTACGTCGGGTTCACGATGTAAGCACCATCGATATAACCAACACGCACCGCGCCCACGGGGCCGTGGAACGGAATGTCGCTCAACGCCAGTGCGCAGCTCGCACCGTTGATGCCCAGCACGTCAGGATCATTTTCCTTGTCAGCCGAGTACACAAACGCAACCACCTGGGTCTCGTTGCGGAAGGCTTCCGGAAATAGCGGACGGATCGGACGATCGATCTGGCGGCTCGTCAGAATTTCCTTCTCGCTCGGACGGCCTTCACGCTTGATGAATCCACCAGGGATGCGGCCACCGGCGTACGTAAACTCGCGGTACTCCACCGTCAGAGGGAAAAAGTCGATGCCCTCTTTCGGGTCCGGCGAGGCCACTGCGGTTGCCAGCACGGCATTGTCGCCGCTGGTCGTAAACGCTGCGCCCGATGCCTGCTTGGCGATGCGCCCTGTTTCAAACTTGATGTGCTTGCCACCGGCAAGCTCAATCGTAACTTCCTGTTTCATAAACGTTCCTCTTTTAGTTTTCTTCTTTGTCTTTAAGGTCGAAGATCATCCCGTCGCGCCGCGCGTTCAAACAACGCTGCTCAAGACGAAAGCCCCGCCGAAATCATTCGGACGGGGCTTCGGGATGACGTGATGGAGTGCAATCTGCATATACGAGTTCCCGGCCAGCCAAAGCACTGGAGAGACACAGCCGCTGATCGCGACACGAACAGATTCCCTCGCGGGAAGTCCTGCTCGTTCCATGGCGCTTGGAGAACTCAATGCGTCCCACACTCCTGAAAGCCGCCTCGACGAAATGCGACGAAGCAGCCGCGATTGCGCTACTTGCGGATTCCCAGCTTGCCGATCACATCGCGGTAGCGATCCGGATCCGTCTTCTTGAGGTAATCCAGAAGACGGCGGCGCTTGCTCACCAGCATCAGCAGACCACGGCGGGAGCCATGATCCTTCTTGTGGGTCTTGAAGTGCTCTGTCAACTCACTGATACGCGAGCTGAGAATCGCAATCTGCACTTCCGGACTTCCAGTGTCCGACTCATGCGTGCGAAATTCGGTAATGATGTCTGTTTTCTTTGCGGATGCCAACACGGCAGGTTAGTACTCCTGATTCTCTAGCTCTAGTCCACTCTCGTAGTGTCCACGTTAAAGATACCACGCAAAGGCTAGTTTTCCAGCCTTCGCCCTCGTTTCCCACTGATTTGCAGTTACGCGATGTTTTTCTTCAAAAACTCCAACGACCGACCCCACGCAACCTCTGTGGCCTCAGGCACATAGCTCTCACGCGCCGCATTCGCAAACGCATGCCCCGCGCCCTCGTAAAGATAAATCTCTACCTCCGGATGCGCCTCACGCACTGCATCAATCTGGTCCTTACCGATATGGTCGTCATCCGCCCCAAAATGCAGCAACACCGGGCAAACCGGCTCCTCGGTCGCAACCTTCCCAATTCCGCCAGCATAATACCCAACCACACAAGCCGGCTGCATCTTCAATGTCTCACCACGCGTCGCGCTCAGCCAGCTCAACAACCCGCCATAGCAGAACCCAACCACGCCAACGCCCTTGCCCGCACTCTTCGCATACTCAAACGCCGCCGCAACATCCAGCAACTGCGTATCCGGGTTCAGCTTCCCATAGAGGTCATAGGCTTTCTTCAGATCTTCGCCCACATACGTCAACTGCAATCCACGCTCAAAGCGGTCGAAGATCGCCGGCGCAATCGCCAGAAATCCTTCCTTCGCATAAGCATCCGCGACACCCTGGATCGACGGGTTCACCCCAAAGATCTCCTGGATCACAACCACCGCGCCAATCGCTTCACCCGCTGGCTTCGCCACATACCCATCCAGCTCGTGCCCATCGCTAGCCGTCAACTTCACCCAATCGCCCATGTTCAAATCCTCCAGTCTCTTCAGACGAAGACTAAGCCAGAAAAGCTGCACCGCCAAATCCGGTAACCGGGCGCTGAGGTCCTATTATTTTTCTTTCTGTCATTCCCGCAGGGAATCTGCTTCTGCTGTTGCTGTTGCTTTTAACGGAGAGAGAAGGGGCCTTCAGGCCCCTGTTTCCACCCCCCATCAAAAAGGGCTTTAGCCCCGGGCTCTTACAAACTTTCCCCACCCGCTATCGACGCAAAGCTTCCCTAATTCTGCATATAGTCAAACAAACTCTTCCCCGCCACACTCATCACGTTCAACAACGCCTGCTGCTGCGTTTCTGTAGAACTCAAATCCGTCGCCACCGTCGCCGTATTGGTAGCCACCAAGGCACTCTGCGCGGCCTGTAGATTCACCTCATTCGTCGAGGTATACGTACTCGTCTGCTGCAGCGTACTCAGCGAAGCATCCAGCACACTCCGCTGCGTCGTCACATTCGTCAACCCGGCACTCAGCTCATTCATATCCGCCTGCGCACTCGACGAAACCGTCCCCGACGAAAAATCCGCCACCAGCTTATTCAAGCTATCCAGGACATTCGCTCCACTGGCCGTAAATATCGCTGACCCCGGCAAGCTCACCGCAATCTTCTGCCCCGTAGGAGTCTCCGTAAACTGCTGGTTGCCATCCCCCGCATACGTCACCGTCGCCGGCGTCGTAGACGTGTCATTACTAAACGGCTGCGTCCCCGCCACCGTTCCCGCAAACACATAACTCCCCGCATAGGTCGTATTCGCCAGCGACACCACCTCGTCCCGAATCCCCGCCAGCTCCTGCCCTACCGCACTCACATTCGCACTCGACAACGTCCCACTCAGCCCACCTGTCGCAGTAGAAATCGCTGAAGTAATCTGCGACACCACACTCCCCAACGCCGAATCCGAAACCTGCAGCTTGCTCTCTAAACTCGTCGCCGACTGCACAAACGCATCATCCTGGCTAATCGCGCTACCCAACTGCACACCCTGCGACGCCGCCAAAGGATCATCGCTGGGCAACGCCACCGCCAACCCCGACGACAGCTCCGACGTCAGCGAATCCTGCCGCATCGTCAAACTATCCAGTGAACTATCCAACCCCAAACTAAAGAACGGATCAACACGCATCTTCTACTCCCTATCTTTTAAGCCACCGTCGATTCCTGCCCAAGATTCAACGTATCCGCCAACAACTGATTCACAATCGAAAACACCTGCGACGCCGCTTGATACGACCGCTGATACTGCGTCAGCGAAGTCGCTTCATCATCCAGCGAAACCGCCGACAGCGAATCCCTCTGCGTCTGCGCTTGCGCCAGCGAAGCCGTATTCGCCGTATCCGCCACGGTAGCCGAAGAAACCGTCCCACCCAGCGTCCCAATAAAGTTCGAAAAGAATCCCGACGCCGTCTTCCCTGACGTAGTCTCCGCACTCCCCAGATTCGCCAGCGCCAGCGCATTCGACGTTCCCGCCGCACCCTCGCCCGCCCCTGCCGTCGCAATCCCACTCCCCGCAGTCAACGCCACCGAGATCGTCCCAGCCGCTCCCGCCGCGCTCGAAGGCAACGTAAACACCGCCGTCCCCGCAGCTCCACTCGACGTCGTTCCCGCTTCATTCTGCGTATTCACCGCCATCCCCAGCGTGTACGCCAGTTGATCCATCGCCGTCTGCATCGGAGGAATATCCTGGTCCCGCGCTTGCAGCATCCCGCCGATCGCACCACCCTGAATATCCTTGCTCAGCGTCTTCGGTGGATCACCCGCCACAATCTCCGTGTTCCCGTTCACCGTCGTCGTCGAAAGCGAAAACGATTGGTTCCCACTCACCAACACCGTTCCGTCTGAAGCCGTCAGCGTAACCCCATTGCCCTGCGTCGTAACCTGATCTACACCCATAATCCCCGAAAGCTGCAGAATCGCCTGCTGCCGCGCATCTTCCAGCGTCCCCGCATCCGAGTTCGGGCTCAGCTCTGAAATCTGTTGGTTCAACTGCGCCACCGTAGCCGTCAGCCCATTCACCTGCTGCGCCGTCGTCGCAATCTGCGAGTTCAACGAACTCACCTCGCGACTCAAACCCTGCGACGTACTATTGAACGCCGCAGCCAGCGTCGTCGCCGCCGTCAACACCGCAGCCTGTGTCGGCGCATCCGTCGGGTTAGCCGACAACGCCGTCAGCGAGCTGAAAAAACCATCCACCGCCGTCCCGAGCGTCGTCGAGCTCGCACTGCTCGACGTAGACGTCAACCCAAACATTGACTCCACATCCTGCAACGCCGTCAGCCTCGCCGAACTCGCCGTCGATCCCTGCGTCTGCTGCTGCAACTGCTGCTCCAGCACGCGGTCACGTTGCGAAACCTCCGTCGCCGTCACCGACTCCCCACTTCCTTGATATCCACTCAGACTCACCGCATCATTGGCGACAAACGAAACCGTCTCCCTCGTATACCCCGCCGTATTCTGGTTCGCCACATTATTCGACGTCACATTGATCGCCGCCTGATCCGCATCCAATGCCGATTGCGTCAGCGACATCAACCCCATCAAGCTGCCCATGTCGCACCCTCCTCTAACCGCCGTACCCGCGCTTCCCGCAACCCACGCAGCATACTCAAACTCCGCTCCGTAGACCGCAACAACTCTCCCAACGCAGCCTTCAAGCGGATAGCCTCCTCCGCATCGACAGCATCCATCCGCAGCCTCATCCCGGCAACCGCTTCCGCCTGCACGCTCAACGCTTCGAGCGCCACCACATCCATCGTTCCCAACGCTTCAATCGTTGCCCGCAGCAACTCCTTCACATCCGGCCCAGCCGCAAACACCGCCGCTGCCTTCAAGTCCACTGCGGTCTCGCGGCCCACGTCTACCCCTCGCCCAGCGTCGAGCTCAACAGCTTGTCCGCCACATCACTCGAAGAAACGTTGTAGGTTCCATTCGCAATAGCCGACTGCAGACTCGCCACCTTATCGGTCCGCACATCCGAGCTTCCCATCGCTTGAAACATCGCATCACCCATCGAGCTCACGACCGTCTGATCCTGTCCGCTAAACACGTTGGGGTTTGTTCTCGTAAACGATGGTTCGCTCGCAACCGTCTGGCTCGCAGTGTCCACATCGCTGGTCTGCACCTGGGTAGCCGCGCCGAATACTGCCTGCAAATCGCTAATCCCTGTCATCTTTGGACTCCTTACCTCGTCCTATCGGCAAATCCTCGTCATACTTTAAAACTGTTTCGCTTTTATCAACGTCTGCTGCTCTCCTGGCTTCGCATCCAACTCCTTCTGGTGCGACTCCTTCTCCACAGAAACCACAATATTCTTCGCTATCCCCAACCCACCCGCCGCCGAAATAGCCTTCGCCATCGCCTCCACTCCCAGGCTCTGATACGTACTCACATCCCCTGCCTTGTCCTCATCACCTTTGTCGTCATCCGTATCATCTTTCCCCATCGTGCTCAGCGGCTTCAACAGCTGCTGCAAAAACATCCCCTCAAACTGCTGCGCCGCATCCGCCAGCTTGCGATGCCGCAATGCATCCGCCGTCACATCGCCCGTCACAGGCGCAGCCATCACATTCGCGTTCATCGAAAGCGTCATAGCACCTCAATCTCCGCACCCAACGCACCCGCCGCCTGCATCGCTTGCAGTATCGAAATCACATCCCTAGCCGTCGCTCCAATCTGTTGCAGATCCCTCACTAACTCCTCCACCGTCGCTCCTTCACGCAACTCAATCTTGTTCACCGGCTTATCCTTCGCATCAATCCTCGTCTCTGCGACAGTAGTCGTCGTCCCACTACTCAACGGCCCCGGTTGCGACACCCCATAGTTCGTCACCACCGTCACCGCCAAACCGCCATGCAGAATCGACACCGGCTGCAACGTCACCGTCCCTCCAATCACCACCGTGCCCGTACGTTCATTCACCACCACCTTGGCCCGCGGATAAAACGGCACCTCAATCGCCTCCACAAGCGCCAGCATCGCCGACACATCTTCCCCGGGCCCAATCTGCAACTGCACATGCCGGCTATCCTTCGCCAACGCTGTCACCCCATGCACCTCTTGATTCACCGCAGCCGACATCGCCTCCGCACTGCGAAAGTCCGCGTCGTTCAGCAGCAAATTGAACACCCGCAGATCACCCAGGTTCGTCGGCGCAGCTCGCTCCACCATCGCACCTAGCGGAATCCTCGCCGTAGTCGTATGGTTCATCGTCCGCGAGCTTCCATTGCCACTCACCGTATACCCACCCACCACCAGCGGCCCCTGCGCTTGCGCATAAATTCGACCATCCGCTCCATACAGCGGAGTCATCAAAAGCACGCCACCCTCAAGACTCCTCGCATCTCCGGCCGACGAAGCCGTAACATCAATCTTCGTTCCCGAATCCGCAAACGCCGGCAACGCCGCCGATACAAACACCGCCGCTAGATTCTGCACACGGATCGAGCTCGCCGGCACACTCACCCCCATCCGCAACAGCGTAGACACCAGCGTCTGCACCGGGAAGCTCGTCTGCTGGCTATCTCCCGTTCCCGCAAGCCCTACCACAATCCCATAGCCCACCAGTTGGTTCTCGCGTATCCCTTCGATCGACGCAATGTCCTTGATACGCGCCAGAGAGGGCTTCGCCACCACCTCATCACTTGCCATCGCCCTCAACGAAGCAGCCATCAGCAACATCGCCACGACACATCTCACACCCAACAAACTCAACTTCATGGCGCACAACTTTCTTCACCTTAGAAAATCAGAATCTTCTCCAGCAACCTCACAAACGGATTTTGCCGGTGCGTGTAATCGTTGATGATGCCCTTACCTCGTACCTCAAGTTCGAGGCTCGAGATCGCCGTCGAAAGAACCTGGTTCTGCTGCGAAATATCCTCTGGCCTTACCAGCCCATGCAACACAATCGTCTGCGTCTGCTGGTTGAACTCCACCTGTCGTGCTGCTTCAATTACCAGCATCCCGTTCGGCAGTACCTCCACCACCTGCCCACCCAGCGTCGTATTCAAGCTGGAGCTCGTCTCACTATCACCCTTCGCCGCCAGCGCCGCAGCAGAGTTCTGATTGATCAGGTTCTGCATCGCATTGCCCGCATGAAGCAACCCAAACAACGCCGAGATCTGCGAGCTCGCACTCGTCGATCGTGAGTTCGCCACCGACCCCGTCGTCGAAGCCGACAAGCTCTCCGTCACTACCACCGAAATCAAATCATGCGGACGCATCGCCCGCACATCCGCGCTCATCCGCGTAAACCGCCCCGCATCGCTCCATATCGCACCCCGCACCGGCATCGTCTCCATCGTCGAAGCCCTCACACGCAGCAGGTACTGATTCAGCGATGCCACCGCTGGGTCCACCTTCGCCCCCGTCGTCGCCGGCTTCTGCGCAACCAACAACCCTGAAGCAAACGCCAGAAACAACACCGCCAGCACAAACCACCGCATCCTCAATGCAGCCGGATCTAAAAAATTCATCCCCCTCATCGAACCACCTCCACCACATCCACACCCACAACCCTGCATCGAATCACCGGCACCGCATCCGCATCATCCCCGGATAACTGAGACATCCTCACCCGAATCAAATCTCTCTCAACACCGCTATCCTCCGCCCAACCCTCCACCACCATGCGCGAGTCGTCGCCATCATGCACCACCGCCACGCGGTCGCCAATCTTCACCAACCGTTGCATCGGCATCGCATGATCCGCACTCACAAAGTTCGCCGCCAGCTCAATCGCCACCATCGGACGCGCCGCATCCGTACAACTCGCAACCATCGCCCACGTTCGCTTCCTCAACGGATCAGTCCGCACCGCAACCACGCGAAACCCTTCCTTCACCCCATTCGCACGTTCGCCACGCAGCATCCGCGTAACCGCATCCTCCGCACTCCGCGCACACCCCGCACTCGTTGGCGTCATCGTGGCCGACGCCACACGCGCAGCGAGCAGCAGCACCCCGCAACCAAGCCACCCAATCCACGCCCGCTTCATCACCGCACCAGCGCATTCACTTGCTGATACATGTCATCCGCCGCATGAACCACCTTCGAGTTGCTCTCATACGCCCGCTGCGCCACAATCATCTGCACAAACTCCGCCACCACATCCACATTCGAGTTCTCCAGATACCCCTGCTGTAGCGTCCCCATGCCACTCGTCCCGCCCGGCACATCCGTAATCGCATTGCCCGAGGCATACGTCTGCTGAAAAAGATTGCTCCCCAATGCAACCAGCCCACCCGGATTCGCAAACGTAGCCAATTGAATCGTTCCCAACTGCGCACTCGTCGTCTGTCCCGGCAGCGTAGCCGTTACCACGCCATACTGCGAAATCGTCACCGCTGTCGCGTTCGATGGCAGCGTGATATTCGGCACCAGCGGATTCCCATCAGCCGTCACCATCATGCCCTGGTTGTTCATATGAAAGCTGCCATCACGCGTATAAGCCGTAGACCCATCCGGCATCGAAATCGGAAAGAATCCTGCTCCTTGTATCGCCAGATCAAGCGTGTTGTTGGTCTGGTTGAAGTCGCCCTGCGTCATAATCACTTCGCTCGCCACAGACTTCGTTCCCAACCCAATCTGCAACCCCGCCGAAGCAGTCGACGTACTTTGTGCCGCACCCGGCGTCACCAGGTTCTGATAGATCATGTCCTCAAACTGCAACTGTCGCTGCCTAAAACCAGTCGTCCCCGAGTTCGCCAGATTATTCGCAATCGTGTCCAGGCTTGACTGCTGTGCGCTCATACCACTTGCCGCCGTATACAGTGCTCGAATCATCTCGCTCTCCCTCTTGCTCAGTTCTCGTACATAGCTTCTGCTACACCCGCGCAATCTGTTCCGTCGCGGCCTTATCAAAATCGTTATCGAACACCGAAACCGCCTTCTGCATCATCTCGGCTTGCCGCTGCATCAACATCAACTGCATCGTCCCGTGGATCACATCCTGGTTCGCTCCTTCAAGCGCACCCGACTGCACCGTCGAGTCCGTCGCCGCCACCGGCGTCACACCGCCCGCAGCCTCATAGATGTTCGCGCCCTCAGCCTCGACAACTCCGTTCGGCCCCAGGTTCACCATCGCAACCTTGCCCACCACGGCGCTGCCATCCGGAGTCGCCACGGAAATACTCCCATCAGCTCCCACCTTCACCGTCCCCGTTGGAACACTGATCGCTTGCCCCGCAGCGTTCAACACCGCGGCTCCACTCTTCGTCGTCAGCAACCCAGCCGACGAAACCTGAAACGCACCATCCCGCGTATACCGAACCCCACTCGCCGTCTTGATCGCAAAATACCCACCACCCTGTATCGCAAGATCCAGCGGATTCCCCGTCGGCGTAATCTGTCCCTGCGCGCTGCTCAAACTACTCGCACCCAGCACACCAAAGCTGTTCACCGCACTTCCCACCTGCGACCCAAAAGCATCGCCAGCCTCAGCCATCACACCGCGAAACGTCTCACGACTCGCCCGAAACCCACTCGTCCCCGCGTTGGCAAGATTATTCGCCGCAAGATCCAGCGCTTGCGTTCGCGCCAGCAACCCGGAGTACACCGCATAGAGTCCGCTATCCATGCCCTCTGTAAAAGCATCTCGGGGGCCAATCTCACAGCAACAATCCTAAGAAGCCTGTAACGCTTACCTCACAAAAAACTCACACAATCCCAACACTATCCCGCCTCACACGAAACAGCAGATCCACCACATCCTCACCCGTCGCCGGCAACATCCCATTGTTACTAATCGCGCCACGCTCCAGCCAAAGCCGCATCCAATACCGATCCCGCAAACGCACCATCTTGGAAGCCACCGGTTGCAACGTCAACAATGCACCCACTGCACGGTCCATCAACTCATTGCCATCCGCAACCGTATCCTCCAGACACTTCACCGTCGCGGGCTCCACCAGCAAACCCATCGCCCGCTTGAACTCTGTTATCGAAAGCAACCCACTCTCTACCCTGAGCCCACACATCCGCTCCAGCGCAAACGCCGCAGCCGCATCTACACTCTCTTCAAACCCCGCATACAAAATCCTTCCACCCGCTACTCGTAGCGGAACCACGCCACACAACTCACGCAACACCGCAGGCATAGCCAGCGCCATCTTCACCGCATCGAACCCCGACAAGCTCAGTACCGGACACTGCCACTGCATCCCCAACCCACGCATCACATTCCGCTCATCCACGCCACAACTCTCCACCAACCACTCCCCAATCCGTCCTCGTCCCGCCGCCCGCTGTGCCGCCAACGCCTGCCGCAACTGCGCCTGCGTCACCAGCCCTTGCGACAGCAACACCAGCCCCAGCGGCATCCGATGCGCATGCTCCACCGCCAGCTCCGCTCCGCCCGCACCTTCCATCTCGCGCCTCACAGACCGCTCCACCAAGCCACGAATGCAACCCCTGCCGCATCCCCAACTTCCTTCAAACACCGGCCGATCCCGCCGCTTCCACAATCTCATCCAGTTCGTCGTGCATCCATCAAACCCGCACTCCGTCCGCTCCGTAGCGTCGCTCTTCGAAACCAACTCGGGCCACGCCTGCGTCACCGACGCATCCACAACAGGCATCAAGCCTGGAGTAATCGCCGGCGTCGAAGCCATCCAGGTGTCCATCCCCAACGCACTCTCTGCCACCTGCTTATCTCCGTTATAGCCATTCATCCTACGACTCATCGCACACTCTCCAGCCGCAGTTGCGGCACAGCTACTTCGGTCACTCGCAATGCAAAATTTCCCTTAACCACAACCACCTCACCCCGCGCCACAATTCGTTCTCCGACCACCAGGTCCACAGGAGCTCCAACCTGCCGGTCGAGCTCCACCACATCCCCCGGCCCCAACGCCAACACCTCGCGCAACAACATCTCAGAAGCCCCAAAGTGCAGCGAAGCCTCAATCTCCATATCCAGCACCACATTCAAATTCGTATCCGCTTTCATTCCCCCATCTCCCCGCTCTCAGTTCCCTGCGCTTCATTCACAAGCACACCTGCCCGTGCGGCTATCCCCTTCACATCACCCTGCAACAGTGCCCCGCGTCGATCTCCCTTACCCACCGGCAGCGCAGCACACAAACGCAGCCCGCCAATCAACAACTCAGCCGGCGTTGTCTTCGGCAGCGGCAACTCCAACACCATCCCCGGCTTCAGCGCTTGAATCTCCCGCGAAGCAATCCGCACCGCAGGCAATCGTACCGACGCCACAAATGTAGCCTCCCTCATCAACTGCTCCACCCTCACCGAAGGCTCCGTAGCTCTCTTCCGCGGCTGCTCCGCCGCCACACTCAACCGACGATGCACCGCGTTCAACACCACCGCCGGCAAACAGAAGTTCAACACGCCCCAAACTCCCAGCATCTCCAGGTCAAGGTTCAAACACAGCGTCTGCTCACTGGCAGGCATCACTCGTTCAATCTTCGACTGCGACTCATGCTTCTCCAGCACAAACCGCAACCCAGCCGTCTCCCACGTCGCATTCAACTCCCGCACCACCACCTCAAGCACCGACGCAATAATCGTGTCCTCAATGTCCGTCACATCGCGCATCCCCGCATTCAAACCCCGTCCACCCAGCAGCAGATCCACCATCGTCATTGCGACCGCAAGGTTCAACTCCAACAACCCCACACCACCCAGCGGCTCCAACCGCAGCAAACACACATACGAGGGGTCAGGCAGTCGCACGAGAAAGCTCGCATACGGCATCTGCTCCGCTGGCGCCGCCACAATATTCAGTTGCGTCCGCAGCCATGCCCCCAGCGTATGCGTCAGCTTCCGCGCAAACTGCTCATGCACCATCGAGATCGCCCGCATCTGTTCGTTCCCAATATGCCCCGCACGAACAAAGTTGTAAGCCGCCGCCCCTTCAGTCACGCCTTCCTCCGGCATCGCATCCCTTCCCATCGCACGCCCTTTACCACCAACGTCTCTTCGCTCAACCGCGTTACACCTTCAACGCCGCATGACTCTTCATCACACCCAGCGACACCCGCAGCCGTATCACTGCCGACGAATGGATCTGCGACACACGCGACTCCACCACACCCAGCGTCAACCCGATCTCTTTCATCGTCAGCTCTTCGTAGTAGTAGAGCGTCAACACCATTCGCTCCTTCTCCGGAAGCTCATCAATCGCGTCCACCAAATGCTGCTTCATCTCGCCCTGCAGGCAACGAAACAGCGGATCTTCTTCCGGCGCGCCAGGAACATACAACAACTCCTCATCGCCCGCGTCTTCGCTCCGCTCCATGTTCAGGCTGCCAATCTCCAACCCCTTCAACTCGCCCAGCAACTGGTGATACTCCTCCAGGCTGATGTTCATCTCCGCCGCAACTTCGGTCTCCGCCGGCGCGCGTCCCATCCGCTGCTGCACCGACCGCATCGCCTCTTCCACCGCACGCCCCTTGCGACGCAACTCTCTCGGACTCCAGTCCAGCATGCGCAACGAATCCAGAATCGCTCCCCGAATCCGAAACTGCGCATAGCTTTTGAACTGCACCTTCTTGTCGTGATCGAACTTCCCAAACGCATCGATCAACCCCACAATCCCAGCCGATACCAGATCATCCAGCTCCACATGCTGCGGCAACCGCTCATGAATCCGTCGCGCAATGTAACGCACCGTCGGCAGATGCTCCAGCAGCATCCGATCGCGCTCCGCAGCTTCCGCCGCCGTCTGCTCGCCGCTCCTTGCAGCAGGCAACCGGTTCAGCCCATATCCATAACTCGCAATGTCGATTGGAACCTGCCCACCCATGCCATCCCTCTCGCTCTTCGCCGGTGTTGCACCGTAGTTCGCCATCGCCAAGTCCTCCCGCAATACAAAACCGCGTTACCCCACGGTCCCGACACTTCTCACCCGAACCTCCGGCGGAATCTCCTGCGCCGCCAGCACCGTCACCTTCGGCAGCAACGGTTCCAACCAACGCCTCAAGTGATATCGAGCCGGACTCGGACATAGAAGCACGGGGAGGGCCGATCCCTGTCCCGCTCCCGTTAGCGATTTCACAGACTCCGTCAGCCGCCGCAAACAATCCCCCGACGTCGCCGTCCCACTCCCCAGCATCCGGCTCGCCGCATCCGGATCAAACGTCCCCACCACCTGCTGTTCCATCCCTGGCTCCATCACCATCACGCGCAGCCCTCCTTCGCGATCCAGCAGCCGATGCACAATCCCTCGCCCAATCACCTGCCGCACACTCTCCACCAGATGCACCACGCTCTTGGACACATGCGCCGCCTCCACCAGCACTTCCAAAATCGCTCCCAAGTCCCGTATCGACACCTGCTCCCGCAGCAGCTGCTGCAACACCTTCTGCACCTCACCCATCGTCATCAGCTTCGGCACAAGCTCTTCCACCAGCTTCGGATGCGTCTCATTCATGCTGTCCAGCAGCCGCTTCACCTCCTGCCGCCCCAGCAGCTCATGCGCATGCTTCCGAATCAACTCCCCAAGATGCGTCGCAATCACCGTCGTCTGGTCCACCACCGAGTAACCCGCCGCCAGCGCCTGATCCTCCAACCCTGGCTGTATCCACCGCGCCGACACTCCAAACGCCGGTTCCTTCGTCTCCATCCCCACCAGCGCCCTCGCCTTCGGGTCAGCATTCACCGCCAGCAGACAGTTTCCCTCCGTCTGCCACCGCGCAATCTCCGTCCCCCTAAGCGAAATCACATACTCCCTCGGCTTCAGTCGTAGGTTGTCGGTAATATGCACCGGCGGCACAATGAAACCCAGCTCCGTCGCCAGATGCCTGCGCAGCGCACGCACCCGATTCAACATCTGCCCACCCTGCTTCTCATCCACCAGCGGAATCAACTGAAACCCAATCTCCAGCGTCAGCTCATCCATCCGCAACAGCGACCCCAGATTCTCGCCCTTAGCCTGCTCTGCAATCTCCGCACCCTTCACCAACGGCTTATCGTCTTCCACCACCTCCACCTCTTCCATCGGAGTAGCTCGTGCCAGCAATGCCAGCCCACCCGCCATAATCAGAAACGCCATCTTCGGCAACCCCGGCACCGCCGCCATCGCAAGCATCACCGCACTCGCAATCCAGATCGTCTTCCGCTTTCGAAACAACTGCGTCGAAAGCTCACTCTCCAGCGACCCCGCCGAAGAAGCCCGCGTCAACACCATTCCACCCGCAATCGACACCAGCAGGCTCGGGATCATCGTCACCAAGCCATCGCCGACCGTAAGAATCGTGTACGTCTTCACAGCAGTCTGCAGATCGGCCCCATGCTGAATCACGCCAATCAACAACCCCGCCACAATATTGATCGCCGTAATCAAAATCGTCGCCATCGAATCGCGTTGGCTAAACCTGGCCGCACCATCCATCGACCCATAAAACTCCGCCTCGCGAGCGATCGCCTGCCGTCTCCTTCGCGCACCCTGTTCATCGATCAACCCAGCATTCATATCCGCATCAATTGCCATCTGCTTGCCCGGCAGCGCATCCAGCGTGAACCTCGCCGTGACCTCCGCAGTCCTCACCGTTCCATGGCTGATCACCAGGTACTGAATCGCCGTCAACGCCAGGAACAACACAAACCCCACCACATAATTTCCACCCACCACAAACTGCCCGAACGCTTGGATCACCGCACCCGCAGCCTGCGTCCCCTCATGCCCATGCAACAAAATCCTCCGGCTTGAAGCCAGATTCAGCGCCAGCCGAAACAACGTCAGCAAAAGCAGCAGCGTTGGAAACACAGACATATCCACCGCCTTGCGAATCTGCACCGCCGTCAAAAACACCAGCACACTCGCGCTGATCGAAACCGCCAGCAGCAGATCCAACACCATCGCCGGTATCGGCACCAGCATCACAAACACAATGCTGATCGCCCCCAGCGGCAACAACAATCCATTCCAATTCTTCTTCGCATCCACCATCACACCTCACCTTCCAACCCACTAACACTCGGCCTCATAGCCGCCGCTCTCGCATCCTTCCTGTTCTGCGCTGCTCTCTTCGCCTCCCGCGCTTTCGCTTCCTGGTTCTCACGGAATAGATAAGCCAGGATCCCCGCCACCGCCGCATACAACTCGTAGGGAATCGCCTGCCCCGGCTCTACGCTGCGATACAAACTCCGTGCCAGCGGAGGATTCTCAATAATCGGCACACCTGCCGCCTTCGCTTCTTCGCGAATATCCAACGCATGAAGATCACGCCCCTTCGTCAACACCGTCGGCGCCTGCATCGTCTCAAAGCTGAACTCCAACGCCACCGCATAGTGCGTCGGATTCGTAACCACCACGCTCGCCCGCGTCATGTCAGCCTTCGCTCTACGCTTGCGCATCGCCCTTTGCGCCTGGCGAACCCGTCCCTTCACCTGCGGGTTCCCCATCGTCTGCTTCATCTCATCCTTCATCTCTTGCTTCGACATCTTCAGCCGCTTGCTCCAACTGCTGTACTCCACCACATAGTCAATCCCCGACCACACCACCATCACCCACGCCGCCTTTATTCCCAACCCATAAGCCGTTTGAAACGTGGCCGGCAATCTCATCAAACTCATCACCGCCATCGGCCCCAACAAACTATGCAACGCCCGCCATCCCAGCACACCCACCACCACCGCCGGCAGCAACGACTTCCCCACCCTGGCCAGCGTCCTCATACTGAAAAGGTTCTTCACATGGCTCGCCGGACTCACCCGGCTAAGCTTCGGCTGCAACGCCTCCACACTGAAGTTCACACCACCGCCCTGCCCGATCCCCACCACAACCACCGCACACAAACACGCCGCCATCACCATCGCCGTCGGCACCACCGCAGGCAGCAACGCCACACGCATCGCCGTAGTCAGCTCACGAACACCCCAGTCCATACCCACCCCACTCACCGCAATCACCACGCACCGCGAGAAGCACTGCTTCCAACTCACCACAAACGCATCGCCAGCAATCCCCAACGTCATCAACCCCGCCAGCATAGCTACTCCCGAAAGCAGCTCGCGGCTCCGAACCCAGTCCCCAGCCTCACGAGCCTTCTTCTCTCGTTGCGGAGTAGCCTTCTCTGTCTGCTGATCGCTCATGGATTTCCCCGTCGGCTCATGACTGCACCAACATCCTCTCCGCGGCATCCAGCAGCAAACTGAAGTGGCTCTCCAGAAACCGCGGCCACACCGCCAGCGACCCAATCAAAACCACATACGAAACCAGCGTCTTGAACGGCACGCTCAACACTGTCGAATGCAACTGTGGTGCCAGCCTCCCAATCAACCCAATCGTGATCTCCACCGTCAACGCCGCAGCAATCACCGGCGAGGCCAACTGCACCCCCGCCAGAAAAATGCCCGAAGCCATATACGCCATCTCCGCTCCCGTCTTCGCGCTCAAACAAAACGTCCCCAACGGCACCGCGTTGAAACTCCGCATCACCGCCGCCAGCAGCGTCCTATGCAACCCCGCACCCAGCAACACCAGCGTCGTCACCCACCCCATCAACTGCCCCAGCACTGGAGTCTCTTCCTTGTAAACCGGGTCAATCAGGTTCGCCAACGAGAAGCTGAACTCCATGCTCAACATGGAACTCGCGAACAACACCATCTCGTTCAGCATCATCAAGGTCAGCCCAAACACCAGCCCCACACCCAGCTCACCCAACACGCCTCGCATCGTAATCTCATCCACCGCCCCCTTCGCCGTCCCTACCAGCGGAGCCAGCAATAGCGTCATCGCAAAACAAAATCCTGCTTTCACCCTCGGCGCAATCGCAGCCGATGAAAAGATCGGGGAAAACACCAGCAGGCTACTCAACCGCACCATCACCAACACACCGCTGCATACAATCGCCTGCCAATCCGCGGTGCTCATCCCATGTACCGGTGCAAGTTGGTCCACAACCCAATCGTGTAAGCCACAGTCCTGTGCGCCAGCCAAGGCATCAACACCACCACCATGCCAAACACGACCGCCAACCTCGGCACCGCCGTAAGCGTCTGCTCCTGCACCCCCGTCAACGTCTGCAACAAACTCATCACAAGGCTCACAACGCAAGCCGCGATCAACATCGGAGCACACAACAGCACCGCTTCAATCAACAAGTGCCGCCCTAACACCACAGCCATATCGCTTCCCATAGCAACTCCTAAAAACTCTTCAACAACTCATGTGCCAGTAAGCTCCACCCATCCACCATCACAAACAAAAGAATCTTCACCGGCGTAGAAATCACCACCGGCGAAAGCTGCAACATCCCAATCGAAGTCGTAATACTGGCCACCAGAAAATCAATCAACAGAAACGGCAGAAACAACACCGCCCCAATCTGAAACCCAGCCTTCAACTCACTCAGCATGTAAGCCGGAACCACCACCGGCATCGGCAAGTCCTCCCTCGTCTCCGGCTGCTTCACCATCGACGCACTCGCAAACACCGCAAGATCTTTCTCCCTTGCATACCGCAGCATGTAAGCCTTCACCGGAGCCGCACCTCGCTCCATCGCCTCACCCGCATCAATTGTCCCTTGCCTGTAAGGAGTCAGCGCATCATGGTCCACCTGCAGCAATACCGGCTGCATCAGAAACCACGTCATCATCAACGCCAATCCCATCAATACCTGGTTCGAAGGCGCTGTCTGCGTCCCCAGCGCTTGCCGCAAAAAATGAAACACCACCAGAAGCCGAACCATCGGCGTCATCGCCAACAAAATCGAAGGCAGCAGCGTCAGCAACGTCAACCCCAGCACAATCGCCCACGGCGACCCCGTCGCACTCCCACCTTTCCCCATCGCATTCATCAGTTGATCCTGCGGCTTCATACGAAACACCATCACACCCAAACCACGCACAACTCCCCCAGCAACCAGCGGCTGAGCATCAGCCCTCATCGCCAACAAAAATAGAAATCCCACCGCAACCAGCATCACCCGCTTCATCGCACGACCTCGTAATGAAGGGAAGCGTCCACAGCAACAATCGTCTGCACCCCATCCGCCCCCACCCCCACCAAAAACTTCTTCTCCCCACAGCTCACCAGCATCAACTGCCTCCGCCCACCCAGCGACAACGTCTCCACCAGCTTCAAACAACGCTCCGCCCGCGAACGCGTCACACTCAACCGCGCACTCCGCATCTTGCCAAGCAGCCAACCAGCCACTCCGCCAACCTCCCTCGGCATCGTCGCTTCGCTCATCGCAACCTCGTCAGCCGCACCGCAATCGCGCCATCCACCACATCGAACTCACACCAGCTCAGCGCAGCTCCAGCGGCAAAAAGTGGAAGCTCTTCCGAAACCGGCCATGCACTCGCAATCACGCTGCCAACACGTAGCGCCGCAAGTCCACGCAGCGAAACACCCGGCAGCGGAATCCTCACAGTCATCGGCACCGCAACCTGCATCATCACCGGCCACTTAGCCAGCGCCTCCAACTCCGCAGCGACAGCACTCTCGCCATCAGTTTTCTCCGGCGACACCATCCGCGAAGCCCCGCCGTTCATCGCTGCACCAGAAAATCGGTAAAGTAAATCTTCCTCACCCGCAGCTCCGGATCGCGTTGCGAAATCGCCGCCAGCAGATCGCTCTTCAACATCTCTTTCCCATCAGGAGCCAGCATCTCCGTCGAAGTCTGTCGCCCCAACACATCAAAGATCGTGTCCCTCACCGAAGCATCCGCACCCGGCACCGGCTTCGCAGTCGCATCCTCCACCTTCTTCCCCGGCTGATCTTCTTCCTCCAACACCAGGCTCAATCGCAAATACGCATGACCACCGTCATCCGCAAGATTGATAAGCAGCGGTTCCAGCGGCTTCGCGTGCAACGATACCGCTGCAGTTTTCGGTGCCACCACCACCGGCGACGCAGCCAACTTCCCACTCCTCACCAGGTAAACCAAAACTCCCGTCGCTCCACCAACAGCCAACACTACAGTTGCAACACAGCACAGCAACATCGTCGTCAGTGAAACTTTCGCCACAGGGGCTGCCACCTCAAGATTGGTCTCAGTCGTCGCCATGCCGCTGTCATTGCATGGCGCCTGCCAAAGTCATCACCCTCAACCTAAGCATCCGCTAAAGAAAGCGGCCCCTCGGATCAACTCGATTCCAGGGGCCGCGCAACAAGGCATCATTCGTCCTAACGAATCAGGTTGATCGTCTCCTGCGTCAGCGTATCGAACGTAGTCACCGTCTTCGAGTTCGCCTCGAACGCTCTCTGCGCCACAATCAAATTAGTAAACTCTGTTGAAATATTTACGTTCGAGCCCTCCAGCGAATCATCGTTGATGATCCCCAGCCCGCCCGCATTCGCCACACCCACCGTCGCCGCGCCAGACGCCTGTGTCGCCACATACGCATTGTCACCGGCTCTGGTCAGCCCCTCCGTATTCTCCACGTTGGCCAGCGCAACCTGCCCAACCACCTGCGTCTCTCCATTGGTGTACTGTGCGGAAATCACGCCAGTATCATCCACCGTAAACCCGCTATAGGTCCCGCTCGCGTAACCGTTCTGCGACGTCGCCGTGGAAGCCGAAGTCCCCGCCGTCTGCGACAGCGTGCTGTTACCCGCCGCATCAAATAGTGACCACTTCATACTCATATCCGCCGATCCATCCGCCATCCCAGGAAACGAAATTCCCGACACGTTCGAGCTCGGCGAAATCAGGTTGCCGCTGCTGTTGAACGTCAGCGTACCCGTATTGCCAACCGGCGTTCCCGTCTCATCTCCGGCCGGCAGCGTAATCGCATACCCCCATTGATTCGGCCCCGTATTGGTAAACGTAGCCGTCGCCACATGGCTTGTTCCCAACGAATCATAGATCGTCACCGCGGTAGAAAACTGCGTCCCCACTGGCGCACTCGCATCCAGATTTCCCGTCATCCCAAACTGCGTCGTCTGCTGTGCCGCTTGCGTCGAGCCAATCGGAAGTTGCAACGGCACTAACGCACCACCGGAAGTAATCACTCCATTTGCGGCTGCCGTTCCCATCACGTTATAGCCATCCGCCGTCGTCAAGTTCCCGGAGCTGTCCAGTTTAAAATCTCCCGCGCGCGTCAACTCCTGCGTCCCTCCGTTATCAACAACGAAGAACCCATTGCCTTGGATCGCCATGTCCGTAGAACTGCTCCCCGTCGCCAACGTGCCCTGCGTGAAGTCAGTACTCGTCGAAGAAACTCTCGTCCCCAATCCCTGCTGGATAGCGTCACCCGAACCCGAGCTCCCCACCTGCTGATAAAACAGATCGGAAAACTCCGTAGTCTGATCTTTGAACGCCGTCGTGTTAAGGTTCGCCAAATTATTCCCAATCGTGTTGAGCGCCGTAGTATCCGCGTTCAAGCCCGTCAGTGCAATTGAAAAAGATCCCATCGCCTTACCTCTCTCTTACCGCGTTAGTTTTGAATCTCTAAGACAGTTCCTGATCGATAGAAACCAACTGCTGCAAACTATTCACGCCAACCATCTGCGTAATGTAGGCGTTCGGATCCGTCGGTTGCGTCGGGTCCTGGTTCTGCAACTCACTCACCAGCAGCGTCAAAAAATCATTCGCCGTAATCGTCGAGTTGTCCGTACTGGTCGAAGTCGTTGAACTTGTAGAACTCGTAGACCCCGTCGCCGCACTTCCCGATGAAACCATCGCCGCCAAAGCCGCTGCCTTCGGGGAAGCCTTCGCCCCTTGCACTGTGCTCGGTGCCATCGCGGACGCAACACTATTCGCCGCCGCCGCTAAAGAATGATTAATTGCTGACATATCGTTTTCCTCTCTTCTTCCTTCAAGCTCGAACACTCAACCAGCTACCGTTCCCCGTAAACAAAACCCCGGCCGCACTCGGTGGCAACACCAACGAATCCCCTGCCTGCTCCAACCACTCCACCGATCCCTCATACCCACTCTGTCGACCACCACTCCGCCCCTGCTGCTGCGATCCGCTTCCACTAGCCGCTCCATCCCCCATCCCACCCACACCAGCCGACAACCCCGCACCCTGCTGCAAAGTCTCAACCTGCACACTCTTCACCACCACAGCCTGCGCTCCCAGGTAGGCTTCAATCTTCGGTGCCTGCACTTGCAGCTCCGCCGTTCCGCTCGACGCACCACGCAGATAAGCATTCACCTCCCCATTCGTTCCAAGCTCGGCCCTAACCTTCAACCACCCAAACGCTCCCCCCTGCAACCCAACCTCCAAACGATTCGGACTACTCCCCTCATACGTCTGCAACGTAAGCTCCTTCGCCCCATGGCTCTGCTGCCCGCCACTCGACACACTCACCCCCTCATGCACTCGACGAACACCCCCATCACTCACCATCGGTATCGCAGACACCGTCACCGGCAACCCCAGACCTCCAATCTTCTCCATGCCACTAGCAACAGCAACCCCCACCTCACCAGACGCCGTCACCGCACTACCACTAACCGTCGCACCAACGCCTGAAGCAACAGCCTCCGGCGTTACAGCTTTTCCTACAGCAACATCTGCAACCGCACCAACACTCTGTGTCCCGTTTGCCCCGACGCCTTTATCCTCTGCGCCAACCTTCGTCTCTTGCGAAGAGACAGAAGCAACAGAAGAAGCAGAAGCAACAACAACCGGCGCAACTAAAGGCTGCAAACTCTCTACCGCATTCGCCGCCGACACACTCTGGGCAACTGCCGCATGCCCATCCACGAGAACAGGCACCGCAACCTGCACCGAGTGCTTCACCAGCTTCGCAACAGCAACCACAGGCTTAGCACTCACAGACGCGTCACCAACTCCCGCACTCCCCTTGCTCACAACGACAGGCAAGGCAACAGCCTTCTCCACCAACATCTGCGGCACTACATCCTTCGCCTGCTCAGAGACAGCAACAGCAGACACATCAACTCCACCCTTGTTATCCACCACAGCTAAACCCTTCCCCACGCTTCCTGCACCATGCCCCGTCTTAACCACCTCGACCGCCTCACCCATCTCTTGCGGAAGCATCACCGTCGCCACCCCACCGATAACACTCTGCTTTAGCACGACAGCGCTCGCAACAACCGAAGGCCCAACTACCCCAGCACTCTTCGGACTCAAGACCACCCCAACCGGCGGACTAGTAACAGCCGCAGCAATCTCTACCCCCACAGACGCCTGCTCAGAAGAAGTCCCCACATGCGACATCTCATCCTGCCGCATTACCTCCGCAAAGCTTCCTTGCCCACTAGCAACAACAGGAGCCGCCGCAGCATTCAAAGCAACAGGCACCCCCGTCGCCGCTACCGCCTCCGCTTTGCCCATCCATTCGCCACTGTGCGAGATCATGCCACTCCTCATGCAACTAGCGTGCCATCGCACAACGCAAATCACACCGAATCCATTAGCGTCTTCACACCCTCACGCAACGCCAGCCACCGCCCCCTTGCCAGAAACCGGTCATCGCTCTCCGCCTGCGCACGCCGTGCTTCCTCTACCGCTATCGCGTCCAAAGCATCCCGCCGTAACACCACGACCTGTTCCGCTTCCGTCCTGTGCACACGCAACAATCCTCGCGCCACTTCCACCGCAGCCAACCGCTCCCGCCGCTCCGCTTCACAACGCACGCGATCCCGCCCATCCACCGCGCTCAACGCCAACGCCTCCATCCACTCCGGCCGCTCCCCCACCACCATCGCCCGACGCATCTCCTCCGCATCGTTCGCTTCCCGTTGCTTCGCCGTAGCCAACCGCTGCTCCACCGCATACAGCTTCCCCACCGCCATCGCGACCGCAGCCTCACTCAATCGTTCGCGCGTCTTACGCACCTCCATCAATCGAGCAAGCTGCTTAAGCTTTTCCGTCATAGCACCAACGCCTGCAACTCCGTCACACTCTCCGCCATCGTGTAGCTCTCATCCCATCGCTGCTCCAGATACTCTCGCAACACCGGCATCGCCACCATCGCTCTATCCAACTCCTTATCGGCTCCCTGCGTGTAAGCTCCCATCCGCACCAGGTCTTCCGACCGCGCATGGGTCGCCATCAATCGCCGCACCAGCCGCGCCCGTTCGCTATGCTCCTCCGTCGTCACCACCGGCATCAACCGGCTCAGTGAATCCAGCACCTGGATCGGCGGATACCAACCCTCCGCCGCCAACGCACGCGACAACACAACATGCCCATCCAGCAGCGACCGCACTGCATCCACAATCGGATCCTGCTGATCGTCCCCCTCCATCAACACCGTATAAAACGCCGTAATGCTTCCCACCTCAAACCTTCCCGCCCGCTCCACCAGCTTCGCCAGGTGCGCAAACACCGAAGGCGTATACCCTTTGCTCGCCGGCGGCTCTCCCGCAGCCAACCCCACCTCACGCGCCGCCATCGCATATCGCGTCAAGGAATCCAACACCAACAACACCTTCTTCCCACGCCGCGCATAAAACTCCGCAGCAGCCGTAGCCGCCATCGCTGCTCGCATCCGCAACAACGGTGATTGATCCGATGTCGATACAAACACCACCGACCGCTTCCGCCCCTCTTCTCCCAACGCATCATCAAGGAACTCACGCACCTCACGCCCGCGTTCGCCCACCAACCCCACCACCGTAATGTCCGCTTCCGTATTCCGCGTCATCATCCCAATCAACGTGCTCTTACCCACACCCGACCCACCAAAGATCCCCACCCTCTGCCCACATCCCACCGTTAACATTCCATCAATCGCGCGCACTCCCGTCATCAGCGCTTCTCGTATTGGAACCCTATCCATCGCCTTCGCCACATCCGCATCCAGCGGCCACGCTTCCGTCTCCAACAGCGGTCCCTTCTCATCCAGAGGCATCGCCATTGCATCCAGCACGCGCCCTTGCATACACTCCCCCAGAGCAATCTCCGCACCACGTCCCGACGCATACAGCACATCGCCATGCCGCAACCCACGCGTCGCCACCAGCGGCATCGCAATCACCCTTCGCCCACGAAACCCAATCACCTCCGCGCTGCTCCGCGTCCCATCGCCAGACACAATCTCGCAGCACTCGCCCACCGAACACGGCGGTCCATCACTCTCAATCGTCTGCCCATTCGCCTCGCTCACACGACCCCGCCACCGCCATCCAGGTCTCGCCGCAACCGCATCAAAGTAAGTCCGCAACATCTCCTGCCCCGGCGCACTCACGCTGGCCGCCGCGCCAGCAAGTCGAAGAACCCCCGCTCCACCTCCACCAACTGCGCCGCAATCCCCAACTCCGCCACTCCACCCCCAGCCTCCAACTGCAACGCCCCACGCTCCAGCCCCGCAACTCCCTCAACCCTTAAGCCCGTGCCCTTCATCGCCACTCGCCAAGCCTCTTCATCCTCAACATTCATCCGCAACACCGCACCCGCCGGCTCCCCCAGCTTCGCCAACGCAACCCGCACCACTCCCTCCAGCAACGTCGGGTCCATAGCCGACTCACGATTCAAGATCCGCGCCGCCACCGCCAACGCCAGCTTCACCACCTCGCCTTCAATCTCCGCAAAGTACCGCTTCCGTTCCTGCGTAAAGCTCGTACACAGATGCGTCACCGCACTGCGTTCAATCTCCAGCCCTTCCCGCAAACGTTTCACACACTCCGCAAACGCTTCCTCACGTCCCTGCTCACGCGCCTGCTCCAACTGCTCTTCCGTAGCCAGCTTCGCAAGCCTCTCCAGCGTCGCCTCATTCTCCACGCGCACATCACTCTCAGTCGATGCACTCCCCGTAGCAGCCTGCGCCTCACGTTCGCGCTCCGCCATATCCGGATACTCCAGCAGCCTCACCTCGTTCGTCCCACCCTGCGACTCAAACAGCAAGTTCACTCTCCGCCTCCAGTCTCAACACAATGCGCCCCTGTGCTTCCAGGCTCCGCGCCACCGCCAGCATGTCCTGCTGCGCCTTCACCACATCCTTACCACGCACCGGCCCCATCGACTCCATATCGTCCCGCAACATCTCCATGGCACGCGAGCTCATCGCCTTGAACAGGTGCGCCTTCAAGTTTTCCCTCGCACCCTTCAACGCCGTCGCCAACGTCCTCTTGTCCACCGCGCTCACAATCTCGCGAATCCCCTGCTGCGGCACTGTCAACAAGTCATCAAACGTAAACATCAGGTCACGAATCCCAATCGCCAGCTTCGGTTCATTCCGCTCAATGTTCTCCAAGATGTCCTTGCTCACACTCGCATCCAAGCGGTTCAGCAAATCCGCCACCGACCGAAACCCTTCATACGATCGCCTCCCACTCGAACCCAGCGAATCAATCCTCCGTGCCAACACCAGCGCCACCTTCTGCGCCATCTCCGGAGAAAACTGTCGAATCTCCGCCAGCCGCTGCACCGCATCCACACGCACCTCCGGCTTCAACGCCATCAGCAACGCCGACCCCTGCTGCGGCTCCAGGTGCGCCAACACCAGCGCCACCGTCTGCGGATGTTCATTCTCCAAAAACTTGCTCAACTGTTGCGGATCCATCTCCTGCAACATCGCCAGGTCCGCCGCACCAGCCTCTTCCCGATCCCTCACCTGCCCCAACACCTCCTGCGCCCGCTTATCGCCAAACGCTTCCGTCAACAAACGCAACGCATAGTGCGACCCACCCCGCACCGTATATTGCTTCGTCTCCAGCAACCCGAAGAACTCCGTCAACACCTGCTCCAGCAACGCCGCCGGCACATCGCCAAGCCGCATAATCTCATGCGTCACTCGCTCCAACTGCTTCTGCCCCATCTCGCGAAACATCACCTTCGCCAGGTCATCCCCCAAAGCCATCATCAAGATCGCAGCCTTGCGAACCCCCGGTATAGCCGCCGGTACAAACTCCGGATCAACCTGCGGCAGCGTCACCGGCACCGACCTCACCACCGTCCTCATTCCCGATTGGGTCCCACCCACATTGCCACTCATCACCGAGGCTCCTTCCCGCCAATCCATGCCTCCAGCAGCCTCGCGCTCTGCGTCGGCTCGTTGCGAATATGCGTCGCCACATACTCCATCACACCCGCGCCCGCGAGCGGCGTCTCCGCTTTACGAGACTCCGCACTCAACCCGCGAACACCCTGCTCCTCACCCACGCTTCCTTCGTCACTCAACGCAAGCCCACCTCCCGCCGCCAACGCATACTGCCTCTCTCCCGCATGCAACGCCCTCTGATCGGCAAGTATCGCCAACGTCTGCTTCGTCACCGGCTTCACCACCATCATCACCAGCAACACCGCCAGCAACATCACACCCAACGTCTTCAACAGCTCCGGTTGCGACTGCAAAAAGCTCTCCGTCTCTTCCCCCGCATGTCTCAACCCGCCAACCGGCACCTCCGGAGTGTTCCCCTCAAAGCTGATGTTCTGTAGCACCACCTCGTCCCCACGCTTCGCACTAAACCCCACCGCCGCTTGCGCCAACTCCTCTAGCTTCCGCATCTCATCCGGAGTCCGCGCCCGCCACGTCGTCGCCGCATCTTTCCCACTCCCCACCACCGCACGATCATTCACCAACACCGCCGCCGTAATCCGCTCAACCCGCCCCGGCCCCTGCGTCTGGTGGGTCGTATGCCGGCTCACCGCAAACGTGCTGTTCTCTTCATGCTGCGTCTGCGAAGCCCCATTGCTCGCCGGATACACCGGCAGCGCACTCGCAGCCTGCGCCGCCGCCACCGTACTCCCCGGCGCAGCCGCATCCGGAGTATTGCTCACCGTCCCCGGAACACCCTTAGCTCTCTCCGCCATCCCCGCAACCTCGTCCGTCTTCTGCGCCGTCAACGCCACCACCTGCGTTGGATCAACCACCTCATCGGTCCGCTCTTCATTCGCTTCGTCGTAAACAACGTTCACCGTCGCACGCACATTCTCGCGCCCCGCCAACGGCTCCAGCATCGCAACCAACTTCTGTTCCAACTGCTGCTCCTGCTCACTCGCCGCAGCATCGCGTCCCGGAGTATTCAAATTCACGCGACCATCCGCATCCACCAAAACCACCTGGTCCGGAGTCAACCCTTGCACCGCACCAGCCACCAGGTTCCGTATCGACTCCACCTCTTCCCGCCCCATCGCCGCTCGCTTCAGCTTCAACACCACAGAAGCCTTCGCCGCCTGCTGCTCACTCGTAAACAACGAGTCCTGCGATAACACCAGATGCACCCTCGCCGACCGCACCGCACCGATCGTCGCAATCGTATGCTCCAACTCCCCTTCCAGCGCTCGCTGATAGTTCACCTTCTCATCGAACTCACTCCCCACCCAGTTCGGCTTATCGAACAACTCAAACCCCATCCGCCCACTCTGCGGCATCCCCTTTGTCGCCACTTCCATCCTTGCTTTATCCAGCAACTCCGCCGGCACCTGCACTCCCAACCCATCAGCCGTCGTTTGATAAGCAATCCCCGCCGCCGCCAACTCCGTCTCCACCTGCTGCACATCCCGCTCTTCCATCCCCGAATAAAGCGTCTTCCAATCCGTCCTGCTCCCCCACCACAACAACAACGCACAAGCCGTAGCCAACACCAGCGCACAAGCGATCAACCGCGTCCTCTGCCGCGGCTCCATTCCCTCAAACACAGCCCGCCCACGCTGCACCAACGCCATAGCCTGCGCCCCAACCCCAAACCCTGAACCCTGCGTCCCCGTCTCTTCCATATGTAGGCCTCACACAACTTTTTGAACCACCCCAAAACCGTCATCCTGAGCGAAGTAGCTCGCGCACTTTGCGAGCTACGCAGTCGAAGGACCTGCCATACCACGCAACAAGCAATACAGCCCCGGGCTTTCAGCCACGACAGCTTTGTTCCACGACCGCAAACCCAAAGCTTAAAACTGCATACTCATCATTTGCTGATACGCCCCAACCGCCTTATTCCGCAGTTGCAACCCAAGCTCAAACGCCATATCCGCCTTCTCCGTCGCAATCATTGCGTCATGCACCTCAACCCCCGATCCATTCATAAGCCCCGTCACCGCCTGCTGCGCCTTCGTATCCAGATCGCGCGTCTCCGTCACCATCGACTGCAGCATGTCACCAAACGGCACCCCACCCTGCTGCGTAGCCGGGTTCGCAACAGGAGCACTTACTCCCATCTCACTCACCGCATTCAAAACATGCTGCACACCCGTCATCACACCCTCCAACTCAAAACCAGAAAACTCAAAACTAAAGAAACTCAAGACTCATAACTGGACGGAACCCCTTGTCACCTCACTTCAAAATATCCAGCGAAGCCGTCAACATCCCCTTCTCCGCCTGCAACGCCGACACGTTCATCCCATACGCCCTCGTCGCTCCCATCAGGTCCACCATCACCGTCAGTGGATTGATATCCGGATACGCCACAAACCCACTCGCATCCGCATCCGGATGCCCAGGGTCATACCGCTCCAGCGGCGCACTATGGTCCGTCACCACTCCACTAACCTCAACCCCACCCGGCGTCCCATCTCCATCCTCGAGCCCATCAGTCGAAGCCAGCATCATCCCCGGCGAACTCGTCCCGCCACTAAAAGTCCCACTCGAACTCCCCACCCCAAAGTCCTGCATCGCATTCGCAAACCCACCACCCGCCTGCTGAAACACCACACTCTGCCGCTGATAAGGCCCACCCGACGGAGTACGCGTGGTCTCCGCATTCGCCATATTCGACGCCACCACCTCAGCCCTCACCCGCTCCGCCTTCAACGCCGATCCCGTCACATCCATCACGCCAAAAAGATTCATCGCGCTACTCCCTCCATCCCTCGCAAACCCTTACTTCGAATCTGCATGAATCGCATCCATCGTCCGCGCATACTCCCGCTTCAGCAACTCCACTCCGGTCCTGAACTGCAACTGCTCTTTCGCCAACTGCATACTCTCGCGATCTATCGAAACGTTGTTCCCATCCGGCCTCGCCACCAACCCCTGCACATCGCCGGCCTGCACCTGCACTCCCGCCACACTCTGCTCATCCAGCCCCTTCATCGCCTGCGCAAAGGCAGCATTGAAGTCCATACCCTGCGTCTTGTACCCCGGCGTATCGACGTTCGCAACATTCCCCGCCGTCAGCTTCATCTGGTCGCTGGTCAGATCAAGAAACCTCCCCAGCATGTCACTCAGCCGCGATGTAATCTGCATAACCAACTCCTCCGCCCTAACCAATGCACCCACCCTGCCAAAGCAAAAGGCCCTCCAGTGAGGGCCTTCTAACAACCGTCCAATCTAATTGGCCTCTACTGAACCTCTGCCTCTGCTCGAACCACCCAAGCCATGTCATCTCGACCGAAGTAGAACGGCTTTCGTTCTGCGAAGTGGAAAGATCTGCTTCGGCACTTGCCTTTGCTTTTGCTCTTGCCTTTGCTTTTGCTTTTGCTTTTGCTTTTGCTCTTGCCTTTGCCGTTGCTCTTGCTTTTGCTCTCTCCCACCCAGCAAACTCGGGTACCCCAAGGCTTCAGCCTTGGGTCTCATAACACTGCAAGATGTGGGCTTCAGCCCGTGGGGTATGCCTTCCTACCCCGCAGCAACCACGTTGTCGGGACAAAACGATTCGTCAGACACTAGCTAGCCCTGGGCCGTTGCCTTTGCCTTCCTTCCTGTCATCCCCGAAGTTTGCCTTACTCCACGAAACGTTGCTCTCTTAGCGCCCTCAGCGTTCAAAGCCGTTGCTCTTGCCTGTTCGCTGTTAACTATTGGCTGTTAACTCCGAGCTGCTCCATCACCTAAGAAAACCCTCACCACCCTATCGATTCGCACTCCGCAACCGTATCTCCCCTACCCCAATCTCCGGCCCATCCCCCACCAAAATCGTCGCCCTCTCCAACACATGCGCCAGCTCCCGCACATTCCCTGGCCACGAGTACTCCCGCAAGACCTGCATCGCCTCCCGAGAAATCCGTTTCCTCGGCAGCTCTCTCCCCAGCTCCGCAAGAAAGTGTTCCACCAGCAGCGGTATATCTTCCACGCGTTCCCGCAACCCCGGAACCTCTACTGGAAACACCGCCAGCCGATGATAAAGGTCCAGCCGAAACGTCCCATCCTCCGCACCCTTTTCCAGTTGCTGATGCGTCGCCGCAATCACTCTCACATCCACGCGCATCGTCTCGTTGTCGCCCACCCGCTGCAACTCACCACACTCCAGAAACCGCAGCATCTTCGCTTGCAGCGGCAGCGGCATCTCTCCAATCTCATCCAGAAACAGCGTTCCTCCATTCGCTGCTTCAATCCTCCCCATCCGCGACTGCACCGCTCCCGTAAACGCTCCACGCGTATGCCCAAACAACTCCGCCTCTAACAACGCTTCCGGAATCGCAGCGCAGTTCAACACCGCAAACGGCTTCGTCGCCCGCGCGCTCAATCTGTGCAGCGCCCGCGCAACAACTTCCTTCCCACTACCCGTCTCGCCTTCAATCAATACCGTCGTAGACCGTGGCGCCACCAACCGGATCAACCGTGCCAACTCCATCATCGCGTCGCTCACCCCAATCATCTCTGCAATCCCCACCGCAGGCGCAGCCGTCAAAACAGGTGCCACCACCGGTACAACAGCCTTCAACGAAGCATTCCCCGCATCCAGCCAATCCTCCAACCCAATCCCCACACGACCGTTCTCCACCAGCACCCCCGAAGGCACCACCACCGGAGCACTCGCCCACGCCACCGTATCCATCCCCACAAAGTTCTGCGCCTCCCGCAACGCATGTAACAACTCATGCCTCCGCGGACTCCGCGTCCCTCCATCCAGACTCTCGCCATCCAACCGCAGTACATCAATCCCCGGAAACATCACCCGAATCTGTCCCGCAAACTCACTCACCTCCAGGTCCGGCAGCCAGCTATCCATCAGCAGCGCTTCCGGCCGCAACGCTTCCAACTGCGCCATCGCCTCCGCCCCACCCCCTGCCTCGCGCACCTTCCACCGCATCCCCGCCAGGCTGTCCTTCAATCGACCCCGCAATACCCTATCCGCACTCGCCAGCACAACACTCCGGTAAGCCAACACTTTCTCATCGTCTAAGGTCGCCATTCTTCACCCAGCCCACGCCATCGGCGTCACAACAGTGTTACTCCACACTTCCTTGCAGAATCCGCCCACGCATCGCTTCAATGCAGCGGAAGATCCTCGCCGTCTCCACCAGCCCACTCTCAACGGCCAACAGCAACTCCTCTGGAGTCCCACACATCTGCCCATACTCCAGCAAACATTGCAGCGTCGAAACCGGCTGGCAAAGATCATGCAGCTCGCGCTCTAAATCACGCAGCAACGAGTCCCGAATCTCCTCCCGCTCCATCTCGACCACCTCCCCCGGCCATCACCATCGGCCCACACTCGCCCATCCCGCCCGACACACCCACACTTCGCAGCCTGTACCCTTGCCCACGCACTGTCTCAATCACACCTTCGCCCGCATCACCCTCAACCTGCGCCTCCGACATCTTCCGTCTCAGGTAGTTGATGTACACATCCACAACATTTGTCGCGCTATCCGGAGCCATCTTCCAAACTTCGCGCAGCAACTCTGCACGCGTGCAGCACTGCCCCTTGCGTTGCAGCAAAAACTCCAGCAGCGCAAACTCCTTGCCGGTCAGCTCCACCTCCACCCCACCGCGGCGAACCTTCCGCTCCATCCGGTTCATCTCCACCCCACCATGCCGCAGCGTCGGGTCAGCGAACAGTTCCTTCCGCCGCAGAATCGCCCGGCACCGCGCCAGCAGCTCCTGCAAGCTGAACGGCTTCAGCAGACAGTCATCCGCCCCCAGGTCCAGACATCGCACCCGCTCCTCCACCTGGCTTCGTCCCGTAAGCACAAGCACGGCAGTTCGGTGGAACCGCCCTTGCATCTCCACCAGCACATCCATCCCATCCCGGCACGGCAGCCCCAGGTCCAACACCATCAGGTCCGGCTCCTGTTCCGACACGTACCTCACCGCCGCGTCGCCATCCCCCACCCAATCAACCGTTCGCCCCTCTAGCAGCAACCCCTTTTGCAGGAAAAGTCCCAGTGCCCTATCGTCCTCAACTATAAGAATCCTCATCACTTCATCTCCTTAGGTACAGCTCAGCGTCGGGAGTAATTCAAAACTGCAACCAATCTCTCTTCTCTCTCACAATCACAGGCATTGGCGTGAAAGCTATTAGGCCTCTATATCCATCAACATCGCACACTTTTGGATGGCTCTTTGCCACAAAAGCATTACCAAAACGGAACCAATCACCACTCGTCCCGAATCGGGCAACTATGTACAAACCTGATTCCTCCGTTTTTTCGCTTGCAGTTCGCTTTTTATTCGCTAGAATGGCCGCATGGCTATCACGCGTCGGCAAAAAGAAGTGATCGACTTCCTCTCCTCCTTCACCACGAAGAATGGCTACTCGCCCTCGTACGAAGAAATCGCCGCTGGCCTCAGCCTCAGCTCCCTCGCCACCGTGCACAAGCACGTCACCAATCTTCAAAACAAAGGCCTCCTGCAGCGCGCGCACAACCGCAGCCGCTCCATTGACGTCCTTCCCCAGCGCACCGCCCGCAAAGGCTTTGAGCGCTTACCCCTGCTCGGCCGCATCGCCGCCGGCAAACCCGTAGAGGCCATCGAAACCGCCGAGTCCATCTCTCTCGGCGACATCATCGGCAACCGCGAGGTCTACGCCCTCGAAGTCCGCGGCGACTCCATGCGCGACGAACACATAGTCTCTGGCGATTACGTCCTGGTCGAGCGCACCCGCACCGCCCGCGAAGGCGAAATAGTCGTTGCCCTGGTCGACGGCACGGACGCCACCCTCAAGCGCTTCTACCGCGAAGGCAACCTCATCCGCCTCCAACCCTCCAACACCGAAATGGCCCCCATCTACGCCCCCGCCGCCAGCGTCAGCATCCAGGGCAAAGTCCTCGGCATGCTCCGCAAATACGCTTAACCCGAACGTCCAACGACTACATGACCTTTTGGCTCTGGCTTTTGCCTTTGCTTTTGTCGTTCTTTCTGTCATTCCCGAAGGGAATCTGCTTCTCGCTTTTGCTTTTCTAGTTGTCATTCCGAGCGCAGCGAGCGAATCTGCTTCACCGCTTTTGCACTCTCCCGTTCTTCCCATGAAGTCGCACAATTCGGGTGCCCCATGTCCGGATTTTCGGACGTGGGTATCGCGCGAAAGCGCGACCGCTCCCGCCCATTTCCCCCCACCCCAAGCCTTACCATCGCGCAAACCATCCGCCGCACCCCTCAAACCCTGTAATCTGTCCACATGAAAACCACAGGCGAAATCCTCGCCTTCCTGGAACTCGCCGCCATCTGGCTGCTCCTCTCGCTGCGCTACTCCGCGCTCCCGGCGATGATCCACTCCCCCTTCAACGGCGGAGGCAACGCCCACGGTCTCGGCGACAAAAACCAACTCTGGCTCCTCGCCATTCTCGCTCTGATCGGCTACCTCTTCCTCACCGCCCTCAGCCGCCTCGATCTCCCCCTCAACGTCCCCGACTCCACCACCCCCCGCACCCGCGCCACCGTACTTTCGCAGGTCCAGACCACACTCCTCACCCTAAAAGTCCTGATCCTCACCCTCGTCTTCCTGCAAATCTTCTTCGCAACCGGTGGAACTCCCGCCCTCATGGCCCACCGTGCCCTCCTCTTTTCGCTCCTCATGACCACCCTCCTGCTCACCGTCTTCGGCTTCACCGCCAACATGTTCCTCACCCTCAAAAAGAACGCTGCCTGACAGCCACGGAACTAACCACTCACCCCCTGCGTAATGTCTTCCAGATTCAACTGCACCATTGGAGGCCCATTGGCTACGTCTCGTAAATCCCGCAAACGTCTTTGGATCGTCCTCGGCATCGTTGCCCTTGTCCTCATCACCGGCGGCGTCGTCGCTGCCAAAACCCTCGGCAGCTCCACCAAAATCGACCCCACCCAGCTCAGCAAGGTCGAAACCGGAGACATCGCCCGTTCCGTGGTCGCTACCGGCAAGGTCTGGCCCATCACGCAGGTCGAGGTCAAATCCAAAGCCAGCGGCATCGTCACCAGCCTCGCCACCGACATCAACCAGCCCGTCCACAAGGGCCAGGTTCTCGCTCAGCTCGACCAGCAGGAAATCCTCGATCAGGTAGCCGCCCAGAAGGCCCAGCTCACCGCCGCCGAAGCTACCGCTCACTCCGCCGAAGCCTCTGTCGAGTTCGACAAAGTAGCCGCCCAGGCCCCCGATCTCCCCGACCTCCAGCACGGCTACAACCGCGCCCTCGAGATGTCTAAAGACGGCGTAGTCTCCCAGCAGGCTCTCGACGACGCGCAGCAAAAGTACCTCGCCGCCGTCAACGTCCGCGACAAAGCTCTCGCCCAAATCAAAGTAGACACCGCCAAGCAACGCCAGACTGAAGCCCAGGTTCTCCAGGCCCAGGCCTCGCTCAAGCAGTTGGAAGAGCAACTCGGCTACACCACCATCGTCTCGCCCATCGACGGCGTAGTTCTCTCCCGCGACGTACAAATGGGCGACGCCGTCAGCTCCATCCTCGTCCTCGGCTCCACCGCCACCCTCGTCATGACCCTCGGCGACACCCACCAGGTCTACGTCAAGGGCAAGGTCGACGAGTCCGACATCGGCAAGGTATACATGGGCCAGGCCGCCCGCATTAAGGTCCAGAGCTTCCCCAGCAAGTCCTTCGTCGGTAAGGTCACCAAGATCGCTCCCCTCGGCGTCGAAAAAGACAACGTCACCACCTTCGAAGTCCAGATCTCCATCGACAACCCCGGCGGCGAACTCAAAGCCAACATGACCGCAAACGCCGAAATCGTCCTCGAAGAGCACAAGAATGTACTCACCGTCCCCGAACAAGCCGTCATCTACGATAAGGATCGCAACGCCACCGTCATGGTCCCCGACGCTCACGGCAAAGACGGCCAGCGCACCGTCCCCATCAAGGTAGGTCTATCCAACGGCAGCCGTATCGAAGTACTCTCAGGCTTGAAATCAGGAGACACCGTAGTCCTCCAGCAAACCTCATAGCACTTGCTTTACTTTGCGAAACTTTGCTCCCTTCGCGCCCTTTGCGTCAAAGCTTTTGCCTCTGCTCTTATCCAAGCAACACAAGGACACCACATGAAACTCAAACTTCTCCTTCTCCCGGCCCTGCTCTCCATCACGACCGCCGCTTTTGCCGGCGACACCTTCGACCGCACCTTCAACGTCTCCGGCCCTGCTGACCTCTACGTCTCCACCGGCTCCGG
>Ga0302305_1000213_pt1 | contig 38657 bp, 28 predicted proteins | sample III_Palsa_E2_3_FD_198764 | JGI IMG/M metagenome (GOLD analysis project Ga0302305, IMG submission 198764) | Peat permafrost microbial communities from Stordalen Mire near Abisko, Sweden - III_Palsa_E2_3 | ecosystem: Environmental > Terrestrial > Soil > Palsa > Peat permafrost | place: Sweden... | reverse complement strand
CATTCACGATTACTCGATCAGCTGGCTGGACGAGCTGTGCCGTGCCGGCCGGATCAGCTGGAGTCGTCTGCGTGCAGGCAGTGGTGGCAGCGGCGGCCCGGTGCGCAGCACGCCAATTGTGTTGCTACCGCGACGTAGCATGGCCGTCTGGACGTCTATTGCTTCCGGATCCAATCCGCAGGAAAACCTGCTTAGTTCACGCGCGCAGGCAGTGGCTGATGCGCTGAAAGAACAGGGTGCGCTGTTCTTCGATGAATTGCTCGACGCCACCCGCCTGCTGCGCACCGAACTGGAGGATGCACTCGGTGAACTGGTTGCCGCCGGCCGCGTGAGCGCCGATAGTTTCGCCGGCCTGCGTGCATTGCTGTTGCCAGCAGCCAAACGCGACGGCGGCCGCCATCGGCGCCTGCGGCGCCACCTGCTCAACGATATCGAGGATGCCGGCCGCTGGGCACTAGCCCGCAACCCCATTCTTCTCCCCTTTGGGGAGAACATGCCCGATAGGGTAGATGAGGGGCGGGTGCTCGCGGGAATGTCACCAACCGCAGCCGTTTCATTACGATCATCCCGCAAGACCGTCCTCTCACCCCAACCCTCTCCCCAAAGGGGTGAGGGGGCAGATGCGGACGCGATCGAACATATCGCCCGCACGCTGCTGCGACGTTACGGCGTGGTGTTCTGGAAGCTGCTGGAACGCGAAGCACCATGGCTGCCCTCATGGCGCGAGCTGCTGCGGGTGTATCACCGACTGGAAGCGCGTGGCGAGATCCGCGGCGGTCGATTCGTCGAAGGCCTGGTCGGCGAACAATTCGCACTGCCGGAGGCGATCGCTCCCTTGCGTGCCGTGCGTCAACGCGCCGATGACGGCGAGCTGGTTTGCCTGAGCGGCTGCGACCCACTGAATCTGGTTGGCACGGTGCTGGTGGGCGACAAGGTGCCGGCCCTGACTGGATCGCGGGTGCTCTATCGCGACGGCGTACCGGTGGCAGCGCTGATCGCCGGCAAGCTCGTGCCGCTGATTGAGTTGTCGGGCGCCGAAACTCAGGCCGCCAAACATGCTTTGCTGCGTCACGCACCACCGTTGCCGGACATGCTGGCAGCGGCACAATAAAGCCGAGGCAACCGATGGGATGTCTTCCAATGTTGCTATTGTTTCCGCTGGGCTGCGGCGTTGGCTATCTCGTGGCGGGAGAGCTCGGCGCCTTGTGGGGCGCCGGCATCGGCTTTCTGCTGGGACTGCTGGCGATGGCTCTTTTCATCAAGGCGTTGCGTGGACATCGTTAGTACCGGTGAACGTCAGAGTTTCAGATACCAGCGACGTCGATCCATCGCGAAAACAATCAACCACCACACTGCGACGAACACCACGGCGAACGTCACCGAAGGGATGTAGGGACCGAGCAGCGGCGTCATCCAGTTCGCGAACAGGTGCCGGTACAAGGGCTCCTGCCAGCCCAGCGCCGGCAGCAGGATCTGCATCAGCTCGGAGCCGGCATAGGCGGCAATCGCGTTGACACCGAAGCGGCGACCCAGCGCCGGCCAGTCACAGCGATCTATCAGATAGTGAAACGTCAGTAGTGCCAGCATGGCCCAACCGGCGCACCACAGCACGAACGACGACGTCCACAGGTTCTTGTTGAGCGGAAACCACAGAGACCATAGCGCGCCAAGCAGCAGTGATGCCACGCCAGCGAGCAGCAGGGTTTTGCGCTTTTCCTGTCGCAGCCAACTGCCTGCGCGCAAGCCGAGCAACGTCGTGACCAGCGATGGCAACGTGCTGAGCAGGCCCTCCGGATCGTGACCGCGACCCGTCGCGGAATCGATCAGGTAGACGAATCGGCCGAACACCGCGCTATCCAGGCGACTTACCAGGTTCGACCACGGATCGAGCGAGCCGCCGAGCTCCAGCAATCCCCAATAGCCGAGCAACAGCAGCGCGATCACCGCCCATTGCGTACGAGGTTTCGTATAAATCGCGAACAGTGCGACACCAGCGAAGCACACGCCGATTCGCTGTAGCACACCGGGAAAGCGCAGGTGTACACCGGGCATCAGCAGCCACGCCAGCACGTTGATCGCCACGCCCAGTGCAAGGATGCGTAGCGCGCGCCAGCCCGCAGCGCGCATCAACGCAGCTGGCGCCACCCCCTGCTCCAGTCGCGGCAGGATCGCCAGCGCCACCGACACGCCAACGACAAACAGGAAGAACGGAAACACCAGGTCGGTGGCCGTGCAACCGTTCCACACCGAATGATCCAGCGGCGCGTAGACGTGGCTCCAGTCGCCCGGATCGTTGACCAGCAGCATTGCCGCCACCGTGCAGCCGCGCAGCGCATCGAGCGAGGTGAACCGACGCAACAGCGTGCCCATCATTTAGCCTTCGTCGGCAGTATTTCAGCCGGCAGCAGCGCGGCGCGACCGATCGCGTAGAACGGTCCGTCGATCGGTGCCGTGAAAATCAGACACAACGTGTGCTCTCCGTGCTGCGCTGACAGTGGCGCATCCAGCGTAAAGCTACGCGCGCCGCGCGCAGGATCAGGCAACGGCATAGTGGCCAGGATCTGGCCATCGCAGCGATCCCGATGCACCACCAGTTCGCCGAACGGTGTGCTGTGTGGTCGCGAGACCACCAGCTTTGCGTCATGCGCCAACGCATAGTTGCGCTCCAGCCGAACGGCGTCGACACGAATCGCCGCGACACCATCCAGCGGCGTCGCCGGATACAGCTGGCAGCTGTCGAATACGTTGATGCTGTAGACCGGCGCCAGCGTGGTGGCGTCGGGCATCGGTTGCACGCGCAGGCGGAAATCGCTGCCTGGGCAATTGGGCATTTCATTGCCGCCGAGGCTGAGCAGGCTCGCGTGGTCCAGTACACGCTCGCGTGGCGAAGCCAGTTCGCTATCATCAGCAGCGAACGTTGCCACACGCACAGTCACTGGCAACTTCTGCGCAAACGGCGCTTGGTATAGCGGCGAATGGATATCCGGCACGCTACCGTCGAGCGTGTAATGCAGCGCACCTGCGCTGACCTGGTTGGACAAGGTAACTTGTGCCGTACCGCTGGTCAGTGCGGCGTTGCGATCCACGCCGATGTCAGGCGCGAACGCGCTGTCGGCATAGCCGATGCCCTGTGCGCGATAGCGTGCAAACTGGGCCGGTAACCGGTTGAGGAAGCCGTGCCAGTCACGTGATGTTGCCGCGGACCAATCCACTTCACTCAGCGCATCCAGACGCGGAAACACTGCATGCTCCACGTGTTGCATTGTCGGCATGTGCTCGGTCCATACATTGGCCTGTGCACCCAGCACGTGCTTCGCCTGGCCCGCGTCGAGTTCCTTCGGCACCGGCTCGAATGCGTAGACGCTGGCCAGATCCTGCACTGGAATACGCCCGGCGATCTCGTCAGCACGATTACTTTGCAGCTGATCGAAATACAGGCCCGGTGCAGGCGACAACACCACGTCGTGCCCCTGCTGCGCCGCCTTGATCGCACCCTGACTGCCACGCCATGACATCACGGTAGCGTCAGTCTGCACGCCACCGTCAAGAATTTCATCCCAGCCGATCAAGCGCCGTCCATGCGTGGCCAGATACTTGCCAACCCGATTGATAAACCAGCCCTGCAGTGCATCCTCGTCCTTCAAACCGAGCGCATGCATCTTCGCCTGCGCTGCCGGTGAGGCGCGCCACTGGTCCTTGACGGCCTCGTCGCCACCGACGTGGATGTAGTCCGATGGAAACAGCGCCATCACTTCGTCGAGGACGTTGTCGACGAAACCGAACGTGGCATCGTCCACGTTGTACAGGTACGGATTGACACCCCAGTCCACCGACACGGATGGGCGCTTGCCGGTAACACCGATCTGCGGGTACGAGGCCACTGCGGCCTGCGCGTGGCCGGGCACGTCGATCTCCGGCACCACCGTGATGTAACGCGCAGCGGCATAAGCGACGATCTGGCGGATCTGGTCCTGCGTGTAGAAGCCACCGTACCGCGTCGGCTCGCCTTCGTGCCCGGCGTCGGGCGGCGTGCGCCACGCTCCGATGCGGGTGAGCTCGGGGTAGCGCTTGATCTCGATGCGCCAGCCTTGGTCGTCGGTGAGGTGCCAGTGGAATACGTTGAGCTTGTGCTGCGCCATTTGATCGAGCATTTGCTCGATTTCAGCCACCGACTGGAAGTGCCGCACGGAGTCGAGCATCAGGCCGCGCCAGACGAAACGCGGTTGATCGCTGATGTGCAACGCTGGTATCAGCACCGCGCCTTGCTGCGCATCTGGAGTCAGCAGCTGCCACAACGTAATCGCCCCGTGGAACAGCCCGGCGTCATCACGGGCGGTGATACGAATGCCTTGGGGTGTGACATCCAGCGAATACCCCTCGCTGTTTGCGACCGGCGCGCGTGGGTCGCGTTGCAGAACGATCGCATTCGCCGTCGCTGCGCCCTGCGTCACATGCAGGTGCAGCCCACGGGTATGGTCGATCAGGCCGGCCAGATAATCGGCGGTATGTCGAGTCGAGGCATCGTGGTCGGTCACCACGATCGGTGTTTTTCCATCGACCTGGAAGCTGCCGTCGGCAAGATCAAGCTGCGCTGGCAGTGGAATGAGTGAAGTCGGTGATGCCGTCGCCCAGGCGACTGACGCGAAGCCGCCCAGGGCCAGACAAAGGACAAGGCGTGCAAGGTTCATGGCGTGTCTCCACGGTGACCGACGTTCGAGCAGTTCAGGAGAGACGGCTGACTGAGCCGCCTGCGTTGCAACTGTGTTCCCCAGAAAAAAAAGGGACCTGGCAAGGGTGCCAGGTCCGATGGGGAAGAAAACCTAAAATGACTACCTGATGAAACCTGAATCAGAACTTGAAGTGCACGCTGAGCATGTAGTCACGCCCGGTCACGTACTCCTCGGACAGCTGGGTCTTGCTACCCAGGTACGCGTAGTACTTGGAGTTGAGCAGGTTCAGCGCGCTGAGCGACAACGAGAAGTTCTTGTCGATCTGGTAGCCCAGCGAGGCATCCAGCTCCTTGTAGCCGTCGATGTACGTGGACGGCGCGCCAGCGACGTAACCGCCAGCCAGGTAGCTGCTGCGCCAGCTATACGAAACGCTCGCGTTGTAAGGACCCTGCTCGAAGTACGGCCCGATGCTGTAGGAGTCCTTCGAGTTGTACGGGAGTTTGCCGCCGGATGCCGTGGAGGCATTCGAGTAGGTGAAGTTCGCCTTCGCGCCGAAACCGGTATCGGTGAACGCCTGCTGATAGCTAAGGGTGCCGCCTTCCACCTTCGCGCGACCGCCGTTGATCGGTGCCGTGACGTCGTACTCGCAGATACCCGCGGCCGTGCACAGACCCTGCTGGACCTGTGCGTTACCGGTATTTTGCGCGTAACCCGGAATCGTCCAGGAACCGTTGATGCGATCCTGCGTGGTCGCCGCATTGACGATGTAGTTGAGGACGTCCTTGTAGAAGACCGACGCGGCGAGCACGGACTGGTCGGTGAAGTACCACTCAGCCGAAGCATTGAAGTTTGCCGAACGGTACGGCTTCAGATCCGGGTTGCCGGCGGTTGCCGTCAGCACCGTGTCGTTCGCCTCAAAGTACGGTGCGTACTGGTTGTACGGAGCGTAGGCCACCGTCTCCGAAGCGGCGGCGCGCAGAATGAAGTCTGACGTGACGTTGTACGCAATGTTGAACGCCGGCAGCCAGTTGTTGAATGTCCTGCTCTGAGTGACGTAACCAAAGCCCTCCGGGAACACGCAGTCAAACGAATCGGCAGCGGCGCAGTCACCCGGGATGTTGTAGCCACTTGAGGTGACTTCGGTATGCACGAAACGCAGGCCCAGGTTGCCATGCAGGTCATCGTTGCCGAAGTTCGCCTGAAGGTAAGCGGCGCTGTTCTGCTGCTGTACGTTCCAGGTGTCGTCCCAGTAGACATTCGCGTCCTTGGAGGAGCCAAAGCCCGGGGTGCTGAGAATCGCGTTCTTGATGGCGGCGGCACCGGCCGTCTGCACGTGGGTCACCATGCTCGAGGCGAGTCCGAGGCTGGACATACCCGAAAGGTCGGTCAGACCGCCGTAACCGATCTGGTTGAGGGTCAGCTGCTGCGGACCGGTGTATGCATTCTCGGTCTGGCTTTCCCAGTGGCTGGCGTAGCGCACGCCGACCAGCAACTCGTTGAAGAAGCCGTCGAAGTCCTTGGTGAAATCGAGCGAGCCATAAGTGTCCTTGGCCTTGTACAGGATGGTCTCTTCGTTGCCGCCCCAACCATTGTCAGCCCAGTAGTTGGGATTGTTGGCCGTGAGCGGGTTGGTGAACTGGGCGCCATTGTTGAGCGTCCAGTCGAACCCGCCGCCGTAGAAGATTTCCTTGATAAAGGACTCCATCGGGTTGCGCGACGTACTCACGCCTGCCTGGCCACCGAGCGTCCAGCCGTCGCCGGTGTAAACACCCTGCCAATCCGCGCCCTTGGTGGTGACCACCGAAGTGCGTGCATAGTTATCGGTATAGGTATTTGCCGTGCTGTTGCAATTGGTGCTGTTCAGGCACGGCGTACCTACCGAGCTGCCACCGGTGATGATGCCGTTCGGGCCTTCCGTCAGCGAAGTGATGCCGGCCGGCGCATGCGTTGCCCACGGATACATCGATTGGTTGACGTTGTTGAGGTTGTCCCTCATGTACAGCAGGCCGAGTGTGTTGCTGAAATTATCGATCGGCTTCCACTGCAGATTGATGGTGACGTCGTCGCGCTTCTCGGTCTGCTGGAAGTTCGCGGCACTGACCTGGTTCGGGATCTGGTCCGTTGCCTTGATGGTGCCCGCGTTCAGCTCGTTCTGGATCGCGTTGTTGCCGGCTGCCAGTGCAGCGGTATTTACCGAGGCCACACTGCTGTAGCCGTAGTTCTCTTCACCTTCACGGCTGGTGATCTGCTCGTAATGCTGGGCGGAGACGTCGACGCCGAAGGTCTTGTCATCGTTGCGCCAGCTGTAAAAAATCGAGGAGTCCGGGCGCGTATCGCCCACCATGTCGTTGTAGTTGAGGCCGACCGAACCGCTGACCGTGTTGGCCGGAACGTCCAGTGGCTTGACGGTGTTCATGAATACACTTCCACCGAGACTGCCCTCGGGCAGGCGTGCCTCGGGGCTGTGGTAGACCTGCAGTGAACCGAGGATTTCCGGCGGCAACAGCGAGTAGTTGAAGCCACGATTCGGGGTGTCGCCGAACAACCACAAGGCCTGTGCCACCGGGTGGCCATCGAGGTAGCTCAGGTTGAGGCTCGGATCCATGCCGTCGATGCTGACACGCTGGGTCGCCGGAATGCTGCGGTCGAGCGTTACACCGGGAACCTGTTCCAGCGCCTCGGCAGCATTGGTGGCCGGGAACTTGCCAATGTCCGTCGCGGTGATCGCGTCCACGATCGCGTCGGCATTGCGCTTGGTGTCGAGTGACGCCTGCAAGCTGGCGCGGATGCCGGTCACGGTGATGCCGACCAGGTTGGTGGCATTTTTTGCGTTGGCAGCGTTGGTCTGCTGGATCGTCTGCCCGTTCGTGGTCGTCGTGGTGGTGGTCGTCGTCGACTGAGTCTGGGTGGCTGGCGCCGGCGTGCCCTGCGTGCTGTCCTGGGCAAACGCGGTAGCCGACACGCACAGGCTCGTGATGATGCTGGCGGCTAGCAATGTCTTGCGGTAATTCATGATGTCCTCCCCTCAGAGGTTGCTTGAATCAAGACCGGCATGGCGCGGTCGTGGACTGTTGTGGTTGGTTTGGTGCCGTGTCACTGGACGGGGTCATCTCACTCTCCCTGCCGCTCGTCCAGAAACCAGCTTGCGGCACCAATGACACCAAGCTGGCCGTGCTCGATCAGTCGTACTGAAACCTGTTGCAGATAAGCGCGCATCACACCCTTGTCGAAATAGCGCGCGGCAAATGTGCTCGCCTGCAGGAATGGCAGGATCTGCGGCAGGATGCCGCCAGCGAGATAAACCCCTCCGCTCGCGCCATACAGCAGCACCAGATCGCCGACGAAACTGCCGAGCAGCCCGCAGAACACCTGCAGCGCCTCCACCGCCGCTGGGTCTCGACCGGCCAGTGCAGCACCGGTGATTTCGGCCGGGGTGATCAGGCAGACCGGTGTGTCATGCAGCTCGCACAGGGCTTGATAGAGCTTGAGCAGGCCCGGGCCGGACAATGCGTCCTCGTATGACACATGCGAACGCTCGCGTCTGAACAGACGCAGGATCTCGATCTCTCGCTCGGTGCCGGGAGCCAGTGAAATCTGTCCCGCTTCGGTGGCCAGCACCTGCACGCGTGACTGGCCCGGCAGCAACACCGCCGAACCCAGGCCAGTGCCCGGGCCCATCACCAGGATCGGCCCGCGCGGCGACGGCTGTGCCGTCTCGATGATCGGCCGTGTCTCGCTCGCATCGATAAATTGCGCGGCGTAAGCCACTGCTTCGAAATCGTTGATCACCGCCAGCCGCTTGATCGCCAGACCATCGCGGATATCGCGGATCGATACCGGCCAGGGCAGATTCTCGTTGATGATGGCGTCGTCCAGCACATAGCCGGCGCAGGCCACCGCACAGCGATCGATACGATTTCGTGCAGCCGCGTGCGGCGTGCTGGCCAGCTGCTCGACAAAGTCGTGCAGCATCGCGGTGAGGCTGGACCAGTCGACACAGCTGTATCGGTGGTAGTGCAAAACAGTGACCGGACGTTTGCCGTCGGCGCTGCCGACGACCAGACCTATGCGCGCATGCGTGCCACCCACATCGGCCGCCAGAAATGGCTCGCTCGAAGCCGACCCGTTCGAAACCGACGCACCCGCAGCCGCCGTCGCTGACGGCCGCGATGCATGACGCTGGTTGGCGAATTCCCCCACTCCACTCTCCCTATCCCGCATTGCCCCAACCCGACGGCGCTCGATGGACTGCTGCCCGGGCCATGGCCAGATGATGCCGGAGTCTGGAATCGAAATGACAACGTTGTCAATACGGAATTTTAGCTTTTTCTCCACGCTCGATATGGCGCCGCAACATAACTGTCATGAACGGTATTGTGGCAACCTCATCAGTACGCAGAAATGGCGCCATAGAAGCCGTAAGAGCCGGTTAACCAAGCAACCAAAACCCATGCTGCGCCGCCGCAAACGCGATCTGTCCTGGCCGTATGGAAGGCCACATGCCGGGGTTGATTGGTCAGTCTTTGCGCAATGCAAATTGACAACGTTGCACTTTACGGCGATTAAAGAGACATTCTAGGTTGTCCGGTCAGTCGGCCGGCGCCGGCATGGCCGATCATCGGGGGATAGAACACATGGCAACAACGCTGGCGGCAGCGCCGTCCGATCGCACTTACCTGGGGCCGATACTCATCGTCGGCACCCTGTTTTTTGTGTTCGGTTTCTTCACCTGGCTCAACGGGCCGCTGATCACCTTCGTCAAGCTGGCTTTCAACCTCAACGACGTCAATGCCTTTCTGGTGCCGATGTCGTTCTACTTTTCCTACTTCTTCCTGTCGCTGCCAGCCGCCGCTGTGCTCAAGCGCACCGGCATGAAGAAAGGCATGGCGCTGGGTCTGTTTGTCATGGCGATCGGCGCCATGCTGTTTGCACAGTGCGTGACGATGCGCGTGTACTACCCCGCGCTGACTGGCCTGTTCACGATCGGCGCCGGCGTGTCGCTGCTGCAGACCGCGGTGAACCCGTACATCAGCATCCTCGGCCCGATCGACAGCGCCGCGCAGCGCATCGCGTTCATGGGCATCTGCAACAAGGTAGCCGGCGCGGTGGCGCCATTCGTGTTCGGCTGGTTGGTACTCAGCGACATCAACTCGCTGAATGCGCAAATCCAGGCTGCACCGACAGCCGCCGCACGTGATGCACTGCTCGATACGCTGACGGGCAAGATCCACACGCCGTACATGGCGGTGGCCGGTCTGCTGGTATTGGTGGCAATCTGGGTGCTGCGTTCATCGCTGCCGGAGATCAAACCGTCCGGAGCGAACCATGTCGATGCCGATCACACGAACGCGCGCGGACTACGCAACTTTCCGCATCTGTGGCTGGGCGTGTTGTGCCTGTTCCTGTATGTCGGCGTCGAGGTGATGGCCGGTGATGCCATTGGTACCTATGGTCAGGGTTTCGGGCTGCCGCTGGATGCCACCAAGCACTTCACTTCCTTCACGCTTATCGCGATGCTGGTCGGCTACCTGGCCGGTTTGGCGCTGATTCCCCGGTTCATTTCGCAGCAACGCTATCTGGCCGTTTCGGCGGTGCTGGGCGTGGTCTTTGCGATCGGCGCCTATGTCACCCACGACTACATCTCAGTCGGGTTCGTGGCGGCGCTGGGCTTTGCCAATTCGATGATGTGGCCGGCGATCTTTCCGCTGGCGATCAAAGGTCTTGGCAGCCTTACCGAGCGCGGCTCAGCACTGCTGATCATGGCCATTGTCGGCGGCGCCATCGTGCCGCAGCTTTTCGTGCACCTGAAACAGCACATCGATTTCCAGCTCGCATTCGTGCTGCTGATGGTGCCGTGCTACCTGTATATCCTGTACTACGGACTGGCCGGCCATCGGGTCGGACAGGGCCATGCCGAATGAGGCACGGTTCGCTCCGGACAGGGTCATAAGCTAGGATGCGCACGGCGCCGCGCGTTCTCGTGCGGCCCTGGCAACACGCCGGCGCGGCCGGCTCCTTCCATCACGATGCATGAGGTTCAGCGGGTGCGCAGTGCCACCATCAAGGATGTTGCAGAACAGGCAGGCGTCTCGCTGAAGACGGTTTCGCGGGTCATCAACAATGAGCCGTCTGTGCATCCCCGCACTCGCGCAAAAGTGCAGCGCGAGATCGACGCTCTCGGCTACCAGCCCGATCCCTCGGCGCGCAGCCTGCGCAGCACTCGCGCCTATGCGCTGGGTCTGGTGTACGACAATCCGAACGCGCACTACATCATCAATCTGCAGCGCGGCGTGCTGTCGGTATGCCGCAGCAGCGGTTTCGGACTGCAGATCCATCCCTGCGATTCGTCCTCGCCGCAGCTCGCCGACGAGCTGTGCGAGCTGGTTCGCCGCTCACGCCTGGCCGGGCTGGTGCTGGCACCGCCGATGTCCGAGCAACCAGAGCTGATCCGCACGCTCAGCGAAGCGAAGATCCCTTTCATGCGGATCATCTCGGCGCGCAAGGATCCAGAGGACGGCTACCCCTGCGTCTTCGTGGATGACCGCGATGCCGCCTACGCGATCACCGAGCACCTGATCCAGCTTGGCCATCAACGCATCGGGTTCCTGTGGGGCGGCACCGAACACCGCTCCAGCCCCGAGCGCTATCAGGGCTACGAGGATGCGCTGAAGGACTACGGCATTCCGCTGGACCGCAAACTGATCGTGCCCGGCGACTACACCTTCGACGATGGTTTCCGTGGCGCACGCAAGCTGCTGGCGCTGAAGGATCGACCCACCGCGATCTTCGGCTCGAATGACGAGATTGCCGCCGGTGTGCTGGCAGCGGCTCATTCCGATGGCATCAATGTGCCATTCGACTTGTCGATCGCCGGTTTCGAGGACAGCCCGTTCTCCAAGCAATCCTGGCCAGCACTGACCACCGCACGCCAGGCCACTGAAGAGATAGCGCGCCACGCGGCGCAGCGATTGATCACCGACCTGCAACGCGACGCCAACGGCGAGCCCGCCAACATCGGCAACGAGGGCTTCAGCCCTGAGCTGGTGGTGCGCGGTTCGACCGCACCCCGACACACCACACCACCCAAGCGCTAAGAGCCTGTTTATGATCTCCCCGTAGCCCGCGCCGGGAGCTGTTTGCGTGCAGGCCAAGGAAGAGTGAGGTCGTGTACGTCCGTACACGACCGAATGATGACGCCGGCCTGCGCGCAAACAGACCCGGCCCGAAGGGCTGTCGTTGAGTGGCCGCCATGCGGCAGCGCGCGGCTTGACCTGACGGCCAGTCAGGCGCTGCGCCACGCACTACCACCTGGCGGCCACTCAGCGACAACGCGAGCCACGGGGAGATCATAAACAGGCTCTCGCCTGGGCGGTGTGCCCGGTTCAACGCTTGACGTTGTCGGTCTGTTCGATGAAGCGGGCCACGTTGTCGTGCAGCTGCTTCAACGATGCCTCATGTGCATACACCATGTGCCCGGACGGGTACCACGAATAGCTGATGTTGGCGTTGAGGCTGGCCGGTATCGGCAGGTGGTGCATCTCGTAATCGGCCGCAAAGAACGGTGTAGCCAAATCGTAGTAGCCACCATTCAGATACACCTTCAGGTTCGGGTTGGTCTTCATCGCCATGGCCAGATCCGGCATCACGTTGGTCGATGACTGCAGTGCCTCGCCGTCGACACCCGGCGCCTTGTGCGAGAAGTCCCAATGATCGATGTCGGCGAACTCGCGGTACTGCTGTCCATCGCCGAACTTCAGATCCTTGCGCACATAGTCGTTGAACGCAGCGATATAGGCTGAGCTGATCGCCGAGGACTGCGGGTCGTACTCGGAATCCTTGGCCAACGGATCCAGCGACGGACCGGCGAAGCGGCTGTCCAGCCGGCCGGTGGTGGTCTCGTCGCCAGCCTGCAATTCGTGTTCGAACATGCCACCGCTCACCCGCAGGTTCGCCTTCAGCAGATACGCGACCGGCAGGCCGGTGTATTGATGCAGCTTCTCCGCCACGACCTGCTTCTGCGCCTCGCTCAAGCGCGAGCCGGCCATCAGGGCCTGCGCGTAGTCGCCCAGCGCGTACTGCTTCACTTCCTCAAGGAATGGCTCGAGCGCCGCCGGCTGCTGCGGCAGTTTGTGGTGATAGAACGCGGTGGCCGCGAACGTGGGCAGCGCGAGTTCGTAGGGCAGATCGATACCCGGATTGAACTGCGGACCATCGATGCTGGTGTCAAAACTGAGTATCTGCGAAAGCAGGATCACGCCGTTCAAGTCGACGCTGTTCTCGTTCTCCAGGATATTCGCCAGCACTGCCGAACGGGTGGTGCCGTAGCTTTCGCCGAACAGGTATTTCGGCGAATTCCAGCGGCCATACTTCGACAGGAACTGCGTGACGAACTGGGCGAACGCATGACCGTCACCATCCACGCCGTAGATCGCCTTGCGCCGATCCTTCATCTGCTCGTCGCGCTTGCTCTTGTCGTCGTCGGCCGCAATCAACCGGCTGAAACCGGCACCCGGAGCGTCGATGAAAACCACGTCGGTAGCATCGAGCAGGCTGTAGTCGTTGTTGACCAGACCATACGGCGCGGCCGGCGTGTGGCTGTCGTCGGAGGTCACCACCCGCTTCGGACCAAACGCACCCATATGCAGCCACACCGTGGCCGAGCCGGGGCCACCGTTGTAAATGAAGGTGATCGGCCGTTTGCCCGGTTCCACGCCCTTCTTCATATAGGCGACATAGAACATGCTGACTTGCGGTTCGTCCTCCTTGTCGCCACTGCCGTGCAGCACCAGCGTACCGGCCACGGCCTTGTAGTCGACGCGATGACCTTCGACCGACACCGAACCCTCGCTGGTCGACGATTGCGGCTGCAGCAGGGCGGCGTCAGGCTTGGCATCCGGCTTGGCCTTGTCGTCCTTCTTGTCCGCGGCGACCGCGACGGAACTGAGCAGCAGCGCGGCAAGCGCCGCGGCAAGGGGAAGTTTGCGCATGGGTTGAAGCATCCTCGGTGGTTGAGGCGCAGCACGCCCCGTTTGAGCCCACAGCATAGGCATCGTCACGACGCGCTTTCATCTCCCAGAAGTCATTGCCGTGGGGGAGTGTCGAAAACCCGCCCCTCGCTCGTCATTCCTGCGAAGGCAGGACAAGCGCAAAGCGCGCAGAACGCTCGAAGAGCGGCCCCGGAGGCGTGAGCGAAGCGAGTAACCCAGCGCCCTTGCTCAACAGGAACTCGAAGCTTCTGGATCCCTGCTTTCGCAGGGATGACGAGCCGGATAGCAGCTTGCTCAAGATGCCGACGGTACCAAGAACCGGCCTGCAGTCCCTCAGCCACGCATGTTCTTGATCAGCATGAATACGGCGACGGCGACGATCGCGAACGCGAAGACCACATTCAGCGTGCCGCGGGTTTGCGCCAGGCGGTGCGCGCCCAGTGCACCGAGCCAGCCACCAACGATGCCGCCGGCGATGAACTCGGCGGCGACGCGCCAGTCGATCAGACCCGAGGCGGCATAGTTGAGCGCCGTGGTTGTGGCGAACGCGCCGACGGAAAACAGCGAGGTGCCGATCGCCGCGATGATCTCCATGCCGCTGGCCAGCATCAGACCCGGGACGATCAGGAAGCCGCCGCCGATACCGAAGAAGCCCGACAGGCTGCCGGCAGCGAAACCTACTGCACCCAGTCGCGGGAACATGTGCGGCAGCGGGTAGCGATCTGCTCCGCCGCCGCGGCGGCCACGCAGCATCAGCGCGGCTACCACCAGCATCAACAATGCAAACAGCACCAGCAGGCGTTGGCCATCGACCAGTTTGCCGATGGTCGAGCCGACGAGCGCGCCGATCACCCCGGTCGCGGCGAAGGTGAACGCGGCTTTCCAGCGCACATGGCCGGCGCGCGCGTGCGGAATCAGGTTCGCGAACGCGTTTGCCGCCACCGCCAGCGCGCTGGTGCCGATCGCCAGGTGGGGATCGCGTACGCCCACCACATACAGCAGCAGCGGTGTCGCCAGGATCGATCCGCCGCCGCCGATCAGCGCCAGCGAAAAGCCGACCAGGGAGCCGCACAGCACGGCCAATAGATCGGGCAAAGCAGGCATGCGTGGAATCCTTGGTAGCGTGCGGAAAAAACTCGATGCGCCTAGCGGGAAGCACCCGGACCTGCGCCCAGCGCCGACAGATCGTAGCCGGCCGCGGCAGCACAAGCGATCACCGCTTCGCGATCCATACCCGCAGCGCAAGCACCCAACGCCCACAGCGTGCACGAGCGGGTGCCGCTGCGGCAGAACGCCAGAATCGGTGCTGGCAACGTTTGCAGCGCGTCGGCGAATGCATCCACCACGCGTTCATCCCATTGCCCGGAAACCACCGGCAGATGCAGATAGCCCAAGCCGTGCCGCGCTGCTGCCGCCGCAAGTGCATCGCTGGTCGGCTGCCCAGCGGCTTCGCCATCGGGTCGGTTGTTGATGAGGCTGCGAAAGCCCCGCGCAGCGAGCGTATCGACATCGGCTTCGTCGATCTGCCCGCTGACGTTGAGGATGTCGGTGAGCTGGTGCAGTTGCATCGAGATGATCCTGTGCGATGAGCACATTGGGCGGCATAGCCAAGTGCCGATACACATGTGACAACGACGCGCCTCGTCAAGCTCCGAGTGACTCTCGGCTCACTGCTTCGCCGGCGGCGAACCGAGCAGATGACCGTTCACTTCGGTGCCGTACAGCGAGTTGCGGTCGTCGTGGTATTTAGCGCGGGTTTCGGCGAGGTTGCCGGTGTAGCGCGGGTCCTGTGGACGTTCGTGCGCGTTCATGAACATCGCCACGTCCCATGCGTCCTGGTCGGTCAACGTGCCGCCTCGACTCAGCGGCATGTTCGCCTTGATAAACGCGGCGGCGTTGTCGAGCTCGTGCATGCCGGCGCCCCAGTTGAACGACTGCGGCCCCCACAGCGGCGGAAACACGTTGCGGCCAGCCACCTGCTGGCCCTGTCCGTCGGCGCCGTGGCACAGCGCGCAGTTCGCTGCATAAACCTTTTCACCACGCGCGTAATCAGGCGGCTGCGGCGGCTTGAAACCCTGCTTGGGATAACCGGCCCCGTTCAACTTGACGCCAACCGGCGCGCCCTTGGCCATCCACCACGAATAGGTTTCCAGTGCGACGATCTCGGCGCTATCCAGCGGCGGCACCTTGCCGTTCATGCTGAAACGGAAGCAACCCTGCAGGCGTTCGCCGAAGGTATTCACGTGTCCGTTCTTTTTGCGGAACTGCGGATACATGCCGTAGGCGCCCCACAACGGTGCCGAGTTCGCCAGCCGACCGGCATCCAGATGGCAGTTGCTGCAGCTCAGCGTATTACCGACATATGCGCTGGCGTGTGCCGGCGTATCGACAAAGATGTCACGCCCCTCGCGGATCGTGTCGCCGAGCGGGCCGCTGGGGATCTCAGCCTCGGACGGCGGCGTAAATGCTCGTTGCACGCCAGCCACCGGATTGGCCGCCGCACCACTGGTCAGCGTACTTGCCGGTGCGGGTGATCCGCTGGCAACCGATGACGTGGTTCGCCCCGAACAACCATTCAATGCATACAACGCGATAACGGCGCACAGCAGCGCGGGCATCTTGTTCATGGGGTGGCCCCTTTCGCGGTGAGCGGTTGCGCGGCAAACCACTCCGCTACGGCCTGGATGTCCTGCTCACTGAGCACAGCGGAAAGATGCTGCATCAGCTGCAACGGATCGTTGTGCCGCGTGCCACGCTGCCATGCCCTGAGTTGCGCCTCGATGTAAGTAGCCGACTGCCCAGCCAGCGGCGGGAAATGCTCACCCACGCCGACACCACCGGGGCCGTGGCATTGCACGCAAGCAGGCACTTGTTGGCTCCAGCGACCGCGGGTGGCCAGCACCGCACCGGCGCCGTCAGCCGCCGGCGGCGACTCGGAAGGTTTTGCCAGCAAGGGCGGAATCGGCTGCTTGCTGTAATAGGCCGCCAATGCCTGCCGTTCGTCCTCGCTGAGCGCCTTCGCGGTGGCCTGCATCATCGCGCTCGCGCGCGTGCCGCCGGCGAAATCATCGAGCTGCTTTTGCAGATAGGCCGCATTGAGCCCGGCCAGTCGTGGATTGCCCGCGCCCGCCATGCCTCCACCGTCCGCGCCATGACATGCCATGCACGGCGCGGCACCTTTCCCATTGCCCTGGTTTGTGATCGTCAACGCGTCAGTGGCACTGGCCGGCGACGCGGCAAGCCACAGGCAACAGACGGCGAATCCGATACCACGCGTCAGCCAACCTCGATCAGGGCGTGGCTTCGCGTGACTTTGATCGAGGCATGCCATCACGACTTCCTCAGTGCGGCGGCATAAAGCCATATTTGCGATACACCGTCTGCGCTGCGGGGCTCTGCATGAACGCGAGAAAATCCTTCGCAGCCTGCGTATGCGGCGCATCCTTCATGCGCGCGGCGGTGTAAGTGGAGACGACATTCTGTGCCGCGGGTATCGTCACCGTTTCGACCGGGAAATGCATGATCTGCTGCTGGAAATAGGCCTCGGTCGACCACACCGGCGCCGCATCCGACTCGCCCTGCAGCACACGCAACGGCGATTGCCGATGATGGATGCGGGTGAGGAACGTGCTGCCATCTTTCACCTTGGTGTCCATGATGGCGTGATCGAGCGCATCACCGCCGGCTTTGCGATAGCTCGCCTCAATCTGCTTGGCGATGCCCTCCCACGCCGGATTCGGCATGCTCACACGCACGTCGGCGCGGCCAAGATCAGCCAGCCCTTCGACATGTTTCGGGTTGCCCTTGGCGACCAGGATCGCCAGCGGATTCCGCGCATAGTCATAGCTGTCGACGAACCAGTCGTGCTGTTTCTGTTGCTCGGCGATGGCGTCCTTGCCGGCCGTATAGATGTCCGGCTTGAGCGTAATGCGCAGGTTACCCATCACCAGCGTGCCGCTCTCGATCTGCTTGGCCAGGATGCCCGGCGGCAGTGTCTCGGCATAGATCCGCTGGTATTGCGGATGCGCCTGCTTGAACGCCTCCAGCAGGTCATGCACCACCATGAACTGGTTGCCGGCGAAGAACACCACCAGTTGCGGATCGACAATGTCGCCATGAAGATCGGCGATCGCGTCTACCGGCGGCACGCTGAACTGCAGACCCGCCGGCGGCGGATTCCACGGCGGCAGGAAATCGGTCTTGTCAGCCGCGTTGGCGCCGAACGTGGCCGCCAGCAGCAAACCCAGCACGTAATGACGCATTGCTCAGCATCCCCGAAACAAGAGGATCACAACGGCATCAGGGCATAGCCCTGCTGCTGCAGCTCGGTGATCGTGACCAACGCGGACAAACTCAGCGTGACGTGCGAATCCACCCAGTCGTACTGAAACTTGTTTTCGGCAACAGCCTGTCCGCAGACGGCGATGTCGACGCCCGCCTTGCGCAGCTGCTCGATCAGCGGCAGGTTCGGATTGGCGACGCCGTAAAGCTTCTTGTACTGCTCATCGTTCAGCACGATGGGAGTCGCCGCGCCGGACGCAACCGCGACGAACTTCAGCTGTTTGAGCGGCACACCGGCACTGACGTAAAGATTCACTGCACGCGCTACGTGGTCCAGCGACGGACTCACATCGCCGGGCTTTTCGCCTGCCTTGCTCAGGCTGAACACCACTTTGTAGGTGGCATTGCGATCTGGCTGATAAGCCGCCTGTGGTAGCGCGTGGATCTTGCCGGCACCGGTAATGGTCGGCGTCTGCCAGAAGCCATCGGTGGCTCCGGCGGTTGCGGGCAACAGGCAGAGCGCAAGCAGCATGGGCATGAATGGGCGGAGCATGACGACCTCGCAGGTTGGTGGGTAACGCTAAGAATGGTGTCGGCCCATGCTATGTCCACGCCGCCCTATAAGCCAATGCGTTATTTGTGATCGTGGGTATAAACAATGCTTATCCGCACTGCGCCTGGTGCTGGGCGACGACCACGGCTGGCCGAACCTGACTCAGCTCGCCTGAAGGCTCGCACTGACATGATCGGGCGACAACCAGAGTGCGGCAGCCAAAGGCATCCTGGAAGTTCGAGCAAAGAGCGACCTCACCCCGGCCTCCCCTGCTTGCAGGGGAGGCCGGGGTGAGGTCGCTCTTTGCTATGAATAGTCTCTCAGAACTTGTACATCGCATTCAGATTGACCTGATTGCCACTGGTCGTTGTGCGATTGGTGCCGTTCGTCGTCGTGTCGAGGATGTCGTGAATGTATTCGAGGCTATAGGCAAACGAACCGATGGTGTACTGCACGCTTGCCGTTGGCTGGCGGCTCTTCAGCAGGCCGGTCGAGCCATTACCCAGCCAGGTGACCACGTCGTGCTCATTCGGCTTGCTGGTGGCATAGATGAAATTCGCACTCCAGTTCGGCGTGAATTTGTATCCCACTTGGGCATAACCGCCGCTGTCCCTGATATCGCCGAATTGCGAGAGGTCCCCGAAGAGCTGGCCGATGCCCTGGCCGGTGTAGAGCACAGCCTTGAGGACCCAAGACCCTGGGGTCCAGGCGCCGCCGAGTTGATAAGCATCGCTGGAGAAGGTGCGCTTGATCGGCGTTGGCTCCGTGCCACCCACGCCGGCGAGGTCGATCTCGCTGTAATGCGCGGCGACAAAGAGCAGCCAGTCGCCTTTCTGCGCCACTTCCACTTTGGCCTCGATCTGCGGGCGGAAGCCTGCATTGGCCGCGGACAGGTAATTGACGTTGCTGCCGGGACCATTCCACGCGCCTTCGAACGCGCCGAGATCAAACTGCCACAACGGTCCGGTGGAACCGTGGTTGAGATCCTGTAACCACACGATGCCAGGGAAACGCCAGCCGATGACGCCCGCGCCATAGCCAAGCGGGAATGCGATGTGGCTGAGCGAATCGGGCAAGTTCTCCAGCGGGAACATCAGATCCCACTGCTGGCCGATCCTTATCGTGCTGCCCGTCGTCGGATTGCTCAGCACCATGTAACCCTGGCGTAGGCGCGGCAGCGGCTGCTCCACGGAATAGGCACCGGTGCCGTTATCGCCGCCGAAGAAATCCATCTCCAGGTGCGCGCCGCCGATCCAGTCGCCGGCGACGGGAGCACCGGTCAGATCAAACAAGAAGCGCGTGTTGCGCACATCGACGCCGCTAAGCGAGCCACCCGATCCCGGTATGGGGTATTCGGCGTTCTGGCCGTTGCCGAACGTGAAGCTCTTGGTCTGACTGAAGGCGGTCGCATCGATGAAGCCGTGAAACGCAACCGACAGGCCCGGTGCAGTGGTGAAGGTCGGCGGTGCTGGTGCGGGCGCGGGGGGCGGCGGTGGGGCGCTCGCCTGCGCCTGGATTTGCGCCTGCTGCTGGGTTTGCTCGCCCGCCAGCCTGTTGATGCTGTCACGCAGTGACTGCAGATCCTGTTGTTGCTGGTTGAGTTGTTGCTGCTGTTTGGCGACCAGCGCCTTGAGCGCCTTGATCTCGTCCTGCTTCGACGTCGATTGCGCAAACAGCGGATCCGCTGCAGCCAGGCCCATGGCCGCGATCAGGGCGAAGAACAAAGGATGACGCTTCATGGCAGTTCTCCCACAACGGTTGAGCAGTGGAAATGCTGGAGCCGCTACATCGGCGGCCTCTCTACGAACATCTGAAATGCGCTGGTCCTCGAGCTGCCGAGTGCGCCGTCGGTCGAGGTCTCGACGCGGCGGCGCGAATCGGCCAATTGCCTTACCTGGGGGCGCCCGGCGCCCCGATCGGCAAGACCGTGCGCTGATGGTTCTCGTTGATCACTTCCGCGGCGGACAGATAGAACGCCAGTGCTGCCGTGATCAGGCCGCCGTAACCGCCAGCGACGTGCAGCGCACTCATGCCGGTCCATTCACCGGCCGCCAGCAGGAAGAAGGTGATCCACAGGGCGAGAAAAACGAGCTGCAGGGCACGCGCGGCTCGCAACGAAGCGACCCACATGTAAAACGTGAACACGCCCCATAGAAACAGATACCAGCCCACGAAAGCACCCGGCACCTTGTCATGCAGAAACAGAACGAACAAGGCAAACGACCACCAGAAAGCGCCGTAACTGATGAACGCCGTGGTGCCAAACGTATTGCCGCGCGGCAATTCCATCACACCGGCAATGATCTGCGCCGTGCCGCCATAGGCCAGCGCGACGGCCAGCACCATGTTCATCGCATCAGCGCTGAACCAGCCGGCATTGATCATGCTCAGCAACCACGTTGTCAACGCAAAGCCTGCCAGACCCAGCGGTGCCGGGTTTGAAAATTTTACCTGTGCCTGTTCATTGCTCATTGCACGAACCTCCCCAGGATTGCGTAAGAGTGAATGCTTTGTCGTGACCCGCCGCCGTTTAAGTTTTACTTACCGATGCGTGCAATCTCCCCTGCACTTGCGCCAGCCTGCTGCTTCACGCGACGGCTAACAGCTCTGATTGCCGAGCACGCCATTCGTGCGCATCAGCGCTTCGACTCCCCACGGGCCATCCAGCGAACATGGTTGGCGTAGCCTCCCGCTTGGCTCGAGCCGAGCATGCTCATGCTGCAGTGCGGGGCGCTATTCGCCAAAAGTCTAATGTCGACCAAAGTAGTACTCGCCGAAACGCTAAGCGGCGCATGACGCGGATACACTTTCTTGGGGCCAATGAGGTTTACAGGGATCGAATCGATGCCTGCCATCCAGCGTTGAGCCCGATCGTGCGTCTCGCGGAAAATCCATGGGTAACCACGGCATTTCAAAGACGGCCCGATGCGAATCTCGTGATCTGCGAACGCTCGCGCGGCACCTGACTTCCATGCACATCAAAATCTGCCACGACGCCAGCTGAGGAGTTCAGACATGTCCAAGGTCTATCCAGTCGATCCCGCGTTCGCGGCGAAGGCGCGTTTGCGCAAGGCGGATTACGAACAGCTATATGCCGAATCAATAAAGGATCCGGAAGCCTTCTGGGCTCGCATCAGCAAACGTCTGGATTGGACGACGAAACCCACGCTGATCCGTGACGTGTCCTTTGCACCGCAGGACCTGCACATCCGCTGGTACGAGGATGGCACGCTCAACGTTTCAGCAAACTGCCTGGATCGCCACCTCGCCGAGCGAGGAGACAAGACCGCGATCATCTTCGAAGGCGACAATCCCGATGAATCGCGGCGGATCAGCTATCGCGAACTGCATGGCGAAGTATGCAAGTTCGCCAATACGCTCAAGCAACAGGGCGTGACCAAGGGCGATCGGGTGGCGATCTACATGCCGATGATTCCCGAGGCCGCGGTGGCGATGCTGGCCTGCGCACGTGTCGGCGCCATTCACTCGGTGGTCTTCGGCGGCTTCTCGCCGGATTCGCTGGCTGGACGCATTGCCGATTTCACCGCCAAGTTGGTGGTGACCGCCGACGAAGGCGTGCGTGGTGGCAAGAAGATCCCCCTGAAGGCTAATGTCGACGCAGCACTGGAGCGTCCGGGCACCGAGAGTGTGGAGACCGTCATCGTGGTGCGCCGCACCGGCGCTACGGTGCCGATGAAGGTGCCGCGCGATCGCTACTACCACGTGCTGATGGAAGGTCAGTCGGCGGACTGCCCGGCTGAGCCGATGGAGGCCGAGCATCCACTGTTCATCCTCTACACGTCCGGCTCCACCGGCAAACCGAAAGGCGTCCTGCATACCTCGGGTGGCTACCTGGTGTACGCCAGCTATACCCACGAGCTGGTGTTCGACCTGCGCGAGGACGATGTCTACTGGTGCACCGCCGACGTCGGCTGGGTCACCGGACACAGCTACGTGGTGTACGGACCGCTCGCCAATGGGGCGACCACGCTGATGTTCGACGGCGTGCCGAACTATCCCGATTTCAGTCGTTTCTGGCAGGTGGTGGACAAGCACAAGGTTTCCCTCTTCTACACCGCGCCCACGGCAATCCGCGCCTTGATGCGCGAAGGCGAGGGGCCGGTGAAAAAGACTTCGCGTGCCTCGCTGCGCCTGCTTGGCTCGGTCGGCGAGCCGATCAATCCGGAAGCCTGGGAGTGGTATCGCCGCGTGATTGGCGACGATCGATGTCCCATCGTGGATACCTGGTGGCAAACCGAAACCGGCGGCATCCTGATTACCCCACTAGCGGGCGCCATCGATGCGAAGCCCGGTTCGGCGACCTTGCCCTTCTTCGGCATCAAGCCTGCGGTGGTCGATGCCGCGGGAAATCAGCTCGAAGGCCCATGCGAGGGCAACCTGATCATCACCGATTCGTGGCCGGGCCAGATGCGCACCGTGTACGGCGACCATCAGCGTTTCATCGAGACTTATTTCAGCGCCTATCCCGGCAGCTATTTCACCGGCGACGGCGTGCGCCGCGATGAGGACGGCTACTACTGGATTACTGGTCGCGTCGATGATGTGATCAACGTGGCCGGCCACCGCATCGGCACCGCCGAAGTGGAAAGCGCCCTCGTCGCGCACCCGAAAGTCGCCGAAGCGGCCGTGGTCGGCTGCCCGCATGAGATCAAGGGCCAGGGGATCTACGCCTATGTCACCCTGATCGCCGGTGAGCAGGGCACCGACGAGCTGCGCAAGGAACTGGTAGCCTGGGTACGCAAGGAGATCGGTCCGATCGCCACGCCCGACTACCTGCAATGGGCACCGGGTCTGCCGAAAACCCGTTCGGGCAAAATCATGCGGCGTATCCTGCGCAAGATCGGCGAGAACCAGCCCGATCAATTGGGAGATATCTCGACGCTGGCGGATCCGGGCGTAGTGAAGAGCCTTGTCGACGAGCGATTGATCAAGTAGCCGTGTATCGTCCATGCACTGGCTGACGGCGGAACGCGCAGGGTAAGGCGAGCCAGGCCTTTCGAGGATGCTTCGATGTTCGATGTCCTGATCGCCGATGACCATCCGTTGTTCCGCGATGCGTTGCTGCATGCGGTGATCAATGCCGTGCCGCAGGCACAGGTGCATAGTGCGGATGACGTGCACAGCCTGCTGACCCTGATCAGGCAGTACCCCGATGCCGACCTGCTGCTGCTCGATCTGCACATGCCCGGCGCACATGGCTATTCCGCATTGGCGCATATCAGAAGTCAGTACCCGGGGTTGCCCACGATCGTCATCTCCGGACATGAGGAACCCCAGGTTGCGCATCGCGCGCTGGCGCACGGGGCAGCGGCGTACGTGCCCAAGTCCAGCTCTGCCGAAGACATCGTGCGTGCTATCCATGCGGTACTCGACGGCGACGTCTGGCTGCCGCAACACCTGCTGGGTGGCGATACCGAACTCAAGCCTGACGAGGCCGACATGGCCACGCGCATTGCCGCGCTGACGCCGCAGCAGTTCCGCGTACTCACCATGATTGCCGAGGGTCTGCTCAACAAGCAGATCGCCTTCGAGCTGGATGTTTCCGAAGCTACGGTGAAAGCGCACATGACGGCGATCATGCGCAAGCTCGGCGTCAACAACAGGACGCAGGTCGCGCTCGCCACCAGTCATCTGGCGCTTGAGCCGGGCATGCTGCAGACGCTGCCGAATGACGGTTAGCAGACGTGTCCGTGCCGGCAGGCCGGGGCGCATGCGTCGATGCACCGCCGTCGTCGTTGACCGCTCCTCGCCCTGCGCGCAGGGCGAGGTTGGGAGGGGGTTGTTCGGGCTGGCGATGAGATCAAGAGCACCCCACCCCAAGCCTCCCCTGCAAGTAGGGGAGGGAGCAAAGACAAAGCGCGGCTAATGCGCGCCGCCGCAGTAGTCAAATCAAGACCGCGCTAACTGACCAGCTGCGTATCCCGCTGCTTGCGCAGCAACGCGGTGAGCAACGCGCGCAATGCAGCAGGCCGCACCGGTTTGTGCAGCAACGGATAGCCCAGCGCCCGGGCCCGGCGCTTCAAGTCGCTACTGCCGTCAGCGGTGATCATCGCGCCCGGTGGCGGGGGATCGCTGGCGCCGCAGAGCTGCTGCAGCGCATGTAACCCATCCACACCATCGGCGAGATGGTAGTCGGCAAGGATGAGGTCCACCGGGCCCCGCTTCAGCTGTGCTCGCGCTTGTGGCACGTCGCGCGCGATACGACACTCCACGCCCCAGCGCCGCAGCAGTGCACTCATGCCGTCGAGGATTGCCGCGTCGTCGTCCAGGCACAACACAGTCAGTGAAAGTTGATCGGGCCAGCCCACATTTTGGGTGACACGCGGGCGGCGCGCTTCGGCGACGCCACGTGGTGCTGTCACCGCAAAGCAGCTCCCATGCTGCTCGCGCGAATGAAGGCTGAGACGATGACCGAGAATCTCCGCAATGCGCTTGCAGATCGACAGACCCAGCCCGAGGCCCTTCTCGCCCCACGGCGATGGTCGATCCAGGCGCTGAAACTCTCCGAAGACGCGCGTTTGCTGTTCCCCGGCGATACCTGGCCCGGTATCCCAGACCTCAATACGTACATCGCCTCCGACACGCCGCGCACCCAGCAGTACGCCGCCTTCGCGGGTGTAGCGCAATGCGTTGGAGAGAAAATTCTGCAGGATGCGCCGCAGCAGTTGCGGGTCACTGCGCACGGCGAGCTTGGTACGAGCAACCCGCAGGCGCAATCCGCGGGGATCTGCCACCACGGCGAACTGCGCCTTGAGCGAATCGAACAGATCGGCAAGCGCGAACTGACTGATGTCCGGGTGGTAGCTGCCGGAATCGAGCCGGGAGGTATCGATCAATGCATCCAGCAAATCCCCGGCCGCGCCGAACGACACCTCGATGCGCTCGGCCAGCTGGCTGGCTTCTGCATCCAGCCCGGGGTGCTGGCGCAACGCCGAAGTGAACAGCCGCGCCGCGTTCAACGGCTGCAACAAGTCATGACTGGCGGCGGCGAGGAAACGCGTCTTGGACACATTCGCTGCTTCGGCGGCACGCTGTGCCTGCGCAGTGGCGGCCAGTGCATCGCTCAGTTCGGCGGTGCGGCGTTCAACGCGCTGCTCCAGCGTTTCATTCGCTTCGATCAGCGCCTGCTCGGCGTGCTTGTACGCGGTCACGTCCGAATAAGTAGTGACGTAGCCACCGCCGGGCAACGCACGCCCGCGCATCTCGATCGTGCTGCCGTCCGGGCGGACGCGCTGGAACAGATGCGGCGAACCCGCACGCATGTAGCCGATGCGCTTGGCCACGTAGACCTCAACTTCCTCTGGACCGCTCTCGCTGTGCTCGGCGTTCCAGCGCATCAGATCGGCCACTGGCACGCTTACGTACACCATGCCGTCCGGATAATCGAACATTTCGAGATAACGGCTATTCCATGCCACCAGGCGCATTTGCCCATCGACCACGCTGATGCCCTGCGACACGTGTTCCAGCGTGATGGAGAGCAGCTCGCGGTTGAAACGCAGCTCATGCGAGGCCTCGTCCATCAGCGCCATCGACTCGCCGATATCCAGGCCGGAACCGGACAACACGCCCATCAGGATGCGGCGCGCGCTGGCCGCACCGACGGCGCCAGCGAGAACCCGTTCGGTGTGCTGGATCAACGCTCGATCGGCGGCATCGCCTGGCTGCAACGGTTTGCCACGTCGCTGGGCGAACTCGTCGAACGCACGCTGGGTATGCCGCTCGCCGACGATACGCGTGGCAATCATGTGCAGGTCTGCCACTGCGACGCGCCCACGCCACTCACCCACCCGCGAAAGCTTGATCGCATGCGGATCGACGAACGTCGTACCGTGCAGCCGTTGCTCCAGGCTTGGTGGCCAGCGTAGCGACACGAATACCAGGCCGCCGATGTTGAGCAGCAGCGACCAGAACACGCCGTGCAATACCGGATCCCACCCATACAGGTGGAACAGCGCCTGCGGCCGCAACCACGCCAGCTCCATCGGTCCGTTGCGCAACCATGGCGCGGTGTGTTCCATCGCCGGCAGCAACAACGTATAGATCCATACGGCAAAGCCGGCGCCGAGGCCGATCGCCACGCCACGCCGACTCGCATCACGCCAGTACAGCGCGGCCACGATCGCCGGCGCAAACTGCGCGACGGCGGACAGCGACAGCAAACCGGTCGCTGCCAGGTTCTCCACATCGGCAGCCACGCGGTAGTAGGCGTACGCGGCCAGCGCCAGCATGACAATCGCGCAACGACGCACGCGCAGTACCCATTGCGAAAGATCGCGGCGCTGCTCGAGGCGCAACCACCGAATGCGCAACAACGCGGGCATCAACAGGTCGTTGCTGATCATGATCGACAGCGCCACCGTTTCCACGATCACCATGCCGGTGGCCGCGGAAAAGCCACCGATATAGGCCAGCAGTGAGAACGCGTTTGCGCCATGCGCCATGGTCAGGTTGAGCAGCCACGCATCCGAGGCGCCGTCCCGGACCGATGGCAAGAGCATGCCGGCAGCCAGGATCGGCAGCACGGCCGCACTCACGATCAACATGTACAGCGGAAACATCCAGCGCGCGTGCCGCAGATCTTTCGAATCGGCGCATTCCACTACACCGAGCAGGAACTGTCGCGGCAGGCAGAACATCGCGCAGAACGCCACCAGGGTCTGCGCAAGGAAACTCGGCGTCAGCAGATCCGCCGCATGGATCACCGGCAGTTTCAGCCCGGCAAACAGCCCTGGGCCATGCCCCCACGCGTACATCGCCAGCGCCACAAACGCAGCCAGTTTGATGAACGATTCCAGGGCGATCGCCAGCATCAGGCCGTGATGGTGTTCGCTCGCATCGATGCTGCGCGTGCCAAACAAGATCGCGAACAATGCAAGCAGCAACGCGCACCACAAGGCGCTGTCGCCACCCAACGAAGTCGGCATACCCACCCCGACGCCGCTGAGCACGCCGTAGGACATCGCGATGGCCTTCAACTGCAGTGCGAGGTACGGCACTACGGCGACGACCGCGATGACTGCCACCAGCGCGGCCAGACCGTGTGACTTGCCAAAGCGCGAGCTGATCAGGTCGGCGATCGAGGTGATGTTGCGCTGCATCGCCACCCGCACCAGACGCTGCAACAGGGGAAAGCCGACGATGAACAGCAGGGCCGGCCCCAGGTAGATCGACAGATACATCAGGCCGGAGCGCGCGGCCGTGCCCACCGCGCCATAGAAGGTCCATGACGTGCAGTACGACGCCAGTGCCAACGCATACACGATGGGCCGCAACCGCGGCAGGCCGGGATACAAGGTATGCCGATCGCCAAGCCACGCCACCAGGAACAGCAGCCCGGCATAGAGCAGCGATACAAGCATCAGCCAGCTCGCAATCAACGCGCGTCTCCCGGGATCTACCGGTGACCGCCCGGTCTGATCCATGCCCCTCGGGCGCTGCCTGAAGTGCGAGATCGCCGCCGGCAGCTTGCGACGACGCGTCCGCAGACGCTGGTGTTGGGCGGAAAGTAGCAGACCCCCCGAACGATGGCGAGAAGCTCGCCGGACAACCTCCGCGGAATGGCCGCCTGCCTTGTTGCGAGGGTTGTCGCTTTCCCACGCGCTGCGGCCCCCATTCGCATGACCAGAATCGTCAGCGCGACAGGTGATTCGCCTCTATCTTCGACGGGCGTCTGGGTGTATTCGACTAATGGCTAGTCCTTGCTACATTGACCCCTATGCCGGCTGGCGCGACCCTTGCCAGAACCCGCTCGGAGATAAGCCATGCACACTGCAGCCATCAAGCCCAGTCCGGCGGCCAGAATTCTCTGGATAGCGATCGCGATCATCGGCGCGTGGTGCCTTGGCGTGGTGGCGCTGCACCGCGGCGAACCCATCAACGCCATCTGGGTGGTGGCCGCATCGATCGCGATTTTCGTTATCGGCTACCGCTTCTACGGCAAATTCATCGAGCACCAGGTGCTGCAGATGGATCCCAGTCGTGCCCCGCCGTCGGTGTTGCGCAACGACGGCCTTGACTACGTGCCGACTGACAAATGGGTGGTATTTGGTCACCACTTCGCGGCGATCGCGGGCGCCGGTCCACTGGTGGGCCCGGTATTGGCCGCCCAGATGGGCTACCTGCCCGGCACCCTGTGGATCCTGTTCGGCGTGGTCTTCGCCGGTGCGGTGCAAGACTTCATGATCCTCGGCCTTTCATTGCGCCGCGATGGACGTTCGCTTGGCCACATGCTGCGCGAAGAGCTTGGCCCGGTACCCGGCGTCATCGCCATGTTTGGCGTGCTGGTACTGATGATGATCGTGCTGGCGGTGCTGGCGCTGGTGGTGGTGAAAGCGCTCACGCACAGTCCGTGGGGTACCTTCACTGTGGCTTGCACGATTCCGATTGCGCTGCTGATGGGCGTGTATCTGCGCTGGTTTCGTCCGGGGCGGATCCTTGAGGTGTCCTTGATCGGCCTGGTGTTGTTGCTCGCCTCGATCTGGTACGGCGCCAGCGTAGCCGCCTCGCCTACGCTCGCTCCGATCTTCGATTTCGACGCCAAAGCCCTGGCATGGCTGCTGATCGCTTATGGCTTTTGCGCGTCGGTGCTGCCGGTGTGGCTGTTGCTGGCGCCGCGCGACTATCTCTCCACCTTCCTCAAGATCGGCACCATTGCGCTACTGGCGCTGGCGATCTTCCTCGCCGCACCGACCTTGCAGATGCCGGCGGTGACAAAATTCATCGACGGCACCGGTCCGGTATTCCAGGGCAATCTGTTCCCGTTCCTGTTCATCACCATCGCGTGCGGCGCGGTCTCGGGTTGGCATTCGATCATCGCCTCGGGCACCACGCCCAAGCTGATCGCCAGCGAGGGGCAAGCCCGTTTGATCGGCTACGGCGGCATGCTGATGGAGGCGTTCGTGGCGATCATGGCGTTGATTGCCGCCGCCTCGTTGCACCCGGGCGTGTACTTCGCGATGAACGCGCCCAGCGCACTGATCGGCACGACCGTGGAGCAGGCGGCCAGCACCATCAGCCAATGGGGCTTCGTGGTGACCCCGGACGAGCTGCTGCAGACGGCGAAGAACATCGGCGAACACAGCATCCTCAGTCGCGCTGGCGGTGCGCCAACGCTGGCGGTGGGCATGGCCCAGCTGCTGCACAACTTGATACCCGGTACGCAAATGATGGCGTTCTGGTACCACTACGCGATCCTGTTCGAGGCACTGTTCATCCTGACCACGGTGGACGCCGGCACGCGCGTCGGCCGCTTCATGATCCAGGAGATCGTCGGCCTGATGTACAAGCCGTTGCAGGCGACCGAATCGTGGACCGGCAACCTGCTCGCCACGGCGATCTGCGTGGGCCTGTGGGGATACTTCCTGTATCAGGGCGCGGTCGATCCGCTGGGTGGCATCAACACGCTATGGCCGCTGTTCGGTATCGCCAACCAGATGCTGGCCGCGATTGCGCTGATGCTGGCAACGGTGGTTACGGTGAAGCTGAAGCGCGAGCGCTATGTGTGGGTGCCGGGCATTCCCGCCATCTGGCTGATCATCTGCACGGTCACCGCCGGTTGCGAAAAGCTGGTCGGCCCGATCAGTTTCACCGCTGCAGCGCAGAAGTATGCAAGCTCGCTGCAGAGTGGCCAGTTGCTTGCTCCCGCCAAGAGTGCCGAGGAAATGCAGCGGATCATTACGAACAATTATGTGGACATGGCGCTGACCGGCATCTTCGTACTGCTCATCGTGACGATGTTCGCCTTCTCCTTACGCGCCCTGGTTCAAGCTTGGCGCATCAACCATCCGACCGCCCACGAGGAGCCCTACGTGGCGCTGGCCAGCGTGGCAAACTGAGCAATGATGATGAAGACGCGTTGGCAAGCCTTTCGAAAATGGGCGGTGCAAACCGCCCGCCTGTGCTGTGGCGTGCCCGACTACGATGTCTACGTGCGGCATTTGCGCGAACACCATCCCGAACGCAAGGTGCCGACTTACCCGGAGTTCTTCAGGGAGCGGCAGATCGCGCGCTACAAGGGCACCGGGGGCCGATGCTGCTGATGGCGGCTTTCGCGGCGACTTGATCGCGGGAGATGTTCTGCGCGCCTTCGCAGCAGCGCGCTTGTCTTGAGTCTGGAGATCGCCCCACGGGCACCTCGAATGACCCGTTACCCCCAAGCTCGTCATCCCTGCGAAGGCAGGGACCCAGTGACCTCAAGTTCCTGAGGAGCAAGGGCGCTGAGTTGACCAGCTTCGCTGTTGAAAAGCGCCTTCCACCTTCGCAGGAATGACGGGCAAAGGGCGGTTTGTGCTTTGCGGGGCGCCTTTTACGCGCCCTGCGCCACAGGATGCGCGGCTCACCGCAGCCGTCGACCCCGTTTCGACACCAGCTAATGAGTAAGGCAAAAGAGTGCCGACACCCGGGGGCGGTCATCTTGCTGAAACAAAGATAAACGAACATATATTTGCCTTGACAAATATATTTTTGCCAATAAAATGCGCCGAATGATGCAGAAACGCTCTCCGATCGATACCGCTGCCGACACGCCCGCGACCTCCCCCAACAGCTTGAGCATGTTGCTGTCCATGGTGCGTTCCGAATTGGTGCGCGCGATTGAGGCGGAATTCGCCAGCCAGAATGTGGACCTCAGCTTCACCCAATACCTGATCCTCAAGAGGGCGCAGCAACTGGGTCCTGTGTCGGCGACCGAACTGGCCCGCGCAGTGGAACTGGATGGTGGTGCGATGACCCGTCAACTCGATCAGCTGGAGCGCAAGGGTTACCTGCGCCGCTGCCCGCATGCGCAGGATCGCCGCGCGTTGCGCATCGAACTGACCGACGCCGGCCATTCGATGTGGCAGGACACAGCCTTCGCCTGCAGCGATCGCGTCACGGTCGCAGCACAGCGTTCGCTGGACAAGACCGAAAGTGCGCAACTGCATGACTACCTTGAGCGCGTGTTGCTGGCGCTCCGCGACAAGAACTGACCTCTTACTTTTTCTGGATTTCCCCCATGCGCCTGCATCTTCTTGCGGCAGCCACTGCTCTGACTCTCGCGCTGGCCGGTTGTGCCAGCAGCGGCGGCCTGCATCCCGATGGCACGCCGATCGATCCCTCCTCGCTCAAGGCCGAGCGCAGCCTGGCGAAGTTGCAGGTTTCCCCGGCGGCGTGGCCGCAGGCGGACTGGTGGACGGGCCTGGGTGATCCTCAGCTCAGCGCGTTGATCGCCGAAGCGCTCCACGACAATCCGAATCTCGCGGTGGCTGACGCGCGCGCGCGTCAGGCGCAGGCGGAAGCCGGTATCGCCAATGCGGCGCGAAGCCCGACGCTGGGTGTCGGCGCCGCCGTGGATGCAACGCGCTTGCCGGGCACGGCGTTCCCGCCGAGCTTCGGTGCGGGACACTACGCACCGGCCGAGTACCTCTATGCCAGCTTCAAATGGGATCTGGATCTTTGGGGCGGCAAGCGTGCCGCCTGGGAAGCGTCCCTGGGCCAGGCCCGTGCGGTGGAGATCGAGGCGCGCGCCGCGCGCATCGAATTGTCCGGCAATGTTGCGCGCGCTTACGTGCAACTGGGGTACGCCTATGCACAGCAGGACGTCGCGCAGGCCGAGCTGGCGCGTGCGCAGGAAGCGCGCACGCTGACTCAGCAGCGCGTTGCTGCCGGCATCGACAATCAGCTTCAGCTCAAGCAAACCGACTCCGAGGTGGCTAGCGCGCAAGGGCAGCACGCGGTTGCCGATCGTGCGGTCGATGCCGCGCGTTCCACGTTATCCGTGTTGCTCGGCAAGGGCCCGGACCGCGGGCTCGACATCACCCGTCCGCAGTTGATGCAACCATCGATGTTGGCGGTGCCGGCGAACCTGCCGGTCGACCTGCTCGGTCACCGTGCAGACCTGGTGGCTGCGCGCTGGCGCGTCGAAGCGGCCGATAAAAACATCAAGGCGGCGAAGACCGAGTTTCTGCCGAATATCAGCCTCAGCGCGCTCACCGGATTCCTCGCCGTTGGCAAGGGCGTGAATCCGCTGCAGATGCCGGCACGTTTCTACAGCGTCGGCCCGTCGATCAGCCTGCCGATCTTTGACGGCGGCCGCCTGCGCTCCAACCTCAACGGCTCCGATGCGCAGTACGACCTGGCCGTTGCGCAGTACAACCAGACGCTGGTCGGCGCACTCAACGAAGTGTCCGACGACTACGACGCGGTGAATTCGATCCAGCTGCAAGTGGAAGCCGAACAGCGCGCACTGGATGCCGCCAGCGACGCCTGGAAACTCGCCGAGCTGCGCTACAAGGCGGGCATTGGCAGCTATCTGGAAGCGCTCAGCGCGCGTCAGCAATTGCTGGTTGCCGAACAGCGCATGGCGTCGCTGCATGCACAGCAAACCGATATTTCGGTGCAACTGATTCAGGCGCTCGGCGGCGGCTATCGCCCGCAAGCCGATGCCGAACTTTCTTCTCTTACATCCCATCGTTCCTGAGGCAGCCCCATGTCCAGCCAGAATCCCACCGCGGCCGACAACGCCACTGCTCAGAGCGGTCCCGCCCAGAGCACGCCACCGCAGAGTGCTGCCGTCCCGCCCCCCACGAAAAGCTCGCGCGGCCTGTTGTTGCGCGTGCTCGTGCTGATCGTGCTACTCGGCATCATCGGCTGGGCGCTGTGGTATTTCCTCGAGGGCCGCTGGTACGAGGGCACCGACGATGCCTACGTCAACGGCAACGTGGTGCAGATCACCCCGCAGATCGCCGGCACGGTGGTCAGCATCGGCGCCGATGATGGCGATCGGGTACACACCGGCGACGTACTGGTGCAGTTCGATCCCAGCGACGCCGACGTGGCATTGGCCGAAGCCAAGGCCAACCTCGCCAACACCGTGCGCAAGGTGCGCGGGCTGTACAGCAGTGTCAACGGTGCTCAAGCCGACGTAGCTGCGCGCCAGACTGCGGTGGACAAGGCGCGTGCCGACTACAACCGCCGTCGCGATCTAGCCAAGTCTGGTGCGATCTCGGCGGAGGAGCTGTCACATGCCAGCGATGCGCTGAACACGGCCGAAAGTGGCCTTATCACGTCCCAGCAGCAGTACCAGACCAGCAAAGTGCTGGTCGACGCTACCGTGGTTGCCTCTCATCCCGACGTACAGGCCTCCGCGGCAAAGTTGCGTGCCGCGTTCCTCGAAGACGTGCGTACCACCCTGGTCGCTCCGGTAGACGGCTATGTGGCCAAGCGCTCTGTGCAGGTCGGCCAGCGCGTGCAGCCGGGTGCGCCGCTGATGGCGGTGGTTCCGCTACATGGTGTGTGGATTGATGCGAACTTCAAGGAAACCCAGCTTGCCAAGATGCGCCTCGGCCAGCCGGTCGAAATTGATTCCGATGTCTACGGTGGCTCGGTGAAGTACAAGGGCTCGGTGGAGAGTCTCGGCGTCGGCACCGGCAGTGCGTTCTCGCTGCTACCGGCGCAGAACGCCACCGGCAACTGGATCAAGATCGTGCAACGCATTCCGGTACGCGTGGTGTTCACCGATCCGCGGGAACTGGACCAGCATCCGCTGCGCCTGGGCATGTCGCTGAAAGTGGACGTCAACCTGCACGATCAGAGCGGCCCGACGCTGGCACAGCAATCGCCGACGCAGCCGCTATTCAGCACCGACATTTACAAGCAGCAGCTGGCGAAGGCGGATGTGGCGATCGCGCAGATCATCCAAGCCAACATGGGTAGCGAAAAACAATAAAGCTCCCTCCCCTGCTCGCAGGGGAGGGTTGGGGTGGGGTGCTCTTGATCTTCCGCGCAAGCTCGGACAACCCCCTCCCAGCCTCCCCTGCCAGCAGGGGGAGGAGCCAAATCACCAAGCAGTACAAACCCCCTCACTGACCGACGCTCATGACCGTTCAATTCCGTCCACCCAACCTGGTACTGGCCACGATCGGTCTTTCGCTGGCCACCTTCATGCAGGTGCTGGATACGACGATTGCGAACGTGTCGTTGCCGACCATCGCCGGCAACCTCGGCGTCAGCAACGACCAGAGCACGTGGGTGATCACCTCGTTTGCGGTGAGCATGGCGATCTCGCTGCCGCTGACCGGTTTTCTCACCCGCCGTTTTGGTGAGGTGAAGTTGTTTGTCTGGTCTACCCTGCTGTTCGCGCTGACGTCGTTCCTGTGCGGCATTTCGCAAAGCATGAGCATGCTGATCGTGTTCCGCGCGATCCAGGGCGCCGTCGCCGGCCCGATGTATCCGATCACCCAGAGCATGCTGATCGGCATCTACCCGCCGGCCAAACGCGGCATGGCGCTGGCACTACTGGCAATGGTCACCGTGGTGGCGCCGATCGCCGGCCCGATTCTCGGTGGCCTCATCACCGACAATTATTCGTGGCCGTGGATCTTCTTCATCAACGTGCCGATCGGCATCTTCGCCAGCATGGTGGTGGCGAACCAGATGAAGGGCCGGGTGGAGACGACCACACGTCCGAAGGTCGACTACGTCGGATTAATTACTTTGATCATCGGTGTCGGCGCACTGCAGATCGTGCTGGACAAAGGCAATGACGAGGACTGGTTCAACTCGACTTTCATCATCATCACCAGCATCGTTTCGGCAATCAGCATCGCGGTCTTCCTGATCTGGGAGTTGACCGACAAGGATCCGATTGTCGACCTGAGACTGTTCCGCCATCGCAACTTCACTTTTGGCACGCTGGCGCTGGTGTTTGCCTACGCGGCATTCTTCGCGATCGGTTTGCTGGTTCCCCTGTGGCTACAGCGCAACCTCGGTTACACCTCCACTTGGGCCGGTTACGCGACCGCGCCACTGGGCATCATTCCGGTGCTGCTGACGTTCATCGTCGGCAAGTACGCGACCCGAATGGACCTGCGCGCGGTGGCATCGGCGGCTTTTATCGTGATGGGCGCGACCTGCTTCCTGCGCTCAGGCTTCTATCTGGATATCGATTTCTACCACGTGGCGATGGTGCAGCTGTTGCAGGGCCTGGGCGTGGCGCTGTTCTTCATGCCGATCCTTACGATCCTGCTGTCCGACCTGAAGCAGAATGAAATCGCCTCCGGTTCCGGCCTGGCCACGTTCCTGCGTACGCTGGGCGGCAGTTTCGCAGCGTCGATCACCACCTTGCTGTGGGATCGTCGCGCGGTACTGCATCACGAACGACTGGCCGAACAGATCACCCCCTACAGCCCCACCACACAGGCAGCGATGAGCCAGCTCGGCCAGGGCAATCCTCAACTCGGTGGCAGCGTCATCGACGGGATGATCACCCAGCAGGGCTATCAGATCTCGTTCAACGAGGTCTTCCACTTGCTGGGCTGGGTGTTCTTCGGACTGGTGTTTGTGATCTGGCTGGCCAAGCCGCCATTCGTCGCAAAAGCCGGCGCTGCTGCCGGCGGTCACTGAGCGAGCAGATCGGCAGCACATTCGGCGCGAAAGGGTCGGCTGTAGAGCGCGTTGGGACGAACGCTACAGATCGAAACCGATGCCCACCAGCGCCATCGTCTCGCCGCGATTGGGGACGTGCAGATCCCCATTGGAGATGTGGCGAATCTGGAAGCTGAAACGTCGCCCCTGCCAGCCCAGCGTGGTGACGAATTCGTAGGGGCTGCTCAACGCCTGCGTGCGCGCGCTCTGCACGGCTGGCTGAAAGCTGAAAAACAGCCGTCGATACCAGTTGTCCGCGTCGCCGTAGTGAAAGCGTACGCCACCGGCCAGAATCCATGCATCTTCCCTGGTGGACGGATCACTGTAACGATAATGGGCGATGTCGCGACCGTTGATCCAGCCTAGTGAGGCATCAGGCGACCAGCTGAATCGGCTGCCGCCGATATAGTGATCGTCGAACACGCTCTCGACAAACACTGTGTTGCTGCCATAACTATCCATGTAGCTGCGCCCACCCTGGATTTCCAGGTGAGCGGCAGCAGCAGGTAACGACAGCGAGACTAGGGAGATCCAACATAGAGCGCCGCCGATGGCGGCGCGAGATTGCTTGGCAGGCAGGCGCATAGGGAGCCTATCGAGCTAGGGTTAATGTTGTTTGTGTACCCTATAGTTCACTAAGTCATGTTGCGAGTAAGTGAAGCCAATCAGGGACATGCACAATGCGGACCAAGCCTCCGCATGACGCGGTACCTGCGCGGGAACGTATTCTGCATACCTGGTCGCAAGCGCTTCAGCGCCCTGCGGTTTATTCAGCACACTCTCAAGCACCTCCGGATCCAGACGCATGCCACCTACTGCTGCCAGCAGGCCTTCACTGACCGAAGGACCGATCGCTCGCACGCTGCTGCTGTTCTCGCTGCCGATACTCGGCGCCAACGTGCTGCAGTCGCTGAACGCGTCGGTCAACATGGTGTGGATCGGCCACTATCTCGGCGAAGCCGCGCTGACGGCGAGCGCGAACGTGAACCTGGTGCTGTTCTTCATGCTCGGGCTGGTGTTCGGCATCAGCATGGCCAACACACTGCTGGTCGGTCAGGCGGTTGGCGCGAAGAATATCGATCAGGCCAAACGCGTCGTCGGCACCAGCGTCGGCTTCTTCATCGCGCTGTCGCTGGCGGTGGCGATATCCGGTTACCTGTTCACGCCACAGATTCTCGCCGCCATGGGCACACCGGCAGATGCTCAGCCGTTTGCGATTGCGTACATGCGCATCATCTTCCTGGCGCTGCCGTCGATGTACTTCTACAGTTTCCTGATGATGACGCTGCGCGGCGCCGGCGATTCGCGCACGCCGTTCCTGTTCATGCTGCTGTCGGTAGGGCTCGACATCGCGCTGAACCCGCTGCTGATCTTTGGCATCGGCCCATTCCCGAAACTCGGCATCGCCGGCTCGGCCACCGCGACGCTGATCGCGCAAACCGTTGCCTTGGCGGCACTGATCGCCTGGATGTACCGGCGCAAGCATTTTCTCTGCCTGCATCGTGGAGAGCTGCACTATCTGAAACCGGATCTCGCGATATTGCGCGCGCTGGTGCTGAAGGGCCTGCCAATGGGTCTGCAGATGGTGGTGATCTCCTCCGCCGCGCTGGTGATGATCAGCCTGGTCAACGCCTACGGTTCGCAGACCACCGCCGCCTACGGCGCCGCGCAGCAGTTGTGGACCTACATCCAGATGCCCTCGCTGGCGATTGGTGTGGCGGTGTCGGCCATGGCCGCGCAGAACGTGGGAGCGAAGCGCTGGGACCGGGTGTCGCGGATTGCCATCGTCGGCCTCGGCTACAACGTGTTGCTGACCGGCACCCTGGTAGCCATCATCTATCTGTTCAACCACGGCGCGCTCGGGTTGTTCCTGCCCAATGATGGCGCCGCGATCACCATCGCGCAGCACCTCAATGCGATCGTGATCTGGTCGTTCATTTTCTTCGGCTTGAGCTTCGTGCTGTTCGGCGTGGTGCGCTCCACCGGCGCCGTGATGCCACCACTGGTGATCCTGATCATCGCGCTGCTGGGCGTGCGATTGCCCTTTGCCTGGCTGCTGCGCGGCTACATCGGCGCCAACGCCGTGTGGTGGAGCTTCCCACTGGGCTCGCTGGTGACCCTCATATTGACCGTGGCGTATTACCGCTGGGGCGGCTGGCGCAAGGCGCACATGCTTGGCACCGATGGAGCGCAGGTGGAATCGATCACGGCGGCATGAAGCCGGAGTTGTATTGATGCCTTGGTCATTGTCCGGATACGGGCAATGAACATGCATATTTCGGCACCGCTTCAGCGGAAGCTGGGTCGCCGACGGACCAATCAATCGTCCAGATTATTGGGTTCGCCTTTCCAATGACCGATGGCCAGATGGAGCGCAAGCAAGCCAAAGACCAGTTCCAGACTCTTGAACGGATGCGCGAGCTCTCGCACATACGGGGATATGCCGAGAAAGCTGGCGAACAAGGCGATGTCGACCGACCACCCTTCCCAGGTCAGTGGTTGCCTGTAACCCCACCCGTAGGCTCTGGCTGCGTACCAGTACCGATGTTCATCGGCCATGCGTCACCCTCTGTTGTGATCTGACGCCTAGGTCAAGGCGCGGCAGTCGGCTTGAAGTGTAATTCGGGGTTGGCTCACTGCGCCGCCCCGCAGACCAGGGTTTGATGCCTTGTTTCGTAGCAGAGCCCTATCGCTCCTGCTCGCATAACTCGAGGTGCAATGTCAGCACGAGGCACAGTAGAT
>Ga0302305_1000207_pt1 | contig 39389 bp, 68 predicted proteins | sample III_Palsa_E2_3_FD_198764 | JGI IMG/M metagenome (GOLD analysis project Ga0302305, IMG submission 198764) | Peat permafrost microbial communities from Stordalen Mire near Abisko, Sweden - III_Palsa_E2_3 | ecosystem: Environmental > Terrestrial > Soil > Palsa > Peat permafrost | place: Sweden... | reverse complement strand
TTATTCAACCAGCGGTCAAGAAGCTTTACACGCTCGGTAATGGCGTGATGAAGAACTATTCGCCCCTTGCGGACGGCAAGAAAGTCCTTCAGCCGCGGAAGTTTGAGATTCACTTCCAAAGCGTTATCGGAGCGCCGACGCCATGAGAAAAACCAAAACGCTCGTGATCGAATCGGCGGGTCGCGATCACGGCAAGATGTTCCACATTACCGAGCTCCCGGCATCGCAGAGCGAAGCATGGGCGACGCGCGCCTTGTTCGTCATGATGAATTGCGGCGTCGAGATCCCGGACGATCTTCTGTCGGCTGGTCTCGCGGGCATCGCCGCCATCGGCATCAAGTCGTTGTCGAAGGTGCCGTATGAACTGGCCAAACCGCTCTTTGACGAGATGATGGATTGCATCGCGATTGTTCCTGATCCGAGGCAACCGCTTGTCAAGCGCGGGTATGGCGGTGTCGGCCCGATCATCGAGGATGACATCGAGGAAGTGTCGACGCGGCTGCAACTACGGAAGGCTGTGCTCGAATTGCACCTTGATTTTTTTCTAGCCGCCGCCCGCTCAAAATCAGACGAGGCGGCAGCAGCGACGAAGGCCTGATTGAGTACGCGAACATCCCGCGTTCGATCGGTACGGTCGTTTCTCGGAAGTACGCCACGCTCCACGAATTGCAGACAGTGTTCGGCGCAGAGGATCTTTACGATCTGCTCGAAATCATCGTGGTCGACGGGCGTAACGAGCACGTGCTCAGCACGCGGAAAGAGTAGGTCACTGGAATGGCTTGGGCTTGCCATGCGGGTAAAGGCAGGCTTGATATACCTGATTTGCAAGAGCAGGGCCGCCGGCATTTACAAAGCCGGGGTCTGAGTAGACCAGATTGACGATCTGCTTGCCCTGCTCGATAGAGATTCCCCATGCCGACGATGCGGTGATCGTATTGAGCGCTGTTTTCGGTGGCCAGTTGCTGTCTCGGCCTTGAGCGACCATCTGATAAGCCATTCCGAGTCTCATGCAGTGGTCCTGCTGCGGTGGAGCCTGTTGAGCGATCGCGCAGACAGGCGCGAGCAAGGCCAAGAAAAACGTCTTTTTCATCATTTTTGCTCCTGAGTTGGGGTGATACAAAGTCTAAGGGATATTCATGGCCGGCACTGTGATCGACGCGCTGTTCGTGACACTCGGCTTGGACGCCAAAGCATTTATTACCGGCAAGAATCAGGTAACGGACGCCACTAAAAAGCTGTCGGCCGAAGAAACTAAGGCCACGAAGGACATCGAGACGCGGAACAAAGCCGCCGCAGAGTCGTTCAAGAAAGTGCGCAATGAAGTCCTGGCACTGCTCGCGGTCTTCACCGCCGGCATGGGCCTGAAGGACTTCACCGAAAGCACCATCGGCGCGGCGGTCAATCTTGGCTATATGGCCAAGAATCTGCAGATGAGCACGCAGGACCTGTCTGCATGGCAGCGCGCAGCAGAACGGGCGGGCGGTAGCGCAGAAGGTATCACGAACACGTTGCAGGACTCCCAGCAGCAGATCGCCGGATTTCGCTTAGGTAAGGTCAGTGATCAGATCCAAATGTTTCTGCGCTTCGGCGGGAAAACCAGTGATCTGAAGGATGGGAATTCATTCCTGCTCGCGCGCGCCAAGATCGTTCAGAACCTGTTCAATGTCGATCCGGCCCGCGCTAAATATGTTGCTCAGGCAATGGGCATCAGCGGTGAAGAGTTCAATTTCATCAAGCAGGGACCCCAGGCGATTCTCGCTTTGGTTGCTGCTCAGGAAAAGAATTCAGCGATCACCGAGAAGCAGGCCGAGCAGGCGCTAAAACTCAAGAATGCGTGGCTTGATCTTCGTGACCGGCTGCAGTACGTCGGGACGACGATCCTGCTCGAACTGATTCCGGTATTCGAAACGTGGCTGCAGAAACTGCAAAAGATGGCTGACTGGGTGGCTGATCACAAGGCCGATATCAGTCTGTGGGTTGAGAACGCAGTGACATCGGTTCAGAAGTTTGTCCAATGGGCAGATAAGGCGGCAGATTCGGTAGGTGGCTGGAAGAACGTTCTGATCGCACTGGCTGCGCTGAAGATACTCTCGATTGCCACCCCTTTGCTCCAATTAGCCGCAGCGCTATCCGGGGTTGGCGGCGGTCTCGCATCAATCGCCCTATCTGGACCCGGCGCGATTGCTGCTCTTGCTGGCGTGGCGGTTGCTGCTGAACTGGCACGAAAATCTGCGTTCGATAAAGCGATTGCCGCAGGCCCGAACCATGACCAGTATGTCGCCGAAGCAATGGCTGGCGGCATCGTCACGCCGGATGTAGCCCCGCCTCCTGCCGGGGGTTTCGGCAAGTTAGGTGAATTGTTTAAGCAAGGCCCGCATGCGCCTCGCGGCATTCGAAACAACAACCCTGGCAATATCAGATACGGTGATTTCGCCTATAAGAATGGCGCAACAGGGAGAGACAGCGGCGGGTTCGCCATATTTCCGTCAATGGAAGCAGGAGTAGCTGCCCAGCGCGCGCTTCTGCAAAACTACCTTCTGCAAGGTAACGACACGATTCGGAAGGTTGTGAGCAAATATGCGCCGTCAAGCGAAAACGATACTTCTGGCTACATCGCGGAAGTATCGAGGAAGCTTGGAGTCGGAGCCGACCAGAAGCTCTCTTCGGCAAATATTGACGCTCTTTCTAGTGCTATTTTCGCGCGCGAAGTCGGAGCCAAGAATGCCGCTGATCTGGGTTCTGCTGCAGCCAGAGCTAATGCCGGCTTGATCGCTTCTCAGTCGGCCGGCGCTAGAGGTGCTGGTTCATGGGCGTCTCGGGTGTCGAGCATGACGTCGAGTGCCGAGACAAACATCAACGGCCCGATCACGATCCATACGCAGGCCACCGACGCGCAAGGCATTGCGAAAGAGTTCGGTAAGGCCGTTGGCAAATACAGCTTCACCGTTCCGCAGGCAAATACAGGGCTCACGTAATGGCAAATGGAATTCCGGCTCTGCTCGGGCAGCTTGCCAATGTCACGAACACGGCCGTGCTGCTGGTTGCGGATGCCCTGAATGTCATCGGCCTTTTTGCTGGTCCGCAATGGGGCATCTTTAATCAAGACGGAACGCTGGCCTTGGAGCCGGATTCCATGATCAGCCTGGATTTCAAACGGGACTGGAAAATTCCGAATTACCCAGTCGAAGAGGGCTCGTTCCAGTCTTATAACAAGGTTGCATTGCCGAGCGATACGCGGATTCGTCTATCAAAAGGCGGCACGGTAGCGGATCGGCAGGCGTTTCTTGATCAGGTTGCCGCGGTCGCCGAATCGCTTGATCTGTTTGACGTGGTGATGCCGGAGGGAGCGTTGATTCAGAACGTCAACTTCGTCAGCTACGCGCTGCACCGGACCTCGACGAACGGCGTTGGCCTGATCTCTGTCGATCTTGAACTTGAGGAAGTCAGGGAGACGGCCACGGCAACGTTTTCAAACACGGCTGCTCCGAGTGGCGCTGATCCGGTGAGCACCGGGAGCGTCCAGCCGCAAACGCCAACCACCGCACAATCGGCAGCCGCGAGTCAGTCACAATAGCCATGCAAATCATCCCGATCAACGACGTCTTTTCGCAGACGATTCCTTCGGTGCAGCTTGGCGGTCAGAACACGCAAATCAATCTGTACCAAAAGAACAACAATCATCTGTACTGCGATGTGTCTGTCAATAATTCACCGATCATTACTGGCGTTCTTTGCCTGAACATGGTTCGGATTGTGCGGAGCGCGTACTTGGGATTTATTGGCGATCTGATGTTTATCGACCAACAGGGAACGTTCACGCCACCGAGCACGGGTCTCGACCCTTCGTCGCCCGGTCTTGGTACGCGGTTCCTGCTCTGCTATTTGACCCCGGCAGATCTAAATGGGGCGGCTTGATGGCCTTCACCCAGAAACAGATTCAGCTCACGATAGGGCTTGGCACCGGCCAATTTGGTGACACGGGCGCCAACACGGTAACGCTCACGGGTTTGCGCATCAAGGCTGAGATTCAGCAGTTCGGCGGCGACGCGATGCCGCAAGTCCAGTTGTTGGTCTATGGCCTGCCTCCCGCCATGATCAACCAGTTGACGACAATCGGCCCGATCAACTCGGCAGTGATGTATCAAAACTCGGTGCTGATCGCGGTGGGCGACGCGGATTCGGCGCTCACAACGATCTATAACGGGACGATCTGGCAGGCGTGGGGGGATTACAACCAGATCCCCGACACGGCGCTGAATATCGCCGCGGTAGGCGGTCTCGCCGCTTCACTCAAGCCGGTGGGCGCGTCCAGCTATCCCGGCGCCGCTGATGTCGGGACGATCATGCAATCGCTGGCGACGATGGCCGGATTGAACTTCGTGAACAACGGCGTCTCAGTGCAGTTGTCAAACCCGTATTTCCCGGGAACGGCTCTCGCTCAGATACGGGAGTGCGCGCAGGCGGCGGACATCAACTTCGCAATCGATGTCGGCACGTTGCAAATTTGGCCGAAGGGCGGGGCGCGCAACACATCGACGCCGGTTATTTCCACGGCAACGGGGATGGTTGGTTATCCGACGTTCTCAAGTAACGGCCTGATGGTCACGACGATATTCAATCCATCGGTCGTCATAGGCGGGTTGGTTCAGGTGCAAAGCTCGATCCCAGCGGCTTGCGGTCAGTGGATCGCGACGCAGATATCTCATTCGCTTGAAAGCGAAATGCCTGGCGGTCAGTGGTTCACGCACATTCTTGGAGTGCCGTTCAGTGGTTAATCCGGTCGGATATCTAGGCACTGCGGAAGCGACAGACAACGGCTCGGACTACAACGCCAACACGTTTCTGGTCTGGTCGATTCTGGCGCGCGTGCGCACGATGCAACCATGCCAAGTGTTGAGCGTGACGAACGCCGGTGGGGTCTCGCCGGTGGGCTTTGTGAGCCTGCAACCGCTGGTGAATCAGCTTGATGGATATAACAACGCGGAGCCGCACGGGCCGCTTTACAACGTACCGTACTTCAGACTTCAGGGCGGCGCGAACGCAATCATCATTGATCCACAAGTTGGCGACATCGGCTTTGCTGGGTTCGCTGATCGCGATATCTCAAGCGTGAAGGCCACGAAGGCGCAAGCTAATCCGGGCAGCAAACGTCGTTTCTCGATGTCGGATGCGGTCTACTTCGGCGGGATATTGAACGGAACGCCGAGCCAGTACATCGCGTTTAGCTCGACCGGCATTGCTGTGACGTCGCCGACCCAGATTACTTTGACGGCGCCGGTCATAGTCAACAACGCATCGACGTCTTTCACGGTCAACTCGCCTCAATCAAACTTTAGCGGCGCTGTGATTATCCAAGGCCTGTTGTCGTGGCTCGCTGGCATGACGGGCAGCGTCGGTAGCGGAGTCGCATCGCTGATTACAGGTGCGGTGCAGTTCGTCGGGTCTATCACTTCAAACGGCCATGCGATAGACAGCACGCACCAGCATACCGCCTCGGGCGGAACGGGCCTCGGTGGCCCTCCGCAATAGTCTCTTGCGTACAAGGAAATGCGATGAACAGTTTGTACTTGAATCCATCGACATGGGATCTTGCCGTTGATAGCTTTGGGAATATTGCCGTTGCGTCGGACCCGTATGCTCTAGCTCAGAATGCTGCCACGGCATGCCGGACGTTCATAAATGACGTGTATTACGATCAAACGGTGGGCATCCCCTATTTCACACAGATCCTAGGCCAACTCCCGACTCTGCAATATGTCAAGGCGCAACTGGTCGCGGCTGCAGAAACGGTGCAGGGAGTGGTTAGCGCGCAAGCGTTCATAACCGAGTTTGCGGGTCGCCAAATTCAAGGACAGATTCAAGTGACGGATACAGCCGGCGTCACGACTGCTGCCAGTTTCTAGTCCTGACCGTTCAAGATAACCAAGCCACCCATTCGGGTGGCTTTTTTTATGGCTGATCCATGGCAACAACTAACGTTCCGTCGCCTACGTTCGGGGCAACCGGGTTCGTTCTGCCGGCAGAGTCCGCAATTCTGACTGGCGTACAGGCAGATATCAACCAGGCCTTCGGCGGGACGCTTGACCAGTCACTTACGACGCCTCAGGGCCAACTTGCGCAATCGGAAGCGGCGATTGTGGGCGATGCCAATTCTCAGTTCCTTTACATCACCAATAACGTTGACCCGGCCTTCGCGTCGGGCCGGTGGCAAGACGGCATAGCGGCCATCTACTTCTTGACGCGTCTTGCCGCGCAGCCGACGACGCTGCAAATCGCGTGCGTTGGGTTGGTCAATGTGCCGATCCCTGTTGGCGCGCAGATTCAGGACGCAAGCGGGAACATCTATGCCTGCACAGTCGGCGGCACGATTCCGATTAGCGGCACGATCACGCTCGCTTTTGCTTGCCTGACGACCGGCCCTATCGCGGTTCCTGCAAGCAATGCCGTCACGATCTATCAGGCTATTCCGGGCTGGGACACCGTTACGTGTACGTCGGGCGTAATCGGGCGCGCTGTTGAAAGTCGCGCAGCTTTCGAATTGCGCCGGCAGCAGAGCGTTGCGCTTAATTCTGTAGGGATGCTCGACTCGATCCTCGCCAATGTGTTGAGTGTGCCAGGTGTGGTCGATGCTTATGTGATCGACAACGATCTCGGAACCCCCGCGACGATCGGCGGCATTACGCTCAACGCGAATAGCCTCTATGTTTGCGTGGCAGGGAGTTACACCAATCTGGCGGTCGCACAGGCGATCTGGCTTAAAAAGCCGCCCGGCTGTAATTACACCGGCAACACGCCCGTCACGGTCACAGACCCGAATCCTCTTTATTCGTCGCCGCCCAGCTACACGGTGTCGTTCCAGACAGCGATCAATACACCAATCTTCTTTTTGGTGACGCTTAAGAACAGTGCGGCAGTTCCGTCGACTGCGTTGGCGCAGATTCAAGCCGCGTTTGTCTCGGCCTTTTCCGGTCAGGACGGCGGCACTGTGCCGCGCCTTGGCTCCGAACTCTTCGCGAGCCGGTTCTATTCCGATGTCGCCGCACTGGGCTCGTGGGCACAGATCATTTCGTTGCAGATCGGGTGCATCAACGTCCCGTCTGCCACGTTCACCGGCTCCATCGCTGCAAACACGCTGACTGTCTCAAGCGTCGCATCGGGCACGATCGCAATCGGCCAGTTCATAGCCGACGCGTCAGGCCACATCGTATCGGGTACTCAGATCACAGCCGGTAGCGGAACGTCGTGGACAGTGAGCATTGCGCAAACGGTAACGAGCGAAACGATGGTTGGAGTGATTCCGAACCAGAACGACGTCACCATGAATATCAATCAGGAGCCGACGTTTGCCGCGGCGAATGTGCTTTTGACGTTGGTCTGATATGGCTGATTCCTTCAACTATCAGGAAACGATACTCAGCCAGTTCGCGAACAGCCCGACGATTCTTAGCCTCATTGGCAGCTTCAGCGCAGCAGTCGATCCAAGCGCGAACATCGATGCCTTTTACAACAGCATTTGGAACGTATTAACGGCAACTGGTTACGGTCTCGACGTGTGGGGTCGAATCGTCGGCGTTAACAGAGTCCTACAAGTATCAAGCGGCGCGTGGCTTGGATTTGAGGAGGCTGGCGACGGTCTCGTGGAAACGCCGTTTAACCAGGCGCCGTTCTATAGCGGAGCAGCGACGACGGGCAACTACGCACTGACAGACCAAGCCTTTTTGCAACTGATCCTCGCGAAAGCCTACGCGAACATCAGCAACGGCTCGATCGCGAGCATCAATCAGATCCTGATGACGTTGTTTGGTTCGTCCGGAGAATGTTGGTGTACCGATGGTCAGAACATGACCATGACCTACACCTTCGAATTCACGCTGTCTCCAGTTCAATACGCGATTGTTGCTCAGTCAGGAGTACTGCCAAGACCCGCCGGTGTACAGGTTGGAATAGTTCAACTCGGATTCTTTAGCGATGGCGGCGTTCTCGCCATGGGCGCGGGGATCATTGGCTACCCGACATCTCCATCGGGGTTACTGGCAGGCGCTCTCTGGGACAACGGCGGTGTCGTTTCTGTTGCAGGCACCACGACGCCGAATCCGACTGCGGCGCCCGTCTATTTCCCGGGCATTTCACCCTCGGCTTTGCTTTATCTCACTGGCGCAAATCTCCCGCTTTCCAATCCCGGAATTGGCACTGGCCAACTCTGGAATAACGGTGGCGTCGTGTCCATCGCCTGACCTATTGAGAATTTATGCTCGCATCCCAGTCGCCCACTCCTTTCGTTGCGCCGTTTGCTCATGCCGCCGGTGCTGGGTTTATCAGGACGATTCCTGCCGCATCGCAGATCGGGATAACCGCTGGCGCAGCGTCACTCAATGACGGCTATCCGCCCGTTACCTTTGTTGCGGTCGCGGCCGGCGGAACGCCTCCTTTTGGCCAAGATACGAACGGCATACTCTACCAAACCACGGCCGGCGTTCAATGGAGCCAAGTGGGTGGAGAGCCGATCTTTAATACTGCATTCGCTGAGGCAATCGGAGGCTATCCGAATGGCGCCATTCTTCAAAGCGCGGACTACACGGGCTTTTGGCGGTCAACCGCCGACAACAACCTATCCGATCCTGACGCGGCGAGTGCATCCTTCGCCGGCTCCATCTCTGGCACCGTTCTAACGGTTACCGCAGTTGCTTCCGGGACTGTGACGGTCGGGCAAATCCTGTCCGGTACGGGGGTTACCTCGGGCACGCAGATCATTTCGCTGGGTACTGGCACAGGTGGCACGGGAACATACAACGTCCAGACCTCGCAGAGCGCATCGAGCACCACGATCGCGGCTACGGGGGGCGTGAACTGGTTACCGATGTTCTTCTCGACATCCGCATCGATTGCCTTGACGAACGCGAATGTCACGCTCTCGGCGGCGCAGTACTCGAAACCGATCATTGTCCTGACTGGCACGCTGACCGGAGCGGTGGCGCTGACTTTTCCGGCCTTCGCTCAGGAATGGGATGTCATCAATGCGACCACGGGTGCATTCGTTGTCACCGCGCTCACCAGCGGCGGCGCGTCGGTCACGCTGGCGCAAGGCGGGAAGACTCAATTGCGAGGCAATGGAACGAACGTCGTTGTGGATGCCCTCCAAGTAGGGCCAGCGACGCAACCTTCTCAAGCTCTCAATCTCGGCCAGTTTCCCTCAAGTGTCGGATTGAACGGTTGGAGAAAATTTCCCGATGGAACGATAGAGCAGTGGGGAGCCGTTAATGGCACGGCCAGCGCAAATCAATTTATAACGTTCCCGATTCCATTTACTAGCGCCTCGTTCTCATTAACTGGAACCTGCGTCAATTCTAGTGGGCCATTGGCTACCTTCCCTTCGTTTGGAGCAGTGAGTGCCACTGGCTTCAATGTCACTACATGGAATTTGTCAGGAGCATTCGCGGCCGCATCCTTCACGTGGAGAGCTATAGGTGTTTAATCAAACGGTAGAAATCTATGGACTTCCTCAGCCAATAACCGGCGCAGAACTGGTCACGATTTATCAGTCTCAGAATGGTCAATTGGCTAAGTGCACGATGCCGCTTTCGCAACTCGCCGCGATATTGACCTCGGGCTCATCGACTGCATGGGCCACCGGCCTTCCGACAACTCTGCCTGCTTCTGCTGGCGTCGTATGGAATAACAAAGGGGCAATCTCGATATCATGAAAAGAACCATTCTCGCAGCATTGCTTATCCCAGCACTTGCTTTTGGGCAGACCTATCCGTCTCCTACGTTCAGTTCCCTGACTTTGCAAACGCCACTGGGTGCAGTGAACGGAGGGACAGGTGCCACGACATCGACTGGCACCGGCTCGACTGTGCTATCCAATTCACCAGCGTTGGCAACGCCAGCTATCGCAAGCCCCACCATCACCGGCTCATTGACTGCGACCGGGCTTGTAACGCCAGCCGATCACGCGACGCAAGCAGCGAATACTATCCTCGGGAATGGTGCAGCTTCGACCGCAAGCCCCACGGCTTTGGCCGTACCAAGCTGCAGCACATCGGCAGGCGCGCTGGGCTGGGCAAGCGGGACCGGGTTCGTATGCAATAGCGCAATCAATGCGGCAACTCTTGGTGGCGCTACTTTCGCTTCGCCTGGAGCGATCGGCGGCACGACGCCCGGGGCAGTTGCAGCGACAAGCGTATCGGTGCCGATCGGCGGCACTACAGCGACCTTTGCTGGCACGAACGGCGTGCAGATCACGGGCGGGGGCGCCCAGTCGACTACGCCTGTCGGCAACGGATTCCTTGCGTACGGAAACTTCTTCGACAACTACACGACTACGCAAGCTTCGCTGCCTGAGTGGGGTTTCCAGATCAACATGACGGCCAATACCGGGAATGGTCTGGGTACGCCAAACAGCGATAAGGTTGCATTCTTTTCCGGTGTTAGCCAAGTTGCCGGCGCTGGGTCCGCCTGGGCCGCTAACCTCGTAGCACAGTCCGGTTCGGGTGTCGGCTCTAATGGCCTGATCGGGCTGGAAATCGACTACAACAACAGTAATGCCAATAATTACGTCACAGTCGCAAATCCTTATAATGCTGGACTGCTTTTTTCTGGGGCGGGGTCGTTCAAATCTCAAGCCGCCATTATCATAAGTGGTGCCAATGATATGTGGCAACGCGGGATTTATTTTGATAGTGCGAATAGCGGGGCTATTGCTGGAAGCTCGATTGAGGATGAAGGCACCGCAACTCAGTCTTATCTTTTGGCCGGTACGCACACGTATGGCGTCAACATGCAGAACGCCGCGATTAGCACCGCGGGGATCGCATTGCCGAACAACGCACCCATCAGCGCATTGACAAGCGGCGCTGTTTTGCAGCCGATACTCAACATGTCGGCTGCAAATAATGTGGTACTCGGTTATACCGGGGGGGCGGAGGTGATGGCGGGAATTACCGAGCCGATCACAAGCAATACATTCACGCTAGGGTCTTCTACCAATCTGTGGTCTTCCGTCTACGGCAAGAACTACGTCGGCACGACCACTAACGACAACGCGAACGCCGGAGCGATTGGCGAGTACCAGCCAGCTACAACATCAGGAACGTCTCTTTCGTCCACAATTCCCAACAATTGTGCCAGTGAGAGCTTAACTGCTGGCGATTGGGACGTGAGTGGTACGGTGCAATTCACCAACATAGGTTCCGTTACGTCGCTCACATTAATCGATGCTGGCATTAGCACGACATCAGCAACGCTAGGCGCTGTCGGTCTTTGGAACGGCTCGTCGACCAGTTTCGCTATTGCCCAGCAAATCATGTCAACCCCCGTAGTACGGGAGAGTCTTGCGACAACGACCACCGTGTATTTAACCTGCGAAGCCGGGTATGCCGGAACCGGGCTGACTGGAACCGGCGTAATCCGTGCACGTCGCATTCGGTAAGCGGTGGTTCCATGATAATGTGGCGGCTTTCGCCGCGACGCGGCTCGAATCGAGGGTCTCCCGGTGGAAAGGAAATTGCAAGATACCAAAAGCAGCTTTGCCGCTGATAAGAAATTAGCAGGAATCCATGGCTTGCGATTCCTGGCATTTTTTATGGTCTTGATTTTTCATTTAAGGGATGTGGCTGGCATCGCTCCCTCGGGTGGCTTCGACAGGAATCTTGGTTCGGGCGTTCGTCTGTTCTTCGTTATTAGCGCATTCTCGCTGATGTACTCGACCACTCGATACATGGCGCGTCCAGACTGGATCAAGGTGTTCGCTGTTAAGCGATTTTTCAGGATCGCGCCCCTGTTCTATTTGATGATCATCGCAACGTCTTTTGTGGGGATCATGGGTCCTCACAATCTCGTTGATGCGATTCTGAGTTTCGGTTTTGTTTTCAATTTCATGCCGGACCAGCAGGGGAGCCTAGTCTGGGCCGGCTGGACCGTCGGTGTCGAAATGATCTTCTACGCCATGATGCCGTTGATTATCGGCTGCATCATTGGCGTCCGCAGTTCCATATTATTTCTGGGTGCTGGGATTGTCTTGGGCTACGCCGCCCTGAATGCACAAGTACACCCGGGGATGCCGCACCTATTCTCTTACATGACATTCCCGGGGCAGATACAGTTTTTCGCAGCAGGGACCGCAGCATACTTCATCTACCTTGCGGCACAAAAGTCCGTAGCGAATGTCATGCCAGTCGTCATCGCTCTGGCGATCGTGGTCGCAGTCGGAGCGTGGTCAATCGTGACTCCGAGAATTTCGTCCCTTCCGGTATCGACCGAGTTGGAAAGAAATTACGCATCGTGCATTCTGGTGTTCGGCGCGCTTGTAATCTGGCAGGCGATCAAACCGAGCTGGGTATTCTCAAATCGGTTCGTTGTCTACTGGGGCGAGCGCAGTTACAGCATGTATCTTCTGCACGGCCCTATCTTGATTTTTGGCCATCCACTCTGGGTAAATATCGTCGCGCGGGTAGGGCTGACTTTGGGCTATCCGGCTGTTGCCATAGTCGCTCTTGTCTTGGTTCTCTGTTCGTCGTGGGTCACTTATCGATTCATAGAGCGGCCGGGAATGCAGCTTGGGTCTAGGTTATATCGAGCAAGAGAAGACATATCTGCGCCTTCACGAACAAAAGTGATCGGGGAGTGGTGAACTAAACACTTCTGATTTAGAAAAAGCATACAACCGCCTCCGGGCGGTTTTTTTATTCCCGGAGCAATTGAATGACCGACCAAGACCAGCAGGGTCTATCCGAAGATGAATTCGAGAGCCTGACCACCGATGACAAACGATGGAAGGGCGTAGCAAAACAGTTTGCAGCGGTCAATCTTCGGCTCAGTAGCCAGGACGTAGTGATCAACGGGCAGGGCGAGAAGATCGACGCTCTAGCGACCGTCATAGGAAAGATATCCGAAGACACGGGCGCAATGCGCTCCGCGTGGAACGAAGGCGTTGCCACGAAGCGGTTCTTTTGTCGGCTCGCTGAAGCGTGGAAGTTCCTCTACAAGCAGATGTTTATTCCACTCGTCGTGCCGGGGATTTTTCTGTACGCCGCGGGGTATTACGCCGTGAACGGGACATTCCCCAAGTTTGTAGTCGCAGTCTATAAGGCGTTCTTCTGAGGTATCTCATGGATATGACGTTGATGATCGCCGAGCTTAGGCGCGATGAGGGCGTGGAGTATTCGCCTTACGTGGATACGACCGGCCACCAAACCGTTGGCGTCGGCCACAATTTGGACGTATCTCCGCTTCCCGCAGGTTGGACCTATCCGCTGTCCGATGAGCAAGTCAATGCACTGCTCACCAGCGACCTGGGCGTTACCTTTGGTCTGCTCGACCATGCTCTGCCGTGGTGGCGCGGCCTCGATGAAGTGCGCCAGCGCGTGGTCGCGAACATGGCCTTTAACCTAGGCATCGGCACGCTGCTGACATTTCACAACACGCTCGGTGCGATGCAGCGCGGCGCGTATGCGGTGGCTGCAGCGGGGATGCTTAATTCTGCGTGGGCGACTCAAGTTGGCGCGCGTGCCCAACGATTGGCCGTCGCCATGGAATCAGACGTGATGCCCGACGAACCCGCGACCACGTAACACCACCCCGCACCACCGAATATCCCAGCCACCCATGCGGTGGCTTTTTGCGTTTACGAGGGTTGAATGGCCTATACAAAGTTTTGGGTCATTACCGCGACCGGCCCCAACTCCGGGGTTATGCCATCGGACTTCAACCCCCTGAACAACAAGGTTGAAGTCCTATCAGGTGCCGGCGGCGGATCCAACGGTCTAGGCGAAAGCGGTGGTGCTGGGGCTAGTTATTCCAGCGTCACCAACATCTCGCTTGCCGCCGGCGCGGCGGTGAATTGGAGCGTCGGTACCGGTGGCGGCGGCGGCACGGCTGGCACGTCTCTCGTCTCTGGCAGCGCGGGTGCTGATACGTGGTTTGGCGCGACCACTATCGCGGCTTCTCTGGTTGGTGCGAAGGGCAGTACAGGCGGTGGTAATGGCGTAGGCGGTGTAGCTACCACGACCGGTGCCATCGGTACGGTCAAGACTTTGGGTGGTGCCGGCGGCGCATCAGTGAGTTGGGCCGGTGGCGGTGGTGGTGCGGCCGGTCCTAATGGTGTAGGGGCAGCAGGCGGCACATCAGGGGCTAACTTTGGCGGCGGCGGTGGCGGCGGCGCTGATGGCGGCGCGACTCCAGCCGCTAACACAGGCAATCCCGGCGCAACGGGGGGCACAGGTCCAGGTAGTTCCGCCGGCGGTATCGGCGGCGCATCCACGGCCTCGCCGAATGGCGGTACAGGTGCCGCTGGCGCAGGCGGCGGCGGGGCGTTTGGCGACGGTGGCACGACTACCAGCGGTAACGGCGGTGCGGGCGGCGCTGGCACCGACATGGCTAACGGTGCTGCGGGTGCCGGCGGTGGCGGCGGTGGTTGCGGTTCGGGTACTGGCGCTAATACGGGCGGTGCAGGCGGCGCATATGGTGGTGGTGGTGGCGGCGGTGGATATAACGCCGGCACTGGTGGGGCAGGCGGGGCAGGCTCGCAAGGCCTTATCGTTGTCAGCTATACGCCGGTTGCTACGGGCTCCGTGGCGTCAACGCAGCAGCCAAACACTGCGGCCGCTGCGAGCAATATCGCCATCAGCGCTTCGGTAGCGTCATCTCAACACGCGAACACCGCAGCAGCATCGAGCAGCATTGGCGTAAGCGCGGCCGCAGCAAGTACGCAGCAGAAAAACACCAGCAGCGCGGCCGCGGCAATTGGCCTATCGGCAACAGCCGCCAGTACGCAGCAACCGAACGCCAGTTCCGCGTCGGCTTCGGTCGGTTCCACGGCGCTCACCGCTTCGGTCGCAGCGACGCAAGCGCCTAACACGAGCGCGGCTTCAGCTTCGGTGTCGCTGGCGGCAACTGCGACAAGTACGCAGGGCGGCAACGTCGCATCGGCATCGGGGCAAGTCTCGGTGTCTTCGGCGGCATCGGCCACGCAGAGCGGCAACACGGCGTCGGCAAGCGCGAGCGTGCCGGTCAATGGCGCGGCTGCATCAACCCAAGCGAAGAATGCCGCAGCGAGTGGGGCAACTATTTTGGCGACGGCTTCGGCCGCACCGACTCAGCAGCCCAATGTAAGCAGTGCGTCAAGTGCGGTCGGCGTAACGTCGGCAGCAGCGAGTACGCAAGCAGTCAATGTCGCTATAGCATCCAGCGGGGTATTGGCATCGGGTGCCGCCGCCTCGACGCAAGCCAAGAACGTAGCAGCATCGGCCAGCTCGATATCTGTCGGCGCATCGGCCGCGCCGGCGCAACAACCGAACGCGAGCAACGCACTCAGTGCAGTAGCCATCGCAACATCCGCAGCGAGCACTCAAGCACCAAACGTAGCGAACTCGACGGCGGCGATCGGCAGCATTGCGCTGGCATCGGCCGCGCCCGTGCAGGCACCGAACGCCGCGTCAGTCTCAGCGACGATCGGCGTTGCTGGCTCTGTGGCAGTCGCGCAGCACCCGAATTCGTCAGCGGCGTCGGGTGTAGTGGCGACAGCTTCTACCGGATCAGCGACGCAGGCGAAGAACGTCGGCGCAGCGGCAGGTTCGGTTGCTCTCTCAAGCGTGGCAGCATCTGTTCAAGGCGCGAATGTCGCTGTCTCGACGAGTGCCGTCGGCATCGCAGCATCGGGTAGTTCAGTTCAGCAGCCCAACACTGCGGCCGCAACGGCGCTTGTCATCGGCAATACGGTCACCGCGACTGCGGCGGCTACTCAGCAACCAAACGCCTCAGCCGCGAGCGCGTCGATCTCGTGGGTGTTTGTCGACCCGATCGTGTTCACGGTCCCAGCTGAGAACCGAAGCTTCATGGTTCCCGCTGAGACTCGGTCTTTTGCGGTTCCGGCTGAAAACCGGTCGCTCACCGTTCCGCCTCAGAACCGAAGTTTCGTTGTCCCTGCGGAGGATCGATCTTTCGTGGTTGGCCCCCGGTAATCTTTTTCGGAGCCGCAATGGCGTTCCCAAGCTTCAACAATATTCCGCCAAAGGATCCTTTGGATGTGCTGCCCTACGCATTCGATTGGACGAATTTTTTGCCTCCAGGCGTAACGATCACCAGCGCGACTATCACCGTTCAAGCCCCGGCGACGCTGGCTTCACCAGTCGTTATAAATGGGATGGTCGTGAACTTCTATCTGTCGGGCGGCATTGCCAATAACGCCTATCTGGTATCCAACTTCATAGAGACCAACGTACCCGACACGGCAAATCGTTCGTTCACGCTGCAAGTTAAAAATCTCTGATCTTCCCTCACTTGATACGAGCCGCCTCCGGGCGGCTTTTTATTTGCCTCGGAGTTTATGAATGGCCTCGAATCTTAAGTACAGCGCCGTATTGAAGAACGCGCAACAGGCGGCAATCACGTCCACCGTGGGCGCGAGTGCGCTGTTGCTGATCTACAGCGGTACGCAGCCGACGAATCCCGATACGGCGATCACGTCTCAGGTTCTGCTCGCCACGCTTACCTGCAATGCAACCTTCGCGCCCGCGCCGTCCGGCGGCGTCCTAACGCTGAACTCGATCACTTCTGGCACGGGTACGGCAGGCGCCGGCGCAGGTACGGCCGCAACGTGGTTTCGGATTACCACATCGGGCAGCACGCCGCATATCGACGGGACTTGCGGCGTCACCAGTGGCTTCGATATGAACTTCGTCGGCAGCGCCACGATCGCCACTGGCCAGACAGTTTCGGACTCGTCGTTCACGTTGACCAACGGCAACTAAGCCAATCCCGTAGCACCTCACCAACCATCAAGGAAACACCATGAGCACCGTTATCGTCGCAGTCGAAACCCAATCGCAACCCTTCGCCGCTGGCACCGTTTCGGCGGGCGTGTCCATCAGCCTGTCCGGCGGCGCAGTTCCTGCGCAAGTCATCTCGGTCGCGCCGTACTCGGCAACGTTCGCTGATGTCGCTCCCGGCGTTTATACCGCAAGCGCTCAAGCCGTTGACGCATCCGGCACAGCAATTGGCGCTGCCGCTGTCTCGGCAGAGTTCACCATCGCCGCTCCCGATGTTTCGATCGATATTCCCTCGGTTGTGACCGTAACGGTGTCCTGATGCGCGCGGCGCTGCGTTGGCGGCCTCGCTGGCCGCGCTGGTGCCGCCGCAAGGTTGTCGTCGCGGTGCCGGTGAGTTTCCGCATTCACACCATTCATGGCCGCCACTGAGCGGCTTTATTTTTGGAGCATCCATGAACAAATCCAGCGTCAGCACGGGCGGCCTCGTCGTCAGTGCTGCATCCCTCGTGCCCGCCGTTGATTGGGTTATGGCTGGCTGTCACACACCTGTTCCCGCGGCTGTTTCAGCACTTGTAGCCGGACTGCTCGCAGCAGGCATTCACGCGACCTACAACCACTTCAATCCGGACGACGAGCCTGATGCAACGCCGGCCGCGCCGGTTGCTGCGCCAACGGTAATCGTCAAGTCGTGATCCGCGCCGCGCTCGTCCTCATGGCTGCGTCGCTCTCCGGGTGCGCCGGCACGGCCACTTATTCAGTGAAGCCGTTCTATGAGCCAAACCTTCAAAAGATGGTGTGTTGCGAGGCCTTAGCGATCAACGGGAAGGACATCAGCGCCTTGACGTTCGATCTGACAACGTCTGCCGAGAACGTCGTAACCGTGCATTTCCAAGAAACCGGTGTGGGAGCGACAGCACCCCTTACTGCGCAAGGCGCTGTCATTTCAAATGTGGCTACTGCTGTCGGTAACACCGCTGCCGCTGTCGTGAAACTTACCCCTTAGGAAACCATCATGAAACGCAATCTTATGCCGTTCGCGGCAGCTTTCGTCGCGCTCGCTCTCTCCGCGTGCAATGGCTCAATGCCGACGCTGACATTTACTCAGCAGGTCGCGATCGTCTGCGCGGACTCCACTACCGCTGTTCAAATTCTCACGGATGACGGCGTCTTCACGGGCGGCGCACAAGCCACCCTCACGAACGATTTTCAGCCCGCACTCGCGAAAGTATGCACGGCCGGCGCGACCGTCACCACGCCGAATCTTCAGAACTTGGCCAACACGGCATTGCCACTGCTCAAGGCCGCTGTCGCCGCATCGAGTCTCGCGGCGCAAACGAAGAACGAAGCGAACGCAGCTATCGACTTGGTGACGCTCGCGATCAACACCGCAGTCGCTCTGCAACCGGCCGTCGTGCCTACGTCAACGCCCCTCACTGGCGCACCGATCACTCCTGCGCCGGCCGCCCCCGTTGCAGCGAGCACTGCTGTGGTCGCGTAACACCCCTATCGTTCAAATCGCAGGAGCCTTTCATGGCACTCGTAATAACTTCGCCCGCCGCGGGCGCGACAGTTAGCGGCACTATCAATCTCACCGGTACCGATGGCGGTGTAACTGTTCAGGCAATGAACGGTACCGCCATCCTAGGTTCGGTGGTTCTCGTGCAGCCGGTGCCTTTTAGTGTTCCTGTCGATACGACACAACTCGCAAACGGGGCTCAAACTCTCTCGTTTAGCGATGGCGTGAACGTCGCCACGGTCAGTGTCGTCGTGAACAATGTCGCTGTAGTTGTGCCACCGCCTGCGCCTGCCGCTAATTTGCTGACGGTCAGCTCGCCTGTGGCTAATGCTGCAGAGAGCGCCACGTTTAACGTCGTCGGCGTAGCTGGCTCGCAGTGGGTCAACGTCGCGGTGTGGGATAACGCCTCTGGCAACAAGGTTGGTGCCGATATAACCCCGGGTGCGAGCGGCGCATTTACAGTTCCCGTCAACATGGGCGCGCTCACCGGTACTTGCCAACTTAACGTGATCGCGTTCAGCGTGGCGGCCGGGCAATCGGGCGGCACTCAGGCGACGGTCTCGGTGAGCGTTGTCGTGGCTGCACCGGTTGTCGTTACACCTCCTGTCACCGTGACGCCGCCTGCGACGACCGCCGACCTGTATTGGGGCGCGGACATTCACCCTGCTCAAGGCGGCATCTACACCTCGCGGTCCGTTGCTCAGCAAAAAGCGGATTGTCAGCAGATTGGGCTGACCACGGTCTGCGCTGATGCATACACGCTTGGGGATTGCTCTACTCTTGCCGCGCTGATTCCCCAGTGGGCTCCGATCACGCTCGTGCCCGAGTTGATCCCAGTGTCAGGTACGTTGTCGGGCTCTACCACGACGATGTACAACAACATGAAGAGCTTCGGCGCGTCGGCGGCTTCAATTCTCGCCGGCTCCCCTTTGGTCGTGTTTGGAAACGAGGACGATATCGTAGCCATTCTCGGCGGTACCGATGGCAACGTGCCTTCTCAGTTCAACGCAACTCAGACCGGTCTGTACCAGGCGGCTTACTCAGGTTTCTGCGACGGTTGGCACACAGTTGACACTGGCCGTACAACCAAGCTCGCCATCAACGGCACCTACATTCACACGGGCTGGCTGCAGATGCTGGTCAATGGAACGTTGCCGAACGGTTCTGCGGCTCCCCACGGCGCGCCAGACGTCGACGCGTACACGTGGCACGACTACGAAACCGGTGGCGACCCGGCCTCGACGAGTGGCCAATCGGGTGTTGTGAATCTTTTCACAGCCATTGCCGCGCTTACCTCCAAGCCGATTTACCTATCCGAAACCGGTAAGGGCGATCCTAGTGTTTCATCGTCGACAGTAAGTTCGTACATCGATTCAATCTTCCCCGAAGTGCTCGCACGCTCCCAGTGGAAAGGGACTTGGTACTACGAGTTGTACGATTTTGCCGATGGCGCGTATGGCCTCCGTGATTCAAGCGGCAACATCAAGCCCGAAGGCACCGCGCTCAAGAACCTCATCGCGGCGAATCCGAGATGACGCCGTACGATTTCGCGCTGCTGGCGCAGGAAGCATACAGCGCTGTGCCTGACATCGGTAAAGCGAGCAGTGCATCTCGCGCCATCGTCCGGCAAACTGCGGCCGGGTTGTGCGTCGCCTTCCCGGGCACGGACAATCGCGATTGCTGGGGCGCTGACTTCAGCTTTGAGCCGGTCAACGTATGCGGTGTCGGGAAAATCCATTCCGGTTTCTGGTCGGCATGGATGGCGATCGCGCTGGACGTCAAAGCGGCGGTCGGCGATCAGCCGGTGACGCTGGTGGGACATTCACTTGGTGCAGCACTTGCCTTGTGTGCCGCCGTGGCCTTGACCCTTGATGTGAAGCCGCCCGTGGCTGTGTATGGATTCGAGCCACCGCGCGTGAGTCCAGACTTGAGCGTGAGGACGTTGCTCTCCAAAGTTCCGGTGAATTTGTACAGGAACGGAAACGATCTTGTGACCGATCTGCCTCCTGACTGGCAGCATGCCGCGCTGCTTACGCCTATCGGGAGGCCTGCGCTGCCGTTTCCGAATATACGCGACCATATGATCGCGCGCGTTATTGCGGCGCTGGCCATCGCCTAAATCCCCGCCTCAAACATCCCCCGCACTTCTTCCCACTCATCGTGCCACGGCGTCATCGTCTCGACATTGCCGCAATGCAGTTCCGAGATGTTGATCCGCCGTAGGCACGAATGCAGCCTGTACAACATGGGCGAATCCTCGCCTAAATCCCAATCCGAATACGCAGCACCACGGAACTCCACTACCACACCATCATCACGCGTCGCGACAATAACGCCACCGGCTCCTCAGCGGGGCATGTAGAGGTAGATCGCTGCCATCTCATCTCTGTCCGTTACCTTACACGATCAAAGATATAGCGCTTCCCGCCATCGTAGACCTTTAATTCATAGTCTCCTGGCTGAGCAACGGATAGACGGAATGCCATCTCTGGTGCCGACAAAGGACCTTGTAGCGACCGCTCGCTTTGGGTCGGCTCTGGTTTCGCCAACTCTGCTGTTGGCTTAAATGGGTTCCATCTTGCGGCCATTGAATAGCATCCGATGGCGGATGACAGTGATAGTGCGCCAAACAGAATCGCCATTACGATCCTTGCTGTCTCTTCCATCTCATCTCCTATTTAGTCGCCCCAGTCTCACCATCGTGCACCGGGCCGCGCCATTCGCGGGCGGTCAGGTCGGTGATGCCGGATTGACCTATTGTGCACGGGTATTCGGCCGGCTTGGCGCGACTATATTCTTCGTCCCAAGCTTGGTTGATTCTCTTCTGCTCTTTGCACGCGGAGTGTGCGGCACACAAAGACTTGATTGGGTTAATCACGCGCTCTCCTATGGCTTCAGACACGCCATCAAACCAAGGTCTACGACCACCCAGAAAGCGATGATCGCAAGCCAGATGCGTTCGTTTGTGCTCACGCAATCTCCTAAGAATTCGCCCGCACAGCATCGCGAACGTGGTTCTCTCGGGGCTTCGTGTCGTCCGGAGGTGCGTTCGTTTCGCCGCTCGTCGCGCCGCGGTGCCAATGGTCAAGATATTCGCCCGTGGCTATTGCTGGGGTGAGCGTGTCGAACCAGGACGTCAGTTTGACGGCTAGGCGCTCCCTGTAAGAGGCATCGGTCTCGACCTTGGCGCGCGGCAAGTCCACGTCCGGCAAATCGCCGATCGCATCCAATTCGCATCCCGTTCCGGTCAGCACTTCCTTGTGCGGGTCGATCAGTCTGACCGGTGGTTCGTCATCATCAAACATTACCCGTCCCTCCCGGCCAGTTCCAGCATTTCGACAGCGCCACTTGCCGAGACGTGCAATATCTTTCCGTCTGCGAAAGTTATATTGAGTTCGACCTGTTCTGGTGGTGCGAAAGCGGCAATCAGGGCTTCCTTTATCTGCTCAGGCGTAACGCTCGTCATCCGCTTGCCGGCAAATGGCGCTAGGGCCGCCCGAGCCGTTCGAAGGTTATCCCGAAATTCACTCCGCATTTGCCGCCGCAGCACCCTACGCCCGTGCCCGGTAAGTCCGTTCACTCTGGCGATTCGCTCATACAACCCGTACCATACCGGTTTCATCATCCCTCCCTCCCGGCCTGTCGCGCCGCGTCAACCTTCGGCCACACGGGCGTTTCGCCAACAGGAAGCTGCTCGGAATGCCCATCGGGGAATAGCCATCCGGTAAAGGCTCCGTTACCGCTGCTAAAACCTACAACGGAAATCGGCCTGTTCAGTTCCTTCGCTTTGTTTCGCCAGTAGCTATCGTCGGTCGGTCCTGCGGCCCCGCCGCCAAACCCACCCACAGACCCATTGGAGCCAGCGGCGAATTGAGCCGGTCCTACGCCGCCGCCGCCACCTATGCCGCCGACGGTATAGACGCTCACAGAGCGCGCCTGGTCGATCATCGCCTGAAGCTCGGCGCGCGTGATATTGCCCTTGAAACCCGGCATTTCCACATAGCAGCCGGAATCCGGCATATCGGCTGGAATCGTGAAGTTCACCAAGTGGCCCAGTTCCATAATTGCTGTTTTCATCCCATCTCCTCTCGCTATTAGCGACGATCAATCATCCGTGGATAAAGACGACTTTCCCGATCTCTTTGATCGTGTCGGTCGGCTCTCTCTTCGTTGCGCTCACGCCTTTACCGCCCATATGAGAGTACGTGTACCCGACACGAGGCGCAGAGAGCGCCGCGAAGTCTAGGCCGATCGATGACGCGCCTTGACCGGCGTGATGCGTTACCACTTCCAAATCGCCTTCAGTCGCATGAATTGCCTGAAGCGCTTCGATGTATTCCGAAATTTTCATCTCACTTCCTTTTAGCGACGGTCAATCAGCCCGTACTAGCGGCGCGTCAACCTTCTTCCCGATTTCAACGGCCGCCCGGACGATTGCACGTCGCGTCGCAGCATAGTAATCATCTAGCACGCCCTCGCAGAGCACCTTTCTTGTGTTGTATTCTTCGTCGAGCAACGGATATTCGGCCTGCACCATCGCGAATTGCTGTCGGATGCTGATGTCAAGTTTCACGGCCAGCCGTAGCGCGTCGCCGTCGTCGATCAATGGGCTCCACGCAGTCCGCGCTTTGCCTTTGGTATGAGCGCCGTCCAAATCCAGCCATTGAAACGGTTCGTTCCACCGACCAGATAGGCCTGCGGCTTTGGCAGCCAGTTCAGTCAATTCTCGATCCGTCATAACGTCTCCATCGTCGCGTCAACCAACTGCACCAATTCCAGCTTCACCGTGCATTCCTTTCCATGTCGCCAGCCTGTCGGCCCATGCTTGATGATCTCGGAAGAGCGGAAGCCAAGCCGGAATTGGATCAGTTTTCCATCGTGAAATACGGTCAGAACCGCCGGGTTCGACTCTCTCGACGCATCCCATAGCGCGTCGGCCATTTCCTTGTCTACGTTTAGTTCAAGCATCCCGCCTCCTCGCCGCTCAGCGGCAAAATCCAATCCTATCATCGGCCGAAAGTTTCTAATATTTACTGCTTTTGTTCCGCAAAGCCTTATGCCTTCGTGCCTGTTTTTTGTGCAGAATATTAGAAATGACTGCCTTCAAACGATTATCCAGTAAGGCCGAACCGTGATTTTCACGCTTTGAGCGGCACTCAGTTTTTTTGCCTTGAAACCCAATACCAGCAACGATCTTCTAATATGGCTTCTAATATTTATGCGCTTTTCGGCAGCTTCAAAAGGATATTACTGAGCGGCGTCTTGCGGTCTTTCATATAAACCTTCGTTGTCGCAATGTCGCTGTGCGCCGCGGCAACCTTCAAGGCATCCATCTCATATCCCTGCGCTTCGGCATCGGTCATTGCCTTCGCGCGGATGTCCTTGATCGTGTATTTGTAGCTTTCAAGCTTGGCAGCTTTGCATGCCTTGTGCCACATCTTCAGCGCGTGCGTGTTGACCCATTGACCACCCTTCGGCGTGTGGATGACGTAGGGAGACTTAACTTTGCCGAACGTCCGCGCGCGCTCAAGAACGGCTTCGATCTCAGGCGTGATGGGCCAATCAATCGCGATGCCGCTCGACTCGCGGGTTTTCGACGGCACGAAGTGAATCACGCCGTTATCGCGGTCCACCCAGTTCGCAGTCTTGTCGTCGGTCTTGCGCCAGCGCAGGTCACGGATCTCGGTGGATCGCTGCAGCGTCAGGTAGCACAGATCGACCATGCACAAGATCATCGGCTGGCTGGCGAGCTGCGCCCGGATAGCCTCGAAGTGCTCGTTCGTGATGTACACCTGGCGCGGGCGCGGGGAGTTGATGCGCATGCCCGTCATTGGGTTCGGCTGGTCGTAATAGCCTTCTTCCCGGCACCACTGAAAGAAGCCGCTCAGGAACGCGCGCATGGCTCGCTGCATCGATAGCTTCGTCGACCAATGGGCTTTGAGGAATCGCGCGCATGCTGCAGCATCGACACCCTCAAGATCAAAGTTGATGAAGTCTGCCTTTACCGGGTTACCATAATTCGACCAACCCTTCTCGCGATGCTCATCTTTCTTGGCGGCGATGTACATGTCGACAAAGGCGGGGATATTGCCGGTTCCCTTCAAACCCTCGCGCTTCTCCATCTCGGCTGCCAGTCGCTTGAGCATCTTGAGGTTGCCTTCATCGATCCGGCATAGCTTGATCCACCGGCCGCCCTTCGGAAACCAATACCAGCTTCCGCTCTTCGGATAGACGCGGTTAGGGAGCCCGTCAGGGACGGTGCGGCGACGTGCATTCATTTGGCGCTTCTGTTATCAGAGACGAGGGCGAAGCGCTTCTTGGGCGCTGGTTCGGTGGATGATAATCCAAGCCGGCGCGCGTTCAGCGCATTGAAGTTCGCCCAGGTCATGACCGGACTGCCGTCGGCGCATACGGCGACCCTCACGCCAAACTGTTCCAAGAACCACTGCACTTGCTTCGTGTAACGCTTCCAGCCGGTCATGCGCTCGATTTCCTCGGCGGTCATAAGTCTGTCAGACATCGATTTTCTCCTCAATAGGCGCAGGGGGTTCCAGCAGCCGACCCTGAAAACCAAGATCAGCCAAGACGCGAGCGTCGTCATCAAGGCCGACAATCGGCATCGTTACATTGAGCGGCGGTTGGAATTTTCTTATTAATGCGCCCTCAACCTGATCCAACATGGACTGCGGGACGGGCAACACGAACGCTTGATCAAATACTCGCCCTACCTGGCGATGCTGGTTCAGGCGCGAAGCAGGAGTTACCGACTTGCCAACGTATTGAAGAACGCCGCGAAAATACAAGAAATATACGCCCGACGGCAGATGCATCCGGCCTGCGTCAATGATTCCGCTGACTCCATCGATCTCAAGCGGAATAGCTGGTATAGCTTCATCTAGAGCGCGTTCGGAAGAGAGGTCGGCAGGCGCAATGAGCGTAAGTTCGCTGACATGAACACGAACCATTGACCAGTCGTGCGTTGCCTCAATCTGGCGTCTTGACTTGCCAGTCTCCTTCTTCACTTCTCGCCATCCATATGCCTCGTTCGGCCATAGCCGCGGCCAGAGCACTCCATTCCAGTTTTGCTTAATCGTCCAATAGATGTTCGGCGCCGGCTTGCTCTTTTTTGGCGCAGGGGCCACTTGAGCTATAAGTGCTTCCATTCCTTTGTCACCCCAAAATATAGCGCTGCAACCCGAAGTACTGCTTCCACGTTATGGCTCATGCTGGTGCCGTCAGGCCGCGCCACGGCAGACCGCCTTCCGCGCGCGCATCTGACTGAGTGCCCCAGAGGTGAGCCGCTTCCACTGTCTCGCTGGCAAGCCCCCAATCAGCACCGTCGAAATATGCTAAGTTGACACCCCACGAATAGCGCCGTTCGTAGACACCCTTATGCACAGGCTCGACGCCGTCATACCACTTTGTCTTTTTCACGCGGGATCTCCATGAGTCAACCGTTCCACCTCAGTCTTCAGTAGATCGATCTCATCGATTAACTGAATCACGATCTTCGGCCACGTATCCATATTGCTTGCCGCGCCAATAATTGCTGCGGCCTCGGCGAGAGCGCGCATTTTCTTCAAAGCTGGATCCATCTCTCTCCCCCTTCCCGCTAGTAGCGGGAGTTACTCAGCTATCTTGCCCATAGCTGCCGCAGTCAATTGCGCACAAGCAAGCGCCACATCTCCAACCGGGCAACGTGGAGGAAACCGCAATGCCAATTCGGATCCAGCCTTAGGATCGTGAACGACGATTCCTATCAAAAGCCCCGCATGGTTATCCAGTTCTCGCACCTTATCCAGCAGCGCGGTTATCAACGTCAACTTGTCCATCCTCCCTCCCTCCGCTGTGGTCACTTCAGTAAAGGTTCTCGGAATAAAGCGTTCCGCCGTTCGTCTCATCGCCGCCTACACGACGGATGATCTGGCCCGCGGCCTCGGCTACTTTCCATGCCTCAGTGCGGCTCAAGAAAACGCCCTTGTTATCGATGAAGCCTTGGTCGACGGGATCGCCTTCCGAATGCATGCCGCGCATGAAGGCGTCCCAATGACGGATTCCGAGAACAATATGGCCGGTGAATGCCTTCCGGTTTGCCGCGCAGACAATTCGATGTATCACGATCCATCCCCTCTTCGTTGCGACTCGATAGCCGGAAGTGCCATCCAGTGAGTCGGCATATCTTCCGTATCCCATTCGTCTAGATCGCCAGTGGAAACGGTGTACCAGAGCCATCCGTCAAAATCATTGTTCCGTGCATGCAGCATGTCGTCGATAGCCGATTCGCCATCGGTGCGCCACGGCGCTTTGTCCCAAGCAACGGCCACTGGAATATCGAAGTCAGGCAGCCGCTCCTTCACGCTAATCCACGCATCTGATATGCGCGATTCCGCTGGCTTCGACTCGATAGCAGCGTCTTGTTGCGACTTGCGCATCGCGGTATTAATCGCGTTAGCAATGAACTCGGCGTGCGCTTTATCCACCGCATCATCGGCGTGATAGCCCAGCTTCAACAATGCACCGTTGGGCATAGCAACATACCAAGGATCGTGCTCTCCACTATGCATCAGGTCTTTCCACGCATGCGCTTGACGGTGAAATGACGCAAAGTCCTTTGGGAGAGGCTCGCTCTCTTCCGCAGTGGCGCGGGCTGCTTGCATCCCTGCAATGAACGCGTCTCGCTGAAGATTCAAGCGCCGTGCAGGATCGCCTTGGCGGGTCTGTTCAAGCCACCATGCTTCGAACGTTTCGTGATCAGTCATGTCTTCTCCCTTGGAACGATGGCAGAGCGGGCAGCATCAATAATTTCGTCTAGACGTTGGCCGCTTGGGCAGTCGTAACCGAGTTTTACTGCCTTCTTCGGTGCTAAGACGACAGCCACATTTGATTCGTTCCAGTGCTGCTCTCTCAGCCATAGATACCGCTGCTCGTTTATGTTTGGCGCGGCGTCGCGGGTGGCGTAGACGATGCGACTTTTTATGCCCCGTGCGACGTTGTCTTCGTGCTCGCGCTGCGTGATGTCTAGCCAAGTGCCTGATCCATTCATATGCACCTGATAGATCGCCACCGGTCGCGCATCTGCGCCCTGCGTGGGGGCGCGTCGATTCCATTTCTCGGCAAGAGTAGGCTTCGGGTCGTCCATGCATGCAAACATCAAACCGATCTGCACGCATCCCTCGGTCTGGCAGCAAATTCCTTGGCCGCCGAAATCCTTCTGGTCTATGTCATCGATCTTGAAGAAGTGCGCGGCTGTTCCGCACATCGGGCATGGCAAAAGTTCAGTCATTGCGTGGATACCTCTGGCAACAAATCGCCGTTGTCTTCGAAATCGTCACGAAGCGTAAGCAACGTTTGATCGCTTGCGGCCTCGATAACTTCGCGGAAAGATTTGAAGGGCTCACCTGTTGCAGGATTGTTTCTTGGCGCACCGAGGCCATGCTTCGTTGCGGCTTTAACCCATTGCGGCATTACGGTGAAGGATCGGTCTAGTTGGTCGATCAGCACGCGGCGCTCTGCTTCAGTCATGATTTATCTCCGCCCATAGACGCTGCAAGGGCTTCAACCGCGTTCATGATCCTGCTTGACGTGTTGAAATCTCCACTGGCGTCTAGTGTCTTAGCTATAAACTTCAAATTATCGATAGCGCGTGCCGCATCCGTCAGCACGCTCGCGACAGGCGCATTGGCAGGCGGGGCGGCGATCTTATCCAGGCACGCGTTCCAGCCGAGCGCCCATTGATCTTCTCCGCTGTTGTCACCGATCACACGCATACGTGCTGGCGCGCTTCCAGTGGTCTGGGCGGCGGAGAGAACTGCGGCGCAGAGCGGCACTTCGTCAGGCTCTGCAACGTGTCCAGCCTCGCGCCAGTACACCCACGCGTCGGCGGTTAGATCCGTGAGCTTCGCCAGTTCCGCTTTGGTGATCCAGGCTACCGGCGCGCTTGCAGTGGTCGGAGCGGTGGAGAGGTGTCGCCATGTCTTTAGCGCCCATGCCATTGCCGTCACCTTGTTGGTGAATGCCTTGTCCAAGTAATCCGCCCATTCGCGGTTAAACCATTGCACGAATTCAGGAGGAATGCCGGTGGTCGGCTCGCCTGCCGCTTGATCCGAGATCGGTGAGGGGGTGGGAGATTTCATCTTGGTCCTTTATGCGTCGATTGTTTCGCGAGCTGCTGCGATGAATTCCGCTGCTTGATAAGCGTTGATCGCGTTTCCGTAGGCGCGCAGGCGTCCCACTCGCGAGGGAGTCCCATCAGCCAGCGGGAATGTGCCGGGTTCAACTGACCGCCACTTTTCGTCCCTGCAGAGGAGCCAGTCAGCATCTCGCCAGAAACCGTTAGTCGGGCCGGCTGGTTCAATTCGATGTACTTCGACATGACCTGAAGCGAGGTGATCGAGCTCCGATTGCTGCCCGTCCCGTCCCGTTCGCCCATACGCTTCTTCATTGCCAAGTGCGCTTCCGGCGTCTTGTTGTCGTCGTTCGCTACTGGCGTTGGCCAACATGCCAATTGCACCAAGTCGTTCAGATTCGCCATACCGTGGCCCAGGGCCTTCTTCGCTGCTATGTATTCCGGAGAGTGATCTGGGAAGTGATCCCTCGCTGTAGGCGTCGGCCAGCTCGCAAACGTCGACACATGATTCAGACTCACTGCCACCTTCCGGCCGTCCGGCGTCTTCCCTGTAACGCTCAGCCCGTCGAACGACTGCGAACCCATTGCGTTTCCTACTGTTGGCGTAGGCCAGGATGCTAGATATGCCGTCCTCGGTAGGTCGCGTGGGTTCGATCCGTCGCCGGCGCTGTTTCGATGATCGCGAACTACTGGCGTGGGCCACGAAGTACGTGCGGTCACGGATGTGCGGAGCACCGACGCCCGCAGACGGGAAAGCGAGCGCCCCGAAGGCATAACCCAAACCTTCCAGGTCAGCCGAAACAAGGTCGAGCCAAGGTTCTGCGTCCTTGCTTGCAACCTGCTCACCAAGGATTGCTGGAGGACATTGCTCCGCAATGAGGTGATCCCATGCCGGCCAGACGTGCCGCTCGTCATCAAACCCAGCGCCTTGGCCTGCCTGGCTGAAAGGTTGGCACGGACAGGAACCGGTCCAAACAGGTCGATCGTCGGACCAGCCTGCGAGTCGAAGCGCGTATGACCAGACTCCAATGCCGGCGAAGAAATGGCACTGGATGTATCCGCGCAAGTCGTCTGGTCTAACATCTCGAATATCTCTCTCGTCAACGTCGCCAGGTGCAATGTGACCGGCGGCAATCAGGTTTCTAAGCCACTGCGCTGCGTATGGATCAATCTCGTTGTAATACGCCGCCACTATTCACCTCGTGTTTTCAATCCCGCCAACCCGCATACCCGACGCGGGTAGGGTGCGGGGTTATGCTGTGTCTTTCTCGCGCTGATCTTTTCCGCAGAAAGGGCAGAAGCTCACGAACATATGAACGTTCTTGCCTTTCTTGTATCCCTTCGCTTCAGAGGTGATCTTCACGTCTATGAACAGCATGTCGTCCATCTTCGGGCCCATGACATACGCAACCTGCTGAAGCTTCGCGGTTGCTGTCGTCGCCAGACTCGCCGTGTAATGCTCCGTGAGCTGCGCGTTGACGTCAGTGATGCAATTGCAGTTCATAAAATCTCCTAAATTTGTCGCAGTAGGTGCGCGGACGATGCGCGTTACGCGTCGATGCGGGCTTTCAATGCGGCTTTGTAGCTCGCCTTGGCTTCTTTCTTCGTCGAGCACCATTCGCCTTCAGCGTCGCGCGTCCAGCGATCAGCCTGGCGGAACATTCGGTATTTCGTGTCCCGCGCACGAAAGTCGCGCTTCTCTTCAAACTCTGGCAGGCGCGCACCACACAGGAACTCACCAAACGAATCGCCACCACAACCATCGGCATCTAGATATTCCTCGTACCGACTGCGCTTGGCGGGCTGCACAGGTTCGGGCAGGGCAGCAATCGCAGTCGTGATCCCGGCATCTGTCGCAGCGAACACAATGTCGGCCGGATCGCAGAATTTGGGCGTGCGGCGACGCTCCATGAGCCCAGCGCGCTCCAGCGCTTCAAGGTGAGGCATATCGCTATGGCCGCTACCTGCCACAAAGTGATTGCGGTACGACTCACGCCGATGCTCGCTGAGTCCGAGCGTGTGATGCAGTAGTCCAATCTGATACGCGGGCACCTGAGCGTTCACGATTCATGCCTCAAAGATAGGGTGAGCCGCCAGTAGTGCGCGGCATGGGGGTTATTTGTCGAGCGGGAAAGGCGATGTGATCACGTTCGGCTCGCTGCGCACGGGTGCGATCTTGCCGTCTGGGTCCAAGCACATCACCCATGTTCCGTTCGCTGATGGTGAGCTGTAAAATCCGTTCGGGTCCGCTTGCGGCAATGTGACGACGCCAGTTCGCTCGCTCTGATAGCCGATCATCTGCGGGTTTGTGTACTGGCTCGATTCCGGAATTCCGTAGCCGACCGAGTGGCACAGCAAGCGCAACTCGTTGTGCATGCCGACGAGGTACGTGTACGTCGCGTAGTCCGGCTTGTCGCGCAACTCGTAAATCATCTTGTAGTTGCGCTTTTCCGTGAAATTCAAGATGGCTGGCAGGCCGACTTGGGCCTGTGACTCGGCGGTCAACCGGTCCTGCGCGGCAGCCTCTTTCTGCGTGGTTGTCGGTGGTCCATCACACGACTCGGCGGTCAACACGAAGAAAGCGGCGACTGCGATTGCAATGATTTTCAGCATGTTTGCTCCTTATTGGATGCTTTGGTAAAAAGACTGCAGATCGGCCGGTAACTGATTCGGATAGCCTTCAGCCCGGTGAATGAACGTCGCGCGCAGTGCTGCTTTGGCGGCCGGATCGCTTGTCTTCAGATAATCGTTGCGGATGCTCTCCAGATCGCGCCGCATGCCCTCGTTGTAGGCTTGGCTTTGTTCGAACGTGTCGCGCCGGACTTGCTCATACTTCGGTGCAAACGTTTTGAATAGGCCGAAGTCGAGCGCGTTTAGGAAAAAGCACAGCGCAACGACCGAAATCAAACTGAGCACCGATATTCCGATAATCTTCATTGTTCCCATCTCATCCTCTCCAGTTAGCGCGACATCGCGCGATTCACAACCGCACCCCGCAGCCATACCAATCACTCCCGCGAATCGGCGGATACTTCTCGTGCTCGCGCTGCGTCCCGATCAGCTTGACCGCAGATATTCCCGCAGCAAGGATCACATCAACGATTGCCCAGATTAGTACGACTGATTGGAAGGTGGTCATGATTGGCTCCAAATGTTAGGTGCCGCTGCTGCTTGAGGGACATACGGAACGCCAAGGGCCAATGTATGTGAGCAGCGGCGGGTGAAACTAGGCGGCTTTCTTCTGACCGCTCGATGCCGCTTCGATATGCCGAATCAGCGCGGCGCAGATTTGCCAAAACACTTAATCTGGGCAGTAGTTCCCCAGTTCTTGCCAAGGTGGATTCTGCTCACGTTTGATTGGGTAACGCCAAATCTGGCACCTATATCAGCTTGGCGCTCACCGTTAGCGCAAGCCTTGCGGATCTCTGCAACGTCTTCAGGCGTGAGTTTCTTCCGACACTTCGGGTTGTTCATAGCGAGCGTCCTGCCTCCCTGATGCGCAATTGCAAATTGCCCAGAATCTATTGCATGCTTCGTGTTTTCCTTGGGCGTCACCCATTCCAGATTAGATTCCGCGTTGTTGGTTTTGTCTAAATCTTTATGGTTGACGTGAGGAGCATCGCTGGGCGGAAGAAAGGCAAACGCAACGAGACGATGCACATATGCCTATTTGCGCTTTCTCTCGAAGCAGAGCGGAACAAATAAATACCCCTTGCCTTCTGCGTATCCCCTCCCTGTTGAATATTGCCTAAGAATCCGCCCTTTCTTATTTTCTGAACTTCCATCCTTCCGTTTTATAAGACGATCAAGACTGCGAACCCTTCCCAAATTGCTGACTTGATAAAATCCGCCAAAGCCATCAACTGCGCGCCATAGTTCCTCAATATCGTATGTCATGCCGCCTTCTCTTGAGGCTGATCCATGATGGCGTCGATATGATTCTTCAGGGCGCGGCAAATCAGTGGGAACGTGGATTCATAATAAAGCTTCGCGGCTTTGTCGGTGGCAGCATGCGTGAATCCGAGAGTTGCCAAGCCTTCAGCGGACAGAGAGATTGGCGCCAGCCTTTCATTGATCTGGCCCAAGCGCAGAGTGGGTGCACCGGCAGGATCGGCATGAGCCGCCGGGGCCGGTCGAGAGACTGAGATCGGCGTGCGTTCAATTGCTGGTGCCTGAGTAGCTTGCATGACAACCGGTGCGGGCTGTTCCGCTATTTTCGCTGCCGCATCCCTTGCTTCCTGTTCGCGCGTCTGGGCACCCTCCAACTTGCCCTTCATTTCCTCTCGCGCCGATGCAATGGCTTCCGTCACGCGCGGACGGGGATCGTTTTCCCAGTTCTTCGCTCCGGATTCGAAGATTCCAATGGCCTTCTGAATGTATTGCACACTGTCAACCTCGATTCGGCGAGCGCTTTTCCAGATGCTGGCGATAAGATTATCCTCGGCCTCTTGCGCCTCGCGCACTTTGGCTGCGGCCCGCTGCTCTTCTTCGGCCCGAATGCGCGCGCGCTCCTTCTCGATTCGTGCCGCCTCTGCCGCCTGGTGGTCTGCGATACGCGTCTTGATGACCAGCTTCAGATCATCCATCGGCTTGCCAATCAGCGCCAACTTGTCGGAGAACAGGAATTCGAAGCCGGCCGTTTCTTCACGCAGACACGTCAGACTGGCGCGAATCGCCTTAGCTGATGCGTCGGCTGCGATCTTCGCATTAGCAAGCACGGTATCAACGCCGTCCTGAATGCTCGCCATGGTCCGCTTGCCCTTAGCTGCGCCGGCAAAGTCAGGTACTGGAAGCGAGATCCACGGGCCGCCGGTTTCTTCCTTCAGGCTGGCGATGTGCTGTTCATAGGCACGCTTGCCGCCAAGGATGATGTTTTCCTTAATCTCGACTTTGCGACGCGTGACAAGCTTGTCCAGTTCCAACCGAACCGAGCGCGCTTCTGCGCTAATGTCGTCGATGGTCTTGAACAGCATGTCGATGCTTTGGGTCTGACTGAGTGCATGTTCCTTAGCCGCAGACAGGCGCGATTCAACTTCACCGCACCACTTGACCGTTTTCTCGGCATCGGCAAACTGCTGGTCCGTGGTCAGTTCGCGATTGATACCACCAAAGACCGCCAGCGCATGTTCCTTGAACTCGGCCAAGTTGCTGGCCGTCACCATGCCGGTCACTTCGAGGCGCAGGGCAGGAAGCGTTTCGGGTGTTCGACCGAGCGGCTTTACCTCGGCTGCGACCGGAACGTACGCGGCAAGGTCTTTCGAAAATTGTTCCCAGCCCGCACGGATTCGCTCGAACCACGCCTCGTCCGGATACACCCACATCGAAGCCATGCGGTCGCGCGTACCGTCCGAGCAGGAGAACATCAGACGGGTTGCGCCGGTCACCATCAGAACTTGCTGGGCTTGCGGCATGTGCTCAATCGGCAATATGCCGCTGAGTATGGACTGGAAAAGTGCTTCAGCGTATTGCTTGTGCTCCCACGCCGTCACCTCATCCATGGTCAATCCATCGGACGATGCAGACAGTTCGCCGTACGAGTAGGTCACTGGATACAAGTCCTCGGCGATCATCTCTTCGGCGAAGGGTCTCGCCATTCTTTCGACTTCATGCCCATGGTCAAGGATGTGCTCCTGAACCCAGTCGCTGAATTCCTTCGGCGTGCCGGTATGCTTCATGTGAAGCAATTCGTTTCTCTTGACCTTCGAGGACAACCCTAACATCGCAGCGGCTTCTGATGCGCCATGGTGGCTTTGTCGAAACAGCAACCAAGAATCGCTGCCTTGAATGAGGTCATGCACTTGGCGATTAATCACTTTCTCGGCTCCATGAATCTATGGTGAGGCGCTGAGGCTCAGTTAGCGGAGCACCCTTGGTTTCAATGAATGCGATCATCTGCGACGGAGTCTTGCGCTTGGACTTGACGATCTCACGCCATGAGGCTTTGTTCTTATCGAACGACTCTTGGCTGTACATCGCCTTCTCAGCTGCAGCTGATTTATTACTATTGCCGGTCGCCGGGTTGTCGCGCTGCTGACTGCGAGAGCTAGAGCCACCAGCTCCATCGTCGTCATCGTCCTGCTCGGATAATCCGCAGATCGCTTTCAGCGTGTAGCGCTCAAGATATGTCTTGGTGCTTGCGCGCGCCTGAATGGCGTTCTTCGCGCCGCCAGCATCCGGAGGGCCACCCATCGATACGCTTTCCTCGTGGCCGCTGATGTGACGTAGGTAACACGTCACTTGCATCCAGTCCTTTTCGTCCTTCGTTAATTTCCATGACGACGAAAGACCATGCTTCGAGAGCGCTGGCGTAACCGCATTAACCACATCGTGAAGCTCGGCATAACTCTTGCCGCGCAAAGGACCATCGGTGACCTTTCTACCCTTCAGGATCATCACGGCCTCAGCCTTGAACGCTGCGAATGCGGCATCGTAGGACCGTCTTGCTTCCTTAGCTTCCCACTTATCCTGCAGGACCATCAGACGCTCAAGTTTGTCGAGGTCTGCATTGCTCTCTACCGCGATACGCAGCAAATCGGCCGGCGTCGTGGTGGCAAGCGCCGTGCGATGCTGAACTGCCGGGACGTTCGCCGGCGGCTGTTCGTACACATCAAAGTCGGTGACCTCGGAAACCGTATCGGTGCTCATGTTTGCTCCTGTTGAGCAGCCGGCATCTTCTCGATGCAGACAAAGGGATATTTCTCTTTGTTCGGCTTGATGTTCTTGTAGAAGTGACTACCGACCGACTCGGCACCCTTGAAGGCCGCGAAGTCTTCCGGCGACACGCCGCTGTAGTGATACAACGCTGCTGGCGCGCCGTCCTTGGTGCGAAACCGAATCGCCAAGGTGCTCGTCGGCGCGTCGTGGCCGATGCCGTGAATTTGAGACGAAACAATCTCGTCCATTGCGATCACTACCGGCGCGGTCGCCTTCTCTTCGATTTCAGTTGTCATTTGCCAGATCCTTTTTACGCTGCCAGTCCATATAAAACTCGTCGTCCACAAGCGCGCGCAGCCAGAACGCGCGCCACTCGGCGAACGTATGGCCTTCGAACTTGCGGTGCTTCTGCTCGATGTAGCGCAGGAAGCAGAGAGTGGATTCAGTCATCTCGACATCCCCACAACAGATACGTAAGGCGGATCGGCGGGCAAGATGCAGCAGGCGAGAGCGAACACGGTGAAGATGGCGAGAAGGGTTCGCCCGGGCCGAGCGTCGGTCCAGCGGTTGAATGCGGTGAAGGTTTTCATGCGGCACCTCATGAGAGGCGACGGATCAACGCATCAGCCACCATCGCTTTCAAGTCCGCTACGGCATCAGCGATCTCCATTGAAGTGGGGGCTTCGTCTGTGTAGGTCGCGCGCGCGGCTCGCATCTCAAATATGTGATCACTAAGATTGAACTGGCTTATGTCGGCGTGATTTGCAAAGAAATCGCGGAGCGACATGCCCACCTGAGCGTCATTGACTCGATGCCCTGATGCCCCAATTGGGCGCGCAAATGCTGATCCGCCGTCATTAATCTTTTCCATCACAGCCCCCGCGAGAAGCTACGCGCCACATTGGCGGGAACCCAGCCCTTGCCGATCGGCATCGCTGATATGCCGCGCGCTTTCAACGCGGCCTTCGCTTCTGCCAGCCGACGCCCATTGCGCTCGATCATGGCTTCAAACTTCAACTCCTCGATTCGTTCGCGACTAATCGAAGGCTTGCGAAATAGCGGCATTTTCATCCCCAGAAGATTTTAATTAAGCCGTACAGGAAAATTTGCACTGCGAAGAATATTGCTAGGCCACGCATGGCGATTCCTTGTTCTGTTCAGTGGATAGGCCGCCAAACGAGGATTCTGTCCGCAGACTCGTTGTCCTCTACGCCAGTACAGACAGGGGCTTCCTATCTGACCAACTCGGCGCTTCAACGCTCAAAGCTCCACGCCGTACAAATCCATCCATTGAAAAGGCCCATTACGCCGGGCCAGCGTCCATCAAACGTCCGCGGTCTTGCCTTTCGCGACCTTATCGAGAAAATCGCCGACGTCCGACTGCTGCATCAGATCGCCGTAATCCGGTAGACGAAGAAGCCAGCCACGCTCCCCAAACTCGGCCAGCACTGCATCGGTGATGTTGGACACCTTCGCCGCAATTTCGGGTGCCGTCAGGCAACGAAGCTTCTGGCGGCCGCTCTCATCGAAGCCATCCGGTTCAGCCAAGACCGGACCCCACCGCTCAAGCAGCGACAAGGCAATTTCGGCGCGCTGGTCGAAACTGACCAAGTTGTGACTGACGACCTTGACCTCTTTCTTGTAAATTTCTTCGCGGTCCAGTTGCACATACTGGCGCGATGAATTGCGTGCAAGTGATTTCACTGTCAACCCTCCAAAAGTAAGCCGGATCACGCCGGTACGTCCTGCAAAATCGTTATCCGTCCGTCTCCGCCAGAATCGCCGCCTTCTTCTCGGCGACGACTTCCACGTAAGCATCCTTCAATCCGCTGATAACCTGACTCAGCGCCTGCTTGTCGTCATTGCGAAATGCGCGCATGAAAATGTGGTCGCCGCGATCAGTAGCCTTCTCGGTGAAGCGCTCTATCACTTCGGCGCGCGTCGTGTCGTAGCGCGCCAGTTCTTCGGCAGCGAGAACGCGTTCAGCGGCATCCTCAGCAAGTTGAAATATCCGGTCGGCCGCAAACTCGACGCCGCTAGAAACATCACGTGAGTTCATAGATGCCTCGGGATGAAGTTCATGACTCCGTCAATCACTTCCTTCGTCGCCTCCGCAATTTTCTCGCGCTGATCAACAGACATCGGCGGGGAGTCGATTACGATCCACTCACCAAGCTCGGCCAGATCAACGCCGTTGGTTGCGACACGCTTGAACTTGAGAGGCTTGAATTCCGCTTTCATGGTTTCTCCATCGATATGCAGGCAGCCATATAGGGATTGCCGGGGATCAGCACGTCGCAAGTCTGCTCTGCGAATAGCCTGCGGCCGTAGCCAAGTGTTTCCCACCCGACGAGCGGGTCCATGTGCCAGCCGTGCTCCTCCGTCACCGAGATAACGCCCACTAGCTGGGCTATGGCCGTTGGCGTCGTGGAGGCAACCGAGTTGCGCAATGGCCGATCAGCAAACACGGGCCGACATTCCCCGTCGCAGTATTGCGTCAAAATGCATCGGCATTCGTCATAACCGACGAGAACGCGCCTCATGGCTTGGCTCCGTTCGCAGTAAGCAGGGCGCGCGCCTTAATCCGAAACTTCGAAATATCTCCGTTCGCCGCATAGAAAAGATCGACAAGCAAAGTGTCTGGGATGTCTGCGGCTTGCGCATTGGCCGCGATTAGTTCCCGTTTAATGCGTAGGTTCTCTCTGGATAGAGCGGCATTCGATTGTTCTAGCAACCGCATTGTTTCGAGCGTTGTAAATGGCCCGGCCTCCGCCGCGCCCATCAAAACCCTCGCCGCCTTAATAAAAGCCCCATCGACCCGATCATTCCCCTGAATGCACGCATCCTCTCGGAACTGTGCAAATACGCGAGCAATGAGGTAGATGTCAGCGTCTTCGTCCATCGGCGGCAACGTGTACAGATTCGTTCCAGCAGGGATGTCCGATGATTTGAAGACGGCCATCGTGAAGCCTTCAGCGACGGGCATGGGATAGGCTTGGCCTACGGGGAGGGTTGGGTTGGGCATGTCAGGCTCCGTTAAAGAACGTGTTCTATGAGGTCGCCGACAGTGCGGAATTTCTCGGCAGCCTCGTCACTGACTTCGATATCGAACTCGCGCTCAAGATCCATCGTGATGTCGAGAATGTCGAGCGAGTCGGCGTCCAAATCGAGGACCAGCGAATCGGTCAGCTTCAAACTGGCAATCGAGACGCCCAGTGCAATGGAGACGATCTTCTTGACTGCGTCTTCGGTGCGTTCTGCGGTTGTGGTGGTCATGTCAGGCTCCCAGCTTTGCAATGCCGCTCAGGTGCTGGCGTGCCACCTCGCGTATGGCTTCGCGACGCTCCTTGACGGACAGGATTTGCTTTACATCCGTCGCGATCTCAGCGGCCAGGAGATTGACCACACGATCAGCCAATTCTTCTTCGAGGCGCTTCCCGATAGCAGCTTTCAACGCGTCGCGGTCAACCAAGGCGTAGATGTCCTGCAGCAGATCGGCTGGAATCTTGAACCGGTTCGCGTAGTCAGGCTGAATCCAGCTTCCTTCCATCACGATTTTGAGCAGCGATCGTTCGGACGCTTGCTTCAATGCTTCTTCAAACGGGCTCATTTCAAACTCCCCTGAATCAGTTCATCCGCAATTGCGTGCAGAAGATGGTCGGTTAAGGCGCCGCCCGCTTTGGCGAGACGGTGAATGTCGAGCAGGGCGCGGGCTAGTGCGGACATGATTTACTCCGAAGGAGCCGGGACGATTGGTGCGAATGCGGCGATCTGCGTTGCCAGCCACGTTGTGGCCCATTCCAGCGCGAGCGCTGAGACCTGATTCGTTTCTGGCGTGTCGCCTTTCTTGATGCCCATGAAAAAGCGCTCAGCTGGCCGATTTGAATCGGTCGGAATCGAAAAATCATGAACGTCGGCGCCGCGCGCTGTAGCGATCGTTCCAACGAGGCAAGAGCACTCGCCTGTGTACGTCGAGCCATCGACTCGGCCGTTTTTAAGGGCTTCGATAAGCGCCGGAACTTCGCGCGGTGCTTGCGAGATAACCTCGATAAAGTCGGCTTTTATTGGAAGCAGGTACGCGCCACGCAGGTCCGCGCCACGCAGGTCCGCGCCACACAGGTCCGCGCTACTCAGGTCCGCGCTACTCAGGTCCGCGCTACTCAGGTCCGCGCTACTCAGGTCCGCGCCACGCAGGTCCGCGCTACTCAGGTCCGCGCTACGCAGGTCCGCGCTACTCAGGTCCGCGCCACGCAGGTCCGCGCTACTCAGGTCCGCGCTACTCAGGTCCGCGCTACTCAGGTCCGCGCTACTCAGGTCCGCGCTACTCAGG